>Ga0074193_1001688_pt1 | contig 24880 bp, 26 predicted proteins | sample EPASupsiteHSE605_FD_64523 | JGI IMG/M metagenome (GOLD analysis project Ga0074193, IMG submission 64523) | Bioremediated contaminated groundwater from EPA Superfund site, New Mexico - Sample HSE6-05 | ecosystem: Environmental > Aquatic > Deep subsurface > Groundwater > Contaminated ... | reverse complement strand
GTGGAGGCGGATGGTGATGGCCTTCCTGACGAAAGAGCATTACGCTCTGCGGTGCCTTGTCCGCATCCGCTGCCACACGGAGCGCCGCTCCTTTTGTGGCATGACACGAAAGGAAGTATCACATATGAAAACCAAACGACTGGCGGCCGACGCCATGCTGGTTGCCATGTATTTTTTACTGAGCAATTACTTTGCCGTAAACCTGGGCGGTATACGGCTGACGCTTGACATTCTTCCCATCATAGTCGGGGCCTGCCTTTTCGGTCCGATTGACGGTCTTATCATAGGGCTTATGGGCAATTTTTTGTTTCAGCTTGCGGGGCCTTACGGCATCTCCGCCACCACCCCGCTCTGGATGCTGCCGGACGGTCTACACGGTCTTTTGACAGGACTCTTTTTAATTAACGTAACGGGCATTTCAAAATTCAGATGCGCGACCGTGCTGGGCCTTATCTCGATTGCGGCCACTACGCTTACTACAGGCGTGATGTATGTTGACTGTCTTTTTTATAAATACTCCTTTGCCGCCTATACGCCCTTCATCCTGTGGCGCTATATAGCGGGACTCGTTATCGCCGCACTGACAGCACTTGTACTGCCTCCGCTGATAAAAGCGCTTGGAAACGTTCTCCACAAACCGGGAGGTGCAAAGAATTGAGGATAATGGCAATCGACTACGGCGACGCCCGTATCGGTCTCGCGGTTTCGGACGAAACTGCGACCCTCTGCGGAGAAGCCTGGACGCTCAGCGAACGGAACATGGAAAGAGCCGCCGACAAAATTGTTTCGGAGGCAACGACTCGCGGCGTTTCGCGCCTTGTACTGGGCTATCCAAAAAACATGGACGGGACGCTCGGCGTGAGGGCGGAAAAAAGCGAGACCTTCAAAAAAGCGCTGGAGGAGCGCTGCGACATTCCCGTAACGCTCTGGGATGAGCGCCGAACTACGGTCGCCGCGCACGAGATACTTCACGCAAACGGTAAAAAGATGAAAAAACACCGTGAAAGCGTGGATGCAGTCGCGGCTTCGCTTATCCTCGAGGGCTTTTTGGGAACCCTATAAAATTTCTATGCTGGAAACTGACAGTTTCCAGCATTTTTTAACATAGCACAAACGAAATATGTTATAATATGGGATATCCAAAAATTAATATGGGAGGAAAATTGCAATGATACTTAAAGATCTCAAACGTCTTCCGGTTTTTTCGGGAAGACCATCCGGTTTTATCTCTATGTTTCTTGTAGCCGCGCTGATTATCTTCCTTCTATCAGGCATAAGTTCTCCTGCGGCGGCCTCCACGAACGGCTACTGGACATCGTATGTAAGCCAGCCTGTGCTCAGCGGTACCACTTACACAATTACTTCCGCCGCAGAGCTGGCATGGGTCGCAAAGGAAAGCTATGAGGACAATCCCTTTGATGATTACACCATCAAGCTCTCTAAATCCATCGATCTTTCGGGTCACTTATGGGTACCGATAGGTAATGATACTACTCCTTTTATGGGCATTTTTGACGGCGGAAGCTATACGGTTTCAAATATGACCATCGGTTCCAATGTCAGCCCCGAAACGGGTTATTCATGTCAGGGCCTGTTCGCCTACGCATATGATGCGACGCTGAAAAACGTCTGCCTAGCCAACGTTTCCGTTTTTGGCTCAAATGTTTATGCCTGCGGCGGTCTGGTGGGAAGTGCACATTCAAGTACCATCACAAACTGTATGTCAACGGGAAGCATTTCCCTGAGTTTTGACAGCACATACCGGTACGAGTTCCAGAGCGGTTATTACGGCGGCCTCGTAGGTGAATTTGACATGGGCGAAGCGACGACCAGTAGTGTTATCTCCAACTGTCTGTCCTCCTGCAGTATGACCGGGTGCAATGACGCGGTAATAGGCGGCCTCGGCGGGGTTCTTCAGGGCACCGTCATCAACTGCGGAGCGACCGGTTCTGTCACCGGCGGCGACAGCATAAAATCCGGCGGAGGAACGACCATCGGAGGACTTGCGGCCGTCGTTTACGGCAATCTATTTAACAGCTACGCAACCGGCAACGTCAGTTGCGGCAAAACGACTTCGGAAGACAACGGCAGCTACGCCGGCGGACTTGTCGGTGATTTAGGCGCAACTACTATAAACTGCTACGCCATCGGTAATATCAATGCCGGGAACGGAGCATCAACCGGCGGGTTTGCCGGCAATCTGTCATATCTCGGCGCCACGATCAAAAACAGCTACTGGATTGGCGACATAGCCTACGGTTCAAGCGACGGCTCAGTTTTCGTTAATAGCAGCTCCGGAAAAACAACAGCCGAAATGAAGAGCAGCGCCTTCGCGGCGCTGTTAAACAGCAATAAGAGCAGCATCAGCTCCTCCGTTGCTCCTGCTTCATGGGCGCTCGATTCCTCGAAAAACGGCGGCTATCCATATCTCTCCGGAATCGGCATCTTCACGGGTACACCTTCTTCCGGTCCGGTAACGGCCACGCCGACATCCTCTTCGGTGCTTGTCAACGGCAAATTGGTCTCCTTCACCGCGTATAATATTAACGGTAACAATTTCTTCAAGCTCCGCGACCTTGCCGCCGCGCTCAATGGTTCTGCAAAGCAGTTCAACGTTTCTTTTGACGGTACGCTCAACGCAATCAAGATTACAAGCGACAGCGCGTATACCAAGGTCGGCGGCGAACTGACAGCCCCCCTGGGCTCCGCAAGCGCATCGGCCACCGCCACGACTTCGGCGGTCTATCTCGACAGCAGCAGCATCGGCGTCACCGCCTACAACATAAACGGCAACAACTATTTTAAGCTCCGTGACCTTGCCGCTGCCATCAATTTCGGCGTATCCTTCAACAGCGCGACAAATACAATTGAAATAAATACATCGACCGGGTATTCGGCATAAAAGCCGGAAGCTCACGATGGGGTTTAACACCGCCAGACTTAGATTTTTTCCACCGGAACTTTTCTCGCCTCCTAACGTCTAACTTCCGAAAACACGTGTGCACAGCACGCCTACAGTTCAACGAATCCACATAAACGGAGGAGCGACAATGAAAACGAAAACCAGGCTATCAGCTCTTGCACTTGTACTTATCCTCGTCCTTGCTCTCGCCGCCTGCGGCGCCTCCAAAACATCGGATACGGCGACAGCGGGCACCGTGCCCGAGCCGGCTCCGACAACGCAGTACAGCCTCGCTTCGGGCTCGGACACCGTCAGAACCGAGGAAGCCGCGGATACTGCGGACGCCGCCGCAACAAACGCAAACGGAGTCTCGGAAATGCCTGCTTCCGATAAGATTATCTACTCCGGCAGCGCGACTATCGAAACCATGGAGTTTGACAAGACCATCGAAGCCCTTTCAAAGCTGGTGAGCGACAACGGCGGCTTTGTCGAAAGCTCCAGCGTAACCGGAAACGATTACTACTCACAGCAGAATAACTACGAAAGCTACCGCTCTGCGCAGTATGTGTTCCGCATCCCCGTGGATAAATTCAAACCGTTGATGGACGGACTTGACACTCTCGGCAACGTACCCTACAGCAGCACAAACGCCGAGAACATCACCATGCAGTACACAGACACCGCCTCGCGTCTCGAAGCCGCCCAGACAAAGGAGACAAGGCTTCTCGAGCTCCTTTCCAAGGCGAGCAGCATGGAGGACATTCTTGCAATCGAAAACTCTCTCTCCGACGTCCGCTATGAAATTGAAAGTCTGACCTCTCAAATCAGAAACTGGGATTCGCTTATCAGCTACTCAACACTTTCAATCACGGTCAGCGAGGTCGCCCTCTATACCGAGGACGGAACCGGAACTCTCAGCTACGGTCAGCAGCTAAGCGAGGCCTTTACCCGCTCGATAAAGGCCGTGGGTCGTTTCTTCAAGGGCTTCTTCAAGTTCCTTGTCGCGGCATTCCCTGTTCTCGTGGTACTTGCAGTCATCGCAGTTCCCGTTATTCTGATAATCAGAGCCGCCAATAAAAAGAAAAAGGCGAAGACGCCTCCGCCGACGAATTTCAATGATAACGGCAATAACAATCCGCCCTTCAACCAATAAATCCTTAAGATTAAACAAGTCCAAAGACCCCCTGAACTGAACCCTAATCGACGGACACAAAATAAACAGCCCTGATCGCGGAATATCACTAAATTACGTAAGCTGGCATCGTTTTTCAAACGGTGCCAGCTTTGTTTTTTGTCGTCAACTAATCTGCGCAAACGGATGCTCGCGGTAAATGTCCGCTTCCTTTGCTATTTTTTAACATAGCGTACTTCGTTCACGTCCCTGCCGCCTATATTGTCGGCGTTCACGTCGCCGCTGAGAGTAAAGCCGTGTTTCTCGTAGAAGGCGCGCGCCCGATAATTTTCCTCAAGCACCCAGAGATAAATATTGCGAAAGCCCTCATTTTCAAGCTCTCCGATTGCGGCGGCAAAAAGCCTCGCGCCGATGCCCTTATGAAAATGCGACGGCAGCAGGTACAGCGAGATGATCTCTCCCCAGTCCTTCATTTTTACGTCCCTTACCTCGCTGTAGGTGGCCGCACCGACGGGTTTTCCGTCCTCAAGCGCCAGAAGAAGGCGCTTCGCGTCCGCATTCAAATGCGCCGACCATCTGGTTTCGGAAAGCGAATCCAGATACTCGTCGGGAATGATGCCTCTGTATGCCGTTTTCCAGCTCAACGCATATATACGGCTGACTTCGTCTATGTTGTCCGTTTCACTGTAGCGCCTGATTTTAAGCATGGTCTTTCCTTCTTTATACCAGATCTCTTTTCAGGATGCCATTATAGCACAAAGCCGTAAATTCGGAAACCGTTCTTTCTGCGCCGCAGCTCACGCAGGGGCAGGCGTTTTTTCACGGTGCTGACCTTTCTGGCATTTTCATCGCGCCGTCCGTTTTTCTTATCCAAAACAGGCGTTCTGCCTCTCCCTAAACAAGATAATTCTGAAATGCGTTGAAAAGATAGCCTACGATTATTATTCCTGCCGTGCAAATACCGACGAACAGCGCAAGCAGTTTTGGCTTCACGGCCTTACGAAGCATTATTATCGACGGAAGCGACAGCGTCGTCACCGCCATCATAAAGGCAAGAACGGAGCCGAGCAGAGCTCCCTTTGAGAGGAGTGCTTCCGCAATCGGAATGGTGCCGAAAATATCCGCGTACATCGGAACTCCGATCAGCGTTGCAAGGACAACTCCGAAAGGATTGTCGCTGCCGAGCACCTTCGCGACCCATGCCTCGGGAATCCAGTTGTGAATGACCGCGCCGACGCCGACGCCTATCAGAATATATGGGAACACTTTTTTAAAAGTGTTTGCGACCTGCTCTTTGGCATAAGTAACCCGTTCTTTTTTTGTAAGCGAGGGTGACTCGATATCTGTATTGCCGGCCGAGAGAATGAAGCTTTCCACGTACCTTTCCATATGCAGTTTTTCAATGATTGTACCGCCGACGACGGCAATTATCAACCCCAGAATGACGTAGGCAACGGCAACTTTGGCTCCGAAAATGCTCATCAGCAATACAAGCGAACCGAGGTCAACCATCGGGGACGAAATCAAAAACGAGAAGGTCACGCCTATGGGCAGTCCGGCGCTCGTAAAGCCCATAAAAAGCGGTATAGACGAGCAGGAGCAAAACGGCGTCACAGTGCCGAGCAGAGCCGCCGCGCTGTTTGCCCCGACTCCGTGAAAACGGCCGAGTATCTTTTTGCTCCTCTCCGGCGGGAAAAAGCTCTGTATATATGAAATGATGAATATCAGCGCGCATAGCAGAACCGTTATTTTTATCACGTCATAAAGAAAAAACTGCACGCTTCCGACCCACTGGTCTGTTGTCTCAAGACCCATTGCGGTCAGCCCGTTTCCGATAAGCTCATTAAGCCATCTCATCCCTAGTACCTGATTTTGTATGAAGTCCCATACTCCCATTTTGCTTCAGCTCCTTTTTAATGTTTCATATCAAATATTTTCGATGTATTCCACCGGAAAAATCATCCCGCTCAGGATGACTTTTATCGGCCTCAGCAGAATTTATCTTCCTGCCGCGCTTTCGGTGTTGTAATTTTTTCCAGCAGCTCAGCGGCATAATCCCCGCAGCCTTCGCTGAGTGCCTTGAACCCCCACGCATTTTTCAGGGTGTTCAGTCTCCATCGGACTACCTCATATCAATATTATTTGATATGTTCAATATACAGCAGGTTTCCGTTTATGTCAATAGCGATTTTTTATGAAAACAAACATATCGGCTTCGATGAATATCCTTTGCCGCGCGATAAATAATATATCTGCCACCAATTTTTAAGGAGATAAGGATATGAGCAACAGCGAAACGCGCAAAAAGCTGAACGGTCTGAAGATGGAAGCGGCTGCCGAAATCGGGATGACCCAATTTGTCAAGGAAAACAACGATCATTACAAGGGCGATGTGCCCTCAAAGCTCAACGGTGCTCAGGGCGGACCCGTAGGCGGACACATGGTCAAAAAAATCATCGAAGCGGAAGAGGGAAAGCTGGACGGCAGAGGCTTATACTGAATATAAGGAGAGCGATTTTCATGGAAGTGCGAGGGAATGTTCCCGACAGCCCAGGACCCAACAGGAGATATACACCGAAAAAGCAATCCATTTCAGAGACAAATATAAAGCGCCCGCCGCCCGAGCTGCTTGAAAACAGGGCAAAACCCGAAGCTGATTTTGTAGAGCTTGAGGGCGGGTTCACGATGTACCCCTCTGAAATACTGGAGTTTTCGGACGGAACGGATAATCCGACATGACAAGCCCCCCGCGGAAACATTATTCTGCGGGGGGTTCTGTTTGAATCATTTTCCCTCGGGACACAGCCATTTTTTCTGAGCACCGCTCCATCTTTTGTAGATTATCGCGGCGATGACGGAACGCGGAACAAGCTTTCCCAGAACGGACAGCGTCCTGTTCACCGTTCCCGGTATATAAAGTCCCTTGCCCTTCTGAACTTTTTCGACTGTTTCAAACGCGACCTCCTCGAGTCTGTTGGTCGTAACGCTGCCCCAGAAGCCCTGAGCCGCAATGCCGTTTATCGCCTCCTCGGTGGTTGGAAGTCCTCCCGGGCAAAGCGTGAGCACACGCACGTTCTGCGATTTAAGTTCCTGCCTCAGCGCCTCCGCGAAATCCGTCAGAAAACGCTTTGAGGCGGCATAGGTCGCCTTTAGCGGCATGGGGTAAAGCGAGGCGAGGCTCGAGACGAACACCAGTGAAAAGGGTCTGTTCTCCCTGCGCCGCGAGAGTATCGCGTGGGTAACACGGAGCGTAGCTCCGACGTTCAGCGAGACGATTTTAACGACGTTTTCGCGCTCGCGTTCCATAAAACTGCCCTCGTAATCAATTCCCGCAATGTTAAAGAGCATATCGAAGCGTATACCGCTACCGTCGATAACGGCGAGCATCTCTTCGACGCTTTCGTTTTTCGTAATGTCGCAGGAATGCGTCAAAACACAGGCGCCGTACTGGCGCTCCAACCCCTGACGAAGGCAGGCGAGCCCCTCATCGTTTATGTCCGTGAGGAAGAGCCTGTAGCCGCGTGAGGCGCATTCCGCCGCGATTGCCCGTCCGAGTCCGCCGCTTGCTCCCGTTATAAAAACGTTCATCCCGCCGCCTCCCGACCTGCATATTCCGTTCCGCAGAGCTTCTCGCTCAGTTCAAAGAGCCTGTCAGCGTTCTCCGACGTCACCTCTCCGCTGAATTTCCGCTTTCTGCAAAGGTAACAATAAAGTCCGTCCGGCGCTGCCTCCTGCTCACAGAGGAACACATATGTTTCCGCAGGAACTTCGGGCGGAACACCGTGTTTTTTGCGGAGTGTCCATATTAAATTGACAAGGCTACCCGTCTGCTTGTTTCCGATGTCGGTATTTACAAGCCCGGGATCGACGGTGTAGGCGCATAATCCTCGGTCACAGAGCCCTTTCGCGAAAAGGATATTGCAGAGCTTCGCCTGCTTGTAGGCCGTGAGCGGATTATAGCCTTTTTTCAGCATCGGGTCGTACCAGTGTACTTTTATTCCCTTATGCGAATTGCTGCCCGTCATAATGATACGTCCTTGCGCCCTTTCGATGAAAGGCAGGAGCTTTCTTGTAAGCAGAAAGGCCGCGAGATGGTTGAGCGCGAACTGCTGTTCATAGCCCTCCTGCGTCGTTGTGTATAGGCTCCTAACTCCGCCGACGTTGTTGACGAGAGCATAGAGCTCTCCGCCGCAGTTTTCATTGATGTATTCTTTAAGCTCCTCCGCTACCCTGAGCACCTCGCGCTGCTGCATAAGCTCGCCCGAGAAATATACTATGCTCGCTTCGGGATAAGCGGACAGAATGCTGTTTTTTGCTTTTTCACAGTTTGCCTCGCTGTGTCCTACGCCGACGACGCGGTAGCCTTTTCCTGCAAATTTGCGTGCCGCCGCCAGACCGATGCCTGAAGTGGCGCCGGTTATAATTACGGTTTTCATTTTTCCTCCTTTTCTGTTATATCAAACGTTCAAATCACTGATTACACGAACCAGTTCCAATGGTGCCAGAAGCCGACAGCTCCGGCCTGCAGCATCAGAACCGCAAAGGCTATGACGAACATAACACCGAACACGATGACCGACCAGAGCATTATCGTTCTGAGGGCCCTCTTCGTTTTTGGCCTGAATTGCGGGTTAAACGGAAGCGGAGGCAGAGTGTTTCCGGACACTGTGTTTTTGTGCCATCTTACGCTTGCCCTGATCATCTGCTTCAGAAACGCGAAGCAATAAACCGTCGCCGCTCCGAAGATGCCGGAAAGCCCCAGGACCGAGACGCCGAGCAGCAGCGACCCCGAATGCGGCATAAAAGGTATAAGTCCCTCAATGTTGATACCGATGCCGAGGCAGACGCCCAAAACGGCTGTTGCTGCCGAGGAAGCCCCCAGGATGATGTTCCACGCGAGAAATACAAGGTAGAACATAGCTTCGAAAACCGCGGTGAAGGCAAGTGCGAGTTTTACGAAGAAGCCCGCCCCTGAAGCGGGTTTTCCCGTGTCCTTGGCACTATCGAACTGCGCGGCTATCGTCTTGGGCGAACCGAGCTTTGCCGAGATTTCCTCCTCCGTATAGCCATCCGCCAGCTTGAAGGCAAAGTGCTGTTCATATTCGGAAACTATATCGGCCATATCGGCAACATTGTTCTTTTTAAGTTCCGCACTGAGCTGATCAAGATAATCCTTCTTTGTCATCTTTATTCTCCTTTATTATAGATTCAACCGTTTTTGCAAATTCAAGATAGTCGGCGCGGTCAGCTTCGTAGGTGCTGCGTCCGAGCTCTGTCAGTGAATAATATTTACGCGGAGGTCCCCCGCTCTCTTCCGAAAGATAGGTGGTCACAAGTCCGTCGCTTTTGAGCTTTCTCAGTATCGGGTATACGGTTCCGTCGGCGATGTCAATGCGCTTTGCCAGGGTTTCCGAGATTTCGTACCCGTACCTGTCCCGGCCTTTCAGCATCGACAGCACGCAGAGCTCAAGCACGCCCTTTTTATATTGTGTATTCACGCAAGCCCTCCTTTGAGCAGAATGGTAATAATATTGTTTATCTACTATTGGTTATAATCTACTAGTTTGAATTTGTCAATAGTTTTTTAGAAAAATCCTCAGTAACTGAGTAAGGTCGGACTTTGCAGTAATCATTAGGTTCTGTCCGTGCATAATATACTTAGGAACAGAGGGGTTCGCCGGACTTTTACGGCAGCCCCATTTAATTTTTAGCGGAGGAACATTTATGTGCGGAATTGCGGGCTTCTGCGGCTTTGAGCAGATTTTTACAGATAACTGCGGCTTTTGGGCAAAGGTGCTTGTGGATATGCGGGCGTCTATAGCCCATCGCGGCAATGACGGCAGCGGAGAATTTCTTGAACGTAACGTCGGGCTTTCCCACGCGCGGCTTTCCATAAGGGATCTTGCGGGCGGAGCTCAGCCCATTATCAGAGAGCAGGACGGAAAACGGTATGTAATTGTCTATAACGGCGAGATATACAATGCGGAGGAGCTAAAGCTAGAGCTTACATCCGCGGGCTATATCTTTGAGACGACGACGGACACCGAGGTCATACTTTATGCCTATATGCGCTGGGGCGCGGAGTCTTTTGAAAAGCTCAACGGGATCTACGCCTTTGCAATCTGGGACGAGGCCCGCGAGCGCCTTGTTCTCGTCCGCGACCGCTTCGGCGTAAAGCCTCTGTTCTGGGCGGAAAGAAACGCCATTCTCGTTTTCGGTTCCGAGCCAAAGGCGCTTTTCCGCCACCCTTATGTCGTTCCCTCTGTCAATACGGACAGCTTCAGAGAAATTTTCGGCATTGGTCCAGCGAGGACTGCGGGCTGCGGCGTATTCAAAAACGTCTTTGAGCTTAAGCCCGGGCATTACGCGATTTTCGACAGAGGCGGCTTTTCCGAAACACGATACTGGGAGCTTGAGGCGCATGAGCATACCGACAGCTATGAGGAGACGGTCGAAAAGGTTTCCTTGCTAGTAAGGGATGCGATAACGCGTCAGATGGTCTCGGACGTTCCCGTGTGCAGCTTTCTTTCGGGCGGGCTGGATTCCAGCATAGTCACCGCCGTCGCTTCCAAAATTCTTTCGGACAGCGGTTCGGCTCTCAACACCTTTTCCTTCGATTTCAGACAGAACGACCTGTATTTTCAGTCCAACGCCTTCCAGCCGGAGCGCGACAGACCCTATGTCGAGGAGGTGTTGTCAAGCCTTCAAACGAACCACAGCTTCCTCGAGTGCGACGAAAACGACCTTCCCGAGCTTCTCATTCCCGCCGTGGACGCGAAGGACCTGCCCGGAATGGCGGATGTGGACGCCTCCCTGCTCTACTTCTGCCGTCTTGTCAAGGAGCACAACAAGGTCGTGCTGACGGGTGAATGCGCCGACGAGATTTTCGGAGGTTATCCGTGGTTCTACAGGGAAGAGCTAATTAAAACGGACGGTTTCCCGTGGTCGCACGATCTTGAAACGAGAGCTGCCCTGCTGAACGACGATTTCATCGGGGAACTGGAGCTTAAGGATTACGTCCATGCAAGGTACGAAGAATCCGTCAGGTCCGCGCCCGCTCTCGACGGCGAAAATGAGGATGAGCGCCGACGCAGAGAAATATCTTATCTCAACATAAAGTGGTTCATGCAGACTCTTCTTGACCGCATGGACAGAACGAGTATGTATTCGGGGCTCGAAGCCCGCGTCCCCTTTGCGGATCACCGCATCGTCGAATACCTGTTTAATGTTCCGTGGGAGATGAAATACAGGGAAGGCAGGGAAAAATCCCTCCTGCGCGAGGCCTGCCGCGACCTACTGCCCGAAAAGATAGTCTACCGTAAAAAAAGTCCCTATCCCAAGACCTTCAACCCCAATTACGAGCGCCTGCTCTCCGAAAAGCTCATCGGCATTATATCTGATGACCGTTCTCCCCTGACTGCCTTTGTCGATAAAAAAAAGGTACTCGCTTTTACGGAGGCGCCCTCGGAATACGGAAAGCCGTGGTTCGGGCAGCTCATGGCGGGACCTCAGCTTATGGCTTATATGATTCAGGTCAACTACTGGCTCGAAAAGTATAAACTTACGTGAGCCTTGTTCATACGGGCAGACTTTCAGGGGGCTTCGGCCTTGCCGTTTGTGACTTCTCCCGAAAATTACAGAAAATTCTTGACAATCAAATGTGCTGTGCCTATAATCAGTCCATAATCCAAAACCGTTGACGAAGAGTAGTAACCGGCGCAAACCAATCCAAAGAGAGTCCCCGGCGGTGTGAAGGGGGCGTTTGGCAGTTCGGTGAATGGACTTCCGAGGGCGAACCGAAAGAGTGAATGCTCAAGTAGGCTTCGACGGGTATCCCTCCCGTTATCAGTCGGGGACACGCATGGTGGTGCGTGAAGCGAGTGGGCGCGTTTTTTCGCGTCAATTTGGGTGGTATCGCAGGAGTTCGGCTCTTGTCCCATACGGGGCAGGAGCTTTTTTGTCGCCCCGTATGAACGAGCAGGCTCAAAATCGGTCAACGGCATGACCTTCCATCACACCCGAAAACACTTTTTGGAGGAATAATCATGAAAAACACAAAAAAAATCATCGCAGCTGTCCTTGCAACCGTCCTTGCTCTCAGCCTGGCCGCCTGTTCAAAGGCACAGACGGAAACAGCAGCCTCTCCCTCTGCCTCCGCAGAAGCGTCGCCCGCAGCAGACGTAAAAATCGGCATTCTTCAGTATGCCACCCACGCAAGTCTTTTCGACTGCTACACAGGCATAATAGAGGGACTTAAAAACGAGGGTTATATTGACGGCGATACCTGCACCATCGAGTATGTCGACGGTCAGGGCGAAGCCGAAACGAACAGCCTTGCCGCATCAAACTTCGTGACAAAGGGCTATGACGTCATCATCGCAATCGCAACTCCCGCCGCCACGACGTCCTACGCCGCAGCCAAGGACGCAGGCATTCCCGTAGTCTTCTCCGCCTGCTCCGACCCCGTCGCCGCGGGACTCGTCGAAAGCCTCGAAGCTCCGAACACCGGAGCTACCGGCACGAGCGACAGCCTGAACTTTGACGCTCAGCTCAAGATGATACGCGCGTTCATGCCCGAAGCCAAAAAGATCGGCGTTCTCTACACGACCAGCGAAGCGAACTCCGTATCCCAGCTAAAAAATCTCACCGAGCTTGCCCCGACCTACGGCTTTGAAATCGTGTCCGTCGGCGTGACCGACGCTTCCGAGGTTGCCGCGGGCGCCGCTTCCCTTCTCGCAAAGGGCGTCGACTGCATAAATAACCTCACCGACAACAACGTCGTCAACAACCTCTCCGTGGTAACTAACGCCGCAGACGCCGCAGGGGTCCCGATATTCGGCTCGGAAAAGGAGCAGGTAGCGCAATACGGCTGTGTTGCCTCCGAATCTCTCGACTATGTCGCACTCGGCGTTACGACCGGCGAAATGGCGGGCAAGATACTCAAGGGCGCGGACGCAAAGACCCTGCCTGTTGCAGTTGTTACGGACGCAACACCCGTCTATTCTCTCAAAAACATGGAGAAATTCGGTCTTACTCTCCCCGCAGACTACAGCTCCGCTACAAATATGGACGAATAAACATTTATTGAAGCAGGTGGTTATAAAATGGCTTTGGGACTTATTGAAACCGTTTTCCGTGAGGGTCTAATCTACGCCCTCATGGCGATGGGTGTCCTTATAACTTATAAAATCCTCGATTTCCCCGACCTTTCCGTGGACGGTACCTTCCCGCTCGGTGCCTGCGTCGCGGCGGCGCTCATCACGCTCGGCGTAAATCCGTGGCTCGTATGCATCGCCGCTTTTCTCGCGGGCGCCTGCATGGGAAGCATTACAGGGCTGCTGCACGTAAAGCTCGGCATAACCGACCTGCTTTCGGGAATTCTCGTTATGACCGCCTCGTGGTCCGTCAATCTCATCATCACGGGCGGAACGGCAATTTTCCAGTTTTTCAATCTTCCCACAATATTCAATTCAGGCATCGCTTCGGCGCTGCCTGAAGCCCTTTACGCGCACCGCCAGCTCATAATCGTATTTATCCTCGCCGTGATCGTCAAGCTCGCTCTGGACGGCTTTCTTAAAACAAAATCCGGTCTTCTTCTGCGCGCCGGCGGCGACAACAGCCGCTTCGTCACTAGCCTCGGTCACCACCCCGGTCACGTCAAGATACTTGGACTTGCCATAGGAAACGGCTGCACGGCTCTTGCCGGCTGCGTCCTTGCCCAGCTCAATGAGAACGCGGACGTGAACGCCGGCAAGGGCATGGTCGTCATGGCGCTTGCCGCAGTCATCATCGGCACCGGCGCTTTCCGCAGGCTCAGCTTCCTTAAGCTCACGACAATGGCGGTGTTCGGCGCGATACTTTACAAAGCCTGCCTGCAGGCGGCACTTCTGCTCGGTCTGCCTTCGACCTATCTCAAGCTCCTTATGGCGGTGCTCCTCACAGTCTCAATAGTTTCGCAGAAGATCGGCAGGAAGGGCGGTGCTGCAAATGCCTGAAAATAACGCTCGCCCGCTGGTGGAACTGACTCACATTAAAAAAATCTTCAATTCCGGCTCCGTCAATGAGGCTCTGCTTTTCGAGGACTTCAATTTCTCTGTAGAGAAGGGGCAGTTCATCTCGATAGTCGGCTCCAACGGCAGCGGAAAAACGACGCTTCTGAACCTCATCTGCGGAAGCCTCATGCCCGAGCACGGCACGATACTGCTCGATGGGCTCGACATCACCAAAATGCCCGAATATAAGCGCTCTGCATACATCGGCAGAGTGTTTCAGGACCCCTCGATGGGCGCCTGTGCGCAGCTCACGATACTTGAGAACATGGCGCTTGCCGACAACAAAGGCAGGAACTACGGTCTCACTCCGGGCGTTTCAAAAAAACGCGTCGAATGGTATAAACAGCAGCTCGAAATGCTGCACCTCGGGCTTGAGGACAAAATCGATATGCCCGTGGGAAATCTCTCGGGCGGCCAGCGGCAGGCGCTTGCCCTGCTGATAGCGACCCTCACGCCCATCCGCCTTCTAATCCTCGATGAACACACCGCGGCGCTCGACCCCAAGTCCTCGGAAAACGTCATGGAGCTCACCGACAGGTTCGTCCGCGAAAAGAAGCTCACCGCCGTCATGGTGACGCACAATCTCCGTTACGCCGTTGACTACGGCGACAGACTTGTAATGATGCACAGAGGTACGACTGTCAAAGACGTCTCGTATCACGAAAAGGACGGCTGCAGCGTCGACGACCTGCTTAAAATCTTCAACGAGATTTCAATCGAGTGCGGCAACTGAAAACGAAACAAATATAAAATCCCACGTACGGAAGCGTACGCGGGATTTTCTTAATAAAGGCATAACGCGAAGCGATTTCATATAATGGCTTGAACGGTCTTTTTGATTGGAGGAAAACATATGACCTGTCATGAAAAGCAGGATTCCGAAAAAAACCCACTTGAAAACTGTATAGCCCTTACTTACCAATCCGCTACGGTCTCGGTGCCGATAACTGTCAGACCCAAGGTCAGCACCGGAAATATAAACACGTTTTGCTGTGGGGAGCCGAGCATAAAGCCCTCTCCATATAAAATCATATGCAGTCAAAGCGGAGGGAGCTGCAGCTTCATACTGACTCAAAACATTTGCATCGAAATACCGATCGAGTTTTCCGCCGAAGCTGCTGCAAGCTGTCCCTATATCGAATGCGGAGAGGTATCCGGCAAATTGTGTGAGAACTGCGGAGGGTAAGAATCCTATTTAGAAAGGAAATGCAAATGCCGGCACAACTGCTATGCAATACCGAAATAGACTACTCCACCCTACCCGGATCGTTGCTCCCTTTTACGGTTGAGCTCGATCTTGTCAATTCCAATCTGACGCCAGCTCCGGACGAATATCAGAGATTTTGCTATATCGTAACCGGAGTCGGCACCGACGACCCTGAGCTTAAGGACCTGAGTCACTGGGTTCTGGGCATCTGCAATGAAATTACGGAAGAGAATATTGTCGTCGATAGCATCACTGTCGTAATCGACGAAGTTCCCCAAACTGTGGATTTCGGGGTAAATGTAGAGCTAACAAACCCCGATCCGACCACAGGCTGTTCGGGTCTGAAATTCGATTTTGAAGTATTGAAGCTCGGCGGAGTAATGAATGTCTGCTTTGAGCTTTACGATCCCTATCCCGTCGGTCCGAACTCTGTATGTCTGAAAGGCGGTACTGACGATGTTTCTACCGGACTAAGCATCTGCGGCCCCTCGTGCGGAGAAGTTCCGCCGTGCGAGACCTTCACCTATCAGACGGCAACTGTCTGCGCTCCCGTGACCGTTACTCCGACCGCAGTTGCGGGTCCCACAAGGACAATCTGCTGCGGTGATCCGGTAGTAATACCGGGTGCGAGGACCTGCACAGGGGGCAACACCCACTGCTACTTTACTGTGAGCCAGAGAGTATGTATTGAGGTTCCGATTAGCTTCGGTGCCAGAGCCACAGTCGGCGAAGCGCACATTGTGTGCGAGGATGTCAGCTCCGAGGGCTGTACGGACTGCGATTAGCAGCGGTACGGTGCCAGTCGGCGTATGAATTAAATTAACCCCCCATTCTCTGGACACGGAAACTGGGGGGTTATTAACTTTAAGCCGCCTTAATACTCGCTGAAGTTATATTCGTAGCCGATGCTCAGGTTCGGGCCGTCAAAGGTGCCGTCGATTTTTGAAAGCGTGCGGGTGTACTGCTCGCTCCCCTCCTCATAAGGCACAGGCTGATAGTTGTTCCCTCCTACGACGCCGGTACAGGCGCAGGGTATATGCGTGCGGTCAACGATGCTCACTGTTCCGTCAATGTCCCTCTCAACTTTTAATTTCAGGATTATCGTGTCGGGGTCGCGCGGAGCCGTGTTGCCGCCGAAGGACCAGTTGCCCAGGCTGTAGTATATGTACTTGCCATTATATTCCTCGCAGGGCTGAAGCGTATGCGGATGGCTGCCTATAACAATATCCGCGCCCGCGTCTATCGCAGCGTGGCCCTGCTCCTTCTGCAGCCCGTTTACATCGTAACTGCCCTCGTCCCCCCAATGGAGCGCCGCGATAACGAACTCAGCTCCCGCAGCTCTGAGAGCCTCAACACCCTGCTTTATCTGCGCTGTCTTGCCGAAGCTCACGGCATAAACGCCGATTTTAAGTCCGGATGTCGTCTCAAAAATGCTTCCCTCGTCGCGTCCCGCGTAGCTGATGCCCACGGCGTCGAGCGCCGCCTTTGTGTCCTCGTAGCCCTGCTCGCCGTAATCCAGAACGTGGTTGTTTCCGAGCGTCACAAATTCGACGCTGCCCAGCGACATAATCTGCGCATAGTTTGGGTCTGCGCGAAAGCAGAAATTCTTGCTGTCCGACGACGTTGAGCTCGTTAGCGCACATTCGAGGTTTGCGAAGGTGGCGTCGTCATCCTTGAAATACGAAACGGTCTTTTCAAACGGATATGCATAGTTGTCCCCGACGACGCTTTCGTAGGAAACGGAGAGTTTTTTATTGTAGACCGTGCTTGCAAGCGTGCAGTCGCCGACGAAGCTCAGCTCAAAATACTGCGGAGTAGGCTCAGGAGTCGGAGCTGCCGTAACTGCGGTCAGCCTGGTGTCCGGCGTTTCCTGTGCTTCCGCTGTAACGGTATGGGGAAATCTTGACGTTGTGCTGAGGAGCAGACACAGAGAAACTGTCGCCGCAACTGCTATAAGCCTTGAAGCGGCGTTCAACGCCTTGCTTTGTCCTTTTCTCATAAAAGAGCACCTGTAATTACAAAGTATTTTTAAGGAGTACAGCGCTTAAAAAGCCAAGGAATTTTTCGGAAAAAACGATTACAGGCAGTATTATACATTCGGCAGGTGATTTTTGCAACGGTGTAAATCTTTCGGGCGCCGCCGTGCGGTATTTACCGCACAGTCAAGCGCCATATGTTGCGCTGTGATATAAAACTCTTGACGGTTTACATAAAAACGGATATAATGTACTAAGCGAAATATCGGCAAAATACATTACATCAAAGAGGGATTGAAGATGAACAGACAGCAGTTCCTTGCTGAACTCTCACAGTACCTAACGTTTTTCTCTCCCGAAGAGAAAACTAAAATCATCTCAGCCTACAACGAAAAATTTGACTCTGCGGGTCCCGAGTGTGAAGCGGCGGTTCTGGCGGAGCTCGGAACACCCATGATGACTGCTATCGACCTTAAAAGGCGGGTGGAGGCGGGCGAAAAAATAAGTTTCGGGGAAGAAGTCTCCTGCGAAGAAACAGCGGATGAAACCCCGTCAGAATTAAGCGTCGAAACCGAAACCGAAGCAACACTTGAAAGCGAAAACACGGAAGCCTCGGACGAGCCTTCGGACCATTCGGAGACGGAGAACGAGCCTCCCGAAACTCTGCCGGAAGCAGTCGCGGAAAAGAGGAAACCGAGGGGCGCAAAACTGGTATTTGCTCTGATTGGGGCTTCCCTTCTGAGCCTTGTTATAGCGGCGCTGTTCCTCACGATTGCGTCAGTCGGAATCGGCGCCTTTACCGCAATGAGCTACCTTATGATAGCGGGACTCAATAATCTTCTGTATTTAACGGACGCGCTCATGCTCTTCGGAGGCGGACTCGTTTTGTTCGCTCTCGGTCTGATTGTCGTCTGGTTCGCAATCTGGTCGGCCGTAAGTCTCATCTCGAAGCTTTTCCGCGGCGCCTGCAAAAAAGGTTCCGCAGCTTCGGAAAAGGAGTGATGAATGATGAAAAAAATCTGGAAGATTGTTGCGCTGACAGCCGTTATCCTCCTAATTGCGGGAGTCGTATGCATCGGCGTCTCCTATTTCCTCGGAGGCAGCGTAAGCGACCTGTACGAAAACAAGACCGTCCTTTCTCTGCTTGATATGTTTTCGCCCGAGAGCATAATCGGCAGCATCACCGCGTTCTTCGGCGCGTAATATTGACATTCCGTAATGCGCATACCGCAAAAATCACCAGCCGGGTGCTTCGCTCAAAGACGAAACACCCGGTTTTTTGCCGTTTTTTTGCAAAATGAACATTGTTTTTTGATGAAACAGACTAAAATATGTGTCATTTTTTGCGAACAAAAGGTTGCGGTTTTACCCTCGGCGTGTTATTATTCAATACACAGCTGATAAACATTTGACTTTCGGAGGGGGACACTTCTGATGACTGCCGGACACGAACCCAGGTATTTTCTGGTCGAAGCCGATATGCTGCCCGAAATATATGTGAAAGTAGCAAAAGCAAAGGAACTCATTGAAACCGGTGAGGCTCAGACCGTTGCAGAGGCAGCAAATGTCGTTGGCATAAGCCGGAGCGCTTTTTATAAATACAAGGACTCCATTACGCCGTTTCAGGATCTGAAGCGCGGTAGGATAATAACCTTTCACATCACGCTTCGCGATAAGATGGGCGTGCTGTCTTCCGTTCTGGCCGTTTTTTCGTCCAGCGGCGCGAACATACTCACAATCAACCAGAGCATTCCGCTAAACGGCACGGCTCTGGTAACGATTTCCGCCGAGACGTCGGGCATGACAATAACGAGCGAGGAGCTGCTCGAAAATCTGCGCGACACGGGCGGCGTGAAAAAGGTCGAAATCATTGCTGGCTGACAAAAGCAATCGGCGCAAACCAATCTATCATTCACAGCGACAGGAGGAACCGTCATGGCACAGGTAGCGATATGCGGCTACGGAACAGTCGGCAGCGGCGTTGCGGAGGTCATCGCGGAAAACGCGGACAGCATCGCCAGAAACGCCGCCGAGGAAGTATCAATAAAATATATACTGGATACCAGGGAATTTCCTGAGGATCCCTTTGGAAAGTATGTCGTACACGACTTCTCGATAATCGAAAACGACCCCGAAGTCTCTATTGTAATCGAAACAATCGGCGGAACCGGAATCGCATTTGAGCTTACAAAAAGAGCGCTTCTTGCCGGTAAAAGCGTCGTAACTTCGAATAAGGAGCTAGTCTCCACAAAGGGTCACGAGCTGATTGCTATTGCAAAAAAGCTGAACCTCAACTACCTGTTCGAGGCGAGCGTGGGCGGCGGTATCCCCATCATCCGCCCTATAACCCAGTGCCTTGCCGCCAACAAAATCGACGAGGTCTACGGAATATTAAACGGCACCACGAACTATATTCTCACCGAGATGATAAAAAACAGCGCGAGCTTTGATGATGCGCTGCATCAGGCGCAGGCAAACGGCTATGCCGAGGCCGACCCCTCGGCCGATATCGAGGGCATTGACGCGGCAAGGAAAATCTGCATACTCACAGACCTTTGCTTCGGAAAGCACGTCGATCCCGCGGACGTCAAGGCTGTGGGCATCGGCGGTGTCACAAGCGCCGACGTAGAATATGCAAAACGCCTCAACTGCAAAATAAAGCTACTCGGCCGCGCCCTTCGTACCGGTCACGACACCGCAACAGCCTATGTCGCGCCGCATCTTGTCGGCAAATCGAGCCTTCTTTCCAATGTGGACGGGGTCATGAACGGCATTGTGGTGCACGGAAACGCTCTGGGCGACACGATGTTCTACGGAGCGGGAGCAGGCAAGCGTCCGACCGCCAGCGCCGTCGTCGCGGACGTTATCGACGCCGTCAAACATGTCAAGGCCAGAAAGTACCTCGACTGGGACGATGCGCCCGCAGGTTACTTTACGGACAGCGCCTATGTCGAATCCCGCTGGTATGTCAGGGCCGCAACCTCGCTGCAGCAGATTGGCTGGGCTTTCGACAAGGTCAATTTTGTGACCTACACCGGAGCCGCGGAGGACGAATATGCCTTTGCGACCGATGTTTACGATGAAAGCACCATGCGCAAGCTGACAAGCGGCATGACCGTCCGTACGATGTTTCGAATTTTGGATTGACGGCGGGTACCGAAATATCATAGAATGGTAAACAGGCTGAAGCGGCTTGGCGCCCCGGCCTTTCATTCCTGAACTGGAGGAAAATCATATATGCTGATCGTACAAAAATTCGGCGGGAGCTCCGTTGCGGACGCCGCAAAAATCATGCGGGTCGCGGGGATAATCGCCGATATGTTCTGCGAGGGGAACGACGTTGTCGTCATTCTCTCGGCGCAGGGTGACACCACCGACGAGCTGCTTGAAAAGGCGGCGGAGATCAATCCGCGCCCGTCAAAACGCGAGCTGGATGTTCTTCTCTCCACGGGAGAGCAGGTCTCCGTGGCGCTGATGAGCATGGCTCTCGAAAAAATGGGTCTGCCCGTCGTTTCGCTTACGGGCTGGCAGGTCCAGATAAGCACAAACTTTGATTACGGCAATGCCCGCATACGCTCCGTTTCAACGGAGAGAATAAGGCAGGAGCTTGATAAACGGCGTATCGTCATTGTTACGGGCTTTCAGGGCGTCAACGGCACGGGCGATATTACGACCCTCGGCAGAGGCGGTTCGGATACCTCCGCGGTCGCGGTCGCGGCGGCGCTCCACGCTGACAAATGTCAGATTTTTACGGACGTCGAGGGGGTTTTCACGGCGGACCCGCGCAAGGTGCAGGGCGCAAGGAAGCTCGACGAGATAACATATGACGAGATGATGGAGCTTGCCTCGCTGGGCGCGCAGGTTCTGCATAACCGCAGCGTGGAAATGGCAAAGCGCTACGGCGTGAATCTGGAGGTGCTCTCCAGCTACGAGAGAAAGCCCGGCACAAAAGTCAAGGAGGTCGTGAAAAACGTGGAACAGATGAAAATCAGCGGCATAGCCAAAGACACAAACGTAGCGCGCATAGCAGTCGTGGGAGTACCGGATGAGCCGGGCGTCGCTTTCAAACTATTCAGGGAGCTTGCGAGCTCAAAAATAAACGTCGACGTCATCCTTCAGTCGATAGACAGAAACGGCACAAACGACATCAGCTTCACCGTTTCCGAGAGCGACTTCGACAGGGCTATGGAAATTATGAACGAGCGCAAGGAGTCTCTCCACTACAAGGAGCTTTTCGGAGACAAAAAAGTTGCAAAGGTCAGCATCGTCGGCGCGGGGATGCTTTCCTCCTCGGGCGTCGCGGCGACAATGTTCGAGGCTCTCAGCGAGGCCAAAATTAACATCCAGATGATTTCAACTAGTGAAATCAAGGTATCGGTACTTATCGACGAAGCCAGTGCCGACAAAGCCGTTCAGGTCATCCACAACAAGTTCTTCAACTAAAGCACCTCGCTCCGGCAGAGAAAAAGCCGAAACAGAAAAAGCCCTCACCTAAAGCTTTCCGCTTCAGGTGAGGGCTTTTCGCTATATAAATTACCCGAATTTGGGCGCCGTGGGGAGCGTGCTGTTTCCGCCGCTGTCCGAGTTGCCGTTATTTTCGGTGTCGCTGTTCCCGGAGCTATTTCCGGAACTGCCGCTCTGCGTTGTGTTAGTGGGGATGTCCTCGTCGAGCGTCACTTTAATATCTATATACTCGCCCTGGCGGTAAACCTTCAGAGTGACTGTGTCTCCGGCATGGTAGTTCTTCTTCTCGTTTGTGAGCTCGGAAGAGCTTTTCACAGAAACGTCGTTGATTGCCGTGATTATATCGCCGACCTTGAGCCCTGCCTTGTCGCTGCAGCTGCCCGAGGTAACGGAATACACATAAGCGCCTTCGACCATGTTGTAGTACTGTGCGACCGTGCTGTCAACGGTGGTTACCGTGATGCCGAAGTTTGCTTTGCCGCTGACGTAGCCGTTTGTTATAAGCTGGTCAACAATATCCGCGACGTCGTTTACCGGGATGGCAAAGCCGAGCCCCTCAACGCCGGTATCCGCATATTTTGCCGTGACAATACCGATAACCTCGCCCTGTTCGTTATAGACGGGACCGCCGGAGTTGCCCTCGTTTACCGCAGCGTCAATCTGGAACATATTGTTCGTGGTCGTCTCGCCTGTCGTTGAATCCTGTGTCGTAATGTCCCTGTCGAGAGCGCTGACCATGCCGCTTGACATCGAGAAGCTGAGCTCGCCCAGAGGATTGCCGATGGCGTAGACCGTTTCGCCGACCTGCAGGTCATCGCTGTTTCCGAGCGTCGCGGCCGAAAGACCCGTCGCGTCGATTTTGAGTACCGCCACATCGCTTGATTCCTCGACTCCGACGATTGTAGCGTCATACTTATCACCGTTATAAAGTATTACGGAGACTTTATAATTTCCCGTGTAAGCGTCGGCGATAACGTGGTAGTTGGTCACTATATAACCGTCGCTCGTTACGATAAAGCCCGAGCCCGAAACCGCGGCGGTGGACTGCGCTCCGAAATAGTTTGTGTATGTTATATCAGTCGAAATACCGACAGCCTGAGTGCAGCCCAGACTGTAAATCTCGGCGCCCGTCATATTCTCTCCGCTGGAAACGGGGCTGGCGGTCTGTGTATCTGCCGTGTTCGAATCCGCAATGTTCAGTTTGCTTCCGTTGTAATCCGTGGTTGTTGACGACTCAGGAAGCTGTGTTGCAACGAGTGCTCCGCCGCCGATGCCGCCCAGTATCGCACAGACAAGGCAGGCGGCGATGAACTTTCCGAAGCCGCGGTGCTTTTTTTCCTTCTTCATCTTGGGAGGCTTCTGCGGAGGAGTATAATAAGTTCTCGGCGCAGCCTGCTCCTCGCTCTGAGGGACGAAGTTTGCGTCCATATAAGCATGGTGGGGTATGTTCTCTTTTGAAAAACTATACTCGGAATTCTGAGCATCGGGCGGAGTATTTCCGTTTCCACCGTCGTAATTATTGTTTTCCTGCTCGTACATTGCCTGGACCTCCTTAGTTACTGTCCTTGTTTCGATAGCTTGTTTTGGTACTGTGGCAATACTAGTATTCATTTGTTACGTACAAATGAACAAATGCGGAAATAATTATAAACATTTTTTGCATGAAATTTGAAGCCGGCGACTTCGGCGTTCCCAGATTGTTGTTTACAAATTGCTCAGGTCACCTTATAATACAGAAAGTAATCACGCGGGGAGGGTTTATTTCATGGAGCGCAGTTTTGGAACTGCCCTGTCGGAGCTGCGGCGCTCCTTCGATCTCAGCCAGCGGACGCTGGCTGCCGACCTGCACATCAGTCAGGCGCTGCTTTCCCATTACGAAAACGGGACCCGCGAACCCGGCCTTCCCTTTGTCTGCCGTGTCTGCGACTATTTCGGCGTGTCGGCAGACTTTATTCTCGGCAGAAGCGATAACGAAAGCACCGGCATATGCATGACGGGCGCGGTCGCCGAGCTTAACAGGGCGCTCGCCGAAACCGATGACAGCGCCGTGAAAAAAGCTGCGATGGATTTTGTGGACGGCGCGGCGAACAAAATGACCCTGCATTTGACTTATCACGAAGACCTGAGTCTTGCCGAACAGACGGCGGTTATGGCCGAAGCGGAACTCAAGGTCGTCCGATTCATGTCAAAAAGCCACAATTTGTACTAGCATACAACGTATTTTTGCCCGTGTAAACATATTTCCGAATATTAAATTACCGTCCTTGGAGTGACAATATGACGCAGCAGAACAGAATCAGGAACTTTTCGATAATTGCACACATCGACCACGGCAAGTCGACGCTCGCCGACCGCATCCTTGAAAAGTGCGGCGCTGTGGACAGCCGTGATGTGACGCCTCAGATGCTTGATAACATGGATCTCGAGCGCGAGCGCGGCATTACCATAAAGGCGCGTGCCGTCGGGCTGTCCTACACGGCTGCAGACGGCGTCAGCTACACGCTGAACCTCATCGACACCCCGGGACACGTGGACTTCAACTATGAGGTCTCGCGCTCGCTTGCCGCCTGTGAGGGTGCGCTTCTGGTTGTGGACGCATCTCAGGGCATAGAGGCTCAGACACTCGCCAACACCTATCTTGCCCTTGAGCATAATCTTGAGGTTCTGCCCGTTATAAACAAAATAGACCTTCCCAGTGCCGACCCCCTGCGTACTAAAACGGAAATTGAAGACATCATCGGTATTCCCGCCATGGACGCTCCGGAAATCAGCGCGAAGAACGGCATCAACATCGACGCCGTTCTGGAGCTTATTGTAAATAAAATACCGCCTCCGAAGGGCGAGCGAAACGCTCCCCTGCGCGCGCTCGTCTTTGACAGCCAGTATGACGCCTATCGCGGCGTTATAGTCTTAATGCGCATTATGGACGGCGAAATCAAAAAGGACATGAACGTTCACATGATGGCTTCCGGCGCGAAGTATAAGGTCGTCGAGGTCGGGCATATGCGTGCCTTCGGTCTTGAGCCCTGCGAGGGGCTTTCAGCCGGCGACGTCGGGTATTTCACGGCGAGCATAAAAAACGTGTCCGACACCCAGGTCGGCGACAACGTGACCGGCGCCGCGAAAACCGCCCTCAAACCGGATGCC
>Ga0074193_1001687_pt1 | contig 24899 bp, 21 predicted proteins | sample EPASupsiteHSE605_FD_64523 | JGI IMG/M metagenome (GOLD analysis project Ga0074193, IMG submission 64523) | Bioremediated contaminated groundwater from EPA Superfund site, New Mexico - Sample HSE6-05 | ecosystem: Environmental > Aquatic > Deep subsurface > Groundwater > Contaminated ... | reverse complement strand
CTTCCCGTAGTAATTGAAGGACTACTTGAGCTTTAAATTCTGGGCTAAAATGCTTTCTTGTTTTACTCATGTTACCATTATAACCTATTTTTTCAATTTTCTGTCTCACCTATGGGGTTCAGTATAAAACTTCGCTTGCAAATAATAAATGGAAATCGAATTCTATTTCCACTAACTAAAGATCAAAAGGCGATCTATATGGCATTTAATGTGGTTGAGCCTGTGTAGGTATGATTTTCCAAGGGATTTAAGGTTATAATCTGCCATAAGATAATACGATTTTCCTTTACGTAATTTCTTTTATCGAACCTAGAGAGGTCTTACTTTTTGCGTGTTAAAAAGTCCGGTTTTCTCTTGTGGGTATCGTTCATCAGCAATTTACAACAAATTACTTGTAACCTTTTGTACCACCTGTATACTCTATATCTAGAACAAAAGAAATAGAGGGGGACGTAATTAAATGAAAAAACTAATACCTTTCCTACTAGCCATCTTCATGCTACTAGGTACCCATGTATCTTTAGGTGCAACGTCGACAGAACTCAGTAGTGCTGTGGTAGTAAAACCAGATTCTTATCAAACTATTTCGGGAGGCCAATGCAAAATAGTTAATAATGGTGACGGAACAATCAATATATCTGGATCAACCTCAGCCTACTATGCGGTAGAGAAAATAGGGCTCAAATTAAGTTTGCAATACTTATCTGGCGGAAAATGGTGTGCGTCGAAAAGTTATAGTTATGCCAAATATAATGCATCTTCTGTATCTGGAGGTCAGTTATTAAGTGTATCAGGTGGTTATTATTATAGGGTGGTTGGGCAACATTCATCGTTAAATGGCAGCGTAAGCGAAAGCGGTCAATCTTATTCGGAATCAATTTATATCCAATAATATTTAACATTTGAGAGGCCCACAGTAGTAGATACCACGGTTATTCAACCGTGGTATCTACTACTTTATAGAGTTTGCGATATTAGTGATTTCTTCTTCGGTTATTTTCCCTGTTATTTGTAGAAGAAGACCTCTTAATTGCCAGTTCAATGTATTTATACTATTTTTGCTCATAAAGAGCATGGCAGGACTACCGTTGACGATTAGATCTTTTACGATTGTATCGTCAGTATCGTACAAAGAACCACGTGAAGTATCATTTACGCTATTTTGCTGACTAAAAACAATTACTTTATCCTTATAATTGTATTCAATAGTAACTTGATAGATGTCTGCTCCTAGATGATTAAGTGTAACTTGACATGTATTAGTATCTGTGGGGAGGTAGGTTGGAATAGCTAACTTAAAGGGAATCGCAGTTTGGGCTTGATCTAGGGTAACGTCTTTTTCGATATTTGTACTTAAATCTTGTACATTTGGCATCTCAGGACCATTTGCATGTTTATATGTTTCGGTTTTATTTTGTATGGTTTTTCCAACTATATAGTTAAAGAATCCAGCAATCTTCCCTCCTAAAGCATTTGCATTATTCGGGTATAGAAAGTTTAATGAACCGATTGATACGAGAATTGTGGCAGCGACTATAATTCTTTTTTGTTTAGAAAAGGGTTTCTTAATTGCTGGGCTATCAGTTTCTTCTAATATCTGCTGTTTAATCTTTAGCCATTGATCATTTATACCTGGTATTTCTATATTAGCATCGAGCTTCGTTGAGAGCTGATTCTCTATTAATCGGTCAAGTTCTTTTTTAGATAAGGCCAATGAACTTCAACCCCCTCCGTAGTTTGTTCTTGGTGCTTAATTATCATGTTTTTACATTTTTCTTTTGCTCTGTGTAATCTTACTTTCGTATTGGAAAGACTAATGTCTAAAAAATCAGCTATCTGCTGCAAGGATAAGTCGGCGAAATACTTCAGAATTAAAATTTCAGTATCTTTTTTATTTAGTTTACTAAGGACATTGTTGATGTCTTCTTTTAGATCTAGATCTATGGTGTTTTCCTTATCATCTGAAAGCTTATCTAAATGCAGCTCTGTTAATGGGGTAACCTTATCATTATAATTACTCTTTAACATTCGTTTTGCTTCGTTCAGAGCAATGGAAATAACCCACGAAGCAAATTTATCCTTAATCTTCAATTGATCTAATTTCGTATAGGCGATTACAAAAGCCTGTTGTACTGCATCTTCTGATATACATTTATCATTAGTATAAGAATATACAGATTGATAGACTTTCTTATAATTTTGTTTTACAACAATTTCAAACGCTCCCAAATTTACACTATACAATGACAATCTATACACCTCCTTGAGGATAATATTCAAGGTATAATCAAATTAACCTCCAAAAAATAGAAATATCCATATTGTGTATTTTTTTCACCTTGTATTAGGGTCTTTATGACAGAAATAGAAAAGGTATAAATAATTTTGGAAGATCACACCTAATTGGCCCAGTACCAGCGAAGCTGTCACAAAGGGCAGTAGAAGGTTCTTTTTCTAAGTCGTTTGGCGTCACTGACAGCGGTCACTGTTTTTCCTGCTCCGATAGCATGATAGATCAGGGCGATGCTCTCCCTTTGTGCGCATTATCTGTAAACTCGCTAAGGCCGCTTGCTGATGCTCATGTAACTCAATGAGTTTTCCCTTTTGCGTTGGCAGATGATCCTCAATCCTTTTAAAGGTCGGGATCTTTCCCACGAAAATACGCAATTCATCCTTGACCTTCTCAGGATGCTGTTCAACTGAATATATTCAACAATTCTGCGTTTTTTTATTAAGTCCTGCCAATAATTGTTCTTTTCTGCATTATTTCAGGACCTATGCAGTTGAAGTAAACAATTGGAATAGGCTATCAAAATAAAATAATTTTCTAAAAACCGCAATTACCCCTTGACATTTCAAAAATAGCCCAATAATTACGAAGAATACCTTGATTATAGGGTATATCTTCGATTAAAGGGTGATACCCCATGAAAACCTTAGCAAAGCCTCATTTTAGCGACCTACCTCATGGTGAATGTGCTGGAGTCCCTATTTTACTTAAGTTATGGGATCGTTTTGATTTTTCTATTCTCCTGACACAAGCCGGAATCATTAAGCTTCGCGGTGTGCCAACTTGGATGACAGCTTTCCTCTACGTTGTCGGTCTCATTTCTCAGTGCTCATCTGTGTCTAAAATGGCTGAGATGGCTGGTAAAGATGCTTTACTACGGTATTTGTTTCAAGGCAAGAAAATCATTCAATCGACGATGAGTCGTTTCCTTACCACATCGTATAATTGGTCCTTGTTTGGTGAAAAACGTGTCGGACGTCTTCAAGACGATTCGGATACTCAATTACTCGAAGGAGATGTCATTGCGCTCGATGATACGTTAAATCCACACCCTTTCGGAAAGGAATTGCCGTTTTTGTGTTGGCTTTTTGACCATAGTAAGGCTATAAATGTCTGGACCATGAACCTTGTCACATTGCATGCTGTCCTTCGTAATGGCCTTGAATATACTGTGTTCGGAAAGCCACTTGGCGGTGTATGATGGATTCGACATCGATACTATGATGGTACAGTACATAGGAGATTCTTCTCACTGCGGTTCCTGTTTACGCTGGGGCACTTGTGATAAACATTTTGAGTTTTCTTTTTTGAAAAACCACAATTTTTCGGTCCAATAGCACAGGGATCACAATTGGCTAGGTTCTGTCTGAATTTCCGTAAACAAGCCGAACTAAACTTTGCCTTAGAACCTGGATTCCCGAAAACGCATAACGAGTATTAAGCAAAGCAGCATGAACACTGGACTCTTACCTCGTTTGTGTTTTTATCATAACGAGGTAAATTTTGTGCTTAAAATCTTGAAGTCATTAAATTTACTGAACTTGCAACAATTCATCGTTATGTGTAGCCGGGAATCCAGGTTAGAAGCGAACCTGTTAGACCACGTTTTTCACCATAAGAAGTTGCAAAAACGGGTTGAGACCTACCTTCGCCTCGTTGATTTAAGCCGTTTAATTCTCGGTATGATCCACCACACACAAGAATACTTTGTTCTCAAAGGAAGGAATCAAGAGTTGCAACGCCTTGCTGAACAAGCCATTTACGGTCGAAAATACGCACTTCTTCACACAACTTAATCATCGAAGCATCCTAAAAAGCAAAAATGGGTCTTGGAATCCAGCCCCAAATGGAACCAAGGAAGTACTATGCTCTTTTTTAGGGCTCTTTTTCGGGACGTACCCTTTTTTAGTATCGCAAAGTCTTTTCGGGACCTTTAAGAGGAGTAAAAAGCTCAGAATAGGTGGCGCGTTTGTACGCTCGACTGGTTTGTTTTTGCTTTTTTGTAACAACCACTAATAGCTGAATATACAAAATTTAATTTAGCTAAAAAGGTATCTATGAAAGGGATAAGACTACTTTCGGGGATGAAAAGGTTCATAGGTAATTTTGCCTCAAAGAACAATGAACAAATGATGGTCTGAAGATCAGTAGCCAATTAGATGGATATTTTGGTAGATAATCTAGACTTAAAGGGAGGAGATTCTTGGCGCAGGTGAGGCATAGAAGATTTCGGTCTGTCGTTTGATAAATGCAAGGGGGATTTCAGAGCATTTCATTGTCTGTAACTATGGAGTTATAGAAGTCCACTTTGCACTTGTAATGATGGTTCCGGAGGTATCAAAAACGGAGGATGCTGAACATTTTTTGAATTTGTTAGCTTTTGTGTCAAAAATAACCTGGCCCTTAATTGCCCTATTAATATCTGATAAAATTGTTAGTGTTTTAGTAAATAGAATATTAGGTTGAGTTATGATAATCGTATCAAATTGATTGCTTGTTCCAATACCCGATATCTCATTTAAAGTACCGATAATATTTGTGACAATCAATGAACTGCCAAGAGGAGCATTAAAAATTGCAAGATTATCCCTTAATACGTTAGCAATAGTACCGTTTATGGCTATTTTAGTATTTTGCAAGATGAAATGACGAATCAGGTATTGACCACTCATATGCTCATTGTTAAAAATATAGTCTAATGTTATTCCTGAATTATTATTGCATATTAATTCGCAGTTTATATAATTACAGTTGCCTGAAAAAGGATATAGATTAGAGGTGAGCTTTGCCTCAATGGTACAGTTTTGGTAAGTTACATTAGTTTGATAAGTCCAACCATAAGTGTCGCCTTTTATGATAGTACAATCAATAAAATCTAATTTTGTTCCAAGCTGGTTAAAGCAATAAATATTAGAATTTATTAAATCGCATTTTTCCACAATGAGCGAAGTAAACCCCGTTCCTGCTTGGTAGGTTGCATTATTCATACTAACTCCTTCGAGTTTAAAGGCAGGAGATTGGTCAGATTTTTTGGTTTCGTTAACATAGGTAGAATTTAGAGTATTGTTACCATTACTTAAAATGGTACTTACATATGTCTGGCCACTATTCGAACCTTTCATTGAGGATATATTAATGAATGTGTTATTAGTTGATTCTATCATCTTAAAGAATAGTGTAGTGCCTACCATATCTTTGAAGGTACAATTACGACATGTACCACCAACAACAACATCACCATTGGAGCTTGAGACTGTGCTATTAGTCATTACTAGTAGATCATTAGAGTCCTGTAAAATAATATACTTACTACTAGTTGTTAAGTCTTTAGTTAGAGTACAATTATCTATTGAAAAACAATCGGTAACATTTGTTATTAAGAATCCCCCGGCTAGATTACAATTCTTTAGGGCAATCTTTTTTAAAATATTATTTGTTCCATTGGTACTTGATATTACAGAATAATTATAACAATTATTTATAATGACGTTATCAATAACAACATTATCGCAAATTTGAGACGAATCTGGCTCAATATCTATTCCACTTGAAGGAGTGGTTCCTTTAATATAACTGATAGTCGTGTCTTTAACTAATACACCGTTTCCTTGGATAAGGGTTAAGCCATTTCTCCGACTATACTGAAGAATGCAATTTCTTATTATTGTGTTCACATTTGGAGTTGTCTGTGGCCCGCTCAAAGCAATACAATCACCTGTTACTTCCCTTATAGATAAATTTTCTATGATGACGTTTTTTGAGTTTTTTATAGTTATTCCAGCCCCAAACTCATGAGTTGGGTATACCTTATTCCTCGTATCACCATTGGGGATGTAGAGAGCAGCGTGGGGATAACTATATTTGTAGGTTTGCCCGTTGAAATATAGGATAAAGGAATCAGAAGAGTCATACTGTGCTTTGCTTATATTGATCAATTTTTTTAGTCCTACATTAGCAATCTCTAACTTTTTTACTCCATCTTTTATTCCGATTAAATTTATAACAGGAGTTTCGGTAGATTCAATCAAGGAGTCCCAATCAACATAAATTGAGAATGATATTTTAGTGTAGGTAGGGGCATCTTTATAAATATCAAGATTTGCTTTTGTTAATTGAAAGGTGCCACTCCCGACTTGAGCTATAATTGTTCCATTTGTATCTACTCCAGTATCGTTTGTTAAGTGGAGATTAATGCCAAAGTTATGTGTTAGCCTATCTCCGAAGATTTGACCGCCAGATATAACGGTATTGTCAGAACCCCAAATACGAATTATATCGTAATTAGCGTAGTTATTACTAGCCAATTTTATAATTGTTTGAGGATGCATATACAGAGAGATTCCGTCATGCAAGACAATTACAGAATTATCGTACCATGCTGTTTTGGGTATAGCACCGACTAAATACGTCCCTTTTGGTAAATAGACTGCATCGTATCCTGACATAATGGCATAATCTATAGCCAATTGAATGTTTTTCGTATTTGTAACTGGATCTCCGGTTCCATCTTTATTAATAGCCCATGTCAAAGCACTTATTGAGTATGCATTAGGAATAACAGAACTCCTAGCATACGTAAGAACCCACGGTTCTATTGTGGTTATTCTAGGAGCAAGAGATGAGGCATCATTTAATTTATTATATTTGACCACAAAAAAATCCTCCTTAGATTGTATTAGTACCACATTAATAATGTATGAACGTTATAATAAAAGTAAACCGAAATCAAAATAATCGCTAGCTGGAGAAAAAGTGAGCCGTTTGCAATAATAAAACCTGGATAATCAAAGAGTCAAAAATCTGGTGATACGGAGGTAAAGGAGTCGCAATAGAAGTGGAGATTTATGAGAAAATCCCTATCTTATACCCAGTTCAAGTGGTTAACCCGTACCCACCGCTTACGGTAAGCAGTGGACTAAATAGCGTGAAAGAGCCTCTTGTCTTTGATATTCTGTTAAAAACAGTGATACCAAAGACAGGAGGTTTTTAATGGCTAGAGATTTGACCAGAGAACTCACATTCATCACCCTTGCCTAAACATGAGGTAATTATCTAAACTAGCATCATTCAATGTCCTCCAGGGGTGGACATGTGGTAGATCAGCTAAGTTTATATACAAAAGCAATAAGATGCTCGGGACTTGTCTCCTATATATCTACAAGCCCTAAGCTTCTTCTCATTACTAATCCAGTATCAGCTCAAAAGGGGTCATCCATATCGACTCCCAATAATTGAAAGAAGGTGGTAACGCAAAGTGCACAGTATTCATTATGAAGTAGGTAAATATAACTCCCTGATGCCTCTCTTATAAGAACGGTCAACTTCCTAATTCCTCAGATTCAACGCAATAGTAATAATTCCGAAAATAGTGGAATTATACTTTATATTATGGGTGGATGCTGTATGTGAGAGAGAACAGCGTTGAGAGATCCATTGAGGAATGTCGTAGTTGATTTTTTTTGCCCTTTGAGCTATCACAATGAGACACAGAAATATGTAAAATCTTAAAATCCTAAGTAAGATCGAGCATTAATTAGATAGACTGGTTAAGATTACAAAAAAACACAGATTATTATTGAAAATGAGCATTTCTATTTCACAGATACTGTAATACATTATAGTTAGATGTTCTCTATTAAGAACAACGAAGCAATGGTGGTCCACAGACCCAGCAGCCAATTAGATGGATGTTTTGGTAGATCCTCTAGATTTTAAAGGCCGGCGATTCTTTGGGCAGGCGGGTATAAATGATTTTGGCCTCTTTGTTAATTCTGCATTCGACTATATATATTTGTAAATAATGATAAATATGATTGATGGAGGAAAGTAAAATGTTCGTTAATAAGACCTTATTGATCACAGGAGGTACGGGTTCATTTGGTAAAGCAGTACTTAAAAGATTTATCAATACAGGCATGAGAGAAATTCGTATATTTTCCAGGGATGAAAAAAAGCAGGATGAAATGCGCATTGAGTTAAAAAATGAAATGGTCAAATATTTTATCGGTGATGTTCGAGATAAAGAAAGTATTGAAAGTGCAATGTATGGAGTTGATTACGTTTTCCATGCAGCAGCTTTCAAACAGGTACCATCCTGTGAATTTTTTCCTTTGGAAGCAGTTAAGACAAATATCATCGGAACAGAAAATGTATTAAACGCTGCTGTTAGGTATCGGGTTAATAAAGTGATTGGTTTGTCCACAGATAAGGCTGTATATCCGATAAATGCAATGGGGATTTCTAAAGCCTTAATGGAGAAAGTATTGGTAGCTAAATCTAGGGGTGTGGATCCTTTGGCGACTATTATTTGTGGAACACGCTATGGGAATGTAATGGCTTCACGGGGCTCGGTGATCCCTCTTTTTATCCAGCAAATAAAATTGGGGATGCCCTTAACAATAACGGATCCAAATATGACTAGATTTCTTATGTCCTTAGATGAAGCGGTTGATCTTGTACTATTTGCATTTGAACATACACATCAAGGGGATATATTTGTGCAAAAAGCACCTGCTTGTACGATTGGAGATTTAGCTCAGGCATTGAAAGAGATTTTTAATGTGAATAACGACATAAGAATTATTGGAACGCGCCACGGTGAAAAGCTTTACGAAACGCTCCTTACTCGTGAAGAAACAGCCTGTGCCACAGATCTAGGAAAATTTTATAGAGTTCCAGCTGATAATCGGGATCTTAATTATGATAAATATTTTATTAAAGGTGAATCTAGCGTGAGTTATGTAGAAGAATACAATTCTCATAATACGGAAAGGTTAGATGTTCCTGCAATTAAAGAATTACTTTTGTCTTTAGATTATGTGAAAAATGAACTGAAAAGTTGGTGAAACTAATGAAAACAGTATTAGTAACAGGAGCGAATGGTTTTATAGGAAGAAATCTAATAACCCATTTATATATGCTTGAAGATGTGGAAGTCATTCGGTTTAATTCCAAGAATACATTGGAAGATCTTTTCGAAATGATCAAAAAAGTTGATTTTGTATTCCATTTAGCGGGTGTAAATCGTCCGCAGGATGTAAGCGACTTTATGCAGGGGAATTTTGGTTTTACATCAATCTTACTTGAAGGCCTTAAGAATCATCATAACAAGGCACCCGTGTTGATTGCCTCATCGATTCAGGCGACTATGGATAACCCTTACGGCCAAAGTAAACGTGCGGCGGAGAATTTGCTATTTGAATATGCAAAGGAAACCGGTTCTAAAGTTTTCGTTTACCGTTTACCTAATGTGTTTGGTAAATGGTGTAAACCAAATTACAATAGCGCAGTAGCTACCTTTTGTCACAACATAGCAAATGATCAATTAATAACTGTTAATGATCCGAATACAATTATGAACCTAGTATACATTGACGATGTAGTGAATGAGTTTATCAGCCAATTACGAGGTTATGAGGAAGTAGATAATACTTGTATCCAGGATTTGGATAAGGAATATCATTCGGTTCGACCGGTATATACCATTAAACTCGGTGAAATCGCCGTTCAGCTCAATTCCTTTAAAGCAAGCCGTGAAAATCGAAGTATTCCCGATATGTCGAATGAGCTTACCAAGAAGTTGTATAGTACATATTTAAGTTATCTACCAACAGATCGATTCAGCTATCCGTTGAAAATGAATGTAGATAAAAGGGGCTCTTTCACCGAGTTTATTAAAACACTGGATAGAGGCCAGGTTTCGGTCAATATCTCAAAGCCAGGTATCACAAAGGGCAACCACTGGCACCACACCAAATGTGAGAAATTTCTTGTAGTAAGTGGCAAAGGCATTATCCGTTTGCGAAGCATTGATAGTGAGAAGGTGCTGGAATATTTCGTTAGCAGCAACAAACTTGAAGTCGTGAACATTCCTGTCGGTTATACTCACAATATCGAAAATCTTGGTGACGCCGACATGGTGACTATTATGTGGGTCAATGAACCTTTTAATTCGGACAAGCCTGATACGATATTCTTGGAGGTTTAAAATGCATAGACTTAAATTAATGACTATCATGGGTACACGGCCTGAAATTATTCGGTTATCGGAAGTAATAAAAGCCTGTGACCGTTATTTTGAGCATATTCTGGTTCATACCGGACAGAACTGGGATTATAATCTCAATCAGGTTTTTTTTGAAGAACTAGGTCTTAGAGAGCCGGACCATTACTTGGACAGTGTTGGTAAAAGTCTCGGCGAGACCATGGGTAACATCATAGCTAAGTCCTATGAAGTATTAGAAAAAGAAATGCCAGACGCTTTACTTATTTTAGGCGATACTAATTCAGCGCTATCTGCGATTTCCGCAAAGAGATTGAAGATACCTATCTTCCATATGGAAGCTGGAAATCGATGTTTCGACCAGAATGTACCGGAAGAGATTAACAGGAAGATTGTTGATCATATTTCTGATATTAACCTGCCTTACACAGAACATTCGAGAAGGTATTTATTGTCCGAAGGTTTTAGGAAGGAGCACATATTTGTAACAGGATCGCCTATGCAAGAAGTCTTGCAAAAGCAAATGGATAAGATTGATGCAAGGGATGTACTAAGTAGATTGGGTCTCGAAGTAGGGAAATACATTCTGGTCTCCGCACACCGGGAAGAAAACATTGATAATGAAGCTAACTTTTTATCATTAATGAATGCTATAAATAATATTGCTGAACGTTACAAACTTCCAGTAATCTATTCAACCCATCCAAGGAGTAAAAAGATTATTGAGCAACGTAGTTTTATATTTCATTCCTTAGTACGAAGCCTAAAGCCTTTTGGTTTTTTTGATTATGTTAAACTACAGAAAAACTCATTTTGCGTTCTTTCAGATAGCGGAACACTATCAGAGGAAAGTGCGATTTTAGGTTTTGCGGGGATATTATTGAGAACATCAACTGAACGGCCTGAGGTATTGGAGAAGGGGACGATTGTAGTTGGGGGTATTGACGGCAAATATGTCGAGCAGGCAATAGAACTAGCGAAGGCTATGCAGGAGAATGGTGAGCAGATTAGTTTGGCACCGGACTATGTAGACGGAAATGTATCTGTGAAGGTTGTTAAGATTATACAGAGTTATACAAGGATCGTGGATAGGGTTGTGTGGGGAAGGGATATTTGAACAAACAATCAAGGATGTGGAAAAAATAAAAATATTACAAATTAATGCTGTATGTGGTATTGCAAGTACAGGTCGATTGACACAAGAATTGGCAGAAGCTATTGAACAGGCAGGGCATCAAAGTTTTGTGGCATATTCGATGGGTACTTCAAACTATTCACAAACCTATTTGATCGGCAATTGGCTGGACAAGAAGGTTCATACGTTTTTATCGCGAATATTTGGTTTGCCAGGACACTATTCATTTTACTCTACCAGAAAGCTTCTTAAATATATTGAGACACTTTCTCCAGATATTGTGCATTTAGGAAATTTACACAGCAACTTTGTAAATATTCCGATGCTCCTAAAATACTTGGCATCAAAAGATATCGCAACGGTAGTAACACTTCATGACTGTTTTTTCTATACAGGCAAGTGTTGTCATTATACAATTACTGGTTGTTATCGTTGGCAAGAGGAATGTGGAAAATGCCCACGAGTACATCAAGATAATATCAGCTGGTTTTTTGACAGAACAAAAAAAATGCTAACAGATAAAAAGGTTGGATTCCAAAATATCCCGAGATTGGCTATTGTTGGTGTTTCGCAGTGGGTCGCAAACGAAGCGCTAAAATCGATTTTGTCTACTGCGAAATATATTGTGCCAATCTACAATTGGGTCGATATAAGTATTTTTAAACCTACAGCTAGTATGGTGAAAAATATACTTGGTATAGAACAGAAATTTGTAATCCTAGGTGTGTCTACTTTATGGAGCGAATCGAAAGGGATTTCTGATTTCAAAGCATTAGCAAAGAAGTTAGATGAAAATGCTTGTATTGTATTAGTTGGAAAAATGAGCGGACAGGAATCCCTCCCAAATAATATTATTAGTATCCCAAATATAAGCAATATGCACGAGCTTGTAAAGTATTATTCTATGGCGGACGTTTTCTTCAACCCTTCTATTGAAGAAACGTTTGGAAATGTAACTGCTGAAGCTCTTGCTTGCGGGACTCCAGTAATTGTTTATAATACTACGGCGTGTCCTGAACTTGTGGGGGAACGATGTGGTGCAGTTGTAGATCTTCACGATGTAGATACAGTCTATTCAATAACAAATGAAATTCATAAAAAAACAAAAAAATATTATTCTAAATATGCTGTTGAATTCGCACATAATAATTTCGAGAAGGAAGTCTGTATTCAAAAGTATTTAGATTTATATAATCTGGTCTTGAAATAAGAAAATATTATGGTTTTAATCCATGACCTAATCGAAGTAAAGGTATTAAACTTCATGTAAATGTTAGGATGATGCTAAGGTTGCAATCGGATTGGTGAATATCAATGTTCTTTATTTAGAACAAAAAAAGTTGTATAATGTTATATATTGAACAATGTGGTCAAGTCAGAAATCACTTCAATTGGGACAAGCTTAAAAAGGCTATATTTTTATGTCATAACAAAGGAGGTAAATTTAAATAATGAACATAAGACAAATTTTTTATTCTATTGTACGTAAGTGGTGGTTAATTGTACTTCTAATGGCAGCGGGTGGAGGTATGGGCTTTCTAAATTCGTATTTCACAAAGCCTTTGTACCACTCTGATACTAAACTATATATCATAAATCATGTAACAGGTGGTCAGCTTTTTCATTCTTCGGACATAGATCTTAGTCAACAATTGGTTCGGCAATACTCGGATATTATTTTTAGTAGAAAGGTGATTGCAGTAGTTGCAAGTGACTTAAATCACTATCACCTCACAACAGACAAAATCTTGTCAATGATTAAGATAAATATTAATAAAGATTCTAATATCTTAACAATTAGTGCAATATCAACTGATCCAGAGGTTGCTGCTGCTGTAGCGAATGCTACGGGGCGAGAATTTATAAACCAAATCCGTGAACTTACAAACACTGATAATGTTGGCATTTTGGATTATGCGCTAGTACCTAATTATTCAGATTCTAAAAATAAAGTCGAAAAAGTACTTATAGGGCTACTGTTAGCGTTAATCGTTGCCTTTAGTATTATTTATTTTATAGAGTATTTTGATACTACTGTTCATTCGGTCGAAGACATCGAAAAAGGTTTAAAATTGCGTGTGATCGGAATTATTCCAGAACATGATATTAGTTACTAGACTCTCGGGATTCAGGAGGTGTTAAATAACGGATTAGAAGGAGGAAATGGCGATGCAGCCCAAAAAATTCAATCTGTATAATAATGAAAACCAAGTAGTACAAGATGCTTATGACATACTTACAGCCAATATCCATATTAGCAATGAACAAAATAGAGTAAAGACATTAGCTTTAACTAGTTGTAATCCTGCGGAGGGAAAAACTTCCCTAGCGATTAGTCTTTCGATTACGATGGCGAATTCAGGTTGGAAAGTGCTTTTTGTGGATTCAGACATGCGCAAACCACCGGCTGCGAAGAGACTTAACTATGGATCTATATTTGGGTTTTCTGATTACCTAACGGGAGATGTGGAACTTGATGATGCACTCAGTGAGAGCAATATAAAGAATTTAACATACTTTTCATGTGGTAATAGTCATCCTAATCCAATTGGCCTTTTATGTTCTCTACGGTTTGAAGAACTAAAAAATGAAGTGCAAGATAAATATGATTTCGTGCTCTTTGATACACCCGCCCTTACAAGCGTCATCGATGGAGCCCTGATTGCGTCAAAAGTTGACGCAACCATATTAGTTGTAAAAATGGGGTTGACTACTTTAGATACTTTAAGTCGTGTAAAAGAACAGCTCGAAAATGTAAATGCAACTATATTAGGAGTGGTTTTGAACAAATTAAAGAAACGTGACTATAAATTGTACCTTAAATCCTACAATTATTTCTTTAACTCTGAACGATTTCTCAAAATTAAGATGCCAAAATACCAGCAGATGCTTAAACATCATTACCTAGTTAAAAGTGTCTGAGGGTAGGAAAAAATGTTCACAGAGGAGATGTCGAAAAATGTATTTAAGGACAGGGCCCAATGATCTTGTAAACTGCGTGGCTCGTGGCAGGGTAATGGCAAATATAGATGAGAAATGTTCCCATTGTGATGAAGAAAAGAGAAACTATATTGTAAGAATAAAGATATTAAAAATTTTTTTAGCACTCATTCTTGTAATTGTAATCGGAAATTTGCCTCCACATAAAAACAACAATGTGCTTGGAGCGTTATCAAGCAGCATTCCTGCTGTTAACGCCCCACAAAATCCTGCAAAATCCGAATTGAAGTCGTTTTATTTTAATTCGGTCGCAGATATGATATCGAATCTTAATTTAGCCGTTGGCGATTGTGCAAATACGCTTGGGTATTATACTCCAAATGATGGTGGTGGAGGTCTTTTCACTATAACTAATTCTAATAAAGAAGAAAATTTCGGGTCTGTTCATAACTTAAATAGTGGTTTAAAAGCTGAACTAATATTTGATGGAAGAACTTTTAACTTAAAACAGTTCGGTATAAGAGGAGATGGTGTATTCAGGTCAATTGCTACAGTGTATCCATCACTTTCTGCGTCAAATATAGCACGTTATGGACCCTTTACGTTATCAAGTTCTGCAGATAGTTTTATGATTAGAAAGTTAGTAAAAGATGCACCGCCAACTTCAGAAATTGTACTTGATGGCAAATTATATTTAATCGACGAAACAGTTAAATTGGAAAGTTTAAAAACTCTAAGAGGTCTTAAGAATGTAGCCAATAATTATATAAACAGGGCAACTTCTACAGATGGGAATACTGCCGATTATTATTCGGGCTGTATCTTAGTTATGATAAAACCCGACATCGATTTGTTTAATGTTGCTTCTAATTATTATTGGGGTAAACTTCTCGACTTTGGTGCAAGAGGTATTTATTCACAATCGGCATTTCCTCATGAATATTCTGGCGATTTTTTAAGAATTAATGGAGTTACTTCTAACTTTGAAATTGGAGGTTTACAAGTCTTTGGTTTTAAGAACGGAATTACGAAAACTGAAGAGTATATATGGTCAAATATACATGATAGTGTATTCGATACCTTCTATGGAAATGGCATAGACCTTGTGCCCTGTAGATCTGCGGAAAACAGTAGTGGGCAAACTAATGAGAATATTATATTTAATGTTAAAGTCTTTAATACGGGAACCGCTTATGAAGGCGTAAGAGGTACAATTTACAATAGGAATTATGGCAATGGAATAATTGTTGGAGGTAGTGGATTTGAGATTAATCATGTTGATGTTTCGCGTAACATATGTGGGGTAACACTGCCTAATTCTTATTATTCAGGAATTGTTCTTCAGTCTACGTATTCGGAAGGAAATCTATTTGCCGATATTTATATTGATAATAATGACCGAAGCGGAGTTACAATAGTAGATGGATATTATACGAAAGGTGTAAAAACTGCTAATGATTCGCATTCCCATGAAATTAAATAGTATAATTTTTGAGAAACCCCAGAAGGCATTCACGCCAGGAGGGCGGGGTTCCCAATGAGATATAAAACGAATTTGGAAAGCATTATAATATTCATAACAAGGAGGATAATAGACAATGAGAATAACAGTAGCGGGGGCAGGTTATGTTGGATTATCTAATGCTATTCTTTTGGCTCAACATAATGAAGTAATAGCCCTTGATATCCTTCAAGAAAGAGTTACCTATGCAGAAATTAGAGGTTTGGACACAAGGCAAATTATTGAGGGTGTTGGATTAGATCCTAGAATCGGAAATCATTATAACAATCCTTCCTTTGGCTATGGTGGTTACTATCATGAAGAGAGTAAAAGCAAAAGGCATTGAGGTTGTTGTCTATGAACCCGAGTTAAAGGAGGATTATTTTATAATTCTAGAGTAATAAAAGATTTTAATGAGTTTAAGAAAATTTCAGATGTAATCGTAGCAAATAGAATGTCTGATGATATCAGAAATGTTGAAGGAAAAGTTTATACGCGGGATTTATTCAGTAGAGATTAAATGTACGATTTTTAATGGAATATTGTGGAGTAATTAAAATATAAACCATCTCTTGAAAATATTACAAGGAGATGGCTTCTTTAAAAGACTGGCAGATCATCTTATCTATGCTGAGGGCAGAGTACTCGGTCTTTTGGCGATGCGCAACATTTGCTAAAGCCAGCGTCAGGCACGTTTCCCCTCGTTGATATGTAACGCGCCCGGGGGCAACAGGGCCAACTCCTGGGCTAAAGGCTCTAAATCACTTGCAACAATTGCTGATATCTATAATTTGTCTTCGATCCAATAGCCAACTATTTTAATATACTCAGAGAACACAATATCTCTGCTATATTTATCTGTGAACCACCCATTTGGAGTAAAAGATTTTTCCAGAGCTGAACAATATGTTAAATTTATTCCTGTTCCTTGGAAAGCTTTATTAAATACAAGTCTTGAACGTCTCATGTGATAATTTGAGGTAACAATTATTGCAGATTTGAATTTGTATTTATCGACTAATTGTTTCGAGTATAAGGCATTTTCATAGGTACTGTTTGCTTTATCTTCCAATATAATTTTCTCAACGGGAATGCCTAGTGTTATAGACTGTTCTGTCATTAATTCTGCTTCTGATATAGTATTACCAGCAGACCGTCCACCGGAAAAAAGCAAATGATCACTATAACCTTCTTTAAAAAGGTTTACCCCAAATTTCAATCTATTTCCATAATCCCCCGCTAAAACAACTATAACATCTGATTTTTTAGGTGTTTCATCCACTATTAGAAAGTTGCCTGCTCTTAGGTATATTGTTATCGTTATTACAAGAACAACCACTATACGGATTAAGTATCTGTATTCCATTAATCACCTCATGAGTTATTCTAGGCACGCACGCAACATTATGCCCCTTCACAAAAAGGTCTAATAAAATAATATAGCGGATATAAGGTGTCCGGAAGGAAAATCAGCTTAAACTCTACTTCACAATTCCTTGCATTTTCGTTCTTAATAGAGACCGTATTTCTATAATATATTACGTTGTCTGTAAAATAGAAATATTGGTTTTTGACTAAATTTTTTGCTGTTTCACAGTATTGACTGAAATTGCTAATTAATTCTCAATATTACTTAGGATTCCATTCATTTGCATATTATAAATTTAGTACAGAGAAATCTGAAGATCCCCGACGCTTTTATATGTAAGCATTGTAAGAAAAAAATCGCTCCAACCCAATAAACTAAGCGGGGCGATGATATTAGGTTTAATGGTACTCTAGACGATTATGGGATCGATTCTGACCAAGGTGGGTAAGAGATCGTCAATCTGATTTAGGGTTTTTCAATGCTGGGAAAGTGTATTTAGAATTTTTGTTTTTGATAGTAAAAAATAAAAGAACGAATTTCTAAGTAATTTGGAGCATTAGTGAATATATCGCCAAAATAAAGATATAAATACCAATTAAGTCTAAATTCGAATATTTCTAATTAATAGACGATGTAATATAGTGTAGTTGCGCGACGTTCATTATTGAGAACATAAACTTGGTCAGGCTCGATTGGTTCTCTTCTTAAGGCGCACTTTCAAGCGAAATCATAAAGATGCAATTAATATTTATAGAGAGGATCAATTTATATGGCACTAGATAAGTCATTCGCCGAAATACCTCGTGAATTAGAATTTGTGCTTAATTGCGTAAAATGTTCCCCAACCGAAAAAGAATCGATCTGTATATTATTATCTCCAGACATGGATTGGGATTATGTTTTGCGTCTGTCTATGGCCCATAGTATATTTCCTTTGGTATACAATACTTTGAATAGCTTGGATACTTTGATAATCCCCGAATATGTAATTAATTCATTACGGCAGAGTTCTATAATGAATGCGATTAAAGTTGTTGGCATGAGCAATGAAATAGTCAGAATTATTAATAATATGAATGAATATGGGATACAGGTACTGATCTTAAAAGGTTCACCACTATCTGTAAAAATAAATGAAGACATTGCTTATAGGCCTTCCAATGATATAGATATTTTGGTAGATCCTTTAGAATTTGCAAGTGCCGAAAAAATCTTGGTGCAGATGGGATATAGTAGAGTTTATCCTGATTTTTTGCTAACTCCACGTCAGCAGGAAGCATTTTTTACAAGATGTAATCATTTCGAATATTTCCATTTAAAGCGGAATATTCATGTGGAACTTCACTGGAGAATCCGTTTCTATAACGTGAAATATTTTCCGCCTTTATCTAAACTAAAAACTCAAAAGATGAATCTTTCAGGATGTCTTGTATCGGTTATGGATAATGAATATTGGCTCATTTTCCTTATGGTTCATGGACATAAACATATGTGGAGTCGATTGCGCTGGTTGTATGATATTAAAGAATTTATGAAGATGAATATTGATTGGGATAAATTGATCATTCAAGCTGATATTTCCGGATTGAGGCCAATTATTAATCAGACATTGATTTTAGCAAATGAACTCTTAGACGTGCCTATTCCTCAGTGTATGGTGCAATCTGTGGCAAATGATCAAAAAGCATGGCAACTTGCTTTTACTGCAATAGATAAATTATTCATTAACATCAATGAACTTAGTCTGCCCGGTCCCAAATTTTTAGCTCTGAAGAAAAATATTTTTGATGATTTAGATTATTATAACTTACCATGGAAAAGTAAGTTATTTTTAATATTTTCCTTATTTAAACCTTGTGAAGTAGAGTTTAAACTAATATCTCTACCTGACAACTTATATCCGTTATATTATTTTATAAGACCTCTTTATTTGTTGTGGAGAGGTATTGTTAGAGGATGATGGGGTTTATTTTACAGCTTGTGTTTTCTGAGGATTTGAATGGAGGTATATATTTTGAAAATCAGAGACGGATTTATGTTGCGTGAGGTCGCCGAACAGTGGGTAGTAATACCTTTGGGGGAACGTGTTGTAGAGTTTAATGGCATTATGACACTTAGTGAGAGTGGTGCGGCTTTGTGGAAAGAAATGGAGAAAAATGTTTTAGAGGAAGATCTGGTACGATTCATACTTAAGGAATACAGTGTAGACGAAAAAATCGCCAAAACTGATGTTTTGGAATTTGTCAATGCTGTAAGAAAAAAAGGTTTGTTAGAAGAGTAAAGCATTTGTAGTGGCGAGTTATAGTAAATATTTTCAGCGGATTATTATTTGGTGATCGAAGCTTATTCGCTCTTTTTGTCTTCTGAATTTGTTACTGTTGGTAGCCCAAAGGCGATTGAACAGTTGTAGAAGGTACTCATGTCTATTCATAGTACAAGGAGGAATTTTGCGTGTCGAAAAAATGGGACGAGCTAATTCAGCAATTTCTTAAAGTTTCACTGAAAAAAAAAGAAGTAATAGTTTCTAATTTCGAGTTAACAGCACGGTGTAACCTTCAGTGCAAAATGTGTTATGTATGCCGTCCTGCTAATGATAAGTTGGCAAAAGATAAAGAGCTTACTACAGCACAATGGATTCGTTTGGCTGAAGAAGCCCGGGATGCAGGACTTTTATTTCTGACATTAACTGGTGGAGAAGTATTTCTTCGAGAAGATTTTAGAATAATCTATGAGAAGCTAACAAAATTAGGCTTTATAATTAAGATTTATACGAATGGCACTTTGATGACTCCTGATATTATAAACTGGCTTGCAACAATGCCGCCCAAAGAAGTAAGTATAACGCTGTACGGAACTTCCAGAGAAACATATCAAAAAGTAACCGGAAATGCGGAAGGATTCGATAAAGCAGTACAAGCAATAGATACTCTGAGGGCAAAAGGTATACAGACTGAAATTAAAACAACTGTTATCCATGCAAATATGCATGAATACAAACAGTTAATAGATTTTGCAGAGCAAAGAGAATCACGTTTAGGGGTAGTAAATTATGTATCTCCTCGCAGGGAAGGGTGTCATAGTGATCCTCTGGGGAACCGTCTTTCGCCGCAGGAATTGTTCCAATATGAAAGGAAAATAACGGAATATCATCAACAAGTGAATGCAGAAGCCGACGAAATTTTTTCGATCATAAGTAGAGGCGATGAGGATCATCCGCTGAGTAAAGTGGATTCTACGGATGCTTTTAAGTGTTCAGCAGGAAAATGCGGTGTATGGGTTACTTGGGAAGGACATTTAACTACCTGTGGTCTTTTGGAGACACCGGAATCAAATCCTGCAGAAAAAGGTTTTCTGGCGGCTTGGGAAGAGATAAAACATAAGTGTACGCTTATTCCTGTGAGTAAGGAATGTCGGGAATGCCAATATCAAGCTTATTGCGATTATTGTCCGGCAAAATTATATAGAGAAACTGGACACTATGATCAACCAGCTCCTTATCTTTGTGAATTGGCACGACTTCGAACAGAATGTGCAGTTCAGCTTGGTAATAATCTATAATCGAATATTGTAGTTAATGGTTTTCTGATTTTTTATGAAAAGTTGCATAAAGGGTAATCGAAACTTCATTTGCAGAGAGGAGGTGAAAGCTATTGCGCACCTATGTTAAACCGAAATTAGAGTTTGTCGAACTTACGGTATCAGAAAGACTGTCGGCGATTTGTATACCCCATCCAGGTCACGTAGGAGGGGCATGCCATTCTTGAGAGAAAATCCGGTTATGCTGTAGTACTGCCACTTATTGAGGATACTTTTGCAGAAAGGAGTGGAAGTCATGAGAAACTATGTTAAACCACAACTCGAGTATATTGAGCTTACGGTAAATGAAAGACTTGCGGGACTATGTAGCGAACAACCTAGTAATGACCCGGATAAGGGTACTTGTTGGTCCTGATAACTTAAATTTTACAACGAGTGCGGAAAAGGTTTCTGACCATCTTGCCACGGGTGAAGCATTTTCCAAAACTCGTTGTCCCTTTGTTTATTCTATTCTGACGAATGATAATTGTTCAGCCTATATTATGTTATAAGGGGTGTTTTGAGTGCCTCAATATGAAGTTGCTGGATTAATAATAAACATTGAAAGCGATACTTCCAAACCATTGGAATTCCTTAGTAAATTTTTACTTATGCAGCTTCGGGATGCAGACTTGAATATCACTATTAAAGCTAAGAAATTTATTGAAGTTCCAGAAGGAAACATTGTATTTGATGATTTTGGTACCACAGTGAAAAGAAAGACTTCGGATCAAGATCATATTTTCATCTATATGTCAGATTTGGGTGGAATAATTAAAGTTTTGCTGGACGTTGAGCAAGATTGGCGACATTTTAAAATTACATATTCTGAGTCTATTGAGGAAAGATGTAGATGCGAACATTTGGTCCATGGCATGATAGGGGTTGCTTTCAGGTATTCTCTTTTTAATTTTAATGGGTTGGTTATCCATTCTTCAACATTAAAATGGAATGGAAAAGGATTAATGTTCTCGGCACCTTCGGAAACAGGCAAATCAACTCAAGTTAAGCTGTGGCAAAAATATTTAGATGATGTAATAGTACTTAATGATGATACGCCTGCTGTCCGTATGATAAATAACAAGCCATATGTTTTCGGCACTTCTTGGGCTGGTTCAAAATATATCCATAGTAATGATTCTGCTCCTTTGGCAGCCATAGTTTTATTGGAGCAAGCACCGAGCAATGTGATTCGCAGACTTACTAATCATCAAGAAGTAATATTAAGGCTCTTGCCAAGAGTATTCTTACCATATTTTGATCAGAATATGGTAAGTATATTTATGAGCATATTTGAGAAAGTCATGGTTTCGGTGCCTATTTATCTTTTACAATGTAGACCTGATAAGGAAGCAATGGAGCTGGTTTACCAATGTGTGAAATAAGAGAAGTTAAAGTAGCCGCAGCCAGCTTGATTCCATTAATTTCGGAACTCTTTGAACATGGGCAAAATAGTAGAATCGCTGTATCCGGTGATAGTATGTATCCTTTCCTGCGTCATAGAATTGATTGTGTGGAGTGTACCAAGGGGAGCTTCGATCAATTATCTAGGGGGGATATCGTTCTGATCCAAAGAACCAATGGCGGTTATATTTTGCACAGGGTGTATAGAAAGAAAAAAGATTGTTTTTTCATGGTGGGGGATGCTCAGCAATGGATTGAAGGACCTTTGTATCCTGAACAACTGTTAGCGGTTGTGACGGTCATATGGCGAAAAGACAAGCGCATTGCCTGTTCGAACATGTGGTGGCGGTTACTTTCCGGGCTATGGCTTTATCTGCGGCCCTTTAGGTATTTTATCCTAAAAGTATATGGGAAATTAGCAATTGCTAAAATAAAGGCTCCAAGTGAATTTACATGAAGCACTTATTTAACATTTAACATACGTTCACCTCTAGAAGTTTGACGATCTATTGTTAAATTAATATTTATAGAGTATATGCAGAAATAGGAGCAAAAGGCATGAAAATTAAGAATGAAACACAGAAAATATGGAGTGCCTTATGTTGGATTAAGACAGATATTAAGCCGTTTCTGCCAGGTATCGTAGTTATTCTAATTATCAATGTAGCCCAGGCGCTAATGAGCGTGGCGACTGCCATTGCCTCTAAAAATATGGTGGATTATGCGGTGGCAAGTCAGCTTAATAGGGCTGGCATTGCTGCTACAATTTTTGCTGGGCTAATTATTACGAACATATTAGCGAGGGTATGGGAATCACTGCTTTCCGTACGCATCATGGAATCATTTTCTAATATTTTGCGCCAACGTTTTTTTAAACGATTACTCGAAACGGAATGGTTACCTCTCTCTTCGTATCACAGCGGGGATCTCTTAACACATTTGACAAGTGATGTGAACAATATAACAAGTTGCATCGTCACTGTTATACCGAGTATTGTGGCTCTGGGTGTTCAATTGGTGGCTTCTTTTTTGACGTTGTTGCATTATGAACCAAAGCTTGCTATTTTGGCCTTTATTATGGGTCCTTCCACGGTAATCTTCAGTCGAGTTTGGGGGCGTAAACTTAAATACCTGCAAGTCAAAGTGCAGGAGTCCGAGAGTTCTTATCGTTCATATATCCAAGAAGCTCTTCAAAATTTTGTTATTATTAAGAGTTTTTGCTTAGAGAAACATGATCAAGATGCCTTGCAAGCCCTACATGAAAATCGTATGAAATGGATTATTGAACGAAACCATATTACGCTAACTGCGAATAATATCATGAGCTTGGGCTATTGGGCAGGATATTTTCTGGCATTTGCTTGGGGTGCCGTTAGACTTTCTCAAAAAGCCATTAGCTTTGGCACTTTAACTGCCTTTCTCCAATTGGTGATGCAGGTTCAAACACCATTTATAGGATTAGCAAAAACATTTCCTCAGATAATTGCTATGGCTGCGTCAGCAGGGAGGTTAATGGAACTGGAAAAAATGCCAATGGAAAAAAAAGTTAGGCAGGTACCAGACTGTGGGGATGTGGGAGTGAGTTTGTTTGAGGTCAGCTTTAATTATCCTGATGGCAAACCTGTTTTGGATAAGGTAACAACTGAGATATTTCCTGGTCAACTTGTTGCCCTAGTCGGTTCCTCCGGTGAGGGCAAAACTACCCTGATCAGACTTCTGCTGGCTCTTCTTCGTCCCTCCGAAGGCAAGGTGTGCTATATAGACTCTACAGGCGGTCGTTATGAAGCATCGGCAGCTACTCGAGATTGGATTACCTATGTGCCACAAGGAAATACTCTTTTCAGTGGGACGATTGCGGATAATTTGCGGAGCGGAAAGTTAGATGCAACTCCGGAGGAAATGGAAAAGGCTGCCCGTACAGCCTGTGCTTGGAGTTTTATTGAAGAACTGCCACAAGGGCTGGATACCATTATCGGGGAGCAGGGGCATGGGCTTTCTGAGGGACAAGCTCAAAGGGTTGCAATAGCTCGTGCTTTCTTAAGAAAGGCTCCGGTTATGATCTTGGATGAAGCTACTTCTGCCCTAGATATGGAAACGGAAACAAATGTCTTGAGTGCGGTCAAATTTATGAGTCATGGCTGTACCTGTATAGTGATTACCCACAGACTGACAGCATTGAGAATGTGTTCAAGGGTACTCAGAATTCGAGATGGCAAATTAGTAGAAGAGAAAAATGATAATATGCGTTTAGAGAGGAAGTCTGCTCAGCGTTCTTCGATTCTTTCTGGTGTCATTAAAAACAATTAGAAAGGGACTTGTATAAACATGATTGCCCCCATTACAAGTAGAGGTAGGGAAGGTATCTTGCCCGTGTGTTAGGCTTACCATTGGTGATGTGGATGGGTGGATTGGCTGCTGCAATACTCAATGTGAAATGTACTATGTATTATTGGGCAAAAATGGGATGCATATAACACCTGTGTCGAGAGCGATTGGGGAAATAATCCGTGGAAGCCAGTAGAATCAGGCCTTCCACGGATTTTTAATTTGTCATTATAAAATGTACCCTATAGAATGGACAGCAGAGGTTTTCAAAACCCTTCATTTTGAACAGGTGGATTTTTAAAACCCATCATATCGGACGGATGGATTTTTGAAACCCTTAGCCTCGGACAAATAGCG
>Ga0074193_1001686_pt1 | contig 24923 bp, 20 predicted proteins | sample EPASupsiteHSE605_FD_64523 | JGI IMG/M metagenome (GOLD analysis project Ga0074193, IMG submission 64523) | Bioremediated contaminated groundwater from EPA Superfund site, New Mexico - Sample HSE6-05 | ecosystem: Environmental > Aquatic > Deep subsurface > Groundwater > Contaminated ... | reverse complement strand
TCACAGTTCCCTCCCTGCTGCCAGAACACCTCAGGAGACTGTGGCCCGGGAGTATTAATATGGGGCATATTGCATATTTTATCAAAATAGGCCTGTGTTGATGGATTCTGAGGGAATGCTGTGGCTGGGGAGATGTAAAAACCAACATACAAACTTAAAAGAGTAAGTGCAATCAGGACCAGTATATAGGACCATTTGTTAATGTTTATACTTCTCATATTATCAATTAATTAATCAAAAACATCACTCTATCTGGAAGAAATATTACTCTTTACCATTGTGATATTAGTTTTCTAAGGTATTTCTTTTGTTAAAATATTTTTCAAAAAGGATATAACTTCCTTCAAATGAATATACTTTTTAAAAATAATTTCCCCCTGGTTTTATCTTCCGGTTTTATCTTCTTAACTACGTATTTTATAAATTTCTCTACAATCTCTCCAGAAGAAAAGGTAACACTTTAATAATAGTTATATCATAATTAATAAAGAAGGGGAGATCTATGATGAGAATAAGCATGTCATTACCAAAAAACCTGTTAAACGAATTCGATGAAGTATTAAAAGATAGAGGATACAACTCAAGATCCAAAGGAATCAGGGACGCCCTGAAGGACTACATAGTCCGATACCAGTGGATGAAAGACATAGAAGGGGATAGAATCGGAATAGTGGCTGTTATCTACGACCACCACTACACTGGAGTACTGGAAGACCTTACCGACATCCAACACGAATTCAGGGACTACATTAACGCCACCATGCACATACACATGACTGGGAAAAACTGTCTGGAAGTTATAGTAGTCAAGGGTGAAGCCCAGGAAATTAGAAACTTGACCGAGAAGATAATGAGACTAAAAGGAGTGGAACACGTTAAACTGACCACTGCTGCTGGTGGAGACTAATGGAATAATCTCATGGAGTTTTAGACACTGAAATAAAATAAATAATAATCCAAAATCCATTATCGCCTGTTAAGTCCCAGGTTACCACCACCCCCCGTCAAGTTTCTCAATGTAAGGGGCTAGAGGTTAATAGTAGAGCTAATAGTAGAACCAATAGTAGAAATTAATTATGAACTAGGTCTTAGTTCATAGAAATGTTGGGCATTTAGCCAGCCCAACTTCGCCCCATGTACTTTCTCTGAATCAGTTCAGGATATCTTTAAGATATCTTATTTTAATCCCATGACGGTGTTTCATTATTTTTATTAGTAGTTCCAAAGTACTTCTAGTTCTAAAGATACTTCTTTTAATACACTAACTTTTTAATACGTTGAGATCTAAGGACTATTAATAAAAAATATGTAGGGGATTTAAAAAATGGCATCTATGTGTTCAAATCCAGATTGTAGTAATATTAAACGGGTTGAAGGGGTTTGCCCTGAGTGTGGAAGTCCTGCAGAAGACCTGGGATTCAAAGAAGGCACCGCACTGATAAAACTTAAAAAAGAGAACATGAATCGTAGAGAAGATGAAGCTCAGGAAAAAACTATTCCAGAAATGAATGAAGTAATAAATAATGAAGATGATGAAATAGAAACTATAAAGGATGAACCTGAGATAGAAGTGGCTAGCACAGCTAAAGGAATTAATAGTCCTATATTGAAGATTCTTGTTTTTATTGGAGTTGTAATAGTATTCTATATGCTGTTTCGATTAATAATCTGATTTAAATTAATTCTGTACACTTGAAGAAATAGAGAAATAAAGAAATAGATTAATTAATCTTTTCTTCTTTTTCAGAAGATTTTTGCCTTCAATGATTCATCACGAATTCCAATATGATCTGATTTTAGTAATTTTAATTCTCCAATACCTGCATTAACATAAGCTAATTTCAATCCCAATATGGTCTGATTTTATTGCATTTTTCACAGTACAATGTTCTCCTACCATCTGTGTTTCAATCCCAATATGGTCTGATTTTATTGTAATTGTTATTATCCGTGTCTGGTTTGAAGATTAAGTTTCAATCCCAATATGGTCTGATTTTATTACCAATATTCAGCCCGTCTTTATCTATGTTCATCAAGTTTCAATCCCAATATGGTCTGATTTTATTGTATGTAGTCTCATCACTTATGAATGAATATTTATCGTTTCAATCCCAATATGGTCTGATTTTATTTTTATGATCGTGATGTCGTTTTACTCTGGGATCAGGTTTCAATCCCAATATGGTCTGATTTTATTCCTCCTTTCTCGATTTTTTGGGTTGGCGTGTCTTGGGTTTCAATCCCAATATGGTCTGATTTTAGTAGCTTTAATAGAGCTTACATATATCGCCTCCGATATGTTTCAATCCCAATATGGTCTGATTTTAGTATTCCCCATTCCTGAGTATCCGATAAGTGTCTTAGTTTCAATCCCAATATGGTCTGATTTTAGTCTACTCTTTGTCATGGAAACTTGCTATAATAAAAAAGTTTCAATCCCAATATGGTCTGATTTTAGTAAACCCCTGACGGACTATATGAGTACCGGATAAAAGGTTTCAATCCCAATATGGTCTGATTTTAGTCCGTTCTGCTAATTTTTTATTATCTCCCTTGAAGTGTTTCAATCCCAATATGGTCTGATTTTAGTAGTGCAAACGGAGCAACCAGTATTCAGAGTGTTAACGGTTTCAATCCCAATATGGTCTGATTTTAGTTTCTAAAGCGGAGGTGGCTGTATGAGGGAGTTCTTGTTTCAATCCCAATATGGTCTGATTTTAGTATTTCACCAAGGGGGGCAACTGTTAAGTTTCCAGAGTTTCAATCCCAATATGGTCTGATTTTAGTTCCAATAAAGGTACCTTCTATTTTAATAGCATCCTTAGTTTCAATCCCAATATGGTCTGATTTTAGTACCTCCTCGTTTGCAAGTTATAATTATGCCTATGTTAGTTTCAATCCCAATATGGTCTGATTTTAGTTTATTGGGGGGTAGTGAACCATTTAAAGCGTATCAGTTTCAATCCCAATATGGTCTGATTTTAGTGAATTTGATAGCTCGATCGTCTAAGTATAATATTGCGTTTCAATCCCAATATGGTCTGATTTTAGTTTTAAGAAGGCCACTCTGGTTGTTGCGGAGGTGCTACGTTTCAATCCCAATATGGTCTGATTTTAGTTCTTTTGTCCTTTTTTCTTTCTTTTACTTCTTCTTTTGTTTCAATCCCAATATGGTCTGATTTTAGTGTGCCCTTCGGATTGTTTAAAAGGCAATCGTGGTGAGTTTCAATCCCAATATGGTCTGATTTTAGTAGAAACTTTAAATGAAATAAAAGAATTCAAAGTACACGTTTCAATCCCAATATGGTCTGATTTTAGTCACATCCCGGGATATGTCAAATTCATATCCAATCTTGTTTCAATCCCAATATGGTCTGATTTTAGTATCTATGGTGTTACCCTCGTATGCAAACACCAGCCTGTTTCAATCCCAATATGGTCTGATTTTAGTTAAACCTAATTCCTGACCCATATAATGAGTTAGACAAGTTTCAATCCCAATATGGTCTGATTTTAGTCACGATATGAAGATGGATCCTATGATGTTGAGTGTAGTTTCAATCCCAATATGGTCTGATTTTAGTCTATCAAAACAACGAGCAAGTAAGAGAGTCTATTAAGTTTCAATCCCAATATGGTCTGATTTTAGTCGCTCAGATTACCAGATTTAACAGTATCCCAATTACGTTTCAATCCCAATATGGTCTGATTTTAGTCCCTTTGTGGTCTTTATAATCGTTTACAAATTCTTTGTTTCAATCCCAATATGGTCTGATTTTAGTCGTCATCATTCTTATCATCCAAATAAGGTTTTAACAGTTTCAATCCCAATATGGTCTGATTTTAGTAATTTCAGTGCAGCTGCACCAATATGCCTACCTAAGGTTTCAATCCCAATATGGTCTGATTTTAGTCTGTCTTCAAATTGAAGAATAGGAAAAACAGTAAGTAGTTTCAATCCCAATATGGTCTGATTTTAGTTTAAATCTATTAAAACAGGTGAATATAGTCGGACTGTGTTTCAATCCCAATATGGTCTGATTTTAGTATCCACGTAATCAGTTGGTAATTCAATTGTAACCTCGTTTCAATCCCAATATGGTCTGATTTTAGTTTGATTGGAGTAGTATGGAGTTCACACAGAACACCATGTTTCAATCCCAATATGGTCTGATTTTAGTCCTTTGCTTCGGCTATCTTCTTATCACCATAAGTTGGTTTCAATCCCAATATGGTCTGATTTTAGTGCTGGAAGGTTTGGTTTAATCCTGTGACATCTGAAAGTTTCAATCCCAATATGGTCTGATTTTAGTGGGGCGATGCCAAACCAGAGGCCTATATTAACCAGAGTTTCAATCCCAATATGGTCTGATTTTAGTATGATATAAATGAATTCTATACTTTTTCAAGAGAAGAGTTTCAATCCCAATATGGTCTGATTTTAGTCGTTTAAGCTCCTCTGAAGGTTTATTCGGATTCTTTGTTTCAATCCCAATATGGTCTGATTTTAGTGCTACTTTGGATTCATTACTCATCTCTTCATCAACGTTTCAATCCCAATATGGTCTGATTTTAGTATCGCCATATACAAATTTTCCATTATTCCTTTTGATATGTTTCAATCCCAATATGGTCTGATTTTAGTTAAGAAAAAGAGTTTATCAAGTATTGTGTTTTTAAGGTTTCAATCCCAATATGGTCTGATTTTAGTATATATACTCTTGCTTTGCTTAGTGTTTTTTTTATTGTTTCAATCCCAATATGGTCTGATTTTAGTTTTATTAGTCCTGGTAAAGTTGAACTAGAAATAACGTTTCAATCCCAATATGGTCTGATTTTAGTCATAAACGTGTTAAAAACATTGTAGGGTGATTAGAAGTTTCAATCCCAATATGGTCTGATTTTAGTTAGCCGTCACTCCCTGGGGAGTTACTTCTGTTAAGATGTTTCAATCCCAATATGGTCTGATTTTAGTGGCGCAGATGAACGAAATGCTGTTAACTAAAAAATAGTTTCAATCCCAATATGGTCTGATTTTAGTCATTGGAAGGCCAAACCACAGTTTCAGCACGAATATGTTTCAATCCCAATATGGTCTGATTTTAGTTCCAGTTTTTTGAGAATCGTTTCTTTATTGGATACTGTTTCAATCCCAATATGGTCTGATTTTAGTATGTCCATGTCAATAAGGAACTCTGCAAGTTCCTTGGTTTCAATCCCAATATGGTCTGATTTTAGTTCCTTTAAAACTCTTTTTTTATAGGAGGTGCATTCAGTTTCAATCCCAATATGGTCTGATTTTAGTTGTTTCACAAATGAATGTACATGTAGTTACTCCAGGGTTTCAATCCCAATATGGTAGATTTTAGTTTCCCATATTTCTAGTTTTAGAAGAAGCTCATCTTCGTTTCAATCCCAATATGGTCTGATTTTAGTCAGTAAAAATATACGTGAACGGCGTGCAAGTAGCCCGGTTTCAATCCCAATATGGTCTGATTTTAGTTCACCGCCAGGACGTTACTCTTCGTAACTAACTATAGTTTCAATCCCAATATGGTCTGATTTTAGTCATATTGGTGCAGCTGCATTGAAATTCACAATAGGGTTTCAATCCCAATATGGTCTGATTTTAGTCAAAAACTCATGAAGAAAAAAGGGTGTAGATATCTAGTTTCAATCCCAATATGGTCTGATTTTAGTCGAGTTTAACATTCAGAACAACTTCAAGTACCTTTTAGTTTCAATCCCAATATGGTCTGATTTTAGTCTAAACTATCAACCGAACTGATAAAAGATTCAACCTAGTTTCAATCCCAATATGGTCTGATTTTAGTTCTCCAAAAAGCAGGAGCAATTTAAATTTATCTTTTGTTTCAATCCCAATATGGTCTGATTTTAGTTCCGGCTGCGATGGTTATTGTGAGGTCATTTGCCCGTTTCAATCCCAATATGGTCTGATTTTAGTAGTAAAAATATACGTGAACGGCGTGCAAGTAGCCCGGTTTCAATCCCAATATGGTCTGATTTTAGTTATTCTTATATTATTTGTTGGGTGGGGTTTATATTAGTTTCAATCCCAATATGGTCTGATTTTAGTTGACTACTATGGACAAAAACCCATTCACTACAACTGGTTTCAATCCCAATATGGTCTGATTTTAGTATATAAGGAACTACAACGCAGGAGGGTTTTTTAAAAGTTTCAATCCCAATATGGTCTGATTTTAGTTTGCTTTACCAGTGGTTTTGATGATCACTTTTTTGAAGTTTCAATCCCAATATGGTCTGATTTTAGTTACCATTCCATAATAAGAAGGTGTGACCATAAGCCCGTTTCAATCCCAATATGGTCTGATTTTAGTATTTTTAATTTCTTTGCGGGTCCTGAGAATAAAGAAGTTTCAATCCCAATATGGTCTGATTTTAGTTCTACCGTAGACCAACATATTTTAACTATGCAATAGTTTCAATCCCAATATGGTCTGATTTTAGTACAGGAAACCCTTCAGTGGCGAAACAACTATCAAAAGTTTCAATCCCAATATGGTCTGATTTTAGTCATCCCCTAAGATTTTAACCCGGCCCCGGATGTAAGTTTCAATCCCAATATGGTCTGATTTTAGTATGGTTGTGAAAAATATTAAGCTTCCACACCTTTTACGTTTCAATCCCAATATGGTCTGATTTTAGTTCATCATACATTTCTTGCAGTTCTGTTTGAGATATGGTTTCAATCCCAATATGGTCTGATTTTAGTATAATTCCAGCAATAGTTGAATATATCCAGAAAAAGTTTCAATCCCAATATGGTCTGATTTTAGTTCCCTTATGCATATAGTAATAAAATAACCCGTTACAGTTTCAATCCCAATATGGTCTGATTTTAGTGAATCAAACCTCAATGTAAATAGTGTGATCAGCGAAGTTTCAATCCCAATATGGTCTGATTTTAGTGATGGATTTGAAAGAATACGTGCTCACTGGAAATACGTTTCAATCCCAATATGGTCTGATTTTAGTTATAATGAGGTTAATTGTTAATTAAACCAATAATAAGTTTCAATCCCAATATGGTCTGATTTTAGTAAAATGGAGTCATAATTATGATTAAATTAATAGATAGGTTTCAATCCCAATATGGTCTGATTTTAGTTTTAAACCAGAAATCTTTTTTAATATATGTAATTTGGTTTCAATCCCAATATGGTCTGATTTTAGTAAATATATGTTATTTATATTCAATTTAAAGTATTATGTTTCAATCCCAATATGGTCTGATTTTAGTCCGGTTCCTTAAAGTATATCCCCTACCATCACTTATGTTTCAATCCCAATATGGTCTGATTTTAGTTCATAACAAAAAGATTTAAATAATATAACAAACACGTTTCAATCCCAATATGGTCTGATTTTAGTCTAGACCATCCATAATGTTGGAACATTGTATTAATAGTTTCAATCCCAATATGGTCTGATTTTAGTCAATAGGACATATATTAAGGGATGGATGAAGATTTATAAGTTTCAATCCCAATATGGTCTGATTTTAGTTCATCCATCCCTTAATATATGTCCTATTGAGTCTTAAGTTTCAATCCCAATATGGTCTGATTTTAGTTAATAAATATGTGTTCTAAAATATGTTCTAAAAATAGTTTCAATCCCAATATGGTCTGATTTTAGTTTTGAGTCACCCTCAAATCTTAAAAGGTTCACCAAGGTTTCAATCCCAATATGGTCTGATTTTAGTCGAAATTAACCCCCTACAAGACCTTCAAAATATAAAGTTTCAATCCCAATATGGTCTGATTTTAGTTTTTTTTGTATAAGGTTTGACCAAACATTATCAAACATAGTTTCAATCCCAATATGGTCTGATTTTAGTCCAATAAAAGGTTTTAATGAGTCCCCTTTACTGTTGTTTCAATCCCAATATGGTCTGATTTTAGTAGAGAATACAAAAAAACAATTCAACAAATATATGTCAGTTTCAATCCCAATATGGTCTGATTTTAGTCTCTAAATTCCATCCTAGTTGTACATTTTTTATATAAGTTTCAATCCCAATATGGTCTGATTTTAGTAGGGCCGAAATTTGCCCTATTTTGTCCAATATTTACTATTATATCCCCAATTTTATAGATAAATTTGTCGTTCCTCAGTTAGTCAATTCTTTTATATGGACCGACGAGGTTAAAAAATGAGGTTGTTCCGCGAAAATCTTCAGAAAATGATATTATAATTATCATTCAAGAATTTTAGATAAGCTATAACTCAACAAAACAATTGTAAATAGAATAATGGCTGGTCGGGGAGTTAAATAAATTTGAGTTATTTTAAAAGTAAGTCCCATATCCTTAAAGAAACGACAAGCTATTCTAATGTATCAACATCTGAGAAGTTATTTCCTGAAATTTAAGGGTAAAAAAGAAAATAAGATTATAATATTCCATCAAGGGGTGCTTTTTCAATACCCATCACGTCTCTTTTCAATGCTTTTTCTGTTCTGAGCGTGTAGATTATCACTGAATCCTCGTTTTTATTTATAATCTTTTTTAAATTATTTTTTATAAATGCCAGTTCACTGGGAGTTACCTCTCCTTCAAACACTGAGTTTTGTATCCAGTTGAGTTGTGTGCGGAGGAATCCTTTGACTTTGTTCACTCTTTCAACTTTGATATCGTAGACAATGATAACGTACATAATTACCACCACATCACAAATGGTTTGTACTCTTTAGAATCCAGTAAATGTTTTATAAGTTTATATGCCTCTAAACGTATTAATCTCCGGTATGAAACTTTACGGTTGAGTTCACGATGCTTAATAGTCTTTTTCAGGCGCTCATCATACTCTTTGAGAAATGTTTTCCGTCCCTGGTCATTAAGGAGACAACAGTTGATGTCCTGTTCAAAATCCTCCTCTTTCAACATTCTTTTATTGACTAGGTAGAAGATCAAACGGTCCACCAGGATGGGTTTGAATATTTCACTCAGATCCAGTGCCAGGGAGTAGCGGCGTTCAAATGGCTCATGCAAGTAAGAAATAGTGGGGTTGAGTTGTGTGTTATAAATTTCACTCAACACCGTAGAGTAAATGAGAGAATTCCCAAAGCTTATGAGGGCATTGACCATGTTTTCTGGTGGCCTACGACTGCGTCCTTCCATTTTAAAGCCATCGGGCAAGATTTCATCCATATGAGTGTAGTAAGCAGAACGCATCCTCCCCTCTACATTCATCACTTCTGTAATGGCACTACACCCAGTTAGATCTCCCATTGTATCTCCAATGGTGTTTTTTATACGGTAATAGGACAGTACTTTTCCCATATTCTGCCCTGCACCTTCCACAAACTTTTTAGCTATCACCATCCGTTTTTCATGGTCAAGGTAGTGTTCTGCCTGTTTGATCAGAAGATCACCGGAAAGAAGGGTTTCCCTGGGATAAAAACTACCATCGTAGAACCCGTAATAATTAAAAAAATGAATAGGTATCCCTTCCTTGGCCAAAAGGTGTACCACTTGAGAAGAAAAAGTTAAGGATCCATAAGCGTAGATGGAATATATCTTATTTATAGGCAGGGGCTTTTTACCCTCTTTGTTTACAAAATAAACCGTGTTTTCCTTTCTTTTAAGAATTCCATCAGACATTACATAGTAATTTCTTTTCATACCCCACACCTCACTAAATTAAATCATCAACCTATGGTAACGGTTAATTTTTAAAATTTTGAAGATATTCTCCAGACAGAACTGGACTTATTCCCCCCGAAATCGTAGAATGCATAATGACCCACTGTAAATGTTCATTTTACAGAACATATGGTCATTTTTAATGAACATAATTGATCATAACTTAATAACAGATATTTCCTAAACCCAGCAAAGCTCATAATAGGCACATTTCCTACAGGTAGGTGATTTCACAGGTTTAGGCATATCACCATCAACCAAAGCAGCCACTTTCCCTGTTAATTCTCTGACTTCTCCTTCACGAGTGCCATCCCATTTTAAAGTAATCTTTTTCCTCATTTTGGGATAGTTTATCATCCCCACCACATTCTCCACACCTTTAACCACATTCAGATAGTAAAGATAGTATAACAACTGGTATTCATGGGCTTTCTCCATTTTTTTACTCTTTTTAACCTCATGAACCTCCAGCATATCTCCTTTCTTGATGAAATCTATGCTGATGAGGTTGTCAATTGTGTAATCTCTTTTCTCTTTTTGGTAAGTGCCCTGGTGGAGTTGTTTTCCCATGGAAACCAGATCTGATTCCTGTTCCATCTTAATGTGGTGAGAAAAGAACCATAACTTGGTGTGGCATATGAAGTAGTAGTTGATCTGGGTTCCCATAATCTGTAGGTGTTTTTCACTTTTTGATGACATCAATGCCCCCTAATGTATTCTCACGATTCCCTTAACCTTATCAAAATCAGAATCAAATGAAACGATAGTATCTATTTCATATTGTTTCATGAGCTGTACTGAAACAGAATCTGCGAAAGAAAGCACCTCATCATAGTTTAAGAAAAAATTCATGGCCTGTGTACTTAATTCTTTATCCACAAAATTCACCTCATGATTATCCATGATATAATTATATAAACGAGCCCCCATCTTACCCCCGGCCAGACTTCCAACCATGGTCACTGCCTCTGAAAGAACAACAATAGAGGTCATTTTATCATGTTCTGTAACTTCAGGGAGTATTTTCCGAACCCTGGCGTGCCACTGGTCCTTTTTAATGGATGCAGCTATGAAAAAAGAGGCATCAATAAATATCAAATTTTTTCTCCCCTCTGGGCTTTCTTTTTAAGTTCTACTGCATCAGTTTCTGGCCCATCAACCATACCCAGTATATCCTCGATGTTTACCTTTTTCCGGAACTTTAATTCCACACCTTCTTCTGTAGGAATCCATTCCAGTACATCCCCCGGACCTACCTTGAATTTCTTTCTTATTTCCGCAGGAACAACTGTTTGAAAACCCTTTGAGATTTTGGTTTCAGTCAATTATATCACCTATTGAAATATTAGTTTTCAAAGTATTTATGTTTTCAAAGTATAATGTTTTTCACAGTTTTAGGAAACATTTTATAATTTGAAACATAATGAAGCCGAATTATGTTAGTATTCTGTGGAAATATTTCAAGATGTGAACTTCTTAAAATCAATAACCAATCGTATGAAACCCATTTTGCTTGTTTTTGGATGAATAGTATGAAATTATTCTTCATATAAATGAATTTTCTTCTGTATTCAACATCAACCCTACCTTCTCATCATATTCCGCATCCACAAAATAGGTTTTTTTATCAAAATCAACCCTATTCTCGGCTTCAAGTTTCTTAAACTGCCCAACACTTATTGAAAGAAAATAACTCATTGCTTCAAAATATCTTCCAGATTCTATCTCATCAAGGTATTCTAACTTGTATTTGAAGGGAACAACTTCATAAGATTGGAAAAGAGAATAAAATTCCATTTCACTTTCATTATCATTTATGAAAGGCACTATTCTCCTATTAAACGCATCAAAATGCTTTTGCACCATATCAAACTCTTCTTTATCATTTCCCACATAACCTTCTGAATAAATTTCATCCACAAGTTTCTGTATTAAAGCTTCATTTAGTACATCTACATTTTCAAGGCTTTCAACAGTTTTTTGAACAATTTCGGGCGTGTAAATATATTTATCCTTCTCTGAACCCTCAGAAAATATATTCACAGGAGCAATTATATCTTTTTTCCATCCCTTACGGTTTACCCGTCCAAATCTCTGAATCAAAGCATCAATTGGAGCTGGTTCAGAATATAACACATCATAATCTATATCCAGAGATACTTCAATGGCCTGAGTACCTACCAATAAATCAAGATTATCCAATGATTTTTCGATTTTTTCCCTATCTTTGAGCATAAAACGACTATGTAAAAGAGCACTATTTTCAACATCACCCCATAAATATTCAAAAACTTCTTGAGCTCTTAGAACAGTGTTACAAACAACAAGAACCCGTTTACCTTCGTATAGATCTTCATTTATTCTATCAAGATTATCAATGATGTTTCCATGAACAACATTAACTTTGTGTCTTGTAAATTTTTCCAATTCATCTTTTCTCATCTGTATTTCTGTTGAAATACCAAGATGGTCTTTAAATAAATTTTTAATGAATGTAGGGAGTGTTGCGGACATTATAAAGATTTCAGCATTGTAATTATTCTTTAAAATTTTCAATATTTCCAGAATGAGTGAAGTTAGATGTGCATCATATGCATGAATTTCATCAAGGATGAAAAGGCCATTTGTCATCTCTGAAAGTTGCATCTCAAAACCTTTGGATCCAAAAAATGCTTTAAGTATCTGGAAGGGTGTGAGAACTTTGTAAGGTCTGTAAATCTTTTTACTAAGTCCTTTTATTTCTCTAATTTTCGTTTTTATTTGATCATAATCAGCTGAATTCCTTTCAATTTCCTCATATTTTTCCAAATCATCAGACAATCCTTTGTAAAGGAAATAGGAAGCTTTACCATGAAGCAAACCAACTTTATTCTCTTCTTTAAAATCTCTTTGAAGCCGTTTATACATGGCATTGATACTTGCAGTGTAAGGAAGTAAATAGAATACCCTCCTTGAGTTTATGGTATTCTGATTGGCATCACTCCAAAAAAGTGAAGCCTCTGTTTTTCCACTGCCTGTTGGAGATGTGAGAAAAGCGCTTCCTTTAGTGTTCAGAGATTCTTCCTGCATTTTTCGAAGTTCAGGGAAGTTGTATATTGATCTCATATCCTGAATGCCATTTAAAATACTGTATTTTGAGCCGGAAGCCAGATGATCACAGGCATTCAAAAATCCTTTCATGAAAATTCCATACTTCCCATGTAACGATGTGTACTCATCATCTTCCCATGAAATAAAGTAAGGAAGAGCAATTTCTTTGTAGACATCTTCTAGATCCGTGAAAGAAATTACATTAAAATTTTTCAGTTTATAACCAAGATACTCCTCACTCCAATCACCAATTCTATCAAAATAGGATGATATTTCCTCAAAATTGGGTTCCAATTCAGATAACTTTTTGACATATACTTTTTTCCCAGTGGGACTTGGAAAAGTATTGTAACGCTCTCTTAACTTAATAATATCTTTATGATGAGTTATAATGGCTAATCCTATTGCTTTTTTGTAATCTTCATCATATTGTAAAGCAGATATGAATCCTGCGGATAATATTTCATGTCTGTATCTCCAGGGAGCCTTTCTTCCTTCAGCAAGCATTGTTTGAAATCCGGTTGCACCTTTCCCAAAATCATGGAAAAATAAGGAGTAGAAAAGATGTTCCCAGAAATTTTTTACTCCACACAACTCGGGTACATCATCATAAGCATCTTTAATGCTTTTAAAGACCTTAAGAGAATTTTCTGTGTGTTCCATAAGAGTTTCATCAGGTTTAGCTAAAAGTACCAATTTTATTACCCCTTATGGAACCAGATTCCCCATTCCATTTCTTCATCATAATAACATTTTTGAGTGTAATCAAAGAATTGATTCATCATTATGAATGGTTTTGTACCCACAGCTTTACGCGGTATTGTATCCGTGAAGTGAGTTGGAAGAGCCTGGATAGTCCCATATGCCCCCTCTGTGCCTAATGGTAAGATTGTTTTTCCCATTTGAACATTGGACTTTTCATCTAGGTTTACTTGTTTGATTTGGCTTACAGTCACAAGATCAGTGGATCTTCCAAGTAAGAGAGGATAATGAGGATTTTTGAAGTATTTTCCATAACTTGGATCATCAAGGTATAGATAAAGTTTAGGATCCACTAAAAATTCTCTTTTAATAACGTTTGATTTCCCCTTAAGCCCGGATAATTCATATATGGTTTCAAGATCAACGGCTTTTCCTCGATGAGTGAAAATGTAACCTACAGATAAATCCTCAGGAGTAATTAACTCCCCTTTAGCAGCAGATATAAGACCATATATTGTGCTTAATGGAGGTACTGGTAAAGATGGTTGAAATCCACTGATAAAGGCTGGGTACCTGAAGGAAGTCACCCAACCTTCAATCAGTATCCTTGAAGCTTTCATGATTTCATCAGCTCGGGAATAATAGTTCTAAAGTTTTCAACTGTTTCTTTGATGTTTCCAGATTTGAATTTTGGATTTTCATTGGAAAGAGTGGTAATTCCATCATCCAATTCATCTAAAAATCCTTTTCTACGACCTATATAGATATCTGTTAGTAAACTGTCAGAATATTCATTAATAACTTCTTTAAGGGCGTCAAAATCAATTGTTGCTTCTCCTTCAACTTCTTTGGCTATGTTCATGAAGATGTGGTTTCCCCCATCAATTGCTGCCAGAATAATGAATTTTGGGGAAACATCAGTTAAGTGTGAAGTCAACTTAGCTCCTCCTTGAAGATAGGGAAGTGCTTCGATCACATTTTGTGCCCTCTTAACTCGAATATCATCAGGCATAGTCCATTTTTTAGCATCTTCATCAGTTGTCAGTCCTTTTTCTTCCGCATTTTCCACTAGATCAGGATACATGTTTTTATAGCCTGTTTTTTCTTCAGAGTAGAAGACACCCACACTATCAAGATCAAGAGAAAAAATTCCTTTTAACACTGTAGAGTAAAATTCATGTTCATATGGAACTGGATCTCCTTCATGTCTGGCCATAACTCCAAAATCCTGGGTTGGACTCTGCCCTATTACTGATATTAATGGTGAAGTTTTGAGGGGAGATATTCTGGTAACAGTACCTCCTTCTTTGGCTTTTAAAGCTCTCATGTAACCGAAAACATCATCATCATCAAAATCAATGGGATTGGCATTAGTGAATGCAATTTTTTTCTCTCGAACTATAGGCGATAATTCCCATTCGCACTTCTTCTCAAGTGTATCCCTCCACCAGTACCTTAATGCCTGGCCCGAGACATAAGGATAAACCTTCCTACCCCTTCGTATTGATTTTACCCTTACAATATTATCTGTCCTGTCTCCTGCATCAGCACCTGCATTGTTCAATGCAGAGTGTGGTGCATCAACCAACATGAAACCTACAATTGTTTTAGACATTTTCTGCTGCCTCCTCTTCATCTTCATTAACAATTAATTCTTCTGAAACTCCCTGTTGAATTATCCAATCATGCAAAACTTCATAAATCCTGAAAAGTATAAGATCCTGGGTTTCTCTCCAAGTTAGATTTCCTTCAGGGAATAAATTCTTAACATAATCATCAAAAGAAAACAATGGCTCTTCTGCCCCATTTTTAATCCTTTTTTTAATTATAATCCTGAGAATATTCCGATAGTTTTTGTAATTACTTGCCGTTTCCAATTTATTCAAAGTTTTAAGGTCATCTGACGACTTTATGTACTCTGCAAGTTCATCCCCCACTTTTTTAATTGTTTCTATCCTGTTTTCATCCATATTTCTTACCTCCTCAAGGTAATGTTCCAGAAGATCCCATCCTCCTAACGCTTCCCGGTTTTTTCTGCCAATAAAGAATCTGATGATGGATTTTCCACTTAAAAGATTCTCATAAACTGTGTTCGGATTATTCTTGTACTCATTTTCCTCTTTCACCTTTTCCCAATTCACAAATTTATAACCTCGTCTTACAATCCTCAACCATTCAGTGAATTTTTCGTGTTGAGGGATATAAGCTAAAAATCTGAAAACAGGTGTTGGAATATGGTATAACGTCAAGTTAGGTCCTTGATTAAAGTTAGTAAAATAATAAAAATCGATTGAAGGCTTTTCAAGATACCATCTTTCATCATAACGTAAGATTATATCTTGAATGATATGAAAAAGAGCATTTTTAGGATTCTTAAATCCTTCATTTAAGCATCCAGTATAATTTTTTGAAGCTATTTGGGAATGAATATTTGTAATTGCCCTTTCAGACCAATGCTGCATTATTTTATCTGAATTTGAATGGATCAAAAGCATGTTTGCACAGAAATATGTGCTTAGTGGTAAAAATTGAATCGCAAAAGTACATGCAGGACAATAGTCTGCGCCTTCCGCACCATACGAAAAATAATTTATTAATTTTTTTGATCCTGTTAATGGTATTCTATCTTTAGCGGATTTCTGTATAACATTTCGCCTACCGCATGCAATACAATCCCCATAATCTTTTAAAGGAGTTGTGTTATCTATCAACTCATTTAAAATTAGAGAATATCGCTCTTTTTTATCTTTAACTGCATTGTTGGTTATTGGATTGTTTGGGAAAATCTGATATAAATTCTTAGACCATTTTGGAGTCAAATAAAGAGATACTACTCCATCAATAACTTTTTTTAAATCATTTTTATCCAAATCTTCAGGTTTCTTATCAACCCATTGACTTAAGGCCCATATACCCGCATCCACAAATGGATTGCCTGTGAAATCGTAAATAATTTCACTCATTTCATTTTTCCTCCTTTATCCAGTTCACTCATACCAAATCCCATTGAATTTTTTTCTCCAGCCCCACAATCATACATGAATTTAACTAATCGTTCATCCGCCTCAATCTCAAAATGCATCAAATAAGCCCGGTGATACGTTGCGGTCCTGTTCTTCTCAATTGTAATCCTTTTCCTTTTCACAGAACCCATTTCAGGAACGATTTTAACATACTCATCACCATCATAGACATCATCATAAAATGAGTTGTACTTCCGGATGAGGTTCTGCTGCAATGCAGTATAAAACCGGAGGTCGCCGGGATTGAGATCCCATATTTTGCCATCTTCCCGTTTGATTCTGGTTATTACCGGAGACATGGTTTTCATTTTCATCTTCTTTTTAAAATCAGGTTGTTTTAAAAGTTCCACTTGTTCCACCCGGAGCCTGTTTCCTTTGAAGTTGATCTCTGGATCTTCCAAGTAACCTTCCACCATACTTTGTATCAAATAGTCATGAGGTGATGAAATATAGAAATGGAACCTGCCATCCCTGGAGATCAGACCATTCTTGGATGGTCTACGGCGAGGAATGTTTATCTGAGAAAAAGTAAAATGCTTAAAATCCTGCGATGCATGGAGCTGACTGGCTAAGTCAAGATCTGTTATTTTACGATATATAATGGCAGAAAGAATATGGTTATAATTATAAGGAATTAAATAATCATTTTTTGGTGCTTTTAAAGAAATTTTAAGTCTAATTTAACAACCCCCAACCAAACTCCCCTAAACTAGTTGAAGTAAATTATTTATTTTCATATTATACTATTATCTAATAATATTTCACCTATTTAAATTTATCTAAAAAATCTCTACAGTGATATATTAACTACCAATAGTATATACTAAACATTTAATTGTTTTCCAAAAACTTAACTTTTAGTTACTAAAAATTAACCCAATGAAATTAAATTCAATCAAAGCCATCCAAAAAAAAACTATATATTTGAATGGGTGATTTAAATGAAAATTAGAGAATTAGTGAATTGAATCAACTTTTATGATTCAGAGTTATCTTATTGGGTACTAAAATCAGACCATATTTCTTTCTATTCTTCAATCTTTTTAAACCATTTTTAGAGTTTAGAACTTTTTTTACCAGGTTTAATTAATTTATTATCTGCGCTCATAAACTCAATCCCCTACATATTAATCTTTATCTTCAGCTATCCGTTGTTTGAAATATTATATAAAACGCCTTAATATATATGGTTACGGCTTAAAAATTGTTTTAAACGTTGGTTTATCCTGAATCAGAGGATTTTACTCCGTTAAACTTCTATTTCAATTTTATCATAATTTAAGATAGGCATAAGCTTTCTCTTTGGACCTTCCTTAAATTGAATTAACCCTTGTTTCTCCAGCTTTCTCACCTTAGGTTGAACTGACCTCACATCTTTATGGATCATTCTGGCCAGTTCACGAATGGACTCTGGCTTTTTATACTTAATAAAGTTAAGCATCTCCATCTCCAGCTTTCCCAGGGTCAATTTTTCGGTTACCACACCCTTAGTTTCCTCGATAACTTCATCCAGATGATCCTGATAATATTTCCAGTCATCAAGATCAGTGTATACCTTCATGTTATCTGGATTTCTATCATGGAGCCTTTCAAGCCTATCCAGAGAACCGTAGGTTTCTTCTAATTCCTGTATCAGTTTTTCTCCGGTTATGGTTTTTATTAAGGTGATTTTCATCCCAGCTCCTCCTTAAGTTTCTCTATGTTTAGGCCATTCTCTCGCTGTATATGATCCATGACTATAAAGTAGACCAGATCAGGGTCATCAATGCCTATTTCTTCATGTCCTGCTTTTTTATGAATGTGGATGTGTGGAAATCCATGGAAATTATCTATTCGAATATTATCTGGCATTATAACTACAGACCAGCCTCTTTTACTTTTTCGTCGGTACACGAAATGATCCTTGACCCGGTCCTTTGTTTCCCTATGGATCTTCATATGTTGATATACTCCTTGTCAGTTATATATATTTGTTGAAAAAAGATCATCACATCCCATTATGTTTAATACTTATATTATTAAAATTAATAATATGATATGATATAAATGTTTTTCCGATTTCTGAGGCTGTAAAGTTATTGGGGGTTGAGTGATATTAGCGAAATAATTTTGACTTAATTTGTCTTTGTTTGCCGAAATGTCTTTGTTTGCCGAAAGAACGATAATTAACGAATTTGGAATATAGATGAACATTGCAACACCCATTAACTTTACAGCCCCCGATTTCTGGGAATGTGTTTAATTATGCATATTAAACTTAATTACGAGTTCCATAAAAATCAGACCACATTGGGATTGAAATAATGAAGTAATTATACAGTAGAAATGTTGAAGAATATACTAAATCGGATGATAAAATGAAACCCCAACTTCGTTATAGATATGGTCCCTGTGTCCAGTGGGTGCACTTTACCTGGATGAATATGAGGGGATCCATGTGTTTGAGGGGAAGTGTGTAGGGTGTTACAGCTGCTGCCAGAGGGTTGATGGGAAGTTGAAGATGGGGTGTGTGGCTAGGAATTATGGGATGAAAAGGTTAGTTATTGAGTTTTTTTAGGGAGCGATTTTATCCGTCTTTCCTTCTATTCTTGGGTTAATGGAAATCTTTCTGCAACTTAAATTAGGTTTCTGTTGTAACAATACAACAACAATAATTATTTGTTCTGAACTAATTTTTAATCTTAAATATAAATCAAATTCTTTCTTTTCTCCATAAATAATATAATAAGCTACAATTCATATTATTATATTGATAAGAATGAATGATCTCAAAATATTACTGGTTGAAGATGAAACTATAGAAGCAATGGATATTAAGAATGTCCTGGAATCTTTTGGTTATCTAGTCCCCTATATTGCTTCTAGTGGTGAAGAAGCAATAGAAAAAGTCATAGAAATCATGCCAGATCTTATTATAATGGACATTTTCTTGCAAGGAGAGAAAAATGGTATAAAGGTTGCATCAGAGATTAAAAACCTCAATATACCTCTCATTTATTTAACTGCTCATTCTGAGGAATCCATTATCCAACAAGCCATGGCCACAGAACCCTATGCTTATCTCCTAAAGCCATTTAATAAAACTGAACTCAAATTGGCCGTTCAAATGGCTATTTACAAAAAAAAGATGGAACGAAAATTGGAAGAGAGTGAGAAAAATTACCGTGGGTTAGTTGATAATTCAATGGTTGCGATTTATAAAACCAACATGAAGGGCAGTATACTCTATGCTAATGAAGCTATGGCAGAAATATTTGGTTTTGAAAGCGTTGAAGAATTTAAAACAAAAAAAGTTCTACAATTCTATAAAAATTTAGAAAATAGAAAAACGTTCATTAAAAAACTCATAAAAAATGGTAAATTTCGCAATCTTGAAGTTGACATGATAACCAATACTGGTAAAACAATTACCCTTCTTCTCAACGCACATTTAGAAAATAACATCATATCTGGGATGATGATGGACATCACCTCCCGAAAAAAGTCAGAAAAAAAGTTGGAAAAAAGCGTTTTACGTTTCCGTGCTTTGGCAGAAAATGCTGTGGATGGAATTATAACCACCGATGTCCATGATAAAATTTTGTATTTCAACAACAGCCTACTCGAAATGTTCGGTTACTCCCAGGATGAACTACGCCATTCTCAATTTAAGATATTAATGCCTCGAAGGTACCGAGAAAATTTCATGAAGGGTCTTAGAAAATTCCGGTCAAATGGTGAGCACAAATTAACAGAAAAAACCATAGAAACTGTTGGACTTAGAAAAAATGGTACAGAGTTCCCCTTGGAAATGTCCCTGACTAAATGGGAAATTGACCATAATATTTACTTCACAAGTATCATAAGAGACATAACAGAACGTAAAAAACATGAAAAATATCTTAAAGAATCTTTAGCGGAGAAAACTGTTTTACTCAGAGAAATACATCATAGAGTGAAAAATAATATGCAAATCATTTCCAGTCTACTGAGCCTTCAGGAACAATACGTAGCCGATGATGAAGTGGCTGTGGATGTTTTAAAAGAAAGTCAGAACCGTGTTAAGTCCATGGCCATTGTTCATGAAAAATTATACCAATCTAAAGATTTGACACACATTAAATTCTATGATTACATACAAAGACTAGTTTTAGATTTATTTTCTTCATACGGCATCAACAAAGATCAAATTAAGCCAGTGATAAATGTAGAAGACTTAATGTTGAATATTGATACATCAGTACCTTTTGGACTTATAATAAGCGAATTAATCTCCAACAGTCTAAAATATGCATTCCCAGAAAGAAGAAAAGGTGAACTTAAAGTATCTCTTAAAAAACTTGACGATACTTATGAGTTAATAATCAGTGATGATGGTATAGGGTTCCCAGAAGATTTAGATTATACAAAAACTGATTCGCTCGGCCTGCGGCTGGTTAATATTTTAGTTGGTCAGATTGATGGTACAATTTCAATGAATACAAATCATGAAACAGAATTTAAAATCATCTTCAAAGAGTTAGAATACAAAAAAAGAATATGAGAAATAATATATGTTATGAAAATGGTTTCTGTTGTAACATCACAACAAAGATGTTTCAATCCTTGTTTTATTCCAGAAATACAATTAACAAAAATTATATATTTCCAAAATTAAGTGATCATAAACTTCGTTATAGAACTGTATAGCGAACTCGACTAAATATAGCGGCATCTTGGTAGACTATAGTAATTGTTTAATGAAGTATCTCTTTTCGAGTCCAAATAAAACATTTATTTTAATATAATAGTTAGGCAAATGTAATCTATTGGTATTAAAGTGAAAATATTTAAACTCTCATTAATATTTATAATGATTATAAAGAACTTTTGAAGATTTTTACAGGGTAAAACATGAGGATTCCTTTAAAACCAGACAGCTCCCAGAATAGAAAGCTTGGAAAACAACAGGAAAAGCAATTGGGATTATTAAGTCATTTAGATCGTTTGAAAAAATATTTAAAGCTTACAAAAAGTAATAAAAATATTTTGATAGTTGCAGTTCTTTTTATTCTTTCCATCAGTATCATATTTAGCTTATCCTTAAACGGAACGCCTGCAGTTAACACCAGCAGCTCTTCCAAAGTATCTTCCACTATCCTTGGTAAAACCAATGATTCCACAGTGGTGAAAGAGGGACCCTATGGGAATACCAGTTCCAATATTACCATAGCCTACATTGTAGGTGTGCATCCCAGAGAATCAGGTGCACATCAGGCCATGGTGGAATCCATACGGGAAAATGATGACTCTCTTGAAAAAGCATACTACCTGTACATAATCAGTGCCCCATTGTATCAGAACAATTATCCTCAGGAACGGTTGAATGGTCAGAAACTGGCGAATGAATACGTAGTTCCGGATATAATTAATAACAGCTACCAGCTGGCAGTTGATGTTCATTCCAGTAATGGGAGTTACCCAGTAACCAGATTTGTCTTCGTACCAACCACTGACAATAAATCCCTCTCCATTGCCCGTGAACTGGCTAATAACATCTCCTGGATGAGCTATTACTACCCATCAGATCCTTCAAGTACAGAATATGTTACCATCCCATTAATAAAAGCAGGAATACCATCAATTGTTTATGAAACATACAAATACGATTCCAACACCACAACCAGGGATCATGCCAGAGAATTTATAAAAGTAATTGACACCAGCCAAATATGGGAATGAACAAATTAAAAATACAATTACAACACTCAATCGATGCAACTTACATATTGATCAGTTATTCCCTAATGATTAACCACTCCCACAATTCGGGTAAATTTTTCTCAAATAGCAATCATAATTAATTATTAACTAATGGTTATAAAATCAGTGCAAATCTATCCTTCCTCACTCTTCCCCAAACCACCCGTTTTTCAACCACCCAGTATACATGTGGCTAATAATTTAGGCTAATTTCAGAGATTTTGCCTTTCAAATCGATTTCATACTTTTGTTATCAGTTGTGTTAATGAATAAATTAATAAGTTCCTGATTAAAAGTAGTATTTCGATCTTTTTGGATCTTTTAAAATTAGATTTTTTTTTAGGGTGATAGATAATTAGGGTGAATAATATTTTATGACCCACTTTTCATAGGCCCCCCTAAAATTTTTTATCCCGAAATTTTTTCATAATCTAAAACTTCAAAACCTGTCTTGCTGAGTATCCATCCTTTTCAAACTTTGAGTTTAAAAATTCAACCTTCTCCAGATCCACCCTGATGAGTTTGAGATCCAATGGAAGTGATCGGATATAATCCATGCTAAGGCCCTTCATTTCTATGGCCTGTTGATATTCCCCCAACTCTTCCACCATGATGGCCTGTCCCGTGATCTGCATCCCTAAAAGGTTATTCATATCAGTGTAATCTTCGTATACTGCTACTGAAACCCTGGAATTGGAAAGTAAGTTGGCAAACTTCCGCCCACCCTCACTGAGAATATAGAGATGCCCCTGATGGTAGTTGTACTCCAGTGGAGTGGCACGTACCCGACCCTGGGAGCTGGTGGCCAGGGTGCAGGTGTTGTGTTGTTTTAAAAATTCTTCAACTTCTTTGCGAAGTTCTGGCACGGGGAGTTCATCTAAAAGTCCATCCCTTATGTCAATAAGGCGTAAAGCCCATTCCATAACTTCTTTATCACTGAATAAGTCCATTCCCTGGGATGGTAATCCTTCCCGGGAAATATATTCCTTGAGTGCCTCATAATCCCGGTCATTCAAACGATCCATTTCCAGGCGACCTCCCAGAACACCCAGTTCAAGAACATTACCCCCTAAACTATCTTCCACTTCCCTGAGAACACGCAGACCTTCAGAACCATTAAGACATGTACAAAAAAGGGCTATGCTTTTTTCATCAAGCCATTCTCGCTCATTATCAAGAAAAATTTGCAGTTTAGGGTGGATCTTCCCATTATAGATAGGGGTGCCTATTACTATAAAATCAAAGTCACGACATCCCTCACCAAACCGTGAGACAGGATAACGTCGGGAGGGACCCAGAATAAGTGAAATTATGTTAGCTGCTTCCCAGGTAGATCCGTACCGGCTTTCATATAAAATAAGGGTTTTAATCAATAATAACTCCCCCTTGCACGTTTATTAAAGATTTTACGCACCTTATACCCTTGAAACGTTTCATAGAAATTTCCCCCATAATTCCCCTCTAAAAAAAAAGGGGGAAATGGGATTTTATTTTAACAATCCCCTATATATTTAAACAATACCCATTATTCTACCTGGAAGTTTTTGACAATCACGTCAAAATAGGGTTTAGATGCATTAGTATCTGCACCACCACCCGTGGCAAAGAGAATAAGGTACAAGGAATCGTTCTTCTCGAAATCAACAAGTCGAGCATAGGTATTGTTTCCAAGAGTATCCTTTCCAGAGTAGCTAATATCACTGGCACTGACACCTGCGATGTTGATGGTTGTATTGGTAGCATTCTGACCGGATTGCTCGGCCTGGGTTATAAGTTCCTGTCTGGTTTGAGTCATGTTGTTATCAGAGGTCTTGGGGAGTTTAAGTATCAACACCACACTGCCTTTGGTACCGTTGGTGGATAGGAACTCAGAACTAGCAACCATTATCTGAGTAGAATTGTTGCTAACCTGACTGGTCACATTCCAAGTATCTGGGTACTGGAATGATATTCCACTTGCCGAAAAATTTTTGGTGGTAATTGTAGGGGAGGTGGTACATCCTGAAATCATGACCACCACTGCCAGTAAAGTTAGTAAAACTAAATATTTCTTCAAATTTCTTACCCCCATTGTTTGAATTATAGAATAAATTAATAATTATAGCTATATATGGTCTTAACAACCATAAATAATGATGGTAATTAAATAATTCTAAACAAGTTATCTGAAAAATCAAAATTTAGAAAATAAATCAAAATTACAGTAAATCCATAAATTACCTTTGTGGAGTCCACATATGACTTATGAAGTTGAAAATAACCCTCAAAAACTTAAAGAAAAACTCCTGGAAGATTATCAGGATAAATCACTGGAAGACTTGGAGTATGGGGAAGAGATAGATACTAAATGTGGTTCCTGTTACCGTTTCACCACTCATGAGAAGTTAAAAATCAAAACTCTCAAGGAGAAAATGGTTAATGAATGTTTGATCAGTGATTTGAAATTGATTAAAGGAATTGGTGAATCTAAGGAAAGAAAACTTAAAAGTGATGGATTTACTTCCCTGGATGATCTGAGGGATCATCCTGTTTACAGCACCAGCGCCTGTGAATTTTTAGAAAAAATGGAAACATCAGACATTTGCGCCCTCTCAGACTGGATATCAACCAGGTACTCCCCATCCCATCCACTTAACCTTCTTTTGTCCTCCCTGTCCGGTACTGAGAACATGCTTTTCATGGATATTGAAACCCT
>Ga0074193_1001685_pt1 | contig 24924 bp, 20 predicted proteins | sample EPASupsiteHSE605_FD_64523 | JGI IMG/M metagenome (GOLD analysis project Ga0074193, IMG submission 64523) | Bioremediated contaminated groundwater from EPA Superfund site, New Mexico - Sample HSE6-05 | ecosystem: Environmental > Aquatic > Deep subsurface > Groundwater > Contaminated ... | reverse complement strand
CTCCTAATACTTATATTATAACACAATACCACAAAATACTCACTATACAAAATGAAAAATTGACAAAAAAATAAGCCTAAATAAAGGCTTTCAGAGATTTTTTCTTTATGCAACTGTCAAAGACCCGATATTTACTTTCCTAAATAAATTAACCAGCATACTTGATTTAATAATATATACATGTTACAATGTGGGAAAATTAATAAAAATAATCATGTAACTGGCGGAAATGGAATTAACCATAGGGAGCATGATTTAAGAAAAATATCGACCGCCTGGGTAAAATAATATTTATCCAGGCGTTTTTTTGTTTTCAAAAAATAACTATGGAGGTATTATTAATGAAAGAGTTTGTTCTAAAATATGGGTGTAATCCACAGCAAAAACCAGCTAAAATTTATTCAAAGCAAGGGGAAATGCCATTTAAAATATTAAATGGAACTCCAGGATATATTAATTTTTTAGATGCTTTTAATTCTTGGCAATTAGTAAAAGAATTAAAATTAGCATTAAATTTACCAGCTGCTGCTTCTTTTAAGCATGTTAGTCCAGCAGGTGCAGCAGTAGGAATTCCGTTAAGTGATGAATTGAAAAAATCATATTTTGTTGAAGACATCGAATTATCTCCTGTGGCTTCTGCTTATGCAAGAGCAAGAGGCGCAGATAGAATGTCCTCCTTTGGTGATTGGGCTGCTATAAGTGATATTGTTGATTTACCTACAGCAACAATTTTAAGCAGATCCGTTTCAGATGGAATAATTGCTCCAGGATATACTGATGAAGCATTGGAGTTGTTAAAGAAAAAGAAAAAAGGAAACTACTGCATAATTGAAATGGATTTTAACTATGAACCAGAAGAGCTTGAAACTAGAGAGGTTTATGGCATTACATTCCAGCAAAATAGAAATACTGTATTACCTAATTATGATATGTTAACTAATATAGTTACAAAAAATAAAGAAATTCCAGAAGAAGCAAAAAGAGATTTGATTATAGCTATGATTACTCTTAAATATACTCAATCAAATTCCGTATGTTATGCTCATGATGGTCAGGTTATTGGGTGTGGAGCAGGACAACAATCTCGTATTCACTGTACAAGGCTTGCAGGCTCAAAGGCTGATATATGGTACTTAAGACAACATCCTACTGTACTTAACTTACGTTTTAAAGCAGGAGTAACACGTCCTAATATTGATAATACTATAGATCAGTTTTTAAGAGATGATGTAACTGAAATTGAAAAGGAAAACTGGAGTGATATTTTAGAAGAAGTTCCAACTCAATTGACTAAAGAAGAAAAAGCTCAATGGCTATCAACTTTAAAGGGAGTTTCATTAGGTTCAGATGCATTCTTCCCATTCCGTGATAATATTGATAGAGCAGCTCAAAGTGGAGTGAAGTATATTGTTCAACCAGGGGGCTCCGTAAGAGATGATATTGTAGAAGAAGCGTGCAATGAATATGGTATGGTTATGGTTCACTCTGGGTTAAGGCTGTTCCATCACTAAATTAAAATTATAAAATAGATGTTTATATTTAAGAAAAATTTGATATAATATAAATAAGAAATGCTTAGTGTTGGTATCACTAAGCATCCTTAGAACATTTATTTTGTTTTAGGGCTATTGGATGAATTTAAATTAGTATTTAATTCTAGAGAAAGGCACTAATCTTTGGCGGATGGGTGCTTTTTCTCTTTGCCATCAACTTCTATGTGAATTCCAAGAAATTTAATCTTGACAATTAATTTAGAAATAAAAAGATTATGTTTTAAAACTAATCTAATAATATAAAGAGTAGCAAGACTTTTTATAATCAATTCTAGCATATCCAATACCACCCCCTTAGCTACAGTGAATAATTCACCAATAGCCCAGGAGGATAAAACGTTCAAAACCTCCACAGCCATCCTTCTGTGGTTAACATATTTACTTGGATATTGTACCATAATTATGTATAGGTATGTAGGGGTATTTACTGGAAGAACACATAATGAGTAAGCATATCATAGGGATTAGTAAAGAATATATTAGGTAAATTTAACGGGATATAATAAATCTTAAATTGTAAAAAAAGCGGATAAACTTTCAAGAATATTTAAAAATGAAATGGAATTATCAATTATGGAATATGTGAAAGAACGTAGGCTAATTAAAGCATCAGAAGAAATTGCAAGTGGAAAGAAGATAATTGATGCAGCATTAGAATATGGATACCAATCGCATAGTGGTTTTACAAAAGCATTTAAGAACAAGTTTGGTTTTTCACCTGCACTTCTAAGAGCATTTAGCTTTCAAATTAATTGTCTAGGAGGTAATTATAATATGAGTCATGTATTTATGAAAAACATAGACATTCATGCTACAAAAGAGGAGTTATATGAGCTATTGAAAACTGCTATAAATAAGAATATGTTAAAATATGGGCAAGATAAAATTAAAAAAGCATATGAATTTGCTTGCACCTATAGCATCAAGATTGAATAATGAAAAGTTGAAACGAAACGTGTAAGGAATAAGTGGGAAATAAAATGCTTTTGGAATAGATAAATTATATGGACAAGCAGATTTAAAAGAAGACAAAAGAAGGGCTACTTAAATATCTATGAATTAGATATTGATCAAGTTAAGAAAATTTATAAAGTTAAAGAGTTTTCAAATTACGATTTAGAGTGGCTAGACTATATATTAGAATGCAGAGAAGGGAATAGCCTATGTAATACATTTAGAAGTAAATGAATTAGTAGATGATAAGGTGCTAGCTGTAAGTGAGATAATAGACGAAGCTAAGACTATTGCGAAAAAGTACGGAGCAAAAGGAATATTTTTAGGTATAAAAGACGATAAATTAATAGAAGTATTAGGTTTTCTAAACTTCAATAAGGAATATTCAGCAGTAAGAATGATTTTAGAAGATATAGAAGTTAAAGGTATTCCTTTAAATCTAAGAATTCTATTAGAAGCTAATAAGAAAGATTATTTTATGGTTTATAATGATGCATTCAAAGAAGTTCCCAATGGAGCAACAGTAACTGAGAGCGAAGTTGAACAGTACATAAAAGAACAGGATGAAAATAACTGTTATTATCTAGCTGAAATGGATGATAAAAATATAGGTTTTATACAGTTTAAAATAGAAAATGGTATGGGTGAATTTGATTTAGGATTAATTAGTGAGGTTCGAGGAAAGAGTTACGGTAAAAGACTTTTAGAAACCGCCATTAATTTTCTAAATTCAAAGGAAGTAACAGATATAAGTTTGACTGTTATCACAAGCAATACCATTGCTTATGAAATGTATAAGAAAAGAGGATTTAAGGAAGTAAATTTAATTAGTGATTGGTTTCTTTTAGAGGCTGTCTCAAAATAATAAGAATTATTTTGAGACTTAAGCCTCTTTTGTTTTATAGCAAAAATCACAAATATCATTTATTTATTGTACTTATAGTATTGTTTAGGCGATAATTTAAATTCCTTTTTAAAAGCTCTCACAAATGTAGAGTAATCTCCAAATCCGCATAGGGAGCAAACATCTCCAGCCTGCATGCCGCTTTTTAGTAAGTCTGATGCTCTTATAATTCTCTTCTTTTGTATATATCCATACAGGGTATAGCCTGTTTCTTTTTTAAATAAGTGCATAAGATAGTACTTATTTAGATAAAATTTTTTCGAAAAAGTATCTATAGATAAATCCTTGTCTAGATTTGAATTTATGAAGCTTAAAATATCTTCAACTCTAGGATCGTACTTAATGTCATCAATGTTTTTACTAAACTCCATTCCAAGAAATAATCTATTTATTTTTACAATGAGCTGAAGAAATAGTGCATTTTTTAATATATGGCTGCCGAAAGCTTTATCATTTATTGCACCTTCAAGATTTAAAAGGTTTTGTTTTAATGAATTTATATCCTTTAGGCTTAATCTAATAAGATTGAGCTTTCTTTCAGCTGCTAACTCAAAACAGCTTAGTAAATTACAATTATTTTTATTATGTTCTTCTAAAAATAATGGATTTAACCACAGTATCATTCTTTCGTAGGAGGTGGCTGGGCTTATTATTGGCATGTGTAGATCATTTCTGCCAACTAATAATATATCCCAAGGCTTTAGTTTATAAGACTTTCCCTCAATTATATAGGTAACTTCTCCTGATATAAAAATAATTATTTTATTAAAATCATGATAGTGAAACTCAAATTCATTTCTTTTCTGATCTTTTAGATTAAAAAAATGAAAATCTTCATTAAGATAACCCCTTTTAACTTTTTCTTTAGAAACATTATCATCCATATTAATCACCTCCACTAACATAACCAATTATAGCATTATATGCAATAAATTAAACAGTTTATACAATAAAAATTGCAAATGTAGCAAATATAATAGTTAATATGAAGGAAGGAGATGGATATGTATGGGGAATTTATTAAAGAATTATAAAATGTCATTAGTTCTTATTGTATCAATACTACTAGGTGGAATAATTGGGGTTATTTTAGGACCAAAGGCTACAGTGTTAGAACCTTTTGGACAAATATTTCTAAACTTGATGTTTACTATAATAGTACCTTTAGTTTTCTTTAGTGTAACATCATCTATAGCTAACATGAGCGGTATGAATAGATTAGGTAAAATAATAATAAATATTGCAATAGTTTTTATAATTACTGCGTTCATTTCTGGCATATTAGCTATTATAGGATCGCTGCTCTTTAATCCAACTAAAGGGTTAGATGCTGGAGCTATTAGCACTATTTTATCCCAGCCAGGAGGGGAAATTGGTAAGGATGCTGAAAAGGTATCTTTATCACAACAATTAGTAAAAACAATTACAGTTGGAGACTTTTCTGAACTATTTTCAAAAAGTAATATGCTTCAATTAATTATTTTTTCAGTTTTATTTGGTTTATCAACAGCATTGGTTGGTGAAAAAGGAACGGTTATAAAAAACTTTTTAAACTCAGCCTCAGCTATAATGATGAAAATGATAAAAATTATTATGTACTATGCTCCAATTGGACTTGGATGTTATTTTGCCTCTGTTGTAGGGCAGCTAGGAACACAGATATTAGAAGGGTATTTAAAGGTATTCCTTCTATACTTGGGCTTATCAGTAATAAGTTATTTTATATTGTTTAGCATATATTCATATATATCAGCAGGTAAAATGGGATTTAAAGCATTTTGGAGAAATGCCATCCCACCAACAGTAACTGCATTAGCTACTTGTTCAAGTGCTGCATCAATTCCAGTTAATCTTGAAGCCGCTAAAAGAATAGGTGTGCCAAAGGACATTGCAGAAACTGTAATACCTCTTGGAGTTAATACCCATAAGGATGGATCTGTTATTGGAGGTGTATTAAAAATAGTATTTCTATTCGGTTTGTTTGGTAAGGACATTAACAATATCCCAGCATTGTTGTCCATACTAGCAGTAGGTTTCTTGGTAGGAGCAGTTATGGGAGCAATACCAGGGGGTGGGATGATTGGAGAGATGCTTATAATAAGTGTTTATGGATTTTCTCCTGAAGCCCTCCCTGTAATAGCTGTTATCAGCACAATTATAGATGCACCAGCCACAGTGCTAAATTCAACAGGAAACACAGTTTGTTCCATGTTAGTTTCAAGATTTGTTGACGGACGTAATTGGTTAAAGTAGTTTTATTATTATAAAGTTTTCTCATACTTGGGATAGAAAATCGTATCACAATTAGGGAAAAATTTATTTGCATTGATAAGAAGCTTCTAGATTTCACACATGATATACATGAAAAATTTAATAAGTAAAAATGAAAATAGAGGTTTTACAGCCTCTATTTTTGTTAAATAAAAAATATAACTAAACATTGATTATAAAATTTTATTGTTATATAATTTATTTAACAATAAATGCTAATTATAGAAGGAGGCTGCAATGTTACTTGGAAAAATATCTGATATAAAGTCAGGATTAGTTTTGATAAGAAAAAAGGCAAATATAAAGTATGAAATAAAAGAAACATATAATTTAATAACTATAAAGAATATTGATGATGATGGTGAGTTAAATAATGAACCTTACGATTTATTTGAAAGTAATGATACTTTAGATTCAAGCTATTTTACTGAGGAATATGATATTTTGCTTAGGCTCAATCATCCAAACACCGCTGTATTCATAGATAAACAACATATAGGGCTATTGGTGCCATCATATTTTGCAATTATAAAAATAACAAGTAATAAGTTTCTGCCAGAGTATGTAGCTTGGTATTTAAATAGTGATAATGTAAAAAATGAACTCTTAAAATCTCAAACGGGTACATATATACCAAGCACGAATAAGTCTGTACTAAATTCCATAGATATAAAATTATTAACTCTTGAAGAGCAAAGAAATATTATAAAGTTTAAGAATTTATATATAAAAGAGCAAGAGCTTTTAAAAAATCTTATGAAAGAAAAAAATAAACATTACAAAGCAATTGTACAAAAAATTTTAAATATGAAAACAAGTTAATAAGTTAATAGCGATTTATTATAAAAAATATTATACAAGGAGGTTATTTTTTATGGAAGTAAAAACATCTGGGGAGTATATTAATCAAATATTATGGCAGGCATGTGATACATTTAGAGGGAAAATTGATTCAAGTATATATAAAGACTACATACTTGTTACTCTATTCATAAAATATTTAAGTGATACTTACAAAGAGCATTATGAAGAATATATAAAGAAATATGACGGGAATGAAGAAAGGGTTAAAAGGGCTTTATCAAGAGATAGATTCATATTAGATGAGATTTGTACTTTTGATTATCTATATAAAAAGAGAAATGACGCAGAAATTGGGAGCATAATAAATAAGGCATTAGAACACTTAGAAACTGAAAATGCAGGAAAATTAAGAGGCGTATTTAGAAATATTGACTTTAATTCAGAGGTTGTTCTTGGCAAAACTAAAGAAAGAAACTCTATGTTAAAGCAATTACTTGAAGATTTCAATAAGCTTGATTTAAGACCTTCAAGCGTGGGAGAAGATGATATAATCGGGGATGCATACCAGTTTATGATAGAAAGATTTGCTAGTGATGCTGGTAAAAAAGGAGGAGAATTTTTTACTCCCTCTATGGTTTCTGAATTGTTAGCAAGGCTTGTAAAACCAAAAGAAAATGATAGAATATATGATCCTACTTGTGGCTCAGGCTCACTTCTAATAAGAGTTGTAAATCAAGTTCCAAGTAGAAAAGTAGCTGTATATGGGCAAGAAAGGAACGGACAAACTCAATCCTTGTGTAGAATGAATATGTTTTTACACAACATTGATGATGCAAAAATTGAATGGGGAGATACTCTTTCAAATCCATTACATCTAAAAGATGATAAGCTTATGAAGTTTCAGGTGGTAGTTGCCAATCCTCCATTTTCCTTGGATAAATGGGCTATGGGCTTTGCGGGGAATACAAATGATGAGGAAAGTAAGTTTAAGATGGAATCAAGTCTTGACCCTTACGGAAGATTTACATGGGGAGTTCCACCTTCATCTAAAGGAGATTATGCATTTGTGCTTCATATGATACATTCACTATCGGAGGAAGGTGAAGGCAGAATGGCTGTAATACTTCCACACGGAGTATTATTTAGAGGTGCAGGTGAAGGGAAAATAAGAAAAGAAATTATAGAACATAATTTTCTTGATGCAGTAATAGGGCTCCCAGAAAATCTATTCTTTGGTACTGGTATACCAGCATGTATTTTAGTGTTAAAAAAGAATAGAAAAAGAAATGAAGTTTTATTTATAGATGCGTCTGGTGAATCACATTATGAAAAGGGAAAAAATCAAAATAAATTAAGAGAAGAAGATATACAAAAGATAGTTGAAACTTACAATTCCTATGAAACTATAGATAAATACTCCTATGTAGCAACAAAAAATAACATAGAAGAAAATGACTATAATTTAAATATACCAAGGTATGTTGATACTTTTGAAGAAGAAGATATGGTTGATATGAATATAGTAAAGAAAAATATATCAAATATTAAAGCGGAACTTAAACAAGTAGAAGCTGAAATGGAGATGTTCCTTAAGGAACTTGGATTATAAATAAAAATAAGGGATGGGTTAATGGTATGAGCGAAATAGAAAAATACAACGAAAAAATATTTGAAAAAATTAAAAATGTAAATGAATATGGTTCAGAATTTTGGTATGCAAGAGATTTAGCTGAAACATTAGAATATAAGAAATGGGCTAATTTTGTAAAGGTAATTGATAAGGCTAAAGAATCTTGCAAAAACAGTGGTAATGAGGTTTTAAATCATTTTGCCGAGATCGGTAAAACGATAGATATGCCTAAGGGAGCAAAAAGAGAGATAGAGGATTTTATATTATCAAGATATGCTTGTTATCTTATAGTTCAAAATGGTGACCCTAAAAAAGAAGCTATAGCTCTTGGGCAAACATATTTTGCGGTTAAGACAAGGCAACAAGAAATCCAAGATGATTTCGATTCAATGAGTGAGGATAGAAAAAGATTAGCTATAAGAAATGAATTAAAAGACCATAACAAAAAATTAGCGGATTCAGCCAATAAAGCTGGTGTTAAAACAGATTTAGAATATGCTATATTTCAAAATCACGGATACCAAGGTCTATATGGTGGACTTTCTTGCAAAGATATCCATGCAAGAAAAGGTCTTAAAAAAAGCCAACAAATTCTTGACCATATGGGAAGTACAGAATTAGCAGCTAATCTTTTTAGAGCTACACAAACTGAAGAAAAATTAAGAAGAGATAATATAAAAGGCAAACAAAATGCTAATAAAACTCATTTTGAAGTAGGTGCAAAGGTAAGAAAAACAATAGAAGAACTTGGAGGAACAATGCCTGAAGATTTGCCTACACCAGACAAGAGTATTAAACAGATAGAAAAGTCAGAAACAAAAAAATTTAAAGTTAAAGATATAAATTCTGAGCTTAAAAAGTAAAGTATAGGTGGGGAAGCTAATGAAAGATGAAATACAGAATAAATTAGATATTCTAGAAGAATATCAAAAAACAAAAATAGGCATACTGCCACTTGATTGGAAATCTACTAAATTTAAGACTATATTCAAGGAATCTATAACATATGCAGATAACTTAAGTGAAACACCATTATATAGTTTAACAATAGAGAAGGGCGTAACTCCTAAAACAGATAGATATGAAAGAAGCTTTTTGATAAAAGATGAGGAAAACAGCTATAAAATAGTAAAAAAAAATGAATTTGTGTATAATCCTATGAATTTAAGATTTGGAGCTTTAGCAAAACATAAAGAAAATTATAACATAGCAGTTTCTGCGTATTATAATATTTTTAGTGTTAATAAAGCTCATAGCAGCACATTTATGGAGTATTACTTAAAAAGTGAACGCATGCTATATCTATACAATTCAATAGCTACTGGGTCTTTAAAGGAAAAGCAAAGAGTCCACTTTTCTCAGTTTTTAGAATTAGATTTACCAGTCCCTATGTATAAGGAACAAGTAAAAATTGGACAGATTCTTTCTAAATGGGATAAAGCCATAGAATTAAAGGGAAAACTGATAGAACAAAAGAAGGAAAATAAAAAAGGATTAATGGAAATTTTGTTAACTGGTAAAGTTAGATTACCTGAGTCTGATAAAAGGGGTAAGAAGGTAGCACTTAAGGGTTATATTAAAGAAATAAGTACGAAAAATAAAAATTTAAGTGTTAAACAGATACTAAGTGTAACAAACACTTATGGATTTATAGAACAGCATGAACAATTTGACAGACAAATTGCCAGTAAGGACTTAACAGGATATAAGATTGTAAATAGAGGTGAATTTGCTTACAATCCTTCAAGAGTTAATGTAGGTTCAATTGATTTACTTGATAAATTTGACAGTGGGGTTTTAAGTCCAATCTATGTAGTATTTAAAACAGATGAGAAAAAGTTATTTTCAGATTATATGTATCAATTTATAAAGTCCAGTGAATTTTATGAACAAATGAAAAAGCTTTTGCAGGGGAGTGTAAGACAAAACCTAAGTTTTGAGTCACTTGAATTAATGAAATTATTTATACCAGAAGATATAAATGAACAAAAATCTATAGTTAATATCCTATCAACTGCTGACGAAGAAATAGAACTCTTGCAAAAAGAACTTGAACTTCTTAAAGAACAGAAAAAAGGACTTATGCAGTTATTACTTACAGGTATAGTTAGAGTGAAGCTTTCATAGCTTACTCTAGTCTTATAATTTGGGGATGGGGGGATTAAAGATGGCAACGCCAAAGGATTTTGATGAAAGATATATAAGTCAAATACCAGCTATGGAAGTCTTAAGAGCATTAGGATATGAAGAAATACCACCTATAGAAGCAGATAACTTAAGAAATAACTTATACAATGTAATTTTAAAGGATGTTTTGAAGGAAAAACTATTTGAGTTAAACTCCTATGAGTATAAAGGAGTAGAATATAAATTTAGTGATTCAAACATTGAACAAGCAATAAAGGATTTAGATGAACCTTTAACAGATGGACTAATAAGGACTAATGAAAAAATATATGAAAGCTTAATGCTTGGGAGAAGCTATACTGAAACAGTACATGATGGGACTAAACGCTCATTTACTATTAAATATATAGATTGGGAAACCCCCAATAATAATGTTTTTAATGTAGTAGAAGAATTCATTGTAGAGAAAACCCAAAAAGAAGGGGATGGTGCAAAAAACTTAAGACCAGATATAGTCTTATTTGTAAATGGAATACCTATGGGAGTTATAGAATGTAAGAAATCATCTATTTCTATTAATCAAGGTATTAGTCAAATGATAAGAAACCAAGGGAAAGATAATATCCCAAGCCTATTTAAATACACTCAAATACTTATGACCACTAATAAGAATGATACAAAATATGCCACATGTGGAACACCAAAAAAATTTTGGTCTGTTTGGAATGAAGAAGATGAAAGCTGGCTACAAAAGAAGCTAAGTAAGGTTATTCAGAATAGACTACCAACTAATCAGGATAAGAATATAGTTTCATTATATAGTCCAGAAAGGCTTTTAGAACTTTCAAAGTATTTTATTGTATTTGATAAGGACATAAAGAAAATATGCAGGTATCAACAGTATTTTGCTATAAGAGAAATATTAATAACTATTGAAGAAACTAATGAAGAAGGTAACAGGCAAGGTGGAGTAATATGGCACACACAAGGTTCTGGAAAATCCTTAACCATGGTTATGCTTTCTAAGTATATACTTTCGGTTATGACAGACATTAATCCAAGGGTAATAGTAGTTACTGACCGTGTTGACCTTGATAAACAAATACACAAAACTTTTAATCATACAAGACTTAAGGCAATTCGGGCTAACACCGGTGCACATCTTGCAAATTTAATTAGGGATAATGGGGCAGATATAGTTACTACCCTCGTTAATAAATTTGATACAGCAGTTCGAGAGTTAGATCCTATAATATCTAAAGATATATTTGTATTAATAGATGAATCTCATAGAACACAGTATGGAGAACTTCATATAAAAATGAAAAATGTTTTTCCTAATGCATGTTATTTAGCTTTTACAGGAACACCTCTTCTAAAAAAAGAAAAAAGTACAGTTGTTAAGTTTGGAAAGCCTATTCACACATATACTATTGCAGATGCAGTAAGAGATAAAGCTATAGTGCCATTACTGTATGAAGGAAAAATGGTAGAACAAACAGTGAATAGAAAAGCAATAGATAATAGACTTGAAATGATAACAAGGAATCTTAATGAAAAACAAAAAGAAGAGGTAATGAAAAAATGGAGTCAATTTGAGCGTATAGCCTCTTCCGACCAAAGGCTTAAAATGATAGCTTTTGATATTAATGAGCACTATAGGCTTAATTATAAGACTAAAGGTTTACAATTTAAAGCAATGCTTGCTACCAATAGCAAAATAGAAGCAATTAGGTATTTAGAAGCTTTTGAAGAACTTGGAGATTTGAACTGTGCAGTTGTAATATCATCTCCAGACCAGCGTGAAGGTTACGACTCAGTAGATGATGAGTCTATAGATAAAATTCAAATATTTTGGAACAAAATGATAAAAAAGTATGGAAATGAAGAGAAATATGAAGATCATATTAAAGATGAATATATAAACGGTGATGAACTTGATTTACTTATAGTTGTTGATAAACTTCTTACTGGTTTTGATGCACCTCGAGCTACTGTTCTCTATATTGATAAACCTATGAAAGAACATACATTATTACAAGCAATTGCAAGAGTAAATAGATTATACGAAGGAAAAGACTATGGACTTATAATAGATTATAGAGGGCTACTGGGAAAGTTAGATCAAGCTATGGAAATGTATTCTGGAGCTGGACTTGAGAACTTTAACCCTAAAGATTTAAAAGGAGCTATTTATGATATTATCAGTATAATAGGTACCTTAAGACATTATTATACTGAGATTGTAAATATATTTATTCCAGTAAAAAATAAAAGTGATGTTGAAGAGTACGAAGTTTTACTTTCAGATGAAGAAGTAAGAAATAATTTTTATAATGTTTTAAGTCAGTTTGGAAGAAACTTAAGTATTGCTCTTGAGTCAGAGCAAATATATAATGCACTTCCTATAGAGGAACTTAATAAATATAAGAAAGACTTTAAATTTTATCAAGAGTTAAGAAAAAGTGTTAAGTTAAGATATAGCGACACGATTGACCATAAAGAATATGAAGCAAAAATGCAAAATCTTATGGATAACTATATTTCCTCAGAGGAAATTATAAGAATTACAAATCCTGTTGATATACTTGACCAAAATGGATTTGAAAAAGAACTTGAAAGACTTAAAACTCCAAGAGCTAAAGCGGATGCCATAAGAACTAGATTGACAAGAAGTATATCAGAAAAATGGTTTGAAAATCCTGCTTATTATAAAAAATTCTCACAAAGAATAGAAGAGATTATAGAAGCTTATAAAAATCAAAGAATTAGTGAAGCTGAGTACCTAAGTAAAATGAAAGATATAAAGAGAGATTTTACTGAAAAATCTTATGATAATAATTACCCAGATGTAATAAAAAACAATCCAAATGCACAAGCTTTTTATGGTGTTGCAGAGGAAGTTATAAATAGTGAAAGTGAATTTGTGGTAAAGGAAGATGCTTTAGGTTATTTAGCATTAAAAATAGATAGAATTATAGATGAGCAATCTAAAGTAGACTGGCACAATAATCCAGAAGTTCATAATAAAATAGCACAGGATATAGATGATTTGCTTTATGATTTTTCAAAAGAAAAAGGTGTAGATTTAGATTTTAATAAGGTAGATGAGATAATAGAAAAAGTTAAGAATGTGGCATTGAGAAGATACTAATAATAGGTGTGATATAAATGGAAAAACATATTATAAAAAATGGAGATATACAAATAGAATTTATTCTTGAAAGAAAAAATGTAAAAAACATAAACCTGAATGTAAAACCAGACATGAAGATTGTTGTATCTGCTAGTAATGAAGTTCCACTTAAGTATATAATTGATTTTGTAAAAAGAAAGGCTACTTGGATAACTAAAAATAAGAATTATTTTAAAGATGTACAACCTGAAATAAAATCTGAAAAGCAGTATGTAAGTGGAGAGAACTATAAATATCTTGGGAAACAATACCGTTTAAAAGTAGAAGAATCATATGATGAAAAGGTTAAGTATGTAAGAGGATTTATACATCTATATGTAAATGATAAATCTAACTATAGAAGAAAAGAGAAGTTAATTAATGATTGGTTAAGAGAAAGAGCGGCTATAATTTTTGAAGAATCTTTAGATAAGATATATCCAATAGTCGGAAAATACAAAATTTTAAAGCCCGAAATTTTAATAAGGGAAATGAAAGCAAGATGGGGATCTTGTCTTAAAGATTCTAATACAATTTTACTTAACTTTGAGCTTATAAAAGCTCCTAAATATTGTATCGAATATGTAATTCTTCATGAGATTATACACTTTAAATATGAAAATCATGATAGTGAATTTTATAATTTTCTAACATCTCTTATGCCGGATTGGGAAAAAAGAAAACAGATATTAGATGAAGAAATTGTAAGATACTTATAATAACTACTGCTACAATAGTAGTTATTATTTTTTTAGGATAAAATATCAGCAACTACAATATTTCTATTGACTGTTAGCCGACTAAATGATAATATTATTTAAGTTAGGTGGCTAAACAATATTATTGAAATAAATAATTCTTGATTACAAATGATGTGTAAAGGAGGTACATAAATGTATTGCTATCATTCAGACAATTTATATCATATATTTGGCGAAATTATAAGACTTCATTATCATCGTTCTCATAATTTACTTGATAAACTGGGAATTTATCCAGGACAACCGCCAATGTTGTTTACGTTATATCATAAAGATGGCCAAAGCCAGAAGGAACTTGCAGAAAAGATTAAAATTAAACCTGCTACTATTACAGTTATGTTAGGAAGGATGGAAAAGTCTGAACTAGTAACAAGAAGACAAGATACAGAAGATCAAAGAATATCCAGAGTCTACATCACTGAAAAAGGTAAAAAAGTTTGTGAGGAATTGAAAAATGTTTTTATTGCTTTAAATGAGGAGTGTTTTAGTAATTTCACTGATGACGATAAAGTTTTACTGCGAAGATTGCTTACACAGATGAGAGATAATCTAATGAAAGCAGCTGATAATAAATTAGATATTTAAGACACCAAGTACAGTAATGATATTTTTTGTTGGGGGATGATTATTAATGATTAAGTTGTATAAATTTTTGAAGCCATATACTGCTATGGTTGTAGCAGTAATAGTTTTTGTTGTTTTACAAACATTGGGAGATCTCTATCTTCCAACACTTATGTCAAACATAATAAATGAAGGTGTTATGCAAGGAGATACTAATAGGATTTTTCAAATTGGAGGAGTAATGCTTTTAGTAGCTGGAGGAGGGGTTGTTTGTTCGGTTATTGCTAGCGTATTATCCGCAAAGGCTTCTGCAGGACTTGGAACAATTTTAAGAAGTAAGGTTTTCAGAAGAGTTGAAAGCTATTCTTTACATGAATTTGATAAATTAGGTAATGCAACTCTTATTACAAGAACAACAAATGATATTACGCAAATTCAAATGGTTACGGTTATGATAATGCGCATGATGATTAGTGCACCAATCATGGCTGTGGGGGGCATTGTTTTAGCACTTAGGAAGGACAGACCCCTTACATTGGTGTTAGCAGTTGCAATACCGGTACTTGCAGGCGTGGTGGCATTTATAGCATCAAAAATGATACCACTTTTCAAACAAGTTCAGGTAAAGATTGATAAAATTAATCTCGTTTTACGTGAGAAACTTACAGGAATAAGAGTTATTCGTGCTTTTAACACAGTTGAACGTGAGAGAAAGCGTTTTGATGAGGCAAATGTGGATCTTACAGAAAACTATATTAAGGTTAATAAAATTATGGCTTTCATGATGCCTTCTATTATGCTTATTATGAACTTTACTTCTCTAGCTATTCTTTGGTTTGGTGGTATACGTATAAGTGAAGGAAGTATGGATTTAGGTGCACTTGCTGCATTTACTCAATATGCTATGCAAATTATGATGTCAATGCTTATGCTTGCTATGATGTTTATAATGGTTCCTCGTGCACAAGCTGCAGCGGTGAGAATAAATGAAGTTCTTGATATAGTACCTGAAATAATAGATGCAGAAGAAACAAAGGATTCTTTTACAGGAAGAGGCTATATAGAATTTAAAGATGTAACCTTTAGCTATCATGGAGCGGAAGAACCAGCTCTTAGAAATATATCCTTTTCAGCAAATCCTGGTGAAGTAACTGCTATTATAGGAAGTACAGGTGCTGGTAAATCCACCTTAATAAATTTAATTCCAAGATTTTATGATATAGATAGTGGAAGTATTATTGTTGATGGTGTAGATATTAGAGAAATTTCTCAGGAAAATCTTAGGAACAAAATAGGTTTTGTACCTCAAAAGACAGTTTTGTTCTCAGGAACAATAACTGATAATATTAGATTTGGTAATAACAATGCAACGGATGAAGAGATTAGACATGCTGCTGCAGTTGCTCAGGCAACGGAGTTTATAGAAACTATGGATGGAGGATTTGAGCACGAAATTGCACAAGGTGGTACTAATGTATCCGGAGGTCAAAAACAGCGTCTTTCTATAGCCCGTGCATTAGTGAGAAAACCTGAGATATACATTTTTGATGATAGTTTCTCGGCTCTTGACTTTAAAACAGATGCAAAACTAAGAGCTGCACTTAAAAAGGAAACTTTAGAATCAACTGTTATAATTGTCGCTCAAAGAGTTGGTACTGTTATGGATGCGGATAGAATTATAGTTTTAGATGAAGGTTCTATTGTTGGAGTTGGAACTCATAGAGAACTATTAGACAAATGTGATGTATACCATGAAATTGTATCCTCACAACTTTCAGAGGAGGAGATAGCATGAGTGAAGATAGAAAAAGAATAGATGATCGTCAAATGGGAGGCAGAAGAGGTGGCCCGATGGGCAACTTTGGAGCACCAGTAGAAAAAGCAAAGGATTTTAAAGGTACCTTTAAAAGACTTCTTCGTTATTTAAGACCTCATAGAATTAATTTAATTCTTGTTTTAATATTTGCTATTGCCAGTACTTTATTTACAATATCTGCTCCAAAAATAACAAGTAAAGCAATGAATAGATTGCAAGATGCTTACATGGCCCGTAAAATGATAACAGAAATATCAAAGGGTCAAAATGAAGCAGTAACTCAAATGAAAGACAAAATGGTTGATAGTCAGAAGAAAGCTGTAGAGCAAATAACTACTAGTATGGGTGATGCTCAAGCAAAGGCAGTAAATGAAATTTACAAAAACATGGCTATTCAATTACATCAAGGAGTGGTTTCTGGACAAAAGACTGCCGTTGATAAAACAACTTCACAAATGGCTTTAGTTCAAAAGGGTTTAGTTGCTCAGATGCAAAAGGCTTCAACTCAATCACAGCAACAATTAGATGCTAAAACAATGGATGCTATACAAAAACTAATGAAGCTTCCTATGATAGATTCAGTTAGTGATAGACAAACAAAGATTGAAACTACTCTTAAGTTTATTGATATTCTTGAAAGTATGCCGGCAAATGGGCAAATAGATACAAAATCATTAGCTACAACAAAAGAAATATTAAATCTTCCTATGCTTGATAGTGTTAAAGATTCAAATCAGAAGATTAATATAATAAAGAAATTTATGGCTCTGGCAAAAGATATGCCAGGTGCAAGTACCACAATGCAGCTTGATACAAAAACAATGAACAATGTGCTTGCTAAAATTCCAGAGATAAAGGACTTTAGCACTACTTCTAATTCAAAATCAACAAATAAAATGAGCCAAAAAGAAATAGATTCTGTGGATAAGTTAATGAAGCTTCCAATGCTTAATGAAATAAAAGATCCTAAAGAAAAAAAGAATACTTTAATTCAGCTTGTTGATATATTCAAAAATATGCCTAGTACCTCGGGTGAAAATACTACAGCAAGTTCTGGAAACCAATTTAAAACAACAGATTTGCAAACTATTCAAGAACTATTAGCTTTGCCTGATATAAGCAGTATTAAAGATCCAAATGAAAAGACAGATGCTGTAATCGAATTGCTTGATATATTTAGTAAAATGCCAGATATGGGTACAACTACTGACAATACTAACTCAAAAGATAAATTTGATTCTAAAAGTATAAAATCAGTGCAAGAGTTTATTACACTACCAAAGCTTGATACATTGAAAGATGCAAATCAAAAGGCAGATGTAGCTAAAAAGATTTTAGATTTAAGTAAGGAAATGCAAGGCACTATGGACAATGCTTCAACAAGTGCTAAAGATAATATAAAGCTTACTGATGATCAAATAAATTCAGCTATTACTGCAATAAGAGAAACTAACGGAGAATATGATTTTCATTACATTGGAGTTATTGCTCTAATACTAATAGGTATGTATATAGTAAGTGCAATTTTCAGTTTAATTATGGGTCTTGTAATGTCAGGAGTTTCACAAAAGACAGTCCGTGATTTAAGAAGAGAAGTTGATGAAAAGCTTGCTAGATTACCGCTTAAATATTTTGATTTACATCCTCATGGAGATATACTAAGCCGTGTTACTAATGACGTTGATACTATAGCTACTACATTACAGCAAAGTTTAACACAGATAATTACATCTGTTATTACTATAATTGGTTATGTTATCATGATGCTTACAATAAGCCCTGTTTTAACATTAATTGTAATAGCTACAATGCCTTTATATGTTATTTCCACTGCGCTTATTGCAAAAAAGTCTCAAAAATATTTTGCTGTTCAACAAAAAGAACTTGGACAGCTTAGTGGACACGTGGAAGAAATGTATACTGGACACAAAATAGTTAAAGCTTTTGGCCATGAAAAAGATTCAATAGAAAAGTTTGAAGCTATAAATGAAAGACTTAAGGATGCAGGTTGGAAAGCTCAATTTGTATCTGGCGTAATGTTCCCACTTATGAATTTCATAAGTAACCTAGGTTATGTGGGTATTAGTATAGTTGGTGGACTTTGGATTACAAAGAGTTTGCTTGGCTTAGGTGATATATTAGCATTTATACAATACTCAAGGTCTTTTACAATGCCTATAGTTCAAACTGCCAATATAGCAAATGTTATTCAATCAACAATTGCTTGTGCTGAACGTGTATTCCAAATACTTGATGAAGAGGAGGAGCTTGCTGACAGCAAAGATGCAGTAGTACTAGAAAATCCAAGAGGTGACGTTGCATTCGAACATGTAGATTTTAGATATAAAGAAGACGTTCCACTTATAGAGGATATGAATTTAGATATAAAACAAGGGCATACAATTGCTATTGTCGGACCTACGGGTGCGGGTAAAACAACTCTTGTTAATCTATTAATGCGTTTTTATGAAATAAACTCTGGTAAGATAAGCATTGATGGTGTTAACATAAATAATATTAAACGAAACGAGTTACGTAAGATGTTTGGTATGGTACTTCAAGATACATGGTTATATAATGGAACAATTAAGGACAATATAGCTTATGGAAAAGAAGGGTCAACTATGGAGGAAATTGTACGTGCATCTAAAGCAGCCCATGCAGATCACTTTATAAGGACACTGCCTCAAGGGTATGATACAGTTCTTAACGAAGAAGCAACTAATATTTCACAGGGGCAAAAACAGCTTTTAACTATTGCAAGGGCTATACTTGCAGATCCTACAATTTTAATTCTTGATGAGGCTACAAGCAGTGTTGATACGAGAACAGAAGTATTAATTCAAAAAGCTATGGCTAATCTGATGGAAGGTAGAACAAGCTTTGTAATTGCTCACAGACTTTCTACTATACGTGATGCTGAACTTATTCTAGTAATGGATAAGGGAACAGTTATCGAAATGGGTAATCATAAGGAATTGATTAGTAAAGGTGGATTCTATGCTAATCTTTACAATAGTCAATTTACTAATACAGAAGAAGCAGTTTAAAAGTAAGAAAGCACCCATAGGTTGAATAAATCAAACCTATAGGTGCTTTTTGTTTCATTAATTTTTAGAAATATGCAATTTTAATTGTAATATCTATACAAAAAATATTGAGAGGATACTTCCTACAATCCTTGCCAGTATTACCTTTATAGAATTTGAATTATGAGGTATATAGTAGCAGCAGCTCTTTTCAATCCAACCTTTATTTTCCCAATAAGAATAATTAAAGGTATTTTGCGTATTTTTAATCTTTTGCCAGTATTTCTGTTGTACTTTAAATACTATAAGTGAATAAAATGAAGGATATTCTGCTTTACCACCATGGATAGCATTGAATAATTTATTTGCAATGACTTTAATTTCATTGCCATAACAAGATTTGATCTGGTCATCTTCCATAAAGTCACCAGTTCGGAACTTACTTTGTGCAGAAAGATTAAATCCCCATGTGAGTAGAGCTGATTTCATTGTTTTTAGTGCGTGATTTGAGGAACCAACACCTGATGTTACAACGATAACTGCAGTTTTATCGGCAAAGGCAGGTCGATGACAATTGAATGCCATGCGGTCAATCCAATTTTTCATTATACCGTTTATATCTTCAACATACACAGGACTTGCAAATATTACACCATCAGCTTGGCCAATTTTATCTCTAATATTTAAAAGCATATCCTTCAAAGGACATAAATCTTCACCTTTATCAAAGCAAATTCGGCAACCTCTACAAACTCTAATATCTGAATTAGCTAGATGTATTCGTTCAAACTCTACCTTTAAGCCTTTTTCAATTGATACCTGTAAAAAATCTTCTTCTATATGTCTTACAATACGTTCTGTATTTCCATTTTTTCTAGCACTACTAATAATAGAAATTATTTTCATGTCCTTAATCCCCTTTAGTACCAGTTTTTTTATCTGTAAAAATCGAGAAGATATGTATTCTACTCATCTAATACAAATATGTAATAGAAGATAGCATGACTATGTTCTAATTATAGCATTATTTTCAATATAATGTATGCAAGTAAACATATCTTAATAATTTAATCATTAAGATAGTAGTAACCAATTACGTAAGGCGGTTTGTTACTACTATGGTAAAATTGGAATATAAAAACTGGGAGGATGTTTAATATGCTGAAAATTAAGGGCTATATAAAGAACAAAAAAATAATGTAATAAAATTTTCAGGTAAAGAAAAATATACCAGTAAGTATTGTATTTACTTGTAATTATACATTAGAATATTAAGTAGAGTGTAGATACATATAGATAAATCAGAATTTGTCGCAGAGATCATTTATATTAGGCGAATTATTTTTATATGATTGGAAAGAAGTGAAATCAATGACTGGTTCATATAAATCTATGACTTATATGGAATATATATCAAGAATAAATAGAGTACAAGATTATATTGAAGCAAATCTTAGGGGAGATCTTTCCCTTGATACCCTTGCTGAGATTTCTGGCTTTTCAAAGTTTCATTTTCATAGGATTTTTCGTGGGATTGTAAAAGAAACACTATTAAGTTATATCAATAGAATACGAATGGAGAGAGCAATCTTTCTGCTCCTGCACAATCCTTATATGAGTATTACTGAGGTCGCAATGACGTTGGGATTTTCAGAGTCGGCAGCTTTTTCCAGACTTTTTAAAAAACACTATGGAATGAGTGCTTCTGAAATAAGGCAAAGCTATAGCAAGAATTGCCAAGTGGATAGCAAGAATGGTAAAGCTAATAGTTTATTGCCATCATATAATGAAGACATAACAAATATATCAAGAAAGGAAGATGTTATGTTAGTAAAAGGCAATGTTGAGGTACGAATGATTGAAGAAATCAAAGCTATTTATTTAAGACACTCAGGTTCTTACGAAGAATTCGCTGTCAAATTCCATGAAATGATTAGTAAACTGATGAATTGGGCTAATGCGAGGGGTTTACTGAATAATGAAAGCATCAAATTATTTTCAATTTATCATGATAACCCTGAATTTACTGCACAAGAGAATCTAAAAACAAGTATATGCTTAGCAGTTTCTCAAGATGTAGATGTAGATGGTGAAATAGGAAATATGGTCATTCCGTCAGGCAAATATGCAATTGGTAACTTCGAGATTGATGTTCCAAGTGATCACACAAATGCTTGGAATTATATTTATGGTGAATGGCTTCCAAACAGCGGATTTCAACCGGAAGAAGGTTACGTTTTCGAGATGTATATGAATGACCCTAATACACATCCAGAGAAAAAACATTTTCTCGATATTTATATACCAATAAAACCATTGTAGTTATTAATTGTAATAAAAAATAGTAGCTATCCAACTACGTATGGAGCTACTATTTTTTATAAGTAAGGAACACATTAAGTAACTTTTATGAAAATTTATCCTTTACTATAAGAAATTAATTTAGTTTTAGATCTAGCATAGTAGAAAGATACCCTATCATGTCTCGTTTCATTATATTAGGCTTTAATATAGATAACCACCTTCAACTAATAATTTAAATATGTAAAATTGTATCGATACATTTGAAAACTATTTTATATGCACTATAATAAGCATAAGAATAAAAAATTGGGGGTTACATATATGCAAAAATATGAATTAAACAAAAACTTAGCTCAAATGCTTAAAGGCGGAGTAATCATGGACGTAGTAAATGCTGAGCAAGCTATAATTGCTGAAAAGGCAGGTGCATGTGCAGTTATGGCACTTGAGAAAGTACCGGCAGATATTAGAAAGGAGGGTGGAGTTGCTAGGATGTCTGATCCTAAGATGATAAAAGAAATACAAACCGCTGTTTCTATACCAGTTATGGCAAAGGTTAGAATAGGGCATTTCGTAGAAGCAGAAATATTAGAAGCAATAGGAATTGATTTTATAGATGAAAGTGAAGTTTTAGCATATGCAGATGACAAGTATCACATAGATAAAACAGGCTTTAAGGCTCCTTTTGTATGTGGGGCAAGAAATTTAGGCGAAGCTTTAAGAAGAATTGGTGAAGGGGCAGCCATGATAAGAACTAAAGGAGAAGCAGGAACAGGAGACATAGTACAAGCTGTTAAACATATGAGATGCATAATGGATGAAATGAGAAGAGTTAAAAATTCACCTAAGGATGAATTAATGACTTTGGCAAAGGAATTTGGTGCGCCTTATCACCTTATAGAATATGTTTGGAAAAATGGTAAGTTACCTGTAGTTAACTTTGCAGCAGGTGGAGTTGCTACACCAGCTGACGCAGCACTTATGATAAAGCTTGGAGCAGAAGGTGTATTTGTTGGTTCAGGAATATTTAAATCAGGAGATCCTGAAAAGAGAGCAAAAGCTATAGTTATGGCCACAACATACTATAATGATCCTAAAATCCTCGCTGAAATATCAGAAGACATTGGAGAACCAATGGTTGGAATAAATTGCAGTGAATTAGTTACTAAATTCAAAGAAAGAGGCTGGTAAAAGTGAAAATAGCTGTGCTAGCACTCCAGGGAGGAGTAAAAGAGCATATTAATCATTTAAAATCTCTTGGTTGTGAAGCAATTGAGTTACGAAAGGCTGAAGAATTAGATCAGGTAGATGGACTTATCCTTCCAGGTGGAGAAAGTACAACTATCGGAATGCTATTAAAGAAAACTGGTATTTTTCATAAACTTAGAGAAATGATAATAAATGGTTTCCCTGTTTGGGGAACTTGTGCCGGTATGATACTTCTGGCAAAGAATATTGAAAATGATGAAGCTAGACATCTGCAGACAATGGATATAACTGTTATGAGAAATGCTTACGGAAGTCAAATTAATAGCTTTTTAACAGAGAAAAAGATAGAAGAGTTTTCTAACGAACCAGTACCTTTAGTATTTATAAGGGCACCATATATTATAAGTGTAAAACCTAATGTTCAAATAATATGTGAGATAAATAATAATATTGTATCAGCAAGACAAGATAATATGCTAGCAACAGCATTTCATCCAGAATTAACAAATAATTTAGAAATACATAAGTATTTTATAAATATGTGTAGAAAAAATAATTCATCTTAAACAATGCCTTACAATGAAAGAATGATAAAGAAAAAAAGAAATCAGAATTAAATTGTATTATAAATAAAATAAAAATAGTAGCTAATCCATTCCGGAGGCTACTATTTTATGATTAATGACTTAGTCTTTTTACTTATTGCATGGATTTTATGCATAATATTATTATAAACAAAAGCAATGATAAGCAGCAGTAAAGTACCAATAACAATATTTGTGAATAAGAACTTCCAGCTTGCTGATGTAGTTATCACTAGAATAGGATCAGCTCCGGCAGGTGGATGAATAGTATTAGTAAGGAGCATTATAAAAATAGCAAGTCCAACAGCAATAGAAATCACCATATAAGAATTACCAAATAGATTAAGCATAATTAATCCTACTAGTGAGCTTATAAAGTGTCCGAAAATTAAATTTTTAGGTTTTGCAAGTTGACTCTCAGGTAGTGCAAATAATATAACGCAACTTCCACCAAAAGGGGCTATTAAGATAGGATTTTTAAGTACAAAACCAAGTAGTGAGATTATAAAGATTGCTAGCAGGCCGCCTAATCCAGCAATTAATGATTTTTTTAAAAGTCTTTTTATTAAGTAAATACTCAAAATAAGGCCTCCTTTGCATTTAATAATTTAATGTTAGCATATACATATATATTTTAAAATCGAAAAATATGGATATATATCGTATTTTTCGATAAAGGAAATAAGACTCCAAAATATCAACTCCACGTCAAGTTGCTATAAAAGGACCATGGAATGAAAAAATATTGAGGATTACTTAAGTGAAATACAGATACCAGTAAAAAAATAAAAGGGCTTATAAAATACCTGAAATGTTGCTACAAGAGATTTTAATAACCTGCAGCAAATATTTCAGGCATTTATATTTTTGTAGGATAATCTTGATACAAATAATAAGTAAAGTATTTCGAAATATTATTAGTAGTAAAATATAACATTGTACCACGAAATAAAATATTAGATAATATAACTGATGAACTTTCTATTTCACAAGTGGATGGTTCATTAATAAGAAATGCTGAAGGCAGTGGTATTCGATTGTCTATTGTAAAGTCCCTTGTTGAAATGCATGGTGTAAATATTACTTAAAAGAGTATATGAGTTAAAGGAAATATTAAAATAGGACTTACTAGAAAATGGTAAGTCCTGTTATGCTTTTTTATAATGACAATAAGTTAAACCTATTAAGGAAATAGTTATAGTCTATGTGAGGTTTTTTAAATCTATTAGGAAAGCTTCA
>Ga0074193_1001684_pt1 | contig 24953 bp, 24 predicted proteins | sample EPASupsiteHSE605_FD_64523 | JGI IMG/M metagenome (GOLD analysis project Ga0074193, IMG submission 64523) | Bioremediated contaminated groundwater from EPA Superfund site, New Mexico - Sample HSE6-05 | ecosystem: Environmental > Aquatic > Deep subsurface > Groundwater > Contaminated ... | reverse complement strand
GGTCCTAATGCTTCCTGCGATTGCGCTTTAGCAGCGCAGAACATTATGCTGGCTGCGCATTAACTTGGTTTAGGCAGCTGCTGGATCGGTTTTGCGCAAATGTCGCTCAATACACCAGAGCTCAAAGAACAACTCGGCATTCCTCAGGAGTATATTGCCGTAGCGCCAATAATCATCGGGCATCCGTCCAAAGCATCGATCGAAATTTTTAAAAGAGAACCCCAAATATTATTCTGGAAATAAATACGACAAGCAAAGTACTGTAAGACATACGAAACGGCTGTTCCGCTCAGGGACAGCCGTTTTGCTATTTCGCCAGGACTTTTATCAACCCTTAGAAAGTGTGTTCATACCCCAGCATGAAGTTCCGTCCTAATGTGTAGAAGGTAGAACCTGCACTGGTTGTGATATCCTGCCTATCCAGGAGATTATCTACATTCAGGAATACCTTGCTGCTCTTATCTGGCTTGTACGACACATTAAGATTTGTATATAAATATGGTTTCATGGATTCCTCAGAATCAACATCTCGTGTCCTTTTACCAAGATAGTTGAGATTGACAGCTCCGTTCCACTTATCCTTGGTATAGCTTAAGCCGCCATTAAGCTGCAATTTGCCGTAATAGTCACGCCATCTGCCTTCCGTGGTAACGTTATTTTCAGTAGTCGTCGAATATTTCTTCGGATTGCTATAAGACACGCCCCAATTACCCGTAAAGCCCTTGCCCATGTCAATATCACAAGTCAATTCAATACCGGTATTTTTAACATCTTCATTGGTATAGGTAGCTTCATCAGAACTTGTCCATTTCGCCTCGATGCTGTCGTCGATGGCATAATTGTAAATAGCCAGGCGCCAGGCTTTATTATCAACATTCCTCTTCAGTCCGACTTCATAATGATTGCCATGCTGCGGTTTGAGATCAGCATTGCCTACAACATTGCCCGAGCCAAACATCTGGGAGAAGGTCGGCATCATGAAAGACTGTCCCGCCTTCGCGTAAAAACTCGTGCTTTCTGTCAGTTTGTTGATATATTCCAATTCCGGCGTAAATTTGCTGTAATTACTGCCCGCAATATTTTCCGCCTGTGTAGATCCTGTCCAAGTTTCACGTGCGCTGAAAATAAGATTGGACGCTTTATTCAGAGCATGGTTATATTGACCATAGGCAGAGTACATATTACGCGAATAGTCCCTGCTGGCTGAAGTATATTTGTTGGTAGCAACAGTCAAAGAATCCTCACTATAGTCGCAAGTATCACGCTGAACATTCACCCCAAAAATCGCCACATCATTCTCAAGCTTCCAATTTTTCTGCAGATCAAGACCATAAGTTCTATCATTGTAGCCAGCATTAGAGATAGTCTTGATAGTATCCAGATAATTAGACCCTGACTTATTACGAGCCTTCGTAAAATTGTTTTGATCCGTATTGGTATATGACAAGATAGCTTTGAAAGACTGGTCATCATAATGCAGCTGAGACAAATTGGTCTGTACCGTGAAGATGGCATCCTTATTCACCGCACCATTTTGTGGCTTATAACGGTAAACATAATGAGCATTATTTTCACTGTAAGAATTGCTGAAATACAACTTGTCATTAAAATCATAACGGAAGTTAAAGTTATTATGTTCTCCCCTGGTAATCGTATAATAATTGCCTACAGGACGCCCGCCCGCAGGGTCAGAAACATTGTCGATATTGCCAATTTTGTCATAGCTATAGCTGAAACCAAGTTTGCCGATTTGGGTATTAAGCGCATGACTCTGCTGACCATAATTGCCAAAAGAAGTTTTGACGCTGTTTTCACGTTTGCCTTTGGTTATGATGTTAATCACACCGCCCGTTGCCTCGGAACCATACAGGACGGAACCGCCGCCGCGCACGATTTCAACCCTTTCAACCAAATCAGTAGGAATATCCTCCAGATTGTATCTGCCGCTTTGATTCAGTGGAACCCCATCTACCAGCACCAAGGTACCTTTTTCCACACCACGTATAATAATCTTGCTGTTCATGGTGCCTTGTGAAGTTCCTTTCGTACCTTGCGACTGAAAATACAACCCCGTACCAAACTTGAGCGCTTCCTGAATATTAGTGCCGCCTGTAGCTACCAATTCATCATGGGTCAAGACCTCGACAGCTGCAGCAGTATTCAAATCATGTGTCTTGATTCTTGAAGCCGTTACAATAAGCTGGTCCATTGTGAAACTATTCAGATCATCTTCTGCCTCTGCCGCCTGTGCAACAGGCATAATCATTATTGCCCCCGTAATAACCATTGCCATTAAATAACTTAGTTTTTTTGCCCCAGAAACCATTAAACTACCTCTTCTCCCATATATTATCCTCCATCTTCTTGCAGTGTGTCCGGATTACACATGTCAAAAAGCAAGAACCAAAATAAAAAAGCCTTTTTGCTAACAAGCAAAAAGGCAAAGAAAGGTATAGTTATACCATATTCCTATCCCCATCACTCGTAGGCTACAGAAAAAGACTAAACTAGGCAGTTCTTCTGACTCAGTTTCATCGCTACTCTCGCCTTCCCAGTTTCCCAGTGACATTATTGAGAGTCGCTCAACTATACAGCGGCGTGACCGTGCTGGTTTTGCACCAGCTTATCTATTAAGTGAAATCACACCTAGTTCATTACGTTATGAAATTATCTGTAATATAACACTAGCTTTAGCGGTTTGTCAAATCATTGATTGTGAGACTGCGCCCACAGCCTGTCAGCGACCGGCTGCCACTCCTTAGAATATGAGCTGCATTTCTCGCAGAGATCCTTCACGTCCTCCTGTGCCTCCAGATCAGTAGAAACAGCTTTGGTCTTTTCTACCATTTGCTGCAAAAATTCCGGATTTTCCAGCATAGGGCATGGCCGCAGATGATTGCTGTTGAAAGGCTGGTTGTCCCTGTAAGCGAGGAATAAAGGCTGCTGCAAAGCTTCGAGCAAGCTGTCTTTCTTGATATTCGCCTGCGAATAGTGCACAAAGACGCAAGGTTCAACATCACCATTGGCATTAATATGCAAGTAATCCCTGCCACCTGCGATGCAGCCGCCTATATATTCACCATCATTTTGGAAATCGATCGTAAAAATAGGTTTGCCGCCATTCGCGCCCCTGATCTCTCTCAACCGATGGTAGATATATTCACGCTGTTGAGCCGTAGGCATCAGCTCCTTCACGGCACCGCTGCCCACCGGCATATAGTGGAAATACCAGCTATAGCGGCAGCCTTTCTGCACAAGCAAGTCAATGAAAGCATCCGACGTGACCATTTCCAGGTTTGCTCTTGTGTAGCAAACTGATGCCCCAAACAGCAGTTTATGATGTTTCAGCAGATCCATCGCCGCCAACGTTCTCTGAAAAGCACCCCTGCCGCGTCTTGCGTCATTGTCTTTTTCGAAACCTTCAAGGCTCAGAGCCAGTGACAAATTGCCAACGTCCAGCATCTCCTGACAGAAATTCTCCGTGACCAAGGTACCATTAGTGAAAGCGAGGAAATAACAATCATCATGCTCAGTACAGAGATGTAAGATATCATCTTTGCGCAGCAACGGTTCGCCCCCAGTATAGATAAAGAAACGAATGCCCAGCTCCTTAGCCTCTGTAATTACTCTGTCCATAGTTTCATAAGAAAGACTGAGATTGTGACCATATTTTGCTGCCCAGCAACCCTTGCACCTCATATTGCAGGCACTGGTTGGATCAAGCAAGATGACCCACGGCACATTGAACCCATACTCCTTACGTTTCGCATGTACTGCACTCGTGCCCAGATAAGCCGCCTCGAACCCTAGATTCAACGCCGTTGTACGCAGCACATGGTGATCGATTTCCGCAATCAGCGACTCCACATAATTGACCCACTTGCCCTCAGGTGACAAGATCAGCTTCTTAGCATCTTCATAGCTGTCCTTCTGAAACAAAGACCCGGCAATCTGTTCTGAAAAAGAAACCAGCTTCAGCAGATAGTTCCTTCTCTCATTTTTATTGCAGCTTAGTATCTTATCAACTATTTTCGCAACGACCTTCTTCTCAAAACCATTGATCAAATTAGACATACTCTCCAACCTCCTATCAGGCACCTGAAATACTCTGTACCCAAAGTGTACAAAAAAAAGCTGAACCCTTAAAGATTCAGCTTGTCCATAATATAGTCTTCAGTTATATGAATTACCGGAAATGTTCTTAATATATATACATTTACTTACAATTGTAGCCACTGTTTGGCGTTACTAAGCCATTAATTGAGATGCTGCTTATCCTCTGATAAATTTCTCCAATCAAAGCAGCAGGAACTGTCGGATCACCGCTCAGCCAGCTGATGATGATAAAGGTAAGACCATTGGCATAATATCTGGCAAGTTTTTCAGGCGTAATCGGCTTGAAGTCGTTAGCCGCAAAGGTATCCTTCAGGATAAAGATCTCCAAGAACAACTTGCTGAAACCATCCAGAGCAATTTTTTCAAAAGAATTCTGGCCCTCAATGCGGGCAACTTTAGCATAAAATTTAAAATTCCGTTCAATCTGACGCAGCATCAAATCGATTGCTTCTTTCAGCATATCGGCCTCAATAAGCGGTATCGTCGGCTCTATGATTTCATTAGTAAATATCCATTCCAGCAAGGCATACTTGTCAGCAAAATGCTTATAGAAGGTTGGGCGGATCACTCCCGCGTTTTTCGTAATGTCCTGGATAGTAATTTTTTCGAAGGAAGTCCTCAGCATCAATTCCTTTAAGCTGTCCGCCAGTGCTATCTTGGTCGGTACAGATAAATTGCCTTGTTTTGCAGTAACCATCGCGCTTCCTTCTTTCATGTCTTTGTTGCCAAATTACTCCTTGTCTCTATTATATACCCAATCAAATACTCTCAGGCGTCGTAATTGTCTTGCCCACAAGGTCAATGACCTTGATAAACCCTTCCCTGTCATTCAATTTGCTGCCGATGGAAGTTGGCATGCAGATAACTTTTGCTCTGCCTTCCCTCTCCAGAAAACTTCTGACTGCAGGCGGAAAGGTGCCGGCCCAAACAGGAAAGACCAGTATCAATTCTTCATCAGCAACCGGTTTGTTATACCTTGCCGGCCGCGTTTCTTTTTTAAAAGACTCATAGCCTGCTTTCAGATAGCCCATTGCTCCCTGCCAATTCACGTCATCCGCGATTTCCTGTGCCTTAGTCTCATAGCGCTCAGCCAATTCCTCAGCGACCTTTTTGCTTCTGCCTGTCCTCGTAAAATAATATACTTGCATGATTCAACAAACCTCCTTCGCTTAACCCTTATTTTGACTACATTGTATTACAAGAGGTGAAGAGAAACAAGGATGAAATGAGGTGAGCAAGATTTCAGCGTGCAAGATATAATCGGACATCTTTCAGTCTAGATGTCGTTACAGTCACATTTTTCAATCCGATTGTAATTGAAAACGAACATAAAAGAGGGTATGTAAATAGTTTTGTGCTTTTCCCATTTTAACTAATAATGATTTTACTTTATCAAGGGAAAACACGGATAGTTGTAAAAAGATTTGTCCCCAGTTCTGAACCCTGCCTGTCCATTTACGCAAAACATCCATAGTAGCTAAGTACAGCATCTTCTGTAATGATTCATCATTTAGAAAAATGTTTTTCCCTTTATTCAATTTACGCAGTTGTCGATGATAAATTTCAATCATATTCGTCGTATAAATAATTTTTCTTATTTCTGGAGGATATTTAAAGAAAGTAGATAATTCTTCCCAATTTGTCCGCCAGAAATTGACGATTGGCATTAATTTATTAGTTACGTTAGAAAGCAATATAAGGCTACTGCTAAACCCGTACATCTGATTCGTTAGTAATACTCAGAATTATGGATAATTGCAATAAATTAATTCTCTATTGCTTCTTTAACTGCTAAATAATCCCATTCCTTCTTCCCACCCTCATAATGAAGCATAGAAACATGAATTCCTATATTTTTTAAAACTTCCGGACATTTTGATTTATCTACCGAAGTTGCATTATATAATATAACAAGTTTAATTCCATCTTCTATGGACTTATCACATTCATAATCAACATAACTGCGATAGTCGACAGTATATCCTTTAGCACAATGTTGGGTCCAGCTATTATAACGATTGCAATATTGACAACTACCACTTCTTAAACCCCTAGTTTGATTGCCAACAATGAGTACAAATGTCTTCGATGCCTGTATCCGCTTTCTCAAAGAATCTTTTATTGTACAATTTAAACTGGTATCATTTGCTTGCATTAGATCATGTGCGTCTGTAAAAGACAATCCCCAATGCTTGCTATCATTCCATTTATGCAACTCTTTAATAGCATCTTCATCTCCTGTCCAGTCTGCGGCAAGATATGTTCTCGTCCTGTAAATTGTCATCATTAAAATTCCCCCTTAAGTTTATATAAATTTATCTTTTTTATTGTTTTTTTCGTCAATATTATCGTTATGGGTTGATTAATATTTTCGCCACTCGCACGCAAGGTACAAAGCATGCATCTTAGAAGATCTTGCTCTGACTTAGTTGGTAAATCATCAAAACTTGTTATTCCTGCCCCCAATAATGGAATCGTTATTTTTTTATTTGCATATACACGCCGTATCTCTTTCCACATTTTCAATAGACACTGTTCATATTCTACTTGACTAATATGAGCTACATTTTGCTCATTAAAATGCGTTAATGCCAATAACATATAATCATGATATGGTATAATTTTCCCCAACATATGACGCGTGCGCTCATCTGTCCCCGTATTCTCTCGAATAATCTGATTTAGCTCCAGCACATTTTCCACATGATACTTTATAAACATACCATTGAGTGTTTCGCTTGCTATTATTTTTTCATCTACGCATGTATCATAATATTCGTTAAATGGTATAACTTTCCAATCAGATGCATTAAAAATATCCCCCACTTCTATTTTAACTTCTATTCCTCGAATGCTTAAAAATAAGCCTTTTTTCACATACCAATCCAAGATTGCTCCTATTATAACTACAAATAACATGTATAATACAATTATTATAAGTATCCTTTGAAAAAGACCTATCTGCATATCACTCAAAGATATCCCCATAATAGTTGCTGTAGTTCCTATCATTCCAAACAACGACATGGCGTATACCGCACTATCACGCCAAATTTTTTCTATTTTCTTCATTTAACAACATCCCTCTTTTAAAACAAATGTTAAACTCAGTTCAATTTTGGCAATAATTACTGTTCATCAAATCCAGGAAGTAACGCCAATATTTCATATGTTCTTTGTAATTCATCAATATGACAATCAAAATGAGTTGGACATTCCTTTAACATTTCCGGTTCGTTGTTGAATGCAGACAATAATCCTGTGTCCAAATTCCAATCATTACCATTCAAATAATGCGTACTGTTATCAGAATTCATGAAATATTCTTTGGATCCATTTGCATGTTCATCTTCAAAATATGCAAAAGCTTTCTGAAATACAACTCGACATGTATTACATGCTATTTCACAAAGATCAAGTGGTGATAAATTAGGAAGATTTGTACTAGAAATTTTACTTTTGAAGAATTCATTATCATCATCAGTATCAATACACGCTGATATTGCGTCAAATTTTAATAGATTTTCAGATATTCTAACAAAACATTTGTATGAATTATTCAATCTATTTTCATCTATACTTGTAGTATAAATATCTTCTGCATATTCTTTTCCAAGTGCACTATTAAATAATGACCATATATCTTTGTCAAGTAATTCGCTATCGTCTTTATCCACACATTGCCAAGAAAAGTCCCGTGTAGTATACATTTTCTTTTCATATACATACTCATATAAACCTTTATCTACCCTACATTCAAAAATTTTATGACCTGCCTCATTAGTAAAATCCTTTGTAGCCCAATGATCTCCCGTTTTTCTATAAACATAGGGATGAATAATACAGTCGCCAATAACATGTCCATAAAATCCTATGGCAAAGGCTAGTTTTTTTTTCGCCGCTACAGAATCAATGGATAATGTTTTCTTAGCTTCATTAAGCATATGACAAAAAACATCAAATGATTGATCACCATGTATTGCATCTGATATAACTTTTGAATCTTGTTTAATGAAATCATTTTTACGTAGCATAGCATTCAAAAATGATATGCCTGAATTAATTTTATTGCTGAGAGAAAAGTCAAGGTAGAACAAGTCGGGGGCCGATGATCCTAAGCCAAAATACGGTTTATAATTTACTTCAGCATTCTCATTCCAATATTCTTCCCAATATTTTTTTGGGATTCCTCTTCTTACAATCAAATAATGTGTTATTGGTTGTGGCATTTTCATCGCTTCTTTCTAATTAGTTTTAATATTCGTATCAGTTTTAGTACTCGTAACCGCTTTACTTGATATATATCCAACATGACTAATACCCAAAACAGTTAAGAATCCTTCTGAAAGTGCAGGGAAACCTGCTGCCGTTGGATTCTTGCTTATCAAAATATATAAAGTTATGCTGTATGTTATTAACGATACCATGGTAAAGAAAAACATTTGCAATTTTGCAATATCAACTGAACACGCATTACCTATTTCATCACCCTCAAAAATATCTGTAAAGGCAGCTTTATCCGGGCTCTTATTAGCAAAAAGAATTCCTTTTGAATTATCTGCAACTTTGGTCCCTTTTAAATCACTGCAAACATTACCCAATTGCTCATATGTTTTTTCTTTTTCTCTCGGGTCCTTAAAATCTTTATCCATTTTATTTTCTAAAACAAGTGGAGAAGCTATTAAGGAAGTCGCACTTATACCCATCATAATCCATATTCGATAGTCCATATCTATATCCAAAGGATTTTCAATGCCAGCATTGGCTCTCGACAAGGCTATAACAATAAATGCTGATGAAATAACAATCGTCCAAGCTATTGATTGAAATCTTGATAAACTCATGACATTTCTATCACTTATCAATATCCCAAAATAACGACTATTTGTATGCCTTCCAAGAAGTCCACAAAATAAACAAAGTAAAATTAATATTAATACAAAACTTGTCCCTGGCTTAAACCACCAAACTACTTTGAAAATTAGTCCTATTATCACACAAAGAAAAAAACCAAGCGTTCCCGTACAAAGAGGTCCGTGCAAAATACTCATTCAAATCATCTCCATATAACCAATTGATTAATTAACTTCCATAGCAAATATAACCTTATGTTTTCATATAGTATCTCATACAATAAAACGGCATACCTAGCCGTCACGTATTAATGCGTGATAGCTAGGTATGCCGTTTTTTCTTTTAATTTTCATATTATATTTTTGCATCGGAATTCATCTCCGCTTTTACAATTTACTTTAAAGAATATCCCTTAAATTCCTTCAGTGATTATGCCTATAGTATAATAGTTGTTTTTACAAAATATATAATAATCCAACAATTCAAAAATTACTAGTGCCGAATAAAGTTAAGTCCTATAAAACGTATATCTTTTATCATTTTGTTATATCAGGCTAAATGTTTATAAAAGAAAAGACTTGCGAATTTTTCGAATAAAATGATTTACATACCATTCAATATTTAGTAGAATTTGGTTAGGCAAAACGAACAAACGTTCTGAAAGGTGGTGGTAAGCATATGGGCTGGTTTCTAAGTTTGACAGCATTTTTTTCTGGGTGTCTGCCAATTGCTTGTATTACCCTTTTCACAAATTTAGACAATGAAATTATTGTAATAAAATATTTTTCTTTCTCATTTTTTGCAATAACAGCATTTGCAACAGTGTACTTTGCTTATTGGCTGCATAATAATAACAATACCCGTAATTCTATTATTGTGAAAATAATAAATATTAAGAGAAAAAACCTTTTTTCTACTGGTGCAATGACTTATTATATTGTGCCATTTATCTCTTTTATACCTGGCGATAATATCAAAACATTATATATTTTGATTGTTTTACTTGGGCTGTTTGCTATTTTATTTATTACAAATAGAATGGCATTATATACTCCAATTATTGATTTATGTGGATATAAAATTTTAGAATGTGATATTAAATTAGACTCAGGAAAGTTACTACATAGTGACATTATAATAAAAAATATTGATGGTTTGTGCTTTTCAGGAGAAAATGCTATAAACGTTCGAAAAATAGATGAAAGCACATACTTTGCTTATTATAAAAAAGAAGATTAAAATCAATTAGATGGTACAAATGAAGTAGAAGATGTTACAGGTTTATTATTAAAACCTTTTGCTCTCTTATTAGTAATAGTTTTTATAAATTTACCTATTTCTTCATCAGTAGATAAATTTGGTAAATACTTGCCGATGGAATTTTTTTCAAAGTTTAGATTATATTTGCTATTATATTCATCTAAATTTTCAGTAGTTATTTGAGCGAAATCATTTATTATTTCTGTGTCATACACGCTCATCGCAAATGTCTTTCCAGGTTGTTTCAGGTATTGTCTAATATCTTTTTCAGAATCATTATTTATAAGGCCAAAGCCTAGTAAACTAGCAATGCATTTTTCCGTTTGCCGCGCATAATATTTTGGAATTTGCATGATATTTTCAGCATTTAATGTTATAAAATAACAAAAAGAGTTCGTTATTATACAGTCGTAATGGAAGGATAATTGCAATAATTGATCTGCAACTTTTTTATATTCTTCATTATTACCCCCTGCATCGGTACCTTTGTGAAAAATCGTTGAGTTACTGTAGTTTTTTATCGGATTTCTATTGTTAATAAAATAAAAGGTATCACCATTCGGCAAATTAACAACTATGATATAAGCATTATAGTTTGTTCTGTTAGTATTATTAGTTTCGGCATAAATTATGGCTTCTTTTAATTTTTCAAAACTGTCTCTTGTTAAGTCATTGCTTATTTCAATAGCTTCAATATGATCTTTTGGTTTCCCTAAAGGATATTGTTCAATTGTTTTGCTTGCATAGTCTTTATCAATTAAGTATTGAAGACTATCTTTCAAAAAATCTTCAAGCCCATTTTGTATTTTTAATTGGCATGCAAGATACTTTCCATTTTTAATTTGCAGTGCAAATAATGCACAGCTTAAATTGTTAATACTAAGTAGATTTTTGAGATGTTTGACCAAATATTTCATAAAAATCCTCCCAATTTATACAATAGTCCATTTTATTTTGCTTATTGGAAATCAAATCACCGAATGTATCGCAGGCTGTGGCATTAACATTCCTTCTTTCACTATTATTCAAAGCAAACCAAAATTACTTTATTTTCAGTCCGTAAACTCAATTTTTTCTTCAGCAATATTATAAATATCAATTCTGTTTTTGATATCAATTTTATTGACAAGCCATCCTCTGAGAGTACAATTTTTTATAAATTCATCAATTCTGTTAACGCCATCTATTTCCTTTAGCGTTACTACTATACCAAACCTTATACCATCACCAAATTTTTCATCTAACCGCTCTTTGGTTTTTAAACTCACGCCCCAAATGCCTTTATCATAGCATTTTTTTGCACGGGGGCTTTTTGTTAGCACTTCTCTAATATGTTTTACATTATCCCATTTTCTAAAAAGTTTTCGTGCGTCTTCTTCCCACGTGAAATGTCCACTTATAGCACTTTGATAGTTATTATTTATAGGCTTTAATCCATTTCCAGTTAATCTGCCAAATTGTATGTCTAATTCGGTATTTGTATAATCAACACCCTGATTACGTGAGCAACATGGGAAATAGCACAAGGTAGCTTTGGCAACAAACGGCTGCTTGTCCTTACTTACAGGTACAGGAATATTGTAATTGTAGGTATCATATTTTTCGGAAACGCCTGCTAAAATAAATTGTATTTCATCATCAGGGCAGCTAACAATATCATCTATCTTTATTGGCACTACACCATGCCCTATGCGAGTCGAATCACCGAGTTCTTGTTTATGCCAGCCAGTTGCCGCATTTATAATTAAAGCCTTTGCGACTTCTCTGTTTAGTCCCAAGATATCTATTAAATAGGACATTTTCCTCGCTATCCACGGTGCAGCAAAAGAAGTCCCACTTACAGAACATTCCCCTGTCGGAGTGCAAACTAACAAGAGGTTTCCTCCATCTCCACCATAATAGCTGATATCCGGTTTTGTGAAAAATGATAATACTGGCCCGGTTCTTGTATATGAAGCAGGACGATTGTTAAAGTCAACCGAATTAACAACTAAAGAATTTATTGAATCAGCTGGTGACCCTATTTTCATTGCTTTATTTTCGCCTTGTGGCTTATTGGTTCCGGCAATGACAAATATTACATCATTTTCATATTGTATTCTGTCTAGTATTGCCGCTTCCGGGGAAATAAAATTTGGTTTTATTTCGAGTTTGGATCCAAGAGATAAATTCCAAACTTTGATATCTTTGTTTTGTGAGATAATTTCATTAATATTTCTCAAGATTGTAAATGAACTAAACTGCCCCCCTGCTGCAACACCAAAATGTCTGACACGAAACCTGCCGCACCCATCTTCCAAATCAGGATTAAATGAGGGCCCATCAACTATAATTGAGGATACTGCTGTTCCATGCCCATAATCACTTGGAGATATTGGGATATTTTCCTCTACCATATTTTTGAATTCAACCCATTCCGAGAAATAAACTCTTTCATCAAACAGAGTATCAATTACCCCAATTGTCGGTTCATTTTTGGGCGAAGGAATAGAAATGGCTTTATCAACGCAAAAATCAAAGTCGGCCTTTGTTAATAATGTGATATTAGAAACTGCCATTGATATCAAATATGGCGCCTTTTGCTTCAAAATCGTTAATTCATCCGGTCTTAATAAAATGGTAGTCTCATCCATGATCCTGTTAAACGATAATTTGATGCCTATTTTTTCCATGAGTTCTACAGTTTTGACATCCGTTTTGTATATGGTAATAATAGCTTCATTTGGAAATTCTACATCATCAACTAAAATGTCAAATTTATCAACATAAAATGCATCAACTATTACTTTTAAAAAATTAGTTTTTGCAATTTTTGAAGAAGGAAAAGCCATATCATTTAAATTGATTTTCGTTATGGTGGCATAGTTAATGGACCCACCGAACTTTTCTTTCAAAACCTGAATGCTCAAATCTAAACGTAAAATTGATTCATCAAGTATTTCCTTGGAAACATAGTGTGTAATTATATGTTTTGGAGAGCTGTCATCGGTGAATCTTGCACCAACAATTGAACTATTAGCGGTATTTTTACTACCTTTAGCTAATAGTCCCTGTATCCGGTTGCTTTTAGCAGCTACTTTGCTATAATATACGCTGATCAAAGCACCCGGTAAGATATTTTCCTGCGCCCAAGTCCTTTTTAATTCCACTAAATCCTTTTTGAGTTTTTCTAATTTAGAAACATCCAGAGATTTTCCAGCTGGCAAATTAGGCGATCCTGGTCTGGAATTACTGACAGCTTGTTCAAAGGTACCTTTTAATTGCAGTAATTTATTCATACGGAATTACTCCTTTAGTTCACGTGATACTTGGCTTTTAGAAATGCCGGTCAAAATTTCTATTTCTCTGACTGTAAATCCTTTGTTTTGCATATATTTCAGGCTATCTTCTTTCGCAGGTTTATCGATAGAATTGTAAAGTCGTTTCAGGTAATCATATTCGTTATTCGGATCACTAAAAGCCAAAGAGGTTTTTATAATATTCTTTAGTTCACAGGGATATGGGAGTGTCTCCATGCAGCTAAGTATCTTTCTAAATAATCTCATATTTCTGCCAGCAGATTTAAATTTATTCAATAGTTCATTTAATATTATTTCACCAATATCGAGCAAATCATCTTTAGTGTATCTACTAAAATCAATAACAGCATCAAATCTTCTACTCAATGCTTTATCAAAGGATTTATACAAATTGGTAGTGGCAATTAATAATATGTTGTCATCCAAACTATCCAGGCCTTTTAATACCGAAGATGTCGCCCTTCCCATTTCTCGTAAGTCATTTGAATTAATTCTATCAATAGCAAGGGAGTCTATTTCATCGAATAAAATGATAACTTTTTCAGGATGAGGTACAGTACGAATCTCATCAAAAAGTGCTGCGATGTTTTTGGAAGTTTGACCTAGCTTACTATCTATTACTGAATCAAAATCTACTATAAATAGTTCTCTTTCAAGTATTCGCGCTATTTGCTTTGCCGTCTCTGTTTTACCGCTTCCTGGAGGGCCTTCAAATAAGAATTTATTAATTCCTGCATTATGGCCAACCGCATTTACGATTCCTAATACATCATCTTTTATAACATCTGGTAAAGGAAGTGCAGCAGTGTTGGATAGCTCTACGCGCTTAAAAAACGCATGTGTCACGGCATCCATCTGCGGGGAAAATGTATTTGCATCCGACAAAACAGCCATAATATATTCAGCTAGTTGGTAATCTTTTGTTTCATCAAAAGATTTTGCTATTTCATAAGCTTCATTTCTAAATGCCGCATCATTTTTCTCAGCATAGTATTTTATTAGGTTTAAAACGTTCTTCTTTTTCATTGTGCTCACCCCTAAAATCATACTATCATCATTGGGACATCAAGTCAATATTAGGGACAATATTTTATTTTTTTATTTAATCTGTTACTACAGGTTTTCCTTTTGGATTTGGAATTAAGCCGGCATTGACTTTTGCCCAAAATCCTGGCTTTGGCTTTGTAATGTTCATTGACTTACAGCGTTTGCCAATAGCAACATCTGATACACCTAATTCCTTTGCTAATGCAACGGTGGGTTTAGTCCAAACTAACTTCTCAAGTTCATTTCTTGACATGTTTTCCCACCTGGAATTAGTTGCGTTTACCGTCTTATCTTGACTTTCGCTTTGTAATTTGCGAACTTCTTCCAACTTTTTTTGTTGCATCATTTTCTCATCATTCAATCTTTTTTCAATAAACGGGTCTTTTTTTTCTTTAAAAACAACAACAACTGGGTAATATTTTAATAACAATAAAGCATGTTCTTCAGCTAAATAAGTAATCAATGCATGTAAGTTATTTAACTGGTAATCATAATCCCATTTTAAATAAGGCAATACTTCTGTATTGTAATGTTGCCACAGAAAATGCTCTTCTTCACTATTCCATATCTTTAGCGCCATTTCATAGAGTTGTCTAACACACCGAGATGGTGGCCAATTCTCCCTGGGATAACTAACACGGCTGCTATTTAATCTTGTAAAGAGTGAAGCATTTATGAGTATCGCCGCAACTTTTTCTATATCACCCTGATACTCCCATAGATAATCCAAGGTACGAAGCTCACCTTGTCTAGTATTGTATTGATTTATCGGGCCAAAAGTTCCCGGCCAATTATCAAAGTGCCTCTGAACCTCCAACTGAAACTCACTTATTGCTTTTATTGGCTGCCAAGTCAAAATATTCTCTCGCTCATATGGATTCTTTGGATCGCAAATTATTATTTCTTTGAACAAAGCCTCTAATGATATAGGATAATCACATATTTTATTTTTCCACGTACGAAAAATTTGTTGCCAGTCCCAACCATCAAAAAATTCATTGGTCTCAATTTTTCTTTGACGCTCCCAATTTTTTAAATACTTATCATCCATCTTTATATCACCTCATTCTCTACTGTATCCGCCATCTAAAAATTTCAGTCTTCAAGCAACCCAAATTTTTTGGCAAAAATATCTAAATCATCAATTATAAATAAATCGCTAGACCACCTGCCTGGCCAAACAGCATATATTACTATTTCTTCAGCTATTGCTCTCTTATATGCATCTAAAAGGCAAGGGCGGTCAGATTTATTTTTGTGGTAAATTTTAGCCGTATTTCCACTTTTATCAACTTCAAAATAGCAAATTAAAGATGAATTATAGGGGAATTCAGCAACCTCTTTTGCACTGTTCATAAATTACTCACTCCTCAGATGTTTTATCTGCGCATAATACAAAAAAGCACCATAAATAGCTCTCCGGCATTTGCCTGAAAGTTATTTATGGTGCTTAAATTTTAACCACTTAACCCCTGTTATCATCGGAAGGCCTCCTCTTTAAAACCACTTTAAAGATTACCCCTGAAACTGTTCCTTTGATTCGCATAACAATACGATATTTTTATTATAGCACACTCAATGTGTGTATTCTGCTTTACACCTGTAAAAATCGGCATGTGAATGTCAAAACAACGAATTCTCTTCTAAGATTCAGGCAAATTAATTAAATCTGTACCGTCTAAGATAAGATAAACTTGTTGTTCATAGTCTGTTGCAGCTTTTATGTGATGATAGTTCTCGCAAGCATCATTTTTTTGACCACTGGGTTGAATGATTTGAAATAACTAGATTTGACAGTTACCCATAATTCGAGGTGTTGTTTAAAGCAATTTAGGGGAAAAATGCGTTCAACTATTTTGAGGAATATCTTCTTTGGTAATTAACATCAACGATTCTTTAGAAATATTCCTCGTCAACTTTGACAGCCGCTTTGACTGATTCAATGTTATATCATCAAACAAATTCCGAACAAGACGGCCATTTGCAAAGTGATTATCTTTTTCATTTAATTTTGTTTGTAACAAATCGCGCACGTTTTCAATAGCTTGCTCTTCGGCAACATAGTCATTTTGATTGCAGGTGTAATTGAATATTTGAACAAGCTCATCTAGTGAATAATCACTAAATGAAATAAAAGTATTGAATCTTGACTTTAATCCTGGGTTGGATTTAAAGAACTCCTCCATCAAATTTGTATACCCAGCTACAATAACAACTAGGTCATCGCGATAATCTTCGAGAGCTTTTGTTAACTCAGTAAGACTTTCTCTCCCATAACTATCGCTGTTAGCGTTCTCTGTTATGCTATAAGCTTCATCAATAAAAAGGACTCCACCTTTCGCACGATTAATTAATCTTTTTACCTTGATTGCTGTTTGGCCTTGATACTCAGCAATTAAATCAGTCCTGCTCGCTTCAATAAAGTGTCCTTTACTTAGTAATCCAATAGCCTTATACATCCTCCCAACAATACGAGCCACTGTAGTTTTAGCTGTACCTGGGTTGCCGCTAAATGCCATGTGCAAAGTCTTGTTAGACTTCTTTAAACCGTTTTTAACCCTCAAATGTTGTATCTTATTATAGTCAATCAAATCACAGACTTGTTCCTTCACATTTTTGAGACCAACCAATCCGTTCAATTGGTTCAGCAACTCATCTATTGAAACATTTGCTGACTCCTCTTTTAAACCTTGGAAAAGCTCATCAACTTTTGCTGCTCCTAGATATTTGTATAATAGCTCAACAATGTTTTCTTGCTTTTGCTCGATATTAGGCACTAATTGTTTTTTAGTTAAGATACCTAAATTTTTGAGCAAGTCTAAAACAGCTTTATCATTTTGTTCATCAGTTATTTCCCGAGCTATTTTTTCCAAATAAGCTGTTTGGCCTAATGTGACATCTATCTGCTTAACTTCATTAATCAACTGACGTTTGTAATTTTCTGAAATCATTATATCACCCGCCTTATTATCAAAATCACTAAAACACATGTTATGGCAATACTAAAAAACAAAATACGCTTAGTGTCCTTCAAGTCACTCTATTTTCTTTGATAACACCCACGAAGCATTACTTATTTAAGATTCTTCCAATATTTTTTACTTCAATAGAAATAGTTCCGTCAGGATTATTGATAAACTCAATGAAATCATGATTTTCAAAATATTCGGCAGGAAAGGTTATTTCAATACCTGTATCAGTCTTAATTTTATGATTTTTAGCAGTTTTAACAGCAAGGTTTTTTTCTACTTTCACGTCGCGAGGTAACTGTGCCTCGATAATCTGCGACTCAAACTCTTGCTGCATTGCTTGCGAACCTGCAAATACTTCCTGACCTAGTTCGGTCGGTGAAAAAGATGTAGATGTTTCGGCATTCTCTAAAAGATAATTTTTGGCCTTCGAAAGTATCACCGCTGAATTTGCGCCATGTTTCTCGGCGACTTCTGCTGCAATTTGGCTTACAGTCTTAATTGCTTCTTTACCGGAGATCGTTGAAGTACATTGCAGTAATATCTCCGGCAGCAAATAGACTTCCTGACCGTTAATTATCTTCTTTTTATCAACAAAACCAATAGCGAAATTATCACAGCCAATAAGCGCATAAGAATCTACCTTTTGTGTTGTATTAGGAAGTATCGCATGGTGTTTGATGATTTCATTATGGATGCTGCCATCACTGGTTAATACTTGATGTGTGTAAGCCATTTTACTTGTTAATAGTAATAAGGCAAAATACCTGAAACCGTTATCGGAGAAATCTACCACTAATAAATCTGTCGGCACAGGATTCTCGGACTGCGCAATCTGCTCATACAAGGTATTGCCAATTAATGCAGAGATTTCAATAAAACTAGATTGCTGCGCTAGATACTTATCTAGCTGTACGAAAAAAGAACTTCCTGAAGAAAAAGCTCCTGATTTCTGGTTAAGGTCTGATTTTATATGTTCCAGATGTTTTTCGATGTACTCGTTGATAGTAATGTCTGCGAAATTCAATTCTTTTTGCGAGATAATGCACATACCTGAATTAAAATCCAATATATGGAGAATAGCTTTGTTAATGATCATGCCTTGTTATCATCCTTTACATTCTTATTTTCTAGCGAATGTGTTCAGCCACAGCTCTGGTTTGTCCGGACGCACATCCTTAGCGATCCAATATTAATCCTCACTTATAGGATATCTGGAAATAATCAAGATAAGTTTTGAATTTATCCTGCGACGCCAGGCACGTATCCCGTAGAAATCCTCTTTCATTCTGCCACTCCTTAAGACCCCTATAGTAGAACATTTTCAATTCTTCGTCGATGATAAAAGGCACTATATTATATCTGAGGCACTCTTTGAATAGCAGCAGCCGCCCGATGCGCCCGTTCCCATCCTGAAATGGATGCAAGCATTCGAACCTATAATGAAAATCAAGTAGTTCGTCAAAAGTTCTTTCTTTCTTAGCGTTATAGGCAGCAACCAATTCTTTCATTTTAGCAGGTACTTCCTTTGGCAACGCAGTTACCTTGCCGCCGACTTCATTCGGCAATTTTTTGTAGTCGCCAACCACAAACCAGTCTTTCCTGCTGTCAGAAGTTCCGTTTTTCAGCATAGCATGAAGCTGCTTAATCAACGCCTCATTAATTATGGAGCCTGCACGATCGATTATCAGATCGATACACCTGAAGTGATTGGCTGTTTCCACAATATCATCAACATTCAATGTTGTTTCATGAACTCCAATGGTATTTGTTTCAAAAATGTAGCGCGTCTGGTCGTGGGTTAACCGACTACCTTCCATGTGATTGGAGTTATAAGTAAAATCGATTTGTACCTTGTGATAAATTCCACCCGACAGCCTAGATGCTTTCTCTGCTTGCAGCACTTCAAGCAGCGTGCGAGGTAGCGCGCTATGTTTATTGACTCTTTCGGGTTTTTCAGCATTTTCCGGAAGATACCACGTCTTGCCATTAAGTAAAGCATTCGGGATTCTTCCATGCGCACAATAGTTTCGCACACTTCGTTCCGATATGTTCCAACGCTTGGCTGCTTCTGAGACTAAAAGGTATTTCATAGCGCACCTCCTCTCTTGAATTTACTTATATTATAGCATTTTATCGGCAATGTTTCTATTTAATTCATTAGTTAGTTCGTTATGTTTTTGCCGATAACAAGCATGGCAAGTTGCTGATCATTCTAGAAGAAATTATTTTATTTTCTGGCGAAAGTGTTCAGCCACAGCTCCGGTTTGTCCGGGCGCACATCCTTGGCGACCCATTGCTCAATGATTTCTAAGGACCGGCCGCTTTTTTGCATGAACTCAGCAAAACGTGCTTCGTTTAGGTCCGTATAGTATCTGCCAGTGCGTTCACCTTCATAGTCACCATATTTGAACGACATATAGAATACGGCACCCGGCTTCGCCAAATCAATTACCTTGGCCAGTATACCCGGCAATGCTTCCGAATGAACATGCAAGAGCGAGGCGCTGGCCCAAATCGCGTCGAAAGAGGCCGTAGGCAAAACTAAATCCTTGAAATCAGACACCACAACTTCCTGCCCGATCAATTCACCGGCAAACTTTGCCAATTCCTCAGAACCGTCTACCGCTGTAACTTGGAATCCTTTCTGCAGGAAGCATAAGCTGTCACGGCCGCTGCCGCAGCCCAAGTCTAGAATATTTCCACCCTTTGGCAAGAGTGACACAAATTTTTTCTGTGTCTCGGACATATCCGCCTCAAGCGTCGAAGCAATGAATTCTTCTGTATTTTTCGCATAGTAGTTCAAAGTATTATCCAAATCGGTCAACTCCAAATCTAAGATTTTACTTCAGATTTTTCACACATTCCTACCATTTTGTTGACGTCAACAAAATGCTCTATAACCGCATTAGAACTGTTTACTCCAACTCATGCTTTATATGTATTCTACAATAGCGCTAAGTTCCTGCCGTGTCTTGGGATGTGCCGAATCGCCTGCGCGGTAACCAAAGCCAGCCATCACAGAAACGCCGAAATGTTCGCTGTCCAGAATGCCTTCCTTGGTCAGCATCTCTTCTACGGCCGTCCTGCTGAAACCTTCAATAGGACAGGAATCAATCCCCAGTTCCGCCGCTGCCGTCAGCATATTAGCCAAAGCGATGTAAGTCTGTTTGCACGACCAGTCAAAAAGAGCTCGCTCACTGGAAAGCAGGTCAAAATTATTTTTCTGGAAGTTTTCATAAGCAGCACGTTTGGCCGCTACAATTTCCGGTGATAATTTCTGCATATCAGACATTATGTGCGTTATATAAGGCGCCTCGTAATACATATCGGCCTTTTTTCTGGCAAGAATGATTACGAAATGACTTGCACCCTTCAAACTGTTTTGGGCACCCCACGCCAGAGGAAAAAGTTTGTCTTTGATGGCCTGATTTTGGATTACCAGGAATTTCCAAGGTTCAAACCCAAAAGAACTCGGTGACCGTCGTCCTACTTCCAGTATTGTGGTGAAATCCTCCTGGCTGATAATCTTCTGCGGGTCGAAACTCTTGCAGGCAAATCGAAAATTCATGACCTCCAATATTTTTTTCTGAGTGCTATTCATAACTAATCCTCCTTTGTGTTAACAGTTAATATTTTTGACATCTAAAAGCTAAAGATATGACAATTCAGGACCGTAGCCAAAACTTAAATCTCCTGAATTTACTTACAGTATAGCATTTATAGGCAAATTTACTATTAAATCGTTTTGCATTTTATATATTGCGTTAGTTATGAGACCAGTTTAAGCAGTTATTTCACCAACCTTTCACACTTATGTCGAAGATTTTTCCAATTTTGGCGTTATAATCAAGCTCAAAGGATGTGATTTAGTTGCTTCTGCTAGAAAAACGTAATTTAAAGGGAATTAAATCTACCGGTTTTTCCGGAAAACACTTAGGAGTCAAGTTGGAAGGAAATGTGCTTATTGTCTTTTATAACATTCCAGAATCAGTCCACCAAAAACTACTATTATCGAAAGAACCACTGGAGTATTTAAATTCTTTGAAAGCAAGATTTCGTTGCGAAGACTACGGTCCAATTATCGTTGGCAGCTAATATCACTAGAACAAAGAAAAGCACGGGAAAAATTTTCCCGTGCTTTTCTTTTTAGGGCCGTCCCCAAATATCTAGTCAATCTTTTCGCTTTCCTTTTGCTTTGCAAAATGTTCAATTATATTTGCCCAGATACGTTTTGTTTCCATGAAGTCACTATAATGTTTCTGAACATTTTTGTCATATTTTTCAAGTTCAGTCAATATATTCATAAAGTTTGGCTGCCCAAAAAATAAGCATATTTTAGGCAGAACCACTTGGAGTTTTTGACGCATTTCTTTTATTATTTTCTCATAATCATCCGGACGTGTTATATAAAGCAACAAAGGTTTATATCTGATCCAGCCAATGCAGGCCTTATAAAAGCGGTCAACTATCTGCTTTTGATCAGCCTTGATAAACTTCAATTTGATTGGCAGCACGCCTTCCAAAAGATGATTGTAAGTAGAAAATCCATCATGAAAAGTATAGCTTGGTACTTTCAAAACATTTCTTTCGCTTAAGCAAGTACTTAGAAAAGCATCCTCTCCTCTTGCCCCCGGTGGATTATAGAAAGGGAAAACACGCCGTTTATCCGTTAGGTTAATACCTAAGTTAGCACCGGAAATAAATTTAGCATGATTGATTTCCTCAACCTCTTTTACTGCTTCGCTGACCAATACGTCCGTATCTGCATAAGTCACGCCACCATTATTCATTACTTTTTTGACATTATCCCAATTGAGAATGTCATTGCTTATCGCTTCAATAAATGTCCGGAAATCTGCCTCCGTCATTGTATCGTTATATTCGATAAATGGTATTGGTGATATATAGCCACAGTGATAGCCATGTGTAATGTCTGCGTGTTGAAGGTGTTTGATATGGGTCAAAAGACCATGCTGGCCACCCCAAACTGCTGTCTTACGTGTATTCGTAACGGCCACAGGATATTCATCGTCATCTGAAAAAATAAGATAATCCATGCCGTTCTTGATGGCACTGTAAATTACGGCGTTCCTCTGTGCCGCATACCCTTTGCCAAAGATCTTTTTTGCCTCTGCATAATCCAGCACATTTTCTTTGACCAAATAATCAATTTCATGTTTGATCTCGACACTTCCGATAAAATTTATGCTTTCAAGATTTTCCGCTAATTCTGGATGTATATTAACATAATCATTTTTTACAGTTTTGTTATAAGTAAGGTCATAAGCTACAAAAACATTTAATAATACGTTTTTATTATCAACCAACCCAGACTCTTCCCAACTATATATGTAGCTTCTTAGGACCCTTCGAAAAGTTTTTCTGCCTGTTGCAAAACCAATTCCAACTTTTATTTTTTGTTGCATTTGCGTCCCCTCTTTTCATCTGCTTCATGGACAATTTATAATTTCAAGACCATTGAAAAACATGAGCCTGGCAAGTAATGGAACGACCTTTCCCACAAGGTCAGTAATTGATAAGCGATAAAAAATGGCAAAAATCTGTCTAAACATTATAAAAAAATAAAGAGGTATCTCAAAATAGGCTTTTCATGACCTGCTTTGAGATACCCCTCTCATTAAACGGCTGACATTTAAATCATAGGCCAGTCGATAATACCTCTTATTCAGTTTACTATTACGTCAATCGTGATCAAATTTAGAATTGCTCGCGCTATCGGTCATGATGTTATTGTTTATTATAAAATTCTAACTAGGATTAACTCTAATATTTGCCTTTAACTCTCTGCGAACTGTTGAAAGACTAATTCCCAGCTGATGTGCAATTTTTTCTTGCGTATTGCCAGCTTTACGCAATTCAATTATCTTATTAGTCGGCACAGTCTTAGGTTTGCCGATTGCGTTAAGGGCTACTAGGCTTATCCGCAGCAACTCCAAACTTTTTTGATGAACATCTCTATCTGCTTCGCTTATTTCTTGCGTCAAAAGATTTTCAAGTTTTGCAATATGCTTTTGAAGATCTTCTTTAGTATTAGGCTGCATGATTTTCATAAATCAACGAACTCCTTAATTTAACTTATATTTTATTCTATATCATAATTTATGAGCTGTCAAATATTATGAGTGCTTAATATATTTGCTACTATCTGTTTGATCTATGAATTCGCTGAAAGGCAACTGTTAACGCAAACAAAGGTTTTGATCAACAGCGAACCAAAATGTGAAAATTTAGGACAGTCACCTTTGTCCGCACTTGGTTCGCTCTACTTCGTTTCGCTATTCTCGAAAACCAACATATCATTCTCGTCAAATGACCAATATGGATTATAGGCCACTTCCCAATAATAACCGTTCAGATCCTTGAAATAACCGCTGTACCCGCCCCAAAAGACTTTCTGCGGTTCTTTCGCGATAACTGCGCCTGCCTTTTTCGCAAGTTCCATTATTTCGTGCACTTCGGCCTCACTCTTCACATTGTAAGCCAGTGTAATGCCGGCAAAACCATCGGCAATCTGAGGTGGATTATTCTCGTCAATATCCTCGGCGAGCAGTGACAGTGGATACAGCTCAAACTTGGTGCCGGTAGTGTTGAAGAAAACTACCTTTGGATTATCCTCTTTTTCGTCGGTGCTAAAGCCAAGCCCATCACGGTAAAAACGCAGTGATGCCGCCATATCCTTTACACCCAGACAGATAATGCTGATTCTGTTCATGTTGAATTACCTCTCTTCTATCTTAGATAAACACTGAAATGATCAGCATCTATAATTAATTGTTTATACAAGTAAAATGATACTCTACGAATGCGAAAATTGCCAGTGCAAAAAGAGGCAAGTCATCTGTTGTTTGCTAGTGAAATGCACCCCAAATGTTAGACAAAATTATCTAACATTTGGAGGTGCATTTTTTATGACGAAATATTCAGATGCGTTTCGGGTAGCAGCTGTACGTAAAATATTGGACGGTAATAGTATTAACCGTATTTCAAAAGAACTTTTTATCTCAAAAGCATTATTAGGTAGATGGATAAATCATTATTATGAAGGAGGGACTGAACAGCTTTTACACAAAAACCGTAAATATAGCCCTGAATTTAAGAAAGATGTTATTGAATATAAATGGGAACATGGGTTATCATTACCTCAAACAATAGCCCACTTTAAAATTCCAAACGACAGCACTGTCATTCAATGGGAGAGGAAATACTTGGAAGAAGGCTTTTCAGGGCTATTACCTAAGAAGAAAGGTAGGCCTGGTAAAATGCCTAAGAAAAAGGAAATTAAGCCTCCTAACTTAACACGGGAACAAGAACTTGAGGCAGAAATTGCTCAATTAAAAATGGAGAATGCCTATCTAAAAAAATTAAACGCCTTAGTTCAAGCGCG
>Ga0074193_1001682_pt1 | contig 24970 bp, 16 predicted proteins | sample EPASupsiteHSE605_FD_64523 | JGI IMG/M metagenome (GOLD analysis project Ga0074193, IMG submission 64523) | Bioremediated contaminated groundwater from EPA Superfund site, New Mexico - Sample HSE6-05 | ecosystem: Environmental > Aquatic > Deep subsurface > Groundwater > Contaminated ... | reverse complement strand
TGATGTGGAAATAATTGATGCAGCAGCCCTTGAAATGAGTTGGGAAACTCTTGAAACTGAAATCAAACGAATATCTCCTGGGCTGGTGGCAATAACTGCCCTAACTCCCACCATTGATAAAGCCATGCTAACAGCTGAACTGGCCAAAAAAACATGTCCTCAGGCTACAGTGGTTATGGGGGGATATCACCCCACCTTCAACTATCAGGAAATCTTAGAAAGGGAATATGTGGATATTGTGGTAATGGGTGAAGGCGAGTACACTCTCCGGGACTTGGTGGAAACCCTGGATGAAGGCAGAGACCTTAAAAATGTGCAAGGTATTGCCTACGAAGGAGGAGTGACCCCTCCAAGGCCTCTCATTGAGGATCTCGATGAACTACCCTTCCCGGCAAGGCACCTTCTCCCCATGGACCATTACAAGATCCTGAACATGAAACTCCACACTGCCACCATGATATCAGGAAGGGGATGTCCAATGCAATGTTCATTCTGCGCCTCTGCCGCATTACACGGACACCAGCTACGAATGAGATCACCGGAAAATGTGGTGGATGAAATGGAACATCTCATCAACGACCATGACTCCGGTATGATCGCTTTCATGGATGACACATTCACCCTGAAACCAAGTCGGGTGGAAGATATCTGTGATGAGATTAAAAGAAGAGACATTGATGTTTACTGGGGATGCACTGCCCGGGCAGACACCTTATCCGAAAAATTACTCCGTAAACTGAGTGATTCTGGGTGCATAACCATGTTCCTGGGAGTGGAATCTGCTGATCAGCAGCAACTGGACCGGGTTAACAAGCAGATGACCATTGAAAAGATCCGACAGGCCTTTAAACTATCCCGAGAAAATGACATACGCACCATAGCCTCAGTGGTCCTGGGGATGCCTGGAGACACCAAAGAAAGTATAGAACGAACCATTAAATTCGTAAGGGAACTAAACCCATCCTACGCCCTCTTTTCACTGGCCACACCCTACCCTGGAACCAGGTTTTACCAGGAAGCAGTGCAGGATAACCTCATCAAGGTTAAGGACTGGTCCAAATACACACTACTTTCCCCTGTTCTGGAAACAGTTGACTGCTCCATGGACGAGCTTAAAAAGATGCAAAAAAAGGCTTTCAGACAATTCTACCTCCGACCAGTTTATCTCATGAAACAGGTTCGAATGGATGGTCCCATAATCCTGAAGACCGTGGCTGCCATAATAAAAGAAGTTTAAACAAACAATATGAGTTTAAACTTATCATCATAATTCATGGAAGTTTGAATAAGTCTGTTATATTCATATGGATGTTTAATAAATCATAAATTCAGTTATTATAAGTTCAATTAAATTCCAATTTTAATATTTTTAACCATCACAACCTTTTCAAATAGTATTACCCTGTTTGGGGGTGTTTCCATCGTAAATAGTTGGGAGATGATTCTCAAGTTTGGAGATATATTCTCACAGTTTATTGAGGATGTAAATTCAATAATTCCCTTGGAATTGAACAATTCTCTTTGGAATTGAACAATTCTCTTTGGAATATTCCCAATTCATGGAAATCACTCTTTAAGTAAGGTGTAATTTGAATATTTTACCCATTTAAAAAGCTATTGTTTTTAACCATTAACACACCCTTCTCATAAGGCCCCCTTTAAGAAGAAAGGCTTTTAAGATGAGATCAGGGTATTTCTATCCTTGCAGATCATCAGTTTGGATAGGTTCTAATCAGTTTAGATAGATTCTAATCAGTTTGGATAGGTTCTAATCAGGAATATATCCTAATTTAATGATATTTTTATCTTAATGATATTTCTATCATTAGATAAAGCATTAGATGGCATAATAATCCCTGAATATTAATCCAATTTAATATTAACAGGATAATTGGAGTATGATGAAAATTGAAAAACCAAAAAATTTCTGAAGATGATAAAATGAAAGTCACATTCATAAATCCACCCCAAACCAACTCCAAATATAAATTCATTGGAGTAGTAGCTCCACCACTGGGAATATCCTACATGGCAGCGGTTTTAGAAGAAAATGGTTATGACGTGAACATCATTGACGCTTCTGCCCTGGAGATGACCTGGGAAGACCTGGAAGATGAGTTAAATGGAACATCACCCCAGGTGGTGGCCATAACTGCCCTCACACCTACCATTGAACAGGCTAGAAAAACCGCCCAACTGGTGAAAAAGATTTCTCCTGAGACCACAGTGGTTATGGGTGGGTACCATCCCACCTTCAACCACCAGGAAGTTCTCAAAACAGATTATGTGGATGTGGTGGTTATGGGTGAGGGAGAATATACTATGCTGGAACTGGTGCAAACTCTAGAAAATGGAGGGGACCTATCCCCGGTCCGGGGAATAGCACTGGAGGGTCAGGTAAACCCACCACGCCCACTCATAACCAATATGGATGCATTACCCTTCCCAGCCCGACATCTACTCCCCATGGACCATTACAAAATGCTCAACATGAAAACAGGTATGGCAACCATGATCACCAGCCGTGGTTGTCCAATGCAATGCTCCTTCTGCGCATCAGCTGCCCTCCACGGTCCTCAACTACGATTACGCTCACCAGAGAATGTGGTGGATGAAATGGAACACCTGGTCCGTGATCATCATGTGGGAATCATTGCCTTCATGGATGACACCTTCACCCTAAACCATCGTATGGTGGAAGCCATCTGTGACGAGATTAAGAAAAGAGATCTGGACGTATTCTGGGGATGCACAGCACGTGTGGATACATTATCCGCTGATCTATTGGAAAAAATGAGGGAAGCCGGTTGTATAACCCTTTTTATGGGTGTAGAATCTGCAGACCAACAGATGCTGGATGTCACCAGTAAAAATATAACTATTGAAAAGATACGCGAGGCATTCCAGCTATCTAAAAAGTATAAAATCCGCACCATAGCATCAGTGGTTCTGGGAATGCCCGGAGACACCAAAGAAAGTATAAAAAGGACAGTTAACTTTGTAAGGGAACTCAACCCCTCCTATGCAGTTTTCAGCCTGGCCACACCCTACCCTGGAACCAGGTTCTACAAAGAATCTGTGGAAAAAAATCTTATAAAAGTGAAGGACTGGTCCAAGTACACTCTTATAGCACCGGTTCTGGAAACAGTGGACTGTTCCCTGGAAGAACTACGAAACCTGCAGTACAAGGCCTTCCGTAATTTCTACCTCAGACCAGGTTATTTACTCAGACAGGCATGGATGGACGGACCAATACTCATTAAAACTGTTGCGGGGGTTATAAGGGAAGTTATATGATGTGGTGCAAACTTATTTTCTCCACATAATTTTGTATACAAAAAGAAGATAATAACATGTGAATTTAAGGTCCAGGAATTCCGGGGTGTGCTGTTTATACCCAGTACCATTTTGAGTTCGCGTCACCGGGTGACATGTGCATCTTTAGCATCATCTTATGTGAACCTGTTAAGAGTGGTGTGGTTCTAGGCTACATTGTAAACTGTGCTGTATCAGCCAGATATCCTGACGGTAAATCCTCATCAACGATGTGAAGAACGTTCCATAAGCAACTTTCATAGCTCATGGAGCGTATAAGGATTGTTTATTGAACCAGTAATGAACTAACTCAGGTTTTATCCAGGTGGTAATGGTGAAACTTTCTAAGACATAGAAGATAGGATCTTTTCTTTTTCCTTTATAGCAGGTTCAAAATTGGGATCTATTTTTAAAACCATATTAAAACATTTTAGAGCCTCTTCAAGTTTCCCTATATTTTTGAGAGTTATTCCCTTATTATGCTGTGTTTTAATATCATTTGGGTCTAATTCTGAAGCTTTTTCAAAATATTTTAAGGCTTCTAAGTGTTTACCAAGCTTTCCTAGAATTATTCCTTTATTATTTAGTGCATCATTATCATTTGGATCGATCTCTAAGATTTTATTAAAGCATTCTAAAGCATCGTCTTTTTTATCGAGTTCTGCAAGCATTATACCCTTATTATTCAATATATTTGTAGAGTTAGGATCCAAGTCTAAAGCTTTATCATAAGCATCTAAAGCACCCTGAAAATCCCCAAGTTCTACTAAAACTCCACCCTTATTGTTCCATGCATCAATGTAATTAGGATCCAAGTCTAAAGCTTTATTATAAGCATCTAAAGCACCCTGAAAATCCCCAAGTTCTACTAAAACTCCACCCTTATTGTTCCTTGCATCAATGTAATTAGGATCCAAGTCTAAAGCGTTATCATAAGCATCTAAAGCACCCGGAAAATCTCCAATCAAGCTTAAAACTACTCCTTTACCATACCATGCTTCAGAATAACTGGAATCTATATCGATTATTTTTTCATAACATTTCAATGCCTCTGAATATTTACGCTGTTTTGATAAGTTATAGGCCTTTTTAATTTCCGTGTTTTTCTTAAAACCATTAAATAATCCTATTTTTACACCTCCCCAAAAAGCTATTATTTTCATTAGGTAATTAATTTTAAGAGCTGTTTTTTAGTTTCTTCGGGTAAAAATTGAAAAATAAGATAGGAACCCCAAAAATACATACCTCCTGTTCCTACGGTTATTTTTGCCAAACTTAATATATGGTTACCTGCATGCCAATCATTAACTCCCTCTCGGATTAAATTCATAGATTTTTTATATAAATTCTGGCACAGTAGATTTTTTTAGTGATTGATTTTATGAGTCTTATTTTTTAGGATAAGGGTCTTCCATAAGTTTTATAGCTTATAGAAGACAACATATCCTTGGTTTTTACAATGGTATGTTTAGATTTAAGTCTATTAAATTTTTCGGAAAAAGATTCATTTTTCTCAGCTTTTGAGAACTACAACAACAATTATGAATACACATCAAAAGGCGTTCTTAGAAGAATCACACCACCTCCATGCTCAAATTGTGGTACCCGGATGAATCACAACGGTTATAATATTTACACCAAGAAAAACTTAGGTAGTGTTAAAATAGGTCGTTATTTTTGTCCTGTTTGCGGTGAATTGGGTGAGGAGAATCGTGAATTCTGGGAAAGTCTGAAAAAAGAATTTTTCAGCGCATTGAACCCTATTTATCAGATTTTAAGGACGCAACATGTTTCTTACGAGGGTATTTCACAAGTAATGGGACATATTTTCCCTCGGGGAAAAGACACCATCCTCCGTGCTTTCACGGATTCCGTGGAAAAAACTGTTGTCCCACCTTTAGAAGTTTCTTATATTGTTCATTATGATGAACAGTTCCCAAAACGTGGTCGTTCACAGAAATACCGTCTCACACTCATGGATAACTTCACAGCACAACCCATTGCCGATGAACTTTACAATAAAAAGGATCCCGAAACCATCAAAAAGTTCCTGAGACGGCATTTAGACCCAAATATGGTAACATTTGTGGTAACAGACCTCTATTCAAGCTATTCCAGTGTTTTAGAGGAATTTTTCGGGAATAATGTTCTCCACCAATGGTGCCTCCTCCACCTGAACAAACGCATAGTGAACGATTTCCCCAAAAATACACTTTTATACAAGAACTAACCAAATACCAGCTATTAAACATATTTTATAACCGTGACCCGGAGCTCGAATACCTCAAACAGAAATTAACCGAAGAAAAAAGATTCAAAGAAGAAAACACCGAAAAAAGGTACAAAGAATGGTTGAAAAAGGAGATGAAAGGCTTTAAAAAATTTGTTCATGATAGAAAGAAAGAACGCCGGCGCAAAAATGAAACACTACCACAAAGACCTTACTTCGAAGCATTAGAAACATTCACAAACTTAATGGACGAAATAAACTCATTTGAAAAAAATATACAAAAAAGACTTCGTAAAATTGAGAAACACTGGGAAAACTTCACCATCTTCTATTTCGTGGAAGGCGCACCCGCCACCAACAACCTCCTGGAAAACTACTACTCCACCAGCCTTAAAACACACCGAAAAAAACAACTAAGAACCGACAGAGGAATAACAAACCACATGAAATTATCAAACATGAAAAGAGCCGAACAAATCACCAACAACGGAAAAACAATCCTCCAAATCTTCCTAAAATTCACACCATTCCTAAACCACGACTAAATACTAAAAATAAACTCTAAGGACTATTTCTGAATAAAAACACTTCAACCACCACCATATAGTAGTTTTAGCGTGAGCAAACATTTTTTTTCAAGTAAAAAACTTCAAAATCTATCTTTTTCATGATATTAGGGATGAAAATAATATAAAATTGCAGGAAAACTTATAATAAAAAGTTCATCGTTTATCAAAAAGCACATTAATCATGAAAAAAGAAATAAAAATCAGGATTTATTTACAAAAAAATTAACATTTCACTTGAAAAATCGATAGCGCCATAAATTCTTTATAAATGCAATTTTATCACCATCTTGTGGGATTGGGTTGCCCTGATTTACATATTTTGCCTTTTGTTTAAATACATAATTAGTGGTATCCTGTTGCATATCTTCATCTTCACGTAAAACATTATAGGGTTCTTCATAATCACTTTCACTTAATGTCATAAGGAAATAAGCTGATTGCCAGTATGCTTCTTCTAGTTGTTTGGTTGTGGGTGTAGATTCATCATAAAGGAATGTGTTTATCAGTGCAAATGGTAAGAATGCATTTCCCAGTATTTCTCGGCTTTGTTCTGGTGGTAACCACCCATACTGATCACAGATGTAATTTAATACAGCAGCTAATACTAAACCTCCTCCAATCATTACCCCTACAACTGGAACTGTACTACCTATCTCTATTCCTGCTAAAAATAAAGGACTTTCACCAGTAACTTCTAAACCCACTAAAACAGCAGATGAAGAAGCCATGCTGATTTGTGCTGTGGAATTCAACCATTGTGTTTTACTTGGATCGCCACTGATTATATCCTCAGCCTGATCAATTCTCTGCTCAGTCATCTGATTATGGTAACAATAAAAACACAAGCATTATCCATAATATCCGTGACAATACCAGTTACAGGATCAACCAGGAGTATTAAATCATCTTTATCCTTAATCTTGAGCACAATGTATCCGTTGCTGTAGAATAATTCCGGTGTTTCACCATGTAGAATACGTTCCCCTATACCCAAGGTCACAGAACCAATACCCGTATTATTCGTACCACCCACTTCCTCTTCTATGGGTGAAAAAGCTGAAGAACAGGCAAACCTGAACGCCCAAACATTACCAGATGTACCATTCACATCCATACCCATCCTAAGGCCTGATTCTCCTGTAATGTAGGTTGAAGCTGCATCATCACAGTGAGAAACCACCACCGGAGTAGTACGACTCCAAGTAACATTATAGGCTGTGGCAGCCTGATCTGCTACCATATCATGACATTTAATAATCAGTAAAGACGTGAGGAATGTTCCATAAGCTGCTTTCATAGCACCTGGAGCATATTGTGATTGTTTGTCCAGCCAGTACTGCACTACACTGTTTGTTGTTTTGGTGGAGGCGAAGCTTCTAAGACATAGAAGATAAAATCTTTTCTCTTTCCTTTATAGCAGGTTCAAAATTGGGATCTATTTTTAAAACCTGATTGATATAGTTCAGTGCTTCTTTATGTTTTCCAAGGCTATGGAGAATGAAACCTTTGTTATAAAATGAAGAAATGTCCTGAGGATCAATATTCACAGCTTCATCAAAACATTGGATTGCTTCTTCTAGTTTTCCAAGTTCTCCAAGAACAGATCCTTTGTTATTCCACACTTCACCATCTGTGGGGTTTATATTCAGGGATTTGTTGTAACATTTGATTGCTTCTTGGAATTTCTCTTGTTCTTCTAGGGCCACTCCTTTTTTGTTCCACACCTGACTGTTTTCAGGATAGGTTTTCAAAACCTGATCATAACATTGGACTGCTTCTTTGAATCTATGATGACTAGTTAATGCATCTCCTTTTATAATCCATCCTTTGAGATTATCTGGATCTAAATTTAAAGATTCTTCAAAAGTTTCAGAAGCCTCTTGATACCTTTGAATCCGTTTAAGAGCATTACTCTTCCTGTATAATATATCAAAATTTTTAAATCCTCTTTCCAATGCTTTATTATAAAAATCGATGGCTTCTTCAAATCTACCTAAATCTTGTAGAACTGCCCCTTTACCAAACCAGTACAAAGAATTCTCAGGATCGAATCTTAAGGCATTATCAATACATTTCATTCCTTCATTAGGATTTCCAGAATCTGTAAAAGCAGCACCTTTTAAGCTCCATGCTAAAGCATAATCCGGATCCAATCTCAAAGCTTCATCAACTAACTCCAATATTTCATTAGTATACTTCTTAGAAGGATAATTTTCACGGTCGGTGAGTTTAAAAGCCTTTTTAACCAGAGATTTTTTTCTGTAACTATCAAATAATCCCATCTATCTCTCACCCACATTTTTCAGGACTTCATGGATAAAATATGTTCAATAGCATTCTTGGTAAATTGAGAATTTGGATTTAATTCTAATGATTTTTTGTAACATTCTAATGCTTCTTCAGGCCTTCCAAGTTTTTCAAGTGTTAATGCTTTACCCGACCATCCATGTGCATTCTCAGGTTTCAGGGTCACAACCTGTTCAAAACATTCAAGTGCTTCATCATGTCTTTCAAGATAACCAAAAGCCATCCCCTTATAACACCATGCTTTAAAATAGTCAGGTTTCAGTTCAATAGATTTATCAAAGAAATCCAAAGCTTCCTGGAACCTTTTAAGCCCTATAAGAGAATGACCTTTATTAGAAAATGCCTTATAATCTTCAGGATCCAATTTCAATGCTTTTTCTGAAATCTCCAAAGCTTCATGATACCTACCCAATTTATTGAGAAATTTACTTCTCATCTGTAACGCCGTTAAATCCCTAGGATCTATCTCTAAAGCATTTCCCCAACTATTAGCAGCATCTTCATACTTATCCATTAATGAAAAAATACTACCCTTCAAGCCCCACACTTTACTATCCTCTGGATCTAACTTTAAAACCTCATCAAGACAAGCCATGGCCTCTTCAAATTTATCCTGTTCATAAAAATTCATACCTTTAATCATCAAAGCCTTTTTTTGATCTTGAAAACTTCGTTTTCGTTTCCTGAAAAACATTATAAGCCACCTAATAATTTTTTTTGAATCCGTTGATAAACCTTTAATTATTTTTTATAAATCAGGGATACAAATTTTTATCTGCTTTAACGATTTATTAAAATGCTCCGCCACCACCACCACCGGATGCAGAACTACTATTTGTAGTAATTGCTTCTATAACTACTTTTAATGCTTCAGAAACCCATCTGTAAGACTTGTCCCTACAACAGTTAAGGCACTCAGTACAAGAGTACCTCCTGCAACCATTTGATAAACATCTCCTTTCGAAATTCCATCACTTATAAGTTTTACACCGGATACTAAAGTAGTTCCCAGGGGAACAATTCAGGAGTCTCACCATTTAGGATGCGTTCTCCGATTCCCATGGTCACAGAACCAATAGCGCCATCTGGGTTTCCTACTTGTTGTTCAATGGGTGAAAATGAAAGAGAGCATGCATAACGGAACGCCCCAAACATACTAACTGTGCCGTTAACATCCATACCCATCCTATCCATTTCCCCAGTTATGTAAGGGGATGCTGCATCGTCACAGCAGGAAACCACCACAAGTGTGGTACGATTCCAAGTTACATTATAAGCGGTGGCGGCCTGGTCTGCTACCATATCATGAGCTTTGATTACTAGGGAAGATGTGATGAAAGTTCCGTAGGCTGATTTCATTGCTCCTGGTGCGTATAAGGATTGTTTATCGAGCCAGTACTGAACAACTTCGTTGGTTACTTTGGGTGGCTATGGCGAAGCTCCTGACACTTCATATCCTACATCGTAGAGTGTTCCGTTGATGTTGTTCATGTATCCATCGAGTATATCCTAGGGCTTATTCTGAAGATGGGGTTTCCCGGGAAGTTAAGCCTCACAGTCTGATTGTTGTCAGGATCTACAAAACTTATGGTTTGAGCGGCATCACCTGGATAAAACATTCAAAAACCAACTAGATCGATAAATTCAGTCGATGGTTTTTAATAAAGTTATTCCATCATCTGTGAAATTATTCTCTATTTTAGCCAACAACAAATACAATTCTCCAGTTGATCAAATGTCATGTTTTTGAGATGGTAATAAATTGATAATGGGTCGCATATTCTGATTCTGCACGAATGTATGAATTTTACTGGGTTAAAAAACTGCTGGTGTACGGATTTGATTCAAAAACATTATTGAATAAGAATTCTGATAATTCAAAAAATCAATTCATTTTAGACAAAACTTCTTCTTTAGCATTTTTAGCATCTTCATAATCAGGATCTAGTTCTAAAGCCCCATCCAAATATTTTAATGCTTTATGATAATTCCCCAATTTTATTAACATATTACCTTTATTGTATAAAATTAAAGGATGTTCTGGATATAGTTCTAAAGCTTTTTCATAACATTGGAAAGCTTCATGATATTTCTCAAATTTTTCCAATACATCTCCCTTGTTATTCCATGCTATAAAATCTTTTGGATCTAATTTTAAAGCTTTATCATAAGACTCTAACGCTTCTTGAAGCCTTCCAAGTTCGCTAAGGACATTTCCTTTAGCATTCCATGCATCAACATGTGGACATATCTCTAAAACTTTATTATAACATTTTAATGCTTCCCGATTCATTCCAAGCTTTGAATATGTAATACCTTTGTTGAACCATCCTCCCGCATCTTTTTGATTTATTTTTAGGACTTCATCATATGATTTTAGTGCTTCTTGAAGCCTTCCAAGTTTGTTAAGGGCATTTCCTCTATTGTACCATGCGTCAACATAGTTTGGATCTAATTCTATGGCTTTATCATAAGATTTTAGTGCTTCTTGATGTTTTTCAAGCTTTCCAAGAATAATTCCTTTATCAAACCACTTTTTCATATTCTTTGGATCTAATTCTAAAGCTTTGTCAAAATATTCCAATGCTTCTTTAAGCTTCCCAAGTTCTCCTAAAACCACACCCTTACCATATAATGCATTACCAAGTTTTGGCTCTATTTTCAAAGCAGCATTATAACTTTTTATTGCTTCTTGATATCTTCCAAGTTTTTCAAAGGTGTTGCCTTTATTATTCCATACATTAGCATTATTCGGATCTAATTTTAAAGCTTTATCATAAGACTTTAACGCTTCTGAATGTCTGCCAAGTTTATTAAAGATAAATCCTTTATTAATCCATGCCTCACTATCTGTTGGATCTAATTTCAATGCTTTATCATTATATTCTAAAGCCTCATGATATTTACCAAGCTCTCTTAAAACCACACTCTTACCAAACCACGCAGGAACATAATTTGGGTCTGTTTCTAAAATATTATGATAACATTCTAACGCTTCCTGATATTTTCCCTGATTAAATAATTTATAAGCTTTTTTAATCTTTGAATTCTTCTTAAAACCATTTAATAAACCTATATTAACACCTCCTCAAAAAAATAGAGCATTTGATGTTCTAAAAAAATTGTTGAAATCTTTTATTGTTAAATATATTGATCTTTATTTTGGTAAGATTTCTTGGAGTTCTTTGGGTAAAATTGCACTATACATATATGTACTCGCCATATGAAACTCTACAACTCCCCATACAAACTGCGCTGTACCACTTTTAATGTTACCCGCCTGACACTCCGCTGCTCCTTCCTTGATATTCTTTATAGCATCTCTGTAAAGATTAATTATATATGCAGCTTTATCACCATCTTTTGGGTCCGGTACCCAGTTTAATTTCCATAAATCCTTCTCAGCCTCTTGACCCATACGATCTCGCCAGTCATTAATGTCTATTTTAGCTAAGTCATAAAGTTCTTCATAGTCACTTTCATCGATTGCCATTAATAAGTGTCCAGCATTCCAGCATGCTTGTTCAAGTTCTTTTAGTGTTGGTGTATTATCAGGTAGGAATAGTTCTATTGCTCCGTCCCATAGTGCTCGTGCACTTTGTTTAAGGTTCTTTATGTCTTCTAGATTTTGTCGTACGTTAGGGTTGTTGGGGCTGCCATATTTGTAGGATTCATCCCATACTCCCTGTGGTGGTCCTGATCCTATTCCGAGACATTGGATCATAACATCCCACATCTGGTCCTTTAAATCATTGTTCCTGAAGTATTCTGCGGTGTTGAAGTTTCCTTCCTGTTCTGCTTCTTCAATAGCGTAAGGTTGGATTGTTTCAAGGAAAGCAATAGTGCTACTATCAGTAGTATTGGTGGGAATAGTTCGGCTGCTGCAAGAGAAGTTCCACCTAAGTTACAGTACCCGTCATGGCAGCAAAGCTTCCGAGCATGATTGAAGAGTTACTGATGGATTGTTGCCACTTCGGTTGAACACTAGGATCACTACTGGTTAAGTTCTGTGTCAGGGATATTTTGTTATTGGTTATTTAGTCATGATAGCAGTAGACTCCGTTGATTCCCAACGCACAATCAGTAACAATACCAGTAACCGGATCCAGCAACAGGAAAAGATCATCCTTACCCTAAATCTTATAAACCAAGTAACATTACTCATGAACAATTCAGGTAACTCTCCGTTAAGGAGCGTTCACCCAGCCCCAGAGTCACGGAAAGACCAGTGGGGTCACCAACCACACAATATTCTATAGGTGAAAAAGCAGAAGAACAGGCAAAACAAACATCCACACATTACTACAGTACCATTCACATCCATACCCATCCTTAAACTAGATTCACTAGTAATGTAAGCATCTTTAACATCATCCAATCAAGAAACCACCACTAGAGTAGTACGAGCCCATGTGATATTATAATTGGCCGCTGCTTGATCCGCACCATGTCATGGCATATAATCACCAGTAAAGAGGATAAGAATGTTCCTTAGGCTGCTTTCATAGCACTCGAAACAAATTGTGATTGTTTATCAAACAACATGATTCTAACATACAATTGGTTACGAGAATATAAAGAAGAATTCCTATTTTTGAGTAGATAAAATTTTATTTTTTGCTCTTTGTGCAAGTTCAAAATCAGTTTTTAAATCTAAAGCTTTATTGTAACATTTTAAAGCTTCCTCAGATCTTTGTAGTTCAACTAAAGCCACACCTTTTAAAAACCACGCATCCTCATTTTCAGAATCAATGTCCAATGATTTATTCAAACAGTTTAATGCTTTTACATTTTTGTCAAGTTGAATTAAAGCTAAACCTTTATTATAATACGCTTCATTATCATTAGGATCCAAAGTCAATGCTTTGTTAAAACATTTTAAAGAGGTTTCATGCTTTCCCATCTTTGCTAGAACTGTACCTTTATTATCCCATATGAGTGAATTGCTTGAATCATACTTCAAAGCTTCATCGTAACATTTTAAAGCCTCATAAAACTTACCCAAGTCACTAAAAGCCGTGCCTTTATTAATCCAACCATTAACATCTCCTGGATTTAACTTTAAAAGTTTATCATAACATTTTAGAGCTTTATCGAACTTGCCTAACTCACTAAAGGCTAAACCTTTACTATGCCAAACATTAGAATTATCCGGCTCTAACTTTAAAGCTTTATTAAAACATTTTAGAGCTTCATCGAACTTGCCCAACTCACTATAAGCTAAACCTTTACTATGCCAAACATTAGAATTATCCGGCTCTAACTTTAATGCCTTATTAAAACATTGTAATGCTTCTTCAAATCTACCTAAAAGGTTAAGATTATTTCCTTTTAAATACCACCCATCTACATTTTTTGGTTCGGCATCCAATAATTTATTTACCCACTCTAAAACCTCATTATTCTGACCTAATTCACTCAGAGTCCATCCTTTACCATATAAAGCAAATGGATTTTCTGGTTCTAATTTTAAAATATAATTATAACAATTTAATGCTTTTTCATACCTTTTATCATCTATAAAATTATCCGCACTATCCAAATAGGATTTAACGCGATTTTTATTTGCAAAATGATTTAAAATCCCCATTTTAACCGCCTGTATTGTTGGTTAAATTTTCCGCTTTTTCTTTTTGTTCGATTATCTCATATATCGATTCGCCTAAAGCCCAAAGTCCGCCAACAATAATAATTGTTGAAGCTCCTATTATATCATGATTTGCCAAGGCAACCCCTAATGCCTGACCTAACAAAGCAGCTTGCACCTTAAAATCATCAGGTTTTTTCTCCGGTTTGCGGCCACCACCCTGTAATTTCTTTAAATCTTTTATTCGACCAGTATGATATAATTCAGTAAGTTCTTCTTTAGTTTTTCCCATCAAATAGTAACCCGCACTTTCATATGCATATGCTAATTCTTCTAGTGTTGGTGTTCTGTCGTCTGGTAGGAATAGTTCTAGTGCTCCATCCCATAGTGCTCGTGCACCCTCTTTCATGTTCTTTATATCTTCAAGATTTCTTTGCACGTTTGGATTATTTCGAACATATTCATCAGATTCATCAAAGACTCCTTGTGGTGGTCCTCCTCTTCCAAGAGATTGGAGCATAACATCCCATGCAATATCCCAACTATTATTGTTTTTAAAGTATTCAGCGGTGTTAAATGATCCATTACTTTCGGCTTCTTCTATTGCTCCGGGTCTGAGATTATCAAGTAATTGGATTGTCACTGCAGGCAGCAATATAGATGCGCAGTAGCCTATAATAGTGCTAAGAGCTACTTCTCCAATGGTTACACCAGTTCCCTGTGAAACAACTTCCCCTATTACAGCAATTATGCTGCCTAATGGAATTGTTGAATTACTGATGGAATCCATCCACTCTGGTTGAACACTTGGATCACTGCTGGTTAAGTTCTGTGCCTGTTCAATTCGAAGCTCTGTTATTTGGTTGTGGTAGCAGTAGACTGCGATTATTCCATAAGCAGCATCTCTGACAATACCAGTGGTTGGATCAAGTAAAAGAATCATGCCATCTTGGTCTTTGATTTTATAGACGATATAACCATTACTGTAGAACAACTCAGGAGTCTCACCATTAAGGATGCGTTCTCCAATTCCCATGGTCACAGATCCAATAGCACCATCAGGGTTTCCTATTTGTTGTTCAATTGGTGAGAATGCAGACGAACAGGCAAAACGGAACGCCCAAACATTACCCACTGTACCATTAACATCCATACCCATCCGGTGATCCATCTCACCAGTAATATAAGCCTCTTTAGCATCATCCAGACATGAAACCACCACAGGCGTAGTACGACTCCAAGTAACATTAAATTCACTGGCTGCCTGGTCTGCCACCATGTCATGACATTTAATTACCAAGAGGGATGTGAGAAAAGTTCCTTAGGCAGCTTTCATAGCACCTAAAGTATACAGTGATTGTTTATCCAACCAGTACTGCACTAACTGTCGGATCCCTCAGAATTGTGAGATTCTAAGACATAAAAGATAAAATTTTTTCTTTGTATTTTTTAGCATCTAATTTATTAGGATTCAACTCTAAAGATTTATTTAAACATTTTAAAGCATCATCATATTTTTTTAATTCGAATAATATCCTCCCTTTATTATACCATGCTTTTTCATTGTCCTGCTGTAATTCCAGAGCTTTGTTAAAAGATTCTAAAGATTCATTGAATTGTCCTAATTGGGCAAGAACGTTTCCTTTATTTATCCATACTGAATAATCAGAGGGGTTCAACTCTAAAGCTTTGTTGTAACATTTTAAAGCCTCTTGAAATTTTTTTAATTTTAAAAGAATATTTCCTTTATTGTACCATGATGAAAAATAGGAAGGATTTAGTTTCAAGGCGTTATCATAGCATTTTATGGCTTCATTAAAACGTTCTAATCCTGCAAGGGCTCTGCCTTTATTATAGTATAATAAAGGTTTATTTGGAACCAATTCTATGGCTTTATCAAAACATTTCAAAGATTCTTCAAAGGATTCTAACTTGAAAAGAATTAAGGCCTTATCAATCCATGCTTTAGCAGAATTAGGATCCAATTCTAAAGCTTTATCAATGCATTTGATTGCATTATCATTATCCATATTAAGTTCACTTAGTACCGCGCCTTTATTGCTCCATGCATTAGGGAAATTAGGATTCAATTCTAAAGCTTTGTTATAACATTTTAAAGCCTCTTCAAACATTTTTTTATTCTCTAAAACAATCCCCTTGCCATGCCAAGAGTTATAGTTTTTATTATCCAATTTTAATGATTTATTAAAGCAGTTTAGGGCTTCATCATTTTTTTCCAATTCGACATAGGCACTTCCCTTATTTGACCAAGCATCAGAATCAACCGGATCTATTTCTAATATTTTTTCATAATATTTTATTGCCTCTGAGTACTTGCCCTGATTAAATAAGTTATATGCTTCTTTAAACAAAGAACCTTTTTTAAATCTGCCAAATATACCTATAATAACACATCCTCACTTTTTCTTATTTATTCATCCTTTTTCAATAATCAAAGTAGAGTTGTTCGAAACATTATAGAAAATTAAAGTTGTATTGTTAGTTGTATTGTTAGATTCGCGTTTAGCATCTTCCATCTCAAAGTATGTAGACCCTAACTTGCCAATAGCAACCCCTATTGTTAAGCCTGCTATTATGATCTTCGCAGGTCGGCTCCAATCTCTACCCCCACCTAAAGGAACTTTAGCTCCAGTTATCTTAGTAAAAAGTTTATCATCTTCACTTTCCAACTCAATAACATTGCTTCCACCTATTTTTAGTTCAATAGACCAATTTTCATAACCCCACAAAACATCAAAAAATAGTTTTACACTTTCTTTTATATTTTTTATATCTTGCAGGTTCCTCTTCACATTTTCATTATTTCGAATGTATTCATTTGATTCATCGAAGACTTCTGATGGAAGGTCCTCCTCTTCCAAGAGATTGGAGCATAACATCCCATGCAATATCCCAACTATTATTGTTTTTAAAGTATTCAGCGGTGTTAAATGATCCATTACTTTCGGCTTCTTCTATTGCTCCGGGTCTGAGATTATCAAGTAATTGGATTGTCACTGCAGGCAGCAATATAGATGCGCAGTAGCCTATAATAGTGCTAAGAGCTACTTCTCCAATGGTTACACCAGTTCCCTGTGAAACAACTTCCCCTATTACAGCAATTATGCTGCCTAATGGAATTGTTGAATTACTGATGGAATCCATCCACTCTGGTTGAACACTTGGATCATTACTGGTTAAGTTCTGTGCCTGTTCAATTCGAAGTTCAGTGATCTGGTTATGATAACAATACGCATCACAAATACCATTAGCAACATCTCTGACAATGCCTGTTGTTGGATCGAGTAGAAGGATCAGGTCATCCTTGTCTTTGATCTTATAAACAATTTGACCATTACTGTAAAACAACTCAGGAGTCTCACCATTCAGGATGCGTTCCCCTATTCCAAGAGTTACTGACCCAATTTTTCCTGTGTTATCTGGATTAGCTACTTCCTCTTCTATGGGTGAGAAAGCCGAAGAACAGACAAAGCGGAACGCCCAAACATTACTTGCTGTGCCGTTTACATCCATACCCATACGATGATCCATTTCCCCAGTTATATAAGTGGATGCTGCATCATCAAGACAGGAAACCACCACAGGAGTAGTACGACTCCATGTAACATTATAGGCCGTGGCTGCCTGATCCGCCACCATATCATGACACTTAATCACCAGAAGGGATGTGAGAAAAGTCCCGTAGGCAGCTTTCATAGCCCCTGGAGCATATTGTGATTGTTTGTTAAGCCAGTATTGTACTATGCTGTTTGTTACTTTGGTGGTGGCTATGGCGAAGCTCCTGACACCTTCATATCCCACATCATAAAGTGTTCCATTGGCATCTTCCATGTATCCATCGAAGTATATCATGGGGCTTATTCTGAAAATGGGGTTTCCTGGGAAGTTTATACTCACAGTCTGATTATTGTCGGGATCCACAAAGCTTATGGTTTGAATAGCATCACCAGGATAAGCCATGACAAAACCAACCATATCTATAAATTCAAGGCGATGATTTTTAATGAAAGAAGTTTCATTATCCGTGAAATTATTCTTTATTTTAACCAACAACAGAATGGAATCCTCCAGCTGATCAAATGTCATATTTTCAAGATGATAATAAGTTATAATAGGCTGTAAATACTGATTTGGTATAAAAGTGGTGGACCCCACTGGATTTAAGAACAAACTATTAACAAACTTAATCTGTTTAAAAACCTCTTCAGAATACGAATTATGATAAGTAAGATATGCTGCATTCACCACATTACAACTCTTTACTATATTACCATTTACAATAAGATCCACTTCCCCATGGAATAAACTGGTTTCCTTCCAGAGGACACTCACCCATGTTGAAGGGTCATTTAATGGTATTTCATAGGTAAAGTTCAGATTTTGACTGGTGTTGGACGTATTTAATCCTGAACCCACAACGTTAATAACTGCTTTGGCAATTGGATCCACTCCTGTGAGAACACCTTCATTATCTACCACAGCTATAACCCCCGTAATGGATTGAGTATTGGGATCTAAAACCAGGGTAGATGAGGCTTTACCTTTTTTTGTATGTTGTAAGAGTGGGATCGTACCGTGTTGTGCTACGAAATGTACGGGTATATTATCTGGAACACAACCCTGAAGTGAGACCTCTTCACCATTACTGTTATGTGTCAAGTCAGCGGTTATGGTTGCTTCATAGATCTTGCCATTTGAAACTTTGTAAGACGTGGGATTGATATTTAAAATCATCCATGGGGCTAGTTTTTCAGATATCCATTGTGAAGGGAGTGGTTCATAGTAAGTAGTTCCAGGATATAGTCCAATATAACAGAAATCCGCATTAATATTTTCGCCTGTTGAATTAAGGATCATTGAGGGGTTATTAGACCCCCACCAATTATTAGAAATATCAGTATCAGGACTCGGCATAAGCATACAAAAGCCAGTGAGATTATTCTCTGCTATGTGGTTGAAATGGGCTTTGATTACTGCTGTTATTCCTCTAAATATCCCTATCGCATTTCCAATTATGTCATTGGATATTAAATTGTTATATCCTTGGGGGGAGATTTCACCGGTAGTATAAATACCATGATACGTATTATTTCTTATTTTATTGTAATTTATATTATTAAATATGGATGTTGACCCAATTCCAAAAAAATGTGAATAGTATTCGTTTATCCAATATTGTAATTCTTCTTCACTTTCTGGCCAAGGGCATGATACACTCAAAAAACCCTCTAAACTTTCGCATGCCTGAGGTATTATAACTCCTTGTTCATTATTTTGAATAATGTTTTCAATAATCAGATTATAACTAGAATCTAAAATGTAAACACCATAACAATTTCCTTTAATTGTATTATTCCATATGGTGCAATTGTTAGCCGATGAAAGTAATATGCCTGCAGGAGACAATGATTCATAATAATAGGCAAGATTAGCGCCATTAATAATAAATCCTTGAATTAAAGAACCACTGCCACCTGTGTTAATGGTGAAAACAGAAATTGATGGATTAACTGCCTGCACAGTCACATTACCCTCAGAAATTATGGTCAGGTTTTTGTTAACCATAATATTCTCATTGTATGTTCCATTTTCCACTAAGATCATGTCACTATTAACAGTCAATGGGTCGTTAATAGCCGATTGAATGGTGTTAAAGGATTTACGAAATGCTTTAGAAATTGTCTGGTTGTCCAGGGTTGCTGAAACAGTAGTCGCAGCAGATGAGGGGCTGGATGTGAGTGTAACAGGTGCTTTACCTCTTCTAGTGGTTGTGGTGGGGGTAATGGTTCCTATTGTGGTGGTGAAATTCACTGGTGTTCCATCTGGTATGGTACCGGAACTGGATGTGTCTTTTCCCTGGTTGTTATGGGTTAAATCAGCGGTTATCTCTGACTTTGAGGTGCTGTTTTTGGTTACATGGATAACTGAACCGGTTAAGTTCATCACTATCCATGAAGTAGAATTTACTGATCCTCCGGGGGTGTAAAGTGCACTTCCATAGTCTGATGAAACCAGAGGAATGTTGGTACCCCACCAGTTATTGGTAGCGTTCACCATCCCGGTGCCCACTTTATAAATCCCGTATCTGTTATTTCCCACAATTCTGTTGAAAATTATATTACCTGTGGAGTAGTAGATGTATACTCCGTACTGGTTGCTGATGAGGGTGTTCTGGTACAGGGTGTTGCCGGTGCTGTTGTAGATAGTGATTCCGTTCTGGTTACTAGTTAAGGTGTTGTTCTGGATGAAATTATTATTTGAACTTCCCACCAGACTGCCAACAATACCAATGAACATCCCATTACCATTACCAGTTATGACATTATCTAAAATAGTGTTGTTACTGGACTTTTCAAAGCCAATACCGTAACCAGTGGCATTGTTTCGTAGGGTGTTGCCCTGGATCATGTTTTGATTACTGTTACCAAAGCGTATGCCGTACTGATTATTCAGTGCAGTGTTATTGTAAATCAGGTTTTTAATCGAATTTTCTAACAAAATACCCGCATAGGTATTGTTTATAAACGTATTCCCAGACAGGATAGTGTTGTTACTGGTAGAGAGGAACACTCCTATCTTATTACTGGTGAAATTGTTTCCAACCAGGTTACAGTTTAAACTTCCAGTTACATAGACTCCACTGGAGTTTGTGGCCCCTTTGATGGTGAATCCCTGGATGGTGGTTCCATTTCCTGGCAGGTTAATTTTGATAACGGGTTCTGATGGATTCAGAGCCTGAAGTATTACATTGCAGCCATTAACTGGTTTAATGGTGAGTTTTTTATTTATAACAAAATTCCCGGAATATGTTCCACTTTTCACCATAATCGTATGGTTGTTGAGGGTTAACGGGTCATTTACAGCATCCTGGATTGTGGAATAGGTTTTGCCAGTGTTGGTATTGGTTACAATGGATAAAATGTAGTTCTGGGTTTGGATGGGAGCTTGGTTACCGGCTTTATCCACAGCCATGAACTTCAAAGTTGTGCTACTTACAATACTAAGGGGTGTGATGTATTTTGTGCTGGAAGTGGTGGGATTGCTTCCATTGGTGGTGTAATAAATGGTGGGGTTTGGGTCCAGATTATCAGTTGCAGTTAAAGTCACTGACTTGGGAGTGTTATAGGTTCCACCAGCAGGATTTGCAGTTACTGTGGGTGCTGCTGTGTCAATACTAATATTTGTCTGTACAGTCTGTTTATTCAGGACGGTTTTGACTGTTGCTGTTCCGGATGTAGATGTTCCCCGGTTAAATTTGGCAGTGGCTTTACCATTATTGATGCTAACCGATCCGGTTACCAGTGCCCAAGTTGGTGGTTAGGTTAACAATTATGCCATTGGGAATATGTCCCTGCGAAGAAGTATCTCCACCCTGATTGTTATGAGTTAAATCAACTGTAATGGTGGAATCTCCATTACTCACAACTGTGGGAGCTGTTACATTCAAAACTATCCATGGATTATAGTTTACAGTTCCGCTGGCAATGTAAATATCACTTCCAGTACTGGAGGATACTGTGGGATTGTTGGTTCCCCACCAGTTGTTATTGGCGTTCACAGTCCGATTACCTGTGCTGTAAAGTCCATATAAACTGTTTTCAATGATCCAGTTGAAGTTAATATTGGTTGATGAATTATAAACCTGAATTCCATACTGATTCCCAATCAGGGTGTTCCCGATAATGGAATTACCAGTACTGTTATGGACATAGATTCCCCGCTGATTAGCTATTAAAGTGTTATTTTGAATCAGATTATTGTTTGAACTACCAGTTACACTCCCAGTGATACCAATATACATCCCGTACTGGTTGCCCATTAAAACATTACTTTTGAGGGTGTTATTATTTGATCTTTCAAAACCAATCGCATAATTGGGGATGTTTAACAACTGATTATTCTGGATGGTGTTGTAATTACTGTTAGTGAAACGAATACCACGGGGATTATCTGATGCATCATTGCTCTTTAGAGTGTTATAACTTGAATCTGCAAATATAATCCCGGAATAAGTATTATTTTTCACGATATTCCCTGACAGGAGATTGTTTTTACTGTTATAGAGGTATATTCCATGTGAATTACCCCTTATATTATTTCCAATGAGATTACACCCTGAAGTTCCAGTTAAGTAAATCCCACTGGAATTAGTAGCTCCAGTAATGGTGAAACTCTGAATTGTGGTACCATTTCCCAAGTAATTCATGGAAAAAACAGGCTTCGAAGAATTCAAAGCCCTGATTATTATATTAACACCAGCAACTGGTTTTATAGTCAATTTTTTATTAACCAGAACATTTTCGGTATAAATGGAGTCCCCTAAAATCAAACTATCCCCATTGAGAGTGGTAGCATCGTTGATAGCTGCTTGTATAGTGCTGAATCTTTTTGCAGTTCGGTTATTTAAAACAGGATTTATAATCTGACTCCAGGGCTTTACCTCTACTGTAGTGGGAAGCACCTGGCTGGTGTGGTAACTGTTCAGGATCTTGCTGAAAGTGTAGACCATGTTCTGGTAACTAATTTTACCCAGTCCAATGAGTCCATATGGGGGTGCTTGATGATTACTGTCCATATGGCTGTCAATACGTTGAGCAAAATCTATATAAGCCGCTAGACTCAAACTACCACTACTCAAGGATTCCTCACTAGTACTTGGTGAAGTGTCGTCCTCCAAGAGTATAATGCTGTTATTGTTATTTTTTATTTGGTTAGTGGCTTGCACAGCTAAATGCAAAAATTGTGCGGTGTTAATGGTCTTCCCACCAACAACTACACTATTAGGGATGCTTTTAGTGGATTCTATATTGCTTTTTAAGTTAACAGAAGCAACAGTAATCTGTGCAAGAGTGAAAGTAACTGGAGGAACATATACAATAGGAATATTTGCAGTAGACCATGGTTTTACATTTATGGCTAATGGTAAACTACCGTAAGTTTTGTAAACACTTAAGATGCGGCTGTAAAGGTAAACCTGGGATGAATAACTTATTTTCCCAAGGCCAATGCTTCCATATGGTGGTGCCTGATGATTGCTGTTCATATGGCTGTTGACACGCTGAGCAAAGTCAAGGTAATCTGATTTAGTCATGGTGCCGGAGTTTAATTGTTCTTCCTGAGATCCGGGTATGCTATCACTTTGTAGTGCTATACGGGCGGCATTATTGTTGTTTATTTGGATGGTGGCCAGCACTGCTAGATGCAAGAACTGGGCGGTGTTTATGTTTACACCAGCAACAGTGACTGTGTTGGGTAAACTTTTAGTGGATTCAATGGTATTTTTCAGTCCGTCGGCAGTGGTGACGATTTGGTTGGGGGTGAAGCTGAAGGATTGAGTTTCGGCTATGGGAATGTTTTGAGCAGACCATGCCTTGAGGTTAATGTTTGGAGGTAAGCTGCCGTAATTTTTGTATATGGTTAGTATGCGGCTGTAGAGGTATACTTGGGATGAGTAACTGATCTTACCCGGGCCAATGAGACCGTAGGGTGGTGCTTGGTGGTTGTCATCCATATGGTCATCGATTCGCCGGGCAAAGTCCAGGTAATCTGCTTTGGTCATGCTGCCACTATTCAATTGTTCTTCCTGATATCCCGGTGCAGTATCACCTTGCACAGATACTGGGGTTTTATTGTTATTATTTATCTGCTTTGTAGCCTGTACTGCCAGATGAAGATATTGGGCTGTGTTAACGGTCCCACTCCCAATATTTACACTGCTGGGCAACGTTTTTGTCGTTTCTATCTGGTTTTTAACCGTAACTGAAGCAGATGCAATTTCATCTGTAGTAAAATTCGCTGGAGATGCTGCAGAAGCATTGCTAATGCTTAAAAAGAAAACCAATCCCGACAATATTATCAATAATAGAACTTTTCTCATAATACTACCTCGATATTTAGTATTACATTCTATTATATAATATTTTCTATAAAATTAGTAATAATAAATTGGGGTGTAAAATGAGGGAAAATACAACAATTAATAATTTATTCAGAAACTAATCAAAATCTAAGATTGGATAAAAATAGGTATAAGATACGATTAATAAACAAAATTAAGTTTGTAAAGGGAGCATTGAAAATAAAAAAAGGTAATGAGATCAGGATAGGTAAGTGTCCGCCACTGCAGCCACACCTTTTCCAATCTCAACATCCAGTCCCAATCCCTGCATGGTCATCTCCAGGGCAGCGATGGTGCTGATTATTTCCCGGTGGGTTATGTTACCCATGTGACCGATACGGAACACATTACCCTTAAGATGGTCCTGACCTCCGGCCAGTTCAATCCGGTAACGTTCCCTCATGGTGCCACGAAGTTCCTTGTCAGTTATTCCCTCAGGCATCCTGACTGAAGTTACTGTGTTACTGGAAACATCTTTCTGGGCGAACAATTCCAATCCCAGAGCGCCAACACCATTCTGGGTGGCTTTAGCAGCAAGTTTGTGTCTCATAACTCTTTCTTCCAGGCCTTCCTCCATGATCACTCGGAGAGCTTCCTGCATGGCATAGATTAATGAAACTGCAGGAGTGTAAGGTGTTTCAGGGGGTGTTGCGGATCCGCTCTTCCTATACTTTTTCATGTTAAGGTAATAAGTCTGATTATCAGTTTTATCCACCACATCCCATGCATCATCACTGAAAGTTATAGCAGCAATACCAGGAGGTGCAGCCAGGCACTTCTGGGAGCCAGTGACACAGATATCAATTCCATAACCATCCACGAACACATCATCTCCACCCAAACTGGAAACAGTATCAACAATGTAAAGGGCATCATAATCATTCAATATCTTACCCACTTCATCGATGGGGTTAGTTACACCAGTTGAGGTTTCATTGTGCACAATGGTCACTGCTTTAATATCTTCTTCCTCTTCCAGGATGTAACGCACATCATCAGGGTTCACACCATGTCCCCATTCCACTTCCAGCTGCACTGGAATA
>Ga0074193_1001681_pt1 | contig 24977 bp, 16 predicted proteins | sample EPASupsiteHSE605_FD_64523 | JGI IMG/M metagenome (GOLD analysis project Ga0074193, IMG submission 64523) | Bioremediated contaminated groundwater from EPA Superfund site, New Mexico - Sample HSE6-05 | ecosystem: Environmental > Aquatic > Deep subsurface > Groundwater > Contaminated ... | reverse complement strand
TTTCAACACTTGGATAACTGATTCGATTATGAATCAGATCTAGAAACACTTCAAATGATTCTCTAGAATATGATGAATCAAAGTTAAAAACCATTCCACAACTATCCTTGTAGAATTCCCGAAAAACTCCACTTTGAAACAACAAACATCCAATATTCATTTCATACTCTTCTCCATTATAAACAACAATTCCATCTTTCTCTTGACAACAAAGACGAGAACGAAAACTATCAACAATTCCAAAATGTGATTCCCATTCTCTCAACAAATTTATTACTCCAATCTGATCATTTCTATCACTAGGAATACATCCTGACACAAGAAAATCAATGAAATGACCAAAAACATCAAAATCACACGAATTACTTAAGACAATTAGATCTTTTGACAAAAATTCACTAACATATTTATTTAAACACAACAAAAACTTCTTTTCAACATGTTTTGTTTGATCTTGATACTGGAAAACAATTCCTGGCATCAACAAAAAAATGCCAAATGAAAAACAATCATATTACTCCTCATCTATTAATGAACCAGGGTTATTGTCTTCAACATCAATATATCCGAGTCGCCTATGGTCTTGAGTTTGAAGAAGTTGAATTATAGTAATAGATTGGAGAAAAACTATTTCTATAACTTTGTATGAGGTGAAGAAAACACTGCTCTGGAAAATATTAGAAAGAAATATTACGATTATAAAAAGGAACACATATATGTCAATTAATATGCTATTAGTTGGCAAAAAGAATTCTTCGAATGGGGTGGAATTCTTTTAAAACTCCACCATGTAACTATATTCACTACGTATTCTTCTCTATAATAAGCAATAGTTCCATCATGCTTTTGACTACAAAAACGAAAACAATTCCAAAATGAAATTCCTATTCTCCCAACAGACAAAGAATCCCAATTTAATCATTTCTATCACTAAGAATACATCCTGATACTATAAAATCAATTAAATGCCAAATAATAACAAAATTACGCGAATCAATTAATACTATTCTATCATTCGTATTACAATCCTCTCATTTATCAAATATTTATCAAATAATTATTAATTATAAAAAACAAAACATATTTTCTGACATATTTTGTTTTTTCTAGTGAAAATCCTTAATCATTTTCTCTTCCACAGAATTATTTTCTGTTGATGTTGAAAATGCATAGAATATAATTGAATTGACATAGAATAATTGAAAATGTTTATCAAAAAGTTATTTCTGGTTCAAGAGTACCATAATTAATGTTATTCAATTTTCTGGTATTGGTATCAATTCCCCATCCTTATTCACAAGCTCACACTGTACTTTCTCAAACAACAAGATATCTAATAGTATTTGCATCTACTTCTATTCTACCATAGAAATTATTACAATGTCATATGTTAGTATTGTTAAAAATAATAACAGTCCATCTCTTGGAATTTTTAATTGTTTCTGGATCAGGATTAAGAAAAATGATGTTTTGCATATTTAAAAATAATCAAGACAATCTGTTTTGTGTTTGTTTCAGGTTCTTTTGAAGTCTCACATTCTTTCATAGATCACTCTGGATCGTTCTCTACATCAACAACATTATCATTAAAGAATAATTCATTGATTAATATGATCACTTATCAATTACAGTTCTTCAATTCTCTTCATTGTAATGCTGAAATGCCCTTAATAGATAGAACACCAATCAAAACAATGGAGAAATCGGAAATGAGATCATATGAAGAAACATTGAGAATGACATATGAAAGAACAATTGATCAAACAATTAGAGAGACTCAAATCAATATTTTAAATGGATCTCCAATGAACACTCTAAAACAAACTCCAATCAATACTATCGATCAAACAATAAGAGAAACACCAAAAGAAACCATCCCAAGGACATATGCTGAATCAATATGTACTAATCAAAGGGATAATAAGAGAGAGATCAGTGTAATAATAGCCTTCTTGTATCCATTGATAATCCCAAATCTCTTCTGAGTAGGCGGTTTTTCAATGAACCATAATTTGGGATGCTGGAGTGGGATGTGTATGTGAAAGTATAGATCAAGGAAGGTTTTATATTGATATACGTTTCAATACTTAAAATATTATTTATTCAATTGAGATGGAATGGTATTGGTGGTTCTTTCTAAATGAACACCAATTACTCAATGTTGTATAAAAGTATTTATTATATTGATGGGTGAGCAATAATCTTTGACTCTTCTGATTCATTTCTCAGAATGATCCAGGATGATTGAGCATAAATATGTTTGACCTAAATACATTTATTAAGGCCGATAAGTAAAAGTGTGTCACTTTTCATGATTTGTTTGAGCAAAAGTGTCAAATCATGATTTGCTTTTTGGTATATATAAGTCTCTGCAAAGAGACACATGGCATGTCGAGAAGTCTTACTTTAGGCATGCTTACAACCCATTTTGAAACCAAAGGAGTAATAAGATTAATGGGGCCAAATGCAAGTAATTACGTTTCTGATTTGCAGACGCTTTTATTTACTAAATTTTTGCGATTAAATGTTGTCAAAGGTGACATCGAATGTCATCACTCGTTTAATGCGGATGTATCTTTTGTTGATGTTCAAGTCAGTAAGGATTCAAATATTTCTTTGATTATAAAGGAGCATTTTAATAAAAATCCAACGCAAATGGCAATATACGTCGTAATAACACCGACTTGCGAGCTCAGAAGTACAAGGATAGTTGCCAGTGGAACTGGCTGGGTAGCGGTGCGTTTTTGTGAAGAAGAACCAAAAGATGCATTTACAATTGCTGAATCAGTTTCAGATGCTGTTTCTCATGTGTTTAATAGACCCTTATTATTCAGGCCAAGGGTTTCAATTCGTGATCGAAATGTGAAAATTGCTCTCTTTTCTGCAAAAAATGATACCAAGTCCAAGGGAATTATTGAATCGAGTATGAGAAACGGTATATCTGTTAATGTTACCGTTTTTCCATATGATTTGAAGGCTTTCAATATGCTTTGCAGTTTTTGCGAAGATGTTCAATGTGTTTCAAGTTGGATTCGAAATGTGCCACAATTTTTTGAATCCATAAAGAGTGGATTTCTCCCAGTTTTCATTCTATCTGATGAGTGTCCAAATGATTTTGTATATGGTGACCAGTTCCTAACAATAGCTCCGATTGATAATGAGCAAGGACTTACTAAAGCAATTCGAGGATCCCTATATGGTACTGACACTATTGCTGATTTAGATCCATTTATTGAAATATTAGCAAATAGAAACATGGCAGTATATCCATTGGTTGATATTGTTAGTTCATTATCATCCATTCTCCAAGAAATTTTGGAGTATTATAGATTGGGGGTAGATTTTTCTGATCAAAGAGGATTGAACAGAATCGACGAGATGTATTCTAATTTCACTTCTAAACAAAGAGAATTCACTGCACTCATTATGGATGGAAAAACAATTAGTAATGAATACAATGAACTAATTGAGATATCTGCACAAATTCACGAATTGTGGTGGTCGATGAATGATAAAGTTAAAAAGAAAAGGATGTGTGTTGGGAATATGATTGATATTAGCCAAAATCCAAGCATATTCACAAGACCATCCTTTTATTTTGCTATTGCACTCGTGGCGGGGAGTGCAATGGTTGCTTATGTGTTTACTAGAATGAGGCCTAAGCAAGTATTTAGGATAATACAAAGTCCTTCACCCCTTCTGTAAAACCTAGTTTTTCATTTTTATGTCTGATAATGTATCAATAACAGGACAACTAAACCAAGAATACGCTGATACACCAATATTTACATATGAAGTTAACAAGTTGGATCATGGTGGGAAGAAACAGAAAGTTACTTTAGTTGTTGGAGGGATTCATGTATTTCTTCTTGGAAAAAGTAGGTTTTCAACGAAAAAAAAGATGATTTCGATGTTTAAATATGCTGAAATCTCGAAAATGGAAATCAAATCGGATACTGAGTTTGTAATTAGTACTACATCGCAAATTAATATCCAATCTCCAGAATCCAACACTATTTCTCGAACAATTATGGATCAAGCTCATCGGATTTTGACAAAATACGAGTTTAAGATGATTGAACAAATACCTCCAAATAAAGGATTATCAAAATCCAACTTCTTCTCTTTTCGATATAGATTGAACTACCAATTATTGCACTTACCACAAAAAATTTATTTTGATGCAATTCTTCATCTTAAAAACCTAAAACATAAAAATGGAAACATGTTTCAACTCTCCAATTTGCCCAATCAAGAAGATGTTATGATTCAATTCTTATCACTACTTAGTCTGAGATCAGGAATTGACAAGATAGAAATATCAAGTGTTGTTGGAATGAATATTTACCAAGTTTTGTCTCACAACTTTGATTTCAATTCAAGAGTAACACATATTGCTTTTCGGGCTCATATTAATGATTTCTTTTATTATTTCCTAGAAAAGTATTCTAGAGTTGAAAAATCAATGCTAAGCTCGTTTTCCTTTATTGATATGCAATTAACTCAGCCTCAATTGAAGTCAGTGTTTTCAGTGGTTAATAAAGACAGAATCAAATCTCTGACATTTGATAATTGTATAAATCAAGAATTAATGGATTATATGACAAATTTGGATTCATTTACCCAACTGGAAAACTTAGTAATTAAGTCATCCAGACTATTTGATTTTACATCATTTTTCCCAAAGCTATGTGGTTTAACATCATTATCACTTACAAATATGTCATTAGAAGTTTCTGATATACTCAGTATAATCGCTCAACACGAGTTGAATCAATTGACTCATTTGAATGTTTCTGGTAATAAATCATTAATTGCATCTGATCAAATAATTGTTCTCCCACCAAATCTCGAGTGTATATTTGCTGATTCAATGAATTGGAGATGTGATTCAATTGTTCAGCTCTTATCAGTTTGCTCTTCACATCAAATACCTATGAAAGGATCATTTTCACATGCAAAAATTATCGGAGACAATTGGGATTTGGTTTTTCAAACACTTAGCAACCTTCCAATGTGCTCATTTTCTCATTTGAAATGGGACGGAAATCCAGTTGATCCATCTTTGTTTTTTTTCCTGAAAAAGAGTCCATCATTATCTTATCTTTCCGTATCTGGCTGCCATTCAACATCAATGAGTCAAGATTTATGTACTTTTTTACAACATAACACAATAATCAAGACATTGAAAGTCAGGGGCACAAATGATGTTGTTATAACCGAATTAGGACCACTGATAAGCATGCTTCCATATTGTACATCTTTAACAGATTTGGATATTTCTTTTCAACATATTGGATTGTCGGAATTGAAGCATCTTGCGGAGAATGCAGTTAAATGCCCAAGTTTAACCTTTCTGAATTTTCAAGGTACTAGCATTGCGTCTAGTGACTCAATTATAGATGTATTATCTATTTTTGAAACAAACAATAAAAAGATTGAAATCATCCACCCCGAATCTGATTTTGAACGGCTCCATCGGATTAACCAGATGACGGACGACACTGAAGAAAGAATTCGAGAAAAAATATTCAATCTCTCTCCCAGGTTTATTAAATCGACTCACCCATTTGATAAACCATATCCCATTCAAGAGCAGCAGTTTGATTTCGTTTTCCCATTAGTGGCACCAAAAACAAAGCGCCAATTTAATACACAATCAATCAAACCAATATCAACTGTTTTTCTTGCCCAAAAAGGATCAGATGCTTTCTCAACAAAATCAATAAGCTTGCCTTTGTCTATACCTACACCAAGTATACCTGAGACAAGAGTTCATCATGGGCCTTCTGCAAGTTCTCCAATTATCAAATCTCCATTAATACCCCAAGATGTTGACAAAACGATTGATTGGTCATTTTTATATGATAGTATTCCACATCCTGATAACTCAAGCTTTTTATCGGAGAATGAAAATGAATTCTCATTACCAAAAATGATAAAACAGCTTTCCCTCTCATGAATAATCTCCAACTGAAGACAACATTTCTCATAGAGTGGAAATATATGTTTGAGAATAGCATATTATAATGAAGCAATTTGAACTTTTCAACCCCTTTTAATGAAAAGATACAAACACTATTTGAATAATAATTGCTTTAATAGTCATCAAAAAACCTCTTCTACTTGTGATTTGATGGTTGAAATCATATGTAGTATTAAGGTTTAATGATAAAACAATTCTGCCACTAGTTTATTTCTATTGTGTCAAAAAACCGTCAGATTTTAAATGATTAATGAGTCAAAGTATAATTTAATTTTTCTATTTGCTGGCTCGAATTGTAGTGGTAAAACATCATATATGAAGTTTTTGGAAGGAAAACCTTTCGAAGATAGCCGAGAAATAAAAATTGGTATTGATATGTCGAAATTTAGGGCGCAATCACACAATATGAATATTGATGTTAAAATATTTAGATCCCCTGATTCTCCAAAAGAATGTTTTTCTGGGAAAATCCTGAGATTATGTTATTTACCGATTGGTGTCTTGCTTTTTTATGACCCTGAATATGATTGGTCATTTAAAAATGCTCAATCCTGGTATGAAAATACCAAAATAGTTTGTCCAAGAAAAACAGTGTTCTATTTAGTAAAATCCAAATCTGATATCAGTAACCAAAATGTTCCAGATGAAGAAGCTATTGAATATGCCAGATTGAATGGAATGAGGTTTTACTCAATGTCTGTAAAAGACAATATTGGAACAGCTGAGCCATTTCAAGATCTTCTCGATGATATCACTTCGAAGCTCATGAATGGAGATATTATCGTATCAGAAATGCCAACTACACAAGAGATCCTTACAACTCAGAACACGACGAATAACAAATGTTTGTTAATATAGGATTAAAACAAAGTTTTTTATATGTTTCTTAATCTATTTCAAATGCATAAATGAATTTCGAAATAAAGATTATATGAAGATTATGAATAGAAGATAAAAATCGTAACTCTACGTTAAATAAAATGTCAAAAAGTATTTCTGATAAAATAATGTTTTTCTGGATTATCACAGGGTGTTTGTTGACAATCATTGAGATAACAAACGCAACACTAATAAGGAAAGGGAATAGTGAGGATGTTACTTCGCGTTTGATTCATTTTGATGGAGAAAGTGTGGATTTTTATGGGGGTGATTGTCTTTTTATTAGGTTTAAGGAGAAGTTGATGAATCACAATGATATAACTGTTTATGGAAGCGGTATAAACGGAGAAATAAAGATTTTTGATAGCAAAGAGAGACTTATTGAGACCATTAAGAGTATTGGTTCTTTTGGAAAATACCAAGGGATTCTAAACAATTTGATTGAACCTGAAGATGAATTTATATTACAGTTTGAATCCGATTTGAGTATTGAACAAATTATTGATTCATTAGAAATTAGTTTTTCGAGCGAAATTCATCATAAGGATTTTTATTATGGATCATCAGTTGAACCATATGTGTTTTGCAATGGAACAGAAATTGAAAAGATGACAATATCACTGTATGATTCTCAGAATAATGAAGTTGGTAAAAAGGAAATTGTTTTGAGTTATCCGAGTGGAGGAAATGAAATCACACTTGATGAAGGACACAGAATGCACTATTTCACATCAACTATAACATCCAGTTTTATAGTTCCTTCAGGTTTTAGCAATAAGGTTGAATATTTGGTTGTAGGTGGTGGCGGAGGCGGAGGCTCTCAGTATTTTTACAATGCTGGAGGTGGTGGTGGTGGAGGATTCCTGACAAATGTTATTTCTCCATCAACTGGTGCAACCACAGTGGTTGTGGGCAAAGGTGGCCAAGGATCAACATCAAAGGCATATCCTGGTTCTAATGGGAATGATAGCAAATTTGGATCAATAGTTGCTAAAGGAGGAGGTGGAGGAGGATCTGGATATCCAGCTGTTTCTCCATCAGATGGAGGATCTGGAGGAGGGGGAGGAGCGCAAACAGTTACTTATACAAAATCTGGAGCCTCTGGTATTACAGGGCAGGGCTTTAACGGCGGAAAAGGCAAAGGTCATGATTCAGATGAATGGAAACAATCTGGTGGTGGTGGTGGTGGCGCTGGTTCTGCTGGATTTGCTGGTGGAGAAACAAAAGGAGGCAATGGAGGTATTGGGAAACAGTTTTATGGATACTATTACTCTGGTGGAGGTGGTGGAGGGAGGAGAATGAAACCTGGGAGTGCAGGTGATGGGGGAATTGGAGGAGGAGGAAATGGAGGCTGTGGAGGCCCTGGAAGTGATGGGAGACCAAATACTGGAGGTGGAGGTGGAGGCGCGGGAAGTGCTGGAACTGTCCAAAAAGGTGGAAATGGAGGATCTGGCATTGTCATTGTTCGTTACAATACCCAAAAAATAACAAATTTAACAGATGCATATCCAAAACTGCAACCAGACTCATATACAATAAGAATCGAAATTCAAACGTTGAGAAACACAACATATAGAGAGTTGCTCATGTTTAATATCATTAATTATTCCAAAAACCAAAACATACATTATCCGAACAAGCTATTTCTAGTCTTAATGTTTTTTACCCAGCTATAGTTTTATCCTCACTAAATTAATATAATTACTACCAAGTACTAACTTTTCAACAATCTTCTTTTTTAAGAATTCGGCACACTGTTTTAACAAATTGGTAATCAAGAGTATTCTCTGGGCTATTGTGGCTAAGATTTTCAAATTTGGAAAAAGGTTGAGGTATTGGTAAGGAAACATTATTCTTTCTAAACGAGTATTCATTATGGAATGAAAAATCAACACCATACCTGCAGGATAATACAAACTTCTCCATAAATTCACATGTTTCAACTTCTTCATTTTCATATTAGAAGGCCATTTCTTTAACGGCGGAAAAGGCAAAGGTCATGATTCAGATGAATGGAAACAATCTGGTGGTGGTGGTGGCGGGAGAAGACGAACCCCAGGGAGTGCTGGTGTAGGTGGAATAGGAGGTGGTGGTAATGGAGGATGCGCCAGTTCTGGGTATAATGCGACACCAAATACTGGCGGCGGGGGCGGTGGATCAGCTAATGAAGGAACATTTAGAAATGGTGGAAATGGAGGATCAGTTATTGTTATTGTACGATATAGTACTCAAAGGGAAACAAATTTATCAAGTTTTTATAATGGATTGATTCCTGACTCTTATACATTAAGTATCGAAATCAAAACAATGAATAACATCACTTACAACAATTTATTATCATTCAATATTGTTTATTATTCACAACATCAAAGATACATACATTTTCATTTCAATATTCTAATGAGTTGTCTACTAAACTATTAGGCATTTTATTGTATTATTGTATAGATGCACCAATAAGTTCATTACACTCAACGATGCATCTTTTGATAAATATCTGTGATTTTCATTATTACCTGTTGCTTCAGTGCTTGTGTTCAATTTCTCAACAATAAATGTACGTTTATTTTATCGTTGAAATAAAAAAAAACTTGGGAAAAAACGCCACAATGATACCCCAAACTCTCTTTAATGATTCCATTCATCAATTGAATTCTTCCCTTTCCATTTCAAGAGTAAATGGGATTGATTCTGCATTGAGTTTTCGAGCCAATAGCAGAATATCTAACGCTTCCAGGATGATGGAGTCTGCAGATTTCTATTTAATGGTTCAAGAAAACAATAGAGATCAATTTAATTTTGTGACACCAGTTATTTCTAGAAATCGATTCTTTTGGAAAAATTCCTACTATAATCCCGAAAAAATATGCCGTAAGGCGAGCGAAAATATTATTTTAAATGTTTTATCTCCATTATTTTCTGATTTAGATAGCAATTATGATGGAATTAGTAGATCATCTGCCCCTGTATCTAAAGCAGTGAACTTAGAAAGAATTAGAAATAGAATATCTTGGAATGAAGAGACAACGGTTGATAATTATTCTTCTATTCCGATTGTTTACGAATCTCGAAATGAGAACAACTCATTCGATTCTTCACATTATGCTGATTTTGTACCAGGTTTTATAATGGATTTGGATTCATTAAATATTTCCCAAAACATAATAATTGAGATATCATGGATAGAGTTCTTAGTTCATCCTCTCTCATCTTCTCATGATATTATTCGTAATAAGTTTTATCATTTGTTTTATCAATATCAAGAAATATTTGCTTTATCCATTGAGACACATCTCGAATTACAAATTTCTGAACTCAGAAAACAACTATGTGAGAGTCCCAATGATGTTTCTTTATTAAAAAGAATAATTGAAACTATATCATTAAAAGATTCGGAAGAATATAAAATCCGAAAACTTCGAGACTCGCTTCAAGAAATATGGAATGAGCTTAAGGATCTTCAAGCAAACAGTTTTATCTCAACACCACATGCTTTAAAATGGCTGTCGAAAAAACGGAGTGAAGACCGTCTTATTTATTTAAGAAACCGATATGAAGAAGAGATAAACAAGCAGGCAAATGAAATATGCTTATATAAAGAACAAACAGAGCGGAAAATTTATGATCCTCAAGAAATTATTCAAGGTATACGGAATAGGCATCATGAAATGGGGATATGTGAGCCAAATGAGGCTGATTGGCAACCAATGTTAAAACATGTAGGCACAACCCCCGTTGAGAACCTTCCTCTATATGAAACATCACGGAGAAAAAGAATCCAACAAATCAGATTATTTTTGATCATTAGAATAGGGAAAGCATTCACAATCACACAGCATTTTTCTTTGAGTGAGTTTTTTAAGTTATATCCAAGCATTGGTGTCAAATTTGAAGTGGTCCAGATTCCTAAATATGTAACAGTAGAAATATGGCAAGAAGAGAATTCTAAGCAGATTATAATAGGAAAAGCATCAATTCCCATATGTAATGGTATTCCAAGTGATTTTAATATCACTCAGTTTTCATCCAAAGAAATGAGTGATGAAGGGAAAGTAATTGTTGGAGAATTATCGCATAAGTGTTACATTGAACCCAGAAGTGTCAATCAAATTGTTAGGGAAGCGTTTAATAGGAAATATGATAGAATTAAAAGGAATCTAATGAATAATCCTATCAGCTTTATATCTATTTCAACTATGGTGAATTCATATGACATTTTTGATCCAAACAACCCAAAAGTTATTCAGTCACTTAATGGAATTAAGACAGATTTTTCTACAAGAAACCATTCTAAATGTAGGTTGGATGAGAATACAAAAGAACTCTTGTTATGTTCAATGGCTCCAATGCATATTGATAGTTTTCAAATACCTGTTAAAAGTTTAAGAACAGCAAAATGCAACCTTGATGATGTAGTTCACTCAGATTATCCTTCTCTTTTCAGCGAATTGATAATATCCATAGTAACATTTTTTAGAAAACGAAGAAAGCTTTTGCCAATAGTGTCTCCCTTTAAGCACTTATCGTGTTTTTATTACTCATTAAGGGCTGGTTTGGTTGAATTACATGGGTATCCCAAAAGGGATAACACAAGAAATGAATTGTTCAGTATTACTAATCATCAAATGTGTGTCTTAAGACCATTTATTAGGGTTACCTATGGTAAATACCAAAAAATTTCCGAAATATCCACTTTAAACATTGGCGAAATTAAAAGTTACTTCGAAATACCTATAGATGTTTCCGATAAAATATCTCCAGATCTTTACCAATTGTTATTGAATGATATTAGAATTGATCTTTTTGATAGAGTTGACATTATTGACGGTAATCACACAATAACTGAAGATCATTTCATTGGAGGCATTGAATTATCTGTAAATGGAATAATTAATAATAATTCCATTCGCGCAAAAATTCCAATTATTATTCATCCATTGATACTTGGATACAATTTGTGTAACACAGGAACCTATATAACATCGTTCTTTACGTTTTATCCCTCATTACAAATTCATCCTCGTGAGGAAAACGTTGTTATTGAAAAAACATCATCCCTATATTATCGTTTGAATGTGATTAATAAAGTCTTAGGTGATAGATGTGACATGTATAAAACTTTTTTTGTAGAAAATAAAAAAGGAGTCTTATGTTGTCAATCTATTAAAAAAGCAAATCCTCCTCCAGGTTTTGTACAATGGCAAGCAATATTGAGGTTTGTATCAATGATATCTTACGAAAAAATAAATTCTTTTGGAGGCTTTTCATATCGGAGTTGTGCAGAAATTCTTAAATCAATGGAGTGTTCAGCTCTTGAACACTCCATTGTATTATGTAATATGCTAAAATACATTGGAGAAGATTCATATCTTTTGATTGGTCAAGATAAAATTTTAGGAAATACTTCATTTGTGTTACTTAAAAAGGAAGACGAAATTTATATCCTTGATACGACATATTCTAGATTTTGGAAAGCTGATGACAAATGTTCCACCTTGATGAAAGTTTTCAATGTTATAAATGAGAAAAATATTTGGTACAACCTTCAGAATAATGAGTTATCTTGGAATTTCAATAACAAAGATAACTGGATAAGTTTTTTTTCGACAGACTTCAACGCATCAATGTTAAGAACATCAATACCTGAAGAACTTGAGTATTTACCAATAAATGTAACATTGGCAAAAGAAATTGAACACGCCCTTTTTAATATATTAACAGCTAGTTTTGAAGAAATGAGAAATGGGAGAGAAACAATATGGGATAATGATAAAATAGATACATTGCAGTCCATTATCATGGAATGTGAAGATGCTACAAGATATAGTATAAAACCTAATTATAATGAAATGATTGATATAATTCGTAATCTCTTTCCGAATTGCAGGCTGAACGGAGCACCATTTTGTATAGCCATAAAAATTCAAAATGTAATGGGTCCTGACCAGACTTCCATGATTATCAAAGAAATCTTTATGAGAAGATTATATGAAACAGAACAAACCGGAGTTATCTTTTCGCTTGCTTTGAAAGTGATACCTTATCCAAATGATGTATTTAATATTTGGGTATTTCTTTTGTCATGTTGTCCACTGATGAACCCATTAATATAGTAAATTGTAATATTTGTTTTTACACTTAATCAAGGGATCCACCGATATCTGATCGATTAAGGAAGAAAGAATCCCAAGAATTATAAGTTCTTCCATTATCATCTGTTAAATATGTTCCCATTGCATCAATTAATGGATTATTCCATATATGCCTTTCTGATCCATCTCTATATTTTAGAACTAAACAATTCGGCTCATATATGTTAAAGCATCCGGTAAATTCAGATCCTATATCAGTTGGAGGGTCGGGGGTGAAATGAAGCCAAGACCCAGTATTATTTGAACATGTTAAAAGCTGAGCAATTTTAAGCATAATTGTCGATTTCGGCCCGAACATAGCTAAAAATTTATAAAGATCACTATATAACAAATGTGTTGTTTCAATTGGTGCAATGATTGCCCTAATAACTTCGATAGCATTTTCTAAAGGTTGCTCTTGCTGTTTAAATTCATTTGCAGCTTTGTCTATAAAGATTCTTTGTGGTATTTTCTCTGCTTTGTTGCACCTAAATAAACTTATCCATATTTCTTCAACAATTATAGCAAACTGATCATTTAAGTTTGGATTCACCGCGCCAAGTTTCATCATTTCCCTTGAATGATAGTCAGGCATTTGCTTTATTGGATTTTTCCGCTTTTTCATTGCATTTTCATCATTCATTGTGGATGGTTTAACAATACTCCCCTCATTTGCAACATCTGGAAAAACTGAATGCTTGGTGAAACCAGTTTTGCTCCACTTAGTCCAGCCATTTTTATCGTGTTGAAGTTGCTTAAATTCAAGATCTCGAAGATTCACGTTTAACGTATTTAATTTGATTCCCATAACTTGAGATACAATTTTCTTATTCATTCTAAATTCGTCATTGGTGACCCATTCCAAGCCAAAGTCATCCACAAGACTAGGATTCGAATTTAAAAAAGAAAGAAGCAAATGAAGTTTCCGAGGAAATCGAGAATTTGGATCGCGGCTGGATTTTCGTTTTAAAGCAGTTACAATTTCTATAGGGAGCTTATTAATTGCCGAAGATGCAACTTCGTTATCAAGGGTATCATCCATAGTTAAACGGTTTAGGATTTTTCCCCTTCCACACCAAATTTATGTAAAAAAGTGAGGTGGAGTATTCTTTACAAAAAGTGGTTCATAAAAGTGTCAGAAACCGTTTAATTGCTTTTTGAATAGAACAACAAAACCGAAAAGTGGTAATTGATGACCACCTTCGAAATAGAGGTTCTTGATGTTTTGAATCAACATGCGGAGCAATTAAAATCTGCATTTTATCGAGTTAATAGTCAATTAAATATGTCACAAGAAAAGCCTCTTCAAGTTAAAGAAATCGTTGAGTTGTGTCGAGCATTTAAAGAGGGGCGAGCACCGGACTCACTTAAATTCCCCAATCTTTCATATGAAATGGTGGAGGATTATGGCGTATTATTGCGATATCCTTACCAAGTATTGTGCCATTTTATTGATTTTCAGATGAATACGATAAAAGCTTTGAGCGATGTTATTAACGAATCAAAAGTTTTTGATATTGCATGGAACTACGCGTTTGTTTTACCAATTATGCGTCTCTTTACTAATTACGTTAAGCTTCATGTGTTTTTATCACAAATTGCTGATATTGATAAGGTTCCCATCGTATATGGGTATTGCTACAATAAAAAGGCAAAGAATGAACTTGAGAATTTATCAAGAGTTACATCTTTTGTCAGAGAGCGGACTACATACAAACTTCTTGAATCTGAGCTTCAAATTGTTAATGATCATTTTTTCACTCTGTTCAGTAGTATTGAGAATGTTATGCAGCAAGTTTTAGGGGCTAGCATGTCATATGAATGGAGCTTGATCAACATTAGCGACAATCCTGTTGAGAATGAAGAGGGAAGTCCTGAGTTTCCATTTTTCAAGAAAGACTATATAGTAATGATTCATTTGGAAGAAATATGTGAATGCTTTGTTTGTTATTGCTTGATTAATATGAAAGTTATTTCATCTGGTACACCATTTGCAATTCTTCTTCAACAAATAGTTGCCCATAAATCAACTTTATCATTATATGGCGAAACCAAAGCAGATTTACATCGTGTTTTTGAAGATATGAGGAAAGCAAGAAATAAGAGGAATGACGATCTGTCCGCTATCGACAAGGCTAAAGAGCTCGCAATTGCGTTAATACCTATTCGAGACAATCGATGCAGAAGACTTACAATGATCTTAAATGAATTTATGAATGCCGCAATGTATGATCCCTCAATTATTTGTTCTAAACTTATAATATTCCTTGCAATGATTGGATTCTCGAACTTCGAAGTTAATTGTTATCTCTCAAGGTTTAATAAGGATACCACTGAATCGTTGATTTCATTGATATACAAATTGGTACAAACAATAACATATTGCATGACTAATTTCCATATTATTGAAAGGTTCTTGATTTTTAATTTTAGAGAATATGATGGACCTTTCCTTGATACAAAGGCTCACTCTTTTCATATTCCTCAGTCTGATTATAACAGAATTAGTCTAGTAATTGAAGCGTTGAGGACTATTGACATTGAGCTTTATGATAATGGCCAATCTTTCGACCTTTCTGGTCTGAAGATGAATTTGCAAAGGATTATGACTTCGTTTAACCGTTTCTCAACTTCAAATGGTATCCTTCACCTTTCTCCATTATTCAATTTGATCTCTGCAATTTACTTCAGAGTTAATTTCTATACAAATGGACTGGCATCTTTTCTGGAGTTTGCACCATTACAAATGTACTGGAAGCATATTAACGCATTTGAGTCTATTGCCCAAGATCGTAATACTCATCACTCAGGGCATATAGCATCATTATTTGCATTGGCTCACTTCTTTTCGTTTGATTCCATTACCCCAAAAGAGAATCCAGAAGTTGTTAACAAAATTACCAATCATGTTAGAAAACTATTTTCTTTGGTTTACGAAGGTGTGTTAGAATGGTCTTCTCATCTACAAAATGAAAGTTTGGCAATGCTTAGAGACCAAACAGAGATTTCTTCAATTCTCAATAAGAATCCACGGGAAGGAAAGCCTCAAAAGCTTTCTGATATCCCAGCTTCTCAAGAGTCATTGTTATCAAACAGAGCATATTTGACACCCATTCATGACAGATTAACATTTATTACTGATACAATGCTCATTTTAAGAGAAATTGGTGCTATTCATGTCTATGGAAAGAAAGTTGATGTTCTCACAACACTTATGTCTAAGATGAAATCAATTATGGTAGATCTGTTTAACAAGGAAACCAATCAATCACCATATTCTTTGCTTTCCAAGATTCAGACAACAGAGATTATTATTGAGCACCTTATGACAGCCGCATCAATCGATCCATCACCAGTAATCAGGGAATCTCTTCAAATGCTTTTTGCATCACCATTAATATTTGATGGAGATAATGTCACAATTGATCCAAAAGGTATTGGAAAACTCTCCCGTCTTTATTTCACATATTATCAACAATTATTGAAGGAGGACTTATTGATGTCATTCTTCAGTACCACCAATCATTCATTTTTCAATAAGAAAAAGAAGAAGTCACATGTTATTGATAAGAATGATATTCACTATTATGCCTCTTTATCTTCTCTTCACGTTCTATATGGGCTAATCGGAATTAATGGCATGGCAGCCATTGATATAATTGCAGTTGAGACAATAGTGCGGTTGTTTGAAAAGCTTACAGATCTAATCAAGGAAGCCCTTATTCCACAAGAAGGGATCCCCAAGTTTTCTGATGATCCATGCACGTTCCATCTTGCAAATGATATAATATCTTCATTATGTCAAATCGGATCAATTGTTCAGTTCCGTCATATGCTTCACAGATCTGTACCCGAGGAGTTAGCCATCGGAAAATTCTCATTCCTAAATCAAAAAACAGAAATGGCCAAAGACACGCTTCTTCAAAACAGGCTCAAAGGGAAAGTTAAGGTGTTTACCCACCCTGAATTTCCATTATTGTTTGGATGCTTATTCTCACACCCATATTGGGGAAAGATTAAGTACAACCCTCTTCACGATGCTTTTATGGATAACTCTCATCTTATCGGAGGTACCATTGATTGTATTGTTTCGTCTCTTAATGTTCAAATCCCTGACTTTGATACCAATCGATTATGCCACAAGCTTTTAAAGAATGCATATGTCGGTATTAACAGAGGGAAACAAAACATAGAGAGAACATTATGTGAAAAATGGCCTTCGCTTGTTATGACATTGATTCTTGATCATATCGTCAAGCAATCTCAAATCATTGATTACACATTGCTTGAACCTGTTATATCATATCGAATCATCAGGTCTATTTACACAATAGTACTTGGCAATCAATAAAATCTGATTTATCTTCATTTTTATTTGTTATTTGTTATCTTTTCCAAAAAATCTTGATGATCCATGTAGTCTTGCTGCATCATAACTCCAGAGCCCTCCATATAATTAAATAGAGATGGAATTACATTATTTTGATCCCTCTTCATAATATACTCAGTTAAAACTTCATTATGTATTTTTTGAAACATTTTTTGTATCCCAATATACTGGTCAGCTACCTCATATTTATCCTGGAAATCAGTGCTCATTAAAAAAATTGTCAAAATTTGCATTATGCCTATTAGTGGAGGATTGCTGTTTATCTATGCAATTATGGATAATATAGTATATATGAATGGTGAATCAAAAAATTGGTGCGAAAAAATAATGAAAAGGCTTAAAAGGAAGCATTTATACAATTTTTTTATGTTAAAACCTCTTGGAGTGATGAAAGAATGCGATTTTTCCAGAATAGAAGAAAAATTAGGGAGTTCAAAATATTTGAGTGTTTTTGATTGGTCACTTGACGTTTATGAACTTGCAAAAGACATTAAAAATAGTTACTCTACCGATAAAATAATGTCTTATCTGATAGATGACTTTCTTTTTTGGTTCGATATTAAATTATCAAGAAGATGCGAAAATTTTAAAGAGAAACGTATAAAATCAATCGAAAAATGTATGTTAAAGCTAAAAAAAATCGAAATGGCTGCTAAATCAATTTATTTCCCAAAAACAACAGTCTCTAGTGAAATATCTGATCTCCAGGGCTTGATTGATGCTAATATGGATCAAAAAATTCAACTGGAGATCTACAGTATTCTTAAGAAGGATAATCCACTTTTGGTGGTGAATCCAGTGACATATGTTGATTATGAATCTCTATCATCAGGATGCATTGAAGATATTACTAAAATACTAAAAGAAGCAAATGTTTAGCCAGATATTTCAGCAAGATACTCCTTGTAAATACAAATGAAACGAGCTACAAATGCTTCTAAATGGAAAATTGGCTTTGATCCGGATCTCATTCTTGCTTCATATTCTGCTGCTGCTGTACAAATTTTTGGACCTAGAGTTAAATCAACTCTGTTCATCATACCCTTGAGCAACCTGCGGAAAATTTCTGTAGGAGGAACACAATGAACCAATAATTCATACAAATGCACACGGATTTTCTTCATAGTATCAGGGGATAATTGCTCCTCGATAATAATCTTGCATAAGTCATCAGTGTATTTCTCCCATTCTGGAATCACAGATGCTATATTTCCCGATTTCTTTTTAAGAGACAGAGATTCTAAGATGTTGATACCTCTTCTTAGGTTACCATCGGATTCTTCAACAACCTGATTGAGTAAGTTGTCTTCAACCTGGAACGATTCCATTGCTGATATTTGGCATAAAACATCTTTTATATCTTGCCTAGGAACCCTTGGAGTCCGAACAATCAAGCACCTTGAACGAACAGGCTCCATAATTTGTGTTAAAGAATCAGCAACAAGAATTAGCCTACATGTTCGGGCATACTTTTCCATTGTACGACGGAGAGCTTGTTGAGCAAGCTTTGAAAGGCGGTGGGCTTCATTAATCACAATTACCTTTACAGGATAATTGCCCACACACTGAGATGCGGCTATTTCCTTTAAAAAGAAGGAAATCACACGCTTATCGTTGTTTCCAGCATCCGCTGGGGTCAGTTCAACATGGTAATCAGATGAAATAACTTGGATCTCGACGTTTTTATCACCCTCAGTTATTGTCCGATACTCAGAACGAAGCCTATGAAAATCTGTATGGAATAATTCCCTTAAAAATGCTAATACTCTTGTTTTTTTACCAGATCCTGGTGGACCACAAAAGAGCAAATGTGGAAAAGAAAAACTACTACTAATGTTTTTTAGGATTTCATTAGCTACAGGTTGAATACTTAATTCAGATAAATGACGGGGTCTGTGATGATCAATCCAGAGAGCTGTCATTCTTGGGTTTTCCTGAGTGATTAAACCGTTAACCTCTAGGTGTGATTAAATAAACTATTATTTACTTTGTAATGTAAAAAGTGGAAACACCCCATTCATTTGGATAACAAACGAATCCCCTTCCTTCCATTTCAGAAGGGCCGTTGATGACATGATAATAAACTTAAGGATATCTGTTCTTTTTTGGGTTTTCTCGGATTTCATTGCCAAAGCTAACTCTTTCTTTGCCTCTTCCCATTGTCTTTTAACTTCATTAATCAATTTCTGATTGGAAAAGCTGTTATATTCATTGTATATTGCTTCGAAGTTGGATTCTTGAGTGATCTGTATTGACACCAAATTAGAAAATGAAGACATTCTGGATCTAAATGCTTTTGTCAAAGAATAGTATTGACCATTATTTGTGATTATAGCTTTATTCTTGATTGCAAGCACCAAAAAGACAAACGAACCCATCATGAAATGAGATACTGCTTTGCATTCATGTTCAATTGCAGTTTGGTCTCCTTTTTCCCTAATTATATCTTGAGATTTCAATAGAAAAGACTTTTTCTTCATCGTTTTCCTCTTATCATAGAGCGAATATACTGTATTGACGGTTCTGAACTTTTCTAAATGAGTTTCGAGTGATTCAAAAATGTACTTAAAACAAATTGATGAGAATAGTACATCTTGTGCCAAAAAAATTTCTGCACCGAACCCTAAATCGAAATAAAAGCATGCTAACTGAACAGCAATTTGTGAAGTCAAAAACAAACTTGATGAGTGAACAATTTGATCAATTGGTTGAGAATTGGTCTTAGGATAATGCGTTGATTCAGGGGGTAACTGAGCCATAAGAGAATACAAGAATTTTTGAATGAATCCCCACATTGGCAAAGAATACTTTACCAATATTGCATGGGCATAAGATGAAGGAAACATTAAGGCTTTCAATGTCTGATCAAAAAATGATAAAAGGTTGGTTGTTAATGATGGGGTGTCCTTTTCAACTTTCATAACTGTCAATGGAATATGGTACTCATTTAATTCATTAACAATCATTTGATTAAAAGGCTCTGTGTCAAACAAAATACCTTCGTCTTTAGACTGTAATATATAGCCATAATATAAAACTCGAACAAAAATGGCTGCTTTTTGGTTGTTTTTGCCCCATTGAAAACACAAATCAAGGAGAGAAGACATGGTTAATACTTTAGGAATATCTTTTAACACACTTAAATAATTAACTACGCTTTTCATCATCATACATGAATCATTGTGGTTCATAACTTGGGGTTTAGGAGGCGGAGATTGATATGGAAGATCTCTAAAATGAATACTTGGAATAGCACCAATGTCTGATGACAATATTGGTAATTCAGGGAGTACTGGAACTGGCTGGGTTCTGTAGTTTGGCAAATATCCTGCAAAATCAAGCTCAAACAAACATAAATCAATAATATCAGCTCTACTTGAATTCTCAGTTTTGCAATTTATTAAGTATGACCTGATTGAAGCTTTATCGACTTGATGAAAGACAGTTGAAAACTTTTCATTTCGAGTCCAAAAACTGCTGTTGCTTAATAAAATAGAATTTATGCACTCCTCAATAGCGATGAAAGCCGAGACAAATGATTTGACAACGTTGGCAAAAAACTCATTTTTAAATTCATATTCCTTATGTACATATGCTAATATCATTGTGGATTGATATGGACTATGCCCCTCAAATCTGCTAGCTTGAAGATCTATCATATACCCAATAACTTTTCTAATTTCATCGTCACTAATATTTTCATCTAGAAAAACAGTTCCCGAATTAACATAATCTTTTAATTCAAACATACCTTTTGCTAATACGTGTGCATCGATTCTTGGACTATTCACTTCGAGAGATGACATTGAAAGTCGGCTATTCATATTTCCGGTGAAAATCATCTCATTGTACGCTAGTTTTGAGCAGCATTCCTCAAATAATTCCTTGGGAACATCAGTCCAGTCTGAGCTCATTCTACAAAGAAACCAAAACCGAAACCGTATACCATTATGTGGGGAGAATGCTCAGGTACAAGGAGGCCTCGCATGATTTAGATGTGCATGATAGTTCATATGATGTTCTTTATGAGATAATGGATTCTCTTCATTGTGGAAAACTTGAGTGTGTGTTTTTGCTTGAAAGTTGCTTGTTGAGTTTCAAAGAGATTAAAGGATATGCTTTTAGAGAGCATGACATTAAAATGTTATTACAGCTGTGGATGAGAGTTGATAACTGTAAGGTTTGTATATCTTTGATGAACAGTCTTCAGATTGCTTTTGAAACAAATAATAACTGCTTTCCGAGCGAAATTAGCAACGAAATCTCGAATATTTTATTTGAAAGGCTTGTATTTGATTTTAATATGTATGAACGATTTGCTTTATCGATAATTCGAGTTTTTCCAACATCATTGAAACACTTACTTGAAAAAGGCTTGATTATTATATTAGAATCGATGAATAACTCAGCATCGCGTGTGTTTCTTACCAAAATATTAGAGATAAATGAGATCTCTCAGTTGGATCCTCAATATGTAGATGGATTTTTAACTTTATTGTGTGAAAATATCCTTATAAATCATAAAAATATTAAGAAAATGTCATTAAAAGTGCTTTATAAGCAGATTCGGGATAAAAAGTTCATTGCTCATGCTATAGATTCAGGTATTCATTATGTTTTGATTGATATATTGGGATCTTCATCAAAGAGTCTGAGAAAACTTGCTGTCTTATCGCTGTGCCCAATCATTAATCATTCAAAAGAAGTACTTATTGGACATGATTTGCGAAAAGTTCTTAAACAATCAATGGATCTTTTGAAGTTATCAGATGGCCTGTACTTTGAAACGTCTATGCTCATGATTGAAACTATTATTATGCTTGAATATACCTTATTTGACGATAATTTTATCGAAACCATCACACCCATTTACATTAATGGAGTTTTTTTTTCTAAGAAGTGCATTTTTTCTTCATTGCTAAGAGTTTTGGACACAATCCCTTTTTCTCTCTCATATCAATATATTATTTACTCTAAACTTATTATCGAAGTTTTAGATGACATATCGGTAGTATCAAAAAATCAAACAAAAACATTCATACGTTATCTACTATCAGTAACACAATTTTGTGACAACTGTAGAATTGAACACGTTTTATCCTATCTAAATTCTCAAAAAGTTGAAGGTCAAGAACCAACTGAAGAAATTCTTATAAACTCCCTCACAAATTTGTGATGTACATCAATACTCGGTTTGGCATCATTTTTGTGCGATCAAAATTGTATTCATTTTTTCTGAATATTATAATGTTTTTTGGACTTGTTTCTTTAGTGATATCCAATCCTCCAATTGTTATTATCCCTGCATTGTATGGATCTAATTTGTATGCCACATATGGAAAAGGATATTCAAAACATTGGTATTGCCCCAAGCACATGGATCATAAAATGTTTTGGGTTGACTGGAAGTACCTAATTCCGCCAGAAATCAATTGCTTTTTTGAACTACTGAGAGGATACTATGATCCTGTGACTGATTCTGTGACCAGTGAGCCTGGTTTAACGATTGATATTCCAGACTTTGGTGGTGTTGATTCCATCACTAACATTGATAAAGGAGTCTTTGGTCATCCTTTTGTAGAGGCTCTGGGGTCCCTTATTGAACTTTTCAAAAAGCATGGCTATGTGGTTAAAAAGGATCTTTTTGGAGCTCCATATGACTGGAGGCTCGCAATGGTTGGTATCGAATCTACTTTTTATCCCAAATTGAAGGATCTTATTGAGCTTGCATTTCAGAAAAATAACGAAAAAGTTACTATTTTGGGATACTCATGTGGTGGAATGGCTATTCAGAGGTTTCTCACTAAATTTGTTACTACTGAATGGAAAGAAAAATATATAAAGAAGGTTATTTTTTTGGCACCAGCATTTGCAGGCTCAGGGGCAACACTTAATGTTGCATGGAATAAAATTTTCCCAATTCTCCATTTCCTTAAACTTAAATCAATTGCTGATACTGCTGAGGCATCTCCTTGTGTCCAATCTCTGTTCCCTAATCATGTTGTGTTCCAAAACTATAAAATAGTTGATGGTCCCAATGGTGAAACTCTTTATCCAAAAGATTTATCTCAGTTCTTAATAGATCATGGAAAAGTGAGTGGTAATAATATTCTTCTATTAAAGAAGAGCGAAAAAATTGTGTCTGATGAACCAGTTGATATTGGAGTTCCATTCTATTTGATTTATAATTCTGGAATTAGCACCGAATTTGGTCTTAAATTTAAGAAAAGTTACAAAGAGGAACCCGAGAGAACTTTCTTACCAGGTGACGATGTTGTTCCTGCAGCTGGACCAGAATATGCTTGTAATAAATGGAAAGCCGAAAAAGGTATGGTTTGTCACAATTTAAATCAAAAAGATACCAAGTTTGATCATGTGGGTTTGGGAACCAATCCATTTGTCAGGGATCTGATTCTCAATGTTACATTGAATAATTATGCGATTCCAAATTCTAAAAAATTCATCCAGGAACAACACAGAATTGATACTGATGGTCAGCACTATCATATCAAGGACTACTAAAAGGGTTTTATCGTTTTTATAGTCAGTTTATTAATTGCCATGTCTAACATTACTCCTAATAAAATTGCTCAAAAGCCTACTGAATATAAGAAATCACCAGTGCTTCAGAAGCTAATGAACCAGGAAAAACTTGAACAAGAGAAGTCTGACCAAAACAATATGGAAATTAATGTGTTTGCTCAGCTTAGAATCCGCGGCCTTGAGCAGACAATTAGAGAATTGCAAAATGAGAATAATATGTTAAGGAATGAAATAAAAATTGAACGGGATTTGGATATTGAAGCGACAATTGCAGAGTCTATCTTCAAAGAGAAATCAAAATTCGTTGAAGATTTATTAGTACTGCAAGAATCTATTTCATCATTGAAAGTTGAAAAGTCTCGACTTGCTGATCAACTGAGTGAAAGCCAAATCACAATTAGCACATTGAAAGAAGAGAAATCAGAACTTGAGAATAAGTTTAATGCAAGCCAAAGCAGAGTTAACACATTAGATGAAGAGAAATCAGAACTTTCAAATAAGGTTATTGAGATCCAAAACTCATTTAACACATTAGATGAAGAGAAATCTCGACTTGTTGATCAACTGAGTGAAAACCAAATCACAATTAGCACATTGAAAGAAGAGAAATCAGAACTTGAGAATAAGTTTAATGTAAGCCAAATCACAATTAACACATTGAAAGAAGAGAAATCAGAACTTTCAAATAAGGTTATTGAGATCCAAAACGCATTTAACACATTAAATGAAGAGAAATCTGAACTTGAGAATAAGTATAATGTAAGCCAAAGTACAATTAGCACATTGAATGAAGAGAAATCAGAACTTTCAAATAAGGTTATTGAGATCCAAAACGCATTTAACACATTGAAAGAAGAGAAATCAGAACTTTCAAATAAGGTTATTGAGATCCAAAACGCATTTAACACATTAAATGAAGAGAAATCTGAACTTTCAAATAAGGTTATTGAGATCCAAAACACTGTTTCCGAATTAACTGCAGAAAAACTTCAACAGTTTCAATTGAACAATAATGAAACTGAGTTAATATTGTTTAACTGTCAACAAA
>Ga0074193_1001679_pt1 | contig 24999 bp, 13 predicted proteins | sample EPASupsiteHSE605_FD_64523 | JGI IMG/M metagenome (GOLD analysis project Ga0074193, IMG submission 64523) | Bioremediated contaminated groundwater from EPA Superfund site, New Mexico - Sample HSE6-05 | ecosystem: Environmental > Aquatic > Deep subsurface > Groundwater > Contaminated ... | reverse complement strand
CCATATTGAGTAGATAAATGAAGAGCAGTGTTGTGTTTGATATTCATTGATTTAATATCCGCTCCATGACTTATAAGATACTCAACGATTTCAAAACGACCATATTGAGTAGATAAATGTAGGGGAGTATCTCTATTGGAATTTGTGGTATTAATATTAGCTTTATTATCTATGAGACATTCGACAATACGAGAATGGCCATATTGAGAAGATAAATGAAGAGCAGTGTTGTTTTTGATATTCATTGAATTAATTTCCGCTCCATTACTTATAAGATACTCAACGATTTCTAAACAACCAAATTGAGAAGACAAATGAAGAGGAGAGTCATAATTGGAATTCTTTGCATTGACATCAGCTCCACAGCAAATAAGAAATTTTATAATTAGAAAATGGGAACCTTCGGAAGATAAATGAAGTGGAGTATTGTTTTTGCTATTCTTTTCATTAATATTAGCTTCATGATAAATAAGATACAGAACAATACGATAATGACCATTTTGAGACGACACATGAAGGGGAGTGTCGTTATTGCTATTCTTTTCATTAACATTGGCTCCATGACTTATAAGACACTCAACGATTTCAAAATAACCATTTTGAGAAGATAAATGAAGAGCAGTCTCATTATTAGTATTCTTTGAATCTATTTTAGCTTTATTGTCTATGAGACATTTGACAATGCTTTTGTGGCCATATTGAGAAGATAAATGAAGAGCAGTGTTGTTTTTGATATTCATTGAATTAAGGTCAGCCCCATGATTCATAAGATACTCAACGATTTTAAACTGACCATTTTGAGAAGATAAATGAAGAGGAGTATCATCATTGATATTCTTTGAATTAACATTGGCACCATGATTAATAAGATACTCAACTATTTCCAAATGACCATTTTGAGACGACACATGAAGAGGAGTGTCGTTATTGCTATTCTTTTCATTAACATTGGCTTTATGGTTTATAAGACACTTAACGATTTTATAATGACCATATTGAGTGGATAAATGAAGAGGAGTGGAGTTATTGATATTTTTTGAATTAACATTAGCATCATGAATAATAAGATACTCAGCGATTTCAAAATAACCATTTTGAGAAGATAAATGAAGGGGAGTGTCTCTTTTTTTATTTTTAGCATTAACATTAGCTCTATGATCAATAAGAAATTCAACAATACGAGAATGACCATATTGAGAAGATAAATGAAGAGGAGTATCATCATTGATATTAACTTCTTTAACCTTGGCACCATGATTAACAAGATATTCAACAATTTCAAAATGACCATTTAGAGAAGATAAATGTAGGGGAGTATCATTATTGATATTTACTTCTTTAACCTTGGCACCATGATTAACAAGATATTCAACAATTTCAAAATGACCATTTAGAGAAGATAAATGTAGGGGAGTATCATCATTGATATTTACTTCATTAACCTTGGCACCATGATTAACAAGATATTCAACAATTTCAAAATGACCATATTGAGTAGATAAATGTAGGGGAGTATCTCTATTGGAATTTGTGGTATTAATATTAGCTTTATTATCTATGAGACATTTGACAATACGAGAATGGCCATATTGAGAAGATAAATGAAGAGCAGTGTTGTTTTTGATATTCATTGAATTAATATCCGCTCCATGACTTATAAGACACTCAACGATTTCAAAATGACCATATTGAGTAGATAAATGAAGAGCAGTGTTGTGTTTGATATTCATTGATTTAATATCCGCTCCATGACTTATAAGATACTCAACGATTTCAAAACGACCATATTGAGTAGATAAATGGAGGGGAGTATCTCTATTGATATTTACTTCATTAACCTTGGCACCATGATTAACAAGATACTCAACAATTTTAAAATGACCTTTTTGTGAAGATAAATGAAGAGCAGTGTCTTTCTTAATGTTTTTTTCATTGATATCATATCCATGACAAATAAGATGCTTAACTATTAAAATTTTACCCTCTTCCGAAGCCTGATGTAAAAAATTTTTACATAAATCTGAATCATAACCAGTATAGTTTTCATTTTTAATACGATATTCCAAAGTATCAATATTCATTTCTACTATTTTAGATATTTTTAGTAATATTGTGGCAATATCAGGTCTTTCAATTGGTTTTTGTTTCCAGCAACATAAAATTAAACTTTTAAAATTTGATGGGAAGTTATCAGGAAATTCAGGTCTACCTCCTTGTCTAATAAAGTTACTTATTTCAAAATTGTTGTTGTCAAATCCTTTGTTGTCAAAAGGTTTTTTCCCTGTTCCAATTTCCCAAAAAATCATTCCAAGAGAATAAATATCAGACTCCTTGGTAAATTTACCATCAATTGCTTCAGGGGCACACCAACGAGGATTTCTGGAATTATTTAATGTTGATTTAATATAATCATCAACAATCATTTTTGACCATCCAAAATCACAAATCTTTGGTTGATTATCTTTGTCAAGTAATATGTTGCTACTTTTCAAATCTCGATGAATTATATCTTTATCATGAAGCTCTTTAAGGCCACGACATATTCCCAAACACTTTTCATATCTCTCTTTCCAAGAAAACTTTTCATCATAATCATTTTTTGTATGAATAAAATTATACAAATCACCATTTGGTGCATATTCCATAAGTATTATAAAATCATTTTTCGTTTCACATATTCCAAAACATCGAATAACATTAGGGTGTCTCAATTTACTCATTACATCAAACTCGTTTTCATTCATTTCTTTTTTTGTGGTCGATTTCAAATATTTCCCTGCAACTTCACCATAATCAGTAGATTCTAAGAGATAAACATCAGCAAATGATCCTTCTCCAATATTTTTTATCTTTTTAATAGTTCTTGGATCAACTCTTTTCATTTGACAAAAATAGTGTAAACTGAGTGAGTTTACATGAAGGGGAAATACATTTAGCCTTTTGTAGAAAGGGGATTTTACATAAAATGAAAATAATATTAAACGGACATTAAACGGTTTGTCGATCATTTATGTCTCAAGATCTTCAAGTTGAAGAATACGAATATGGTGAGGAAGAGTTATCAGAGGAACCAGATGGTACCAAATACTCACATCCTCTGTTGAGGCCCAAATATAATTTTGAAAAAAATTATGATAATGACATTTCTGTAGAGACTGGTGGACACGAAGTAATATATAATATCAAAGTTTTCAAGTTCCCAGCGAATAGTCAAACTGAACTTAGTCTAATTCGCATAGAAATGACTAAAGAAGACGACATTTTCTACGTTCTTAAATGTGAAATCGATCGTTCAATATACGAAACTTTAAAGCAAGGAAAGGGCATTAAATCCTCATTTGATGATTTCTTGATAAACTTTTCCAAGATTCTCGATAGTGTCAGGACAAATCGAACTGTTTTTACGGCCTCACTCGATCAAGGATCCCTCTCAATCAAACAGAAGCTTAATTTCAAGAAAGTTGAAATCCTGGCCCTGCCTTTTGAGCAACTCCTTGGAGAAGACGAATACACTGTATCTCTGGCACAGTTCAGATTCAACGAAAAACAAGCTCATTTCCTTGAGGCTCAAAGTGCTCATCAAAATTTGCTCAAGTTAGTAGCGGAGAATAACAAACAATTATACAACCAACTCAAGCGTGGACAGGAGTTTAATGCAACAAGAACCTTGAAGTAAAAACAGAGCCGTTTAATTTAATGAGAGTCATTTGGGATGATGCGCCAGTTCCAGTGTCGTATAAAGCGAGTCGATTGTCTATTGCATTTATTCTTAAATTAGTTTTTCCAGTTGTTTTGTTTATTATTTCCATAATTTTCGTTGTTATGTCCAATTTTACGGCATCAGGAACGATTAAACTCAATGATTCACCCGTTGTTGAAGTTCCAGAGTATTATTTTGCCTTTTCAAATCTAATTGAAGGAGCTAATATGCCTTTTGGAAACGTTTATAGCAATTTTCCTGCATTTCAGTCAAAATCAATTATTTCCATGGGAGGAAATGCAAAATTCCAAGCTTCTGTTGATCTTAACAACAGGATCAACATCAAATTTTCCTATTCGAAGCTGACAAGTGACACACACCTTCAAACATTGTTGTATATACCATTAGCATTGCATTTTACTAAGTTTTCATATCCTGTGCATTATACACTACTCAGTTTTGCATTTACAAGTATAGGGAATAATCATTTTGTTACTATTGGTGATCTTTTCATTAAAGAAAGAAAGAACATAACTCAAGAGCACACCACATCACTTGAAACATTCTTAGGTTATATTCAACCAGGTAACTTCTCCGATTTGTTCAGTGTTGAGGATGTAATCCGACATTTCAGCAAAACACCAATTAAAGCTGATTTCAGGCCCACTTCTCTCGTTTCAACAAGCTCATCAAATACAGAAACAGTGTCATTTGAAATTAGTACCAGAATGCCATCAATGACAGCTTCTTATCCATCTTCGTATTGGTATTTGTTGAGATCGAATTATGTTCAGATATTCTACTGGACATGGGCCATGTATGCTCTGATCATGCCTTTTATAGAATCAGGGTATAAGTTTGGTATTATTGGATCTACTGTTAAACACATTTTAAAGCCTGTTAAAAAGCAAAAGATGGATTAAATATCTCTATTTTCTTATTTTTTCTTGTTTGACATGATTTGCAAAGCAAAAGGGTTGGTTTGAAAAAACTGATTAACTTTCTCTAATGGATCTTGAGACTCTGGTATAGTCTCAATAACAACACTTTTTGTTTTCTTATATGTATACTTTGGGTTGTTCTTTTTAAACTCAGCAAGATCTTCTGCAGCTCTTTTTGTATATTTTTCTTTTTCTTCAGGATTAGCTTTCTTCCAAAGCTCGGCAACAATTCTGGCTGACTCAGGAGCTGTAATTTTGGGATTTTCTTCACGTATTTTTGGTCTAATATCATCGGAAAACAACAAAAATGCATTTTTGGGTTTTTTCGACATGAAAAACTGAAGGTAAAAATGTTTATTTCTCAGGTGATTTTGGGTTTTCTTCTGCTAATCTGGATATTAAAGGTCTTGAAATACGAGTACCAATTAAAAGGTGGTTCTCTTCAGCTTTGATTGAACCAATAATTTTGCCAGGTCTTGGGCCAATTCCTCCAGGGGATGAAATATGATGAGCATGAAGAGCACTATTGGAATCTAAGGGTCTAGCAGGGCGGGGCTTGGAAACTATCTTTTTACCATCATAGTTCTCCTCTTCAATATAACGAACGGAATACTTACTGGGTCTTGATGTAAAGCTAATTGTTGTAAACTTATTCTCTTCCTCAGCATGACGGCTTCCCGATGATCTTGATGTATCATGTGCATATTCTGAGTTCTCTTCCTCAGCATGACGGGTTCCTGATGATCTTGATGTATCATGTGCATAATCTGAGTTCTCTTCTGATGCTCTTTGTGATGTATCTTTTGGTAATGAGACATGAACCTTGGAATTTTCCTCAGCTGTTCTTGTTCCACCCCTTGATGGACGTGACGTATCATGAACATAGTAGTCATTTTCCTCTGCCATTCTTGTTCCACCTTTTCTGGATTTGGAAGTATCCTTAACAATATAATTCTCTTCTTCAGCTGTTCTTGTTCCACTACTTGGAGGACGTGATGTATCATGAACATAGTAGTCATTTTCCTCTGCCGTTCTGGTTCCGCCTTTTCTTGCCCTTGATGTATCTCTGGCAATTCGGTTCTCTTCTTCAGCAGTTCTTGTTCCGCCCCTTGAAGGACGTGACGTATCATGAACATAGTAGTCATTTTCCTCTGCCATTCTTGTTCCGCCTTTTCTGGATTTGGAAGTATCCTTAGCAATACGATTCTCTTCTTCGGCGGTTCTTGTTCCACCACTTGGAGGACGTGATGTATCATGAACATAGTAGTCATTTTCCTCTGCCATTCTCAGTCCTCCAGCTTTTGGCCTGGAAGTATCACGGCCAATAATTATTGGTTGGCTTTTCGTCCAAAACCATTTATTCTCTTCAGCTGTTCTTGGGCCTCTAGGACGAGATGGATTTAAAACAAAGTTATTGTCAACTAATTTCACATAGTTGTACTCTTCATCCTCATTAGCAAATCTTGAGGATATCCCGGCTCCCTTTCTTGGTCTAGAAGGTCCAAAAACATAAAGCTTATTCTCCTCTTCGGCAAGCCTGGATGATACACCAGATCCCTTTCTTGGTTTTGATGGACCAATAACAATAAGCTTATTTTCCTCTTCATTTTTTAATACACCGCCAGCTCCAGATCCCCTTGGAGGCCTTCCCGGCCTTCCTGGATGAATAAATGGATCATAAGAGTCAGAATGTCTTATACTGTTTTCTTCTGACTGTCTTGGAATAGAAGGCTTAGAAATACGATAATTTGGAACTAAAACTACATTTCCGTTTTTGCTCTCTGCTCTGTAAATGACCTCGTCTTGAGAAACACTTAATAAAACAAATATCGAAAGCATTAATAAAATTTACATTGCGGTTATTCAGAAAACTGGAAAATGTCAAATTTTTTGAATACGAAACGATCAAATTTGTCAAAACGGCAAATCATTCAATTTTGTGAGGTTTATCATACGGTTTTGTTTACATTTGCCAGAATCGTTCCAGAAATTTCTCTGTAGTTTTCGTACTTTTGAAGTTCGGAGAGGGTGTGTATTACATCGTGATTTTTGATTGATTCACAGAATTCTGGGAAAAAACTCAGTGATGCGATAACAATAAGGGCTTTTTTCGCATAAGATGATGAAGATAGTAGGTCTATTAAGGATGGAGATAAAAAATTGTATGCTTTGGAATACGACACTCTTGAAAATGTATCAAATATTAAAAGCCCATTTTCGATGAGTGTGCAATTTTTTGATTTGAGAGATGTTGAAATATATTTTAAGATGATTCCATTTGAAGCAAATTTGGAAAAATTATGTTGACTTATTTGGGATCGGCGGAAGATTTTTGCCAAAGAGTCATTAAAAATTGGATCTTCACTTGATGAATAATCACTTAGAAGTTGATAAAACTTACTAGAAGATAATAATACATGTCTTATTTGTTCTTTTTGATATAAAGAGAGAAGAATTTTCATAACATTAATTGGATCTTTAACATGTAGATCCATCCAGTCTAAATGTGATGAGAGGAATTCGGATCCAGTGTCTGTTTGAGTGGCATGAAGAAAAACTATCCAAGGTTTTTTTGATTTGTGGCATATAGATAATAGAGAAAAATATATTTGTGAATTCATAAATGGCTTTTTCATTTGTATTAGTATGGATAAAATAACATCTGTTAGTTCTGGGGTTTTAAGATGAGCAGCAATCCTGGTACGGTCAAGATCAGAAAAATCGTGGAAATTCTTTATTAGCCCCCTATACGCAAATATAATATTCCGAAGAATTGATGATCCCGTAAATAACAAAAATACACCTTTAACATGTGCAGATCTATCTCTTTTATAATCTGGATATTGATTCATCAGATAATGAAATAACGAAAGATAAAGGTGGCCATTTGGATTATTTAACATTTTCTTTTGTTGAGAAAATAAATTATCAAGAATAGGCCAAGGATTAGTGATGGTCAAAATACTTTTTATATAATACGAATAGAGATTAAGGGTTTTTTCTGGTTCAATGTCAAACAAACATGATACTGCTTTGCAATATGTTTTATCCAAAAAACCAGGATAATTTATGAATAAGAATGAAAAACACTCAATAATTTGGTCAGATATATTTTTGTTCATGTAAGGTAATTGACAAAAAAACTTAGAAGAAAAAAACATGGGAATGAGTGCCTTATTCCTCTTCATTATACTAATACAAACAGACAATATTGATACTAACGCATAATGAGGAATATTCATTCTAATATTTGGCCCTATATACCTATAAAAAGAGAGAAATGAGTGTTCGTCTACTTTTTTTGCTGATGCTTCAAGAACCCTAATGAAATGGGGAGAATTAGGATTCAATAATACTTTTGTTTGATCTTTTATTTCGTCTCCACTTGCATATATATCAGAACTATATTCATCATTATATACATATTTACCTTTAGGACTCCAGTCATCACAATTACTTTTTATATTCATGAAGTCTTTGATATCATGTCGATTTTCTAATTTGTTGATGTATTGTTTAAACATATCAATATCTTTTCTTCTTGTCCCGGGGAATTCTACTTGGTTATTATAAAACCTTTTATATATAGAGGCAAATGATGGTCTTTTTGATGGGGTCTCGTCCCAGCATTCTTGAATCAGACTCTTTAAAGGACCATTAATTGCTTTTAAAAATGGTGGTCTTTCTCCATAATCTAAAATTTGAGTAAAAATTTCACTCATTTCTAAGTACTTATACGGCCTAATGTTTTGGGTCATTTCATACAATATCATTGCAAATGCATAAACATCGACTTTTGAGTCATAAGAATGGCTTGTAATAAGTTCTGGAGCCATATAATTCGGTGTTCCAATCTTTGCAGTCATTTCATCCTCATAAAACCTGGCTATTCCGAAATCTCCAATTTTTGGTAAAAGCCTAGAATCAAGCATTATATTTGCGGCTTTAAGATCTCGATGTATAATGCCTAAAGAGTGTAAATGAACCATACCGTATGATATCCCCATTGCAATTGCAGTTAATTGAGTTGGAGATAATTGGAATCCTTCTTTGTTCCGAACAAATTTATCGAGTGATCCATTAGGCATATATTCTGTGATGATTGCATATGGAGTATGATTCGTAAACCCCACTATTGGCAATAAAAATGGATTTTTGCATTTTGCCATTGTCTCTATTTCACCTAAATATCTTCTAAGCTTGTTTCCTTCTAATTTATCATTATATATGGTTTTAATTGCACATTCTCTTCCAGTTTTAGAGTGTATTGCTCTTTTAACTTCTCCAAATCCCCCTTTCCCAATAGTGTCTCCAAAAACAAAGTCTTTTAACTCTAATAAAAGATGCTTTTCTACTTTGCTAAACTCTTTTAATTGTTTCTTATATATAGACATAATACAAATACACTCTAAAATTTATTTTTTCTTCTTATTCTCTTTGAGGATTGGGCTCGTTTCGATTCCATTCCTCTTGCATTCGTCTGTGAATGCTTTCATAATTCTGTTTATAGCGTCTTTGCTTAGTGATTGATTAATTTTGCAACATTCAGCCACTTTATCAAGATGGTTAACATCTGATATAAACTCTTCTTGGGTTGAATACCATCCATTGATACATCTATCCTTAATCATATTAACACTTAGGGGTTTGATCATTTGTTTGAGCATCATGCTGATTTTCGCAGGTTTTGATATTGATTGAGAAAAGGCCTCAGAAAACGGCATTTTAACGAATCCATTAATAGTTTTCCCACAAGATACAAAAGCTTTGGTGATTTTGCTGGATTTCCTGTGTCTCTCATCGATACCGATTAATTCCCATGGAGAAATATCAATCTTCCTTTTGGTGCCTTCCATTTTGACATTGATACACTCATATGGCTCTTTTTCGTGGTTTGCTGAAATTGAATTGATAATACCCACCATTGTTTCCAGCTTACCCTCATTGTTTTGATGGAAATCAACGTGCTCTCCTTTCTCTAGCCGAGATAACAACCTCATTGATGATTCGTATTTGCTTCTAGAAATCAGAAAAGAAGGACTATTTGGAATACTATAATGAAAGCTAAAAACCGGTCCTCCATATTTTTTGGCATCAATAACAATAGTATACCCATTATAATCATATTCTATATTGGTTATTGTGCCAAAACATTGGTTAACCAATGATTTTGGCATATTTGGAAGAGATTGTCGAATACCTTCGGTTTTGTTATATTTATCATGACCTTTACGACAATAAAAAACTTCTTCTTCTAACTGTGGTACATATGGATTATTCTCAGGATTGTCCCAAAAGTTCCAGTCTGGAATACTCTTGGGTATTTCTTCAATATCGGTATCATCAGAGTCTTCAAAGGCTGTATTTTGAGTTGATAAAGGCCTTTTCTTGACAATTGTTTTTTGTGGGGAAGACTTTTGAGGCTTTTTATTTATCTTTTCGCTCTCAACTTCAAAGTCAGATGACTCATGTTCTGATGATAATACCTCTGTTGAATCATACTCATCAGAATCATCATCAATTACTACATATCTTTTCTTACTGATATCCTTTTTTGCTGGCTTTTCTTCTTCAGTAATGGATTCATCATGACTATCATTGATTTTTTTTCTTTGATTGATAGATTTCTTCTTTTCATTTAGTCTTGTATTCTTCGGCGCATATTCTTCTTCTTCTTCATTGGAGTCATCACTCATATAATCTTGGCTTGAATGAGTTTCGTTCTCAGAATATTCATCTTTTTTGATAACAATTTTGCTCTTCTCATTTGCCTTTTTGGTTGGTGTTTTTCTTGTCATCATGGGTTTTTTGATCCTTTTAGGTACAGATGGCGGTGAATATGATCTCGGGGGAGGCCTTCGCCTATTCAAAGTTGCATCAGAATCACTATTAGTGGAATTACTATAATCATCTGTTGTGCAATCATCATCGTTCCCATTTTCATCTTCGCTGCTTTCAGCAATAGAAGTATCTTCTTCACTACTCGCTCGATTATTCCTTCTCCTTTTTGAAACAGGTTCAGCATACTCTTCTTGTTCAGTAGATTCATTTTCATCACTCAATGATTCTTCGATTACAGATCTTGACCTTGTTGTTCTTTTAGTGGTTGGTTGAGATAAGATGTTCACCACCTCCCTCTCTGATTGCGGATCTGTTTCATCATTATCACTATTCTCCATACTTGTTTCATGCTTACTTGATGCTTTTGATTTTCCTGGTTCTTTTTCCATTCTTTTCCATGTCTCTATCATATTTGACTCATCATTCTTGATTTTGTCAATGACAATGGGTACAGGAAGCTCTAGAGATAATTCATTTAATTGATAAATTCTTGGTTGAGGATCTTTAACTGTTCCATTACAATCAACAATAATTGATTGATCATTAACGCCTTCTTCTATCTCTGACAGGAAAAACATTTCTGAAGTGGTAAATGAAGTAGTGCCACTTCCATAAACCGTAATTCCTCCACATTGATCAGCCACATATATGAAACCACCATCTTTTGACCATATAGCCTCGGTAATTCGAGGTCCTTCTTCAGACCGAAGAGGTAAAACAACTTCTCCCCTTTCAATATTCCAAAGAGCACATTTTCCTGATATACATCCAATAAATGCAATATAAGCAAACCTTGGATGTGCAGACAGTACAACACAATGATCTGAATATACTGGGTGGGTGGCAATTGAAATTGCTTTCCGATTTAAAGTGTCCCATGTAAATAGATAAGTTGAAGATATGGCAATAACCCTTGTTTCATCGCAATTCCATGTGCATTGAAGCAATCGTTGCTTAATTCCATTAGTGGAACGTGTACTATAGTTAATAACAGACTCCCATGCACCAACAACAGCATTCCATAATTTTATTGATTTCTCTTTTGTGGAAATCGAAAGAATCTTATTACAGGTCTTTTTGCTAAAAAAAACAAAATCAGGAAGCATAGAATGACCCTCAAGTTGCATTTGTTGCTTTGTAGATAAGGAAAGGACAGTTACAATAGTTGGATCTGCCGAAAAAACCAAGAATTGCCCACCAGGAGAAAATGATAGCCAGGCAGCGGGTTCACCAGACGATGTAGGTACTGTCATTAATTCTTCAGTCTTAGATGCATTTTTTGCATTGATTTTCCAAATTTTTACACATCCTTCTTCTGAAGCAGCTGCTAAATATTGTCCACAATTCGAAAACCTTAAGGCATGGATTTCATTTTTCATTTCAAGTCTAATCAATAATTCTCCTGTCTGTAAGGACAAAAGACAAAGAGTATGATCATGTGATGAAGTTCCAAAAATGGTGTTTGATGGATGAATTGCAATATCGGATATGACATTAGAATGATGATTACAGGTTTTGATAAGAGTAGTCTCTGGAAGATGCCATATTTTTATAATGAAATCATCAGATCCTGTTATTAGAACCCGTGAAGTTCTATCCACTGCTAAACAAAAAATCTTATCGAAATGACCAACTATTCTCGAGAGTGGTTTCATTCCAAAAAACGGAGAAAAAGGCTTTCCTAGTTGGTTAAGAATTATATCTGTTTCAGAAATCTGGTTATCGGTGTTTGAGGGTGAAAAAAACAAAGATGGAAATTGGGATTTCGGACAAGCAAGTGAAATAAGTCTAATAAGTTGATCATCTGGAATTCCTACTAAAACTCTTTTGTCCAATTGTTCAAAAGAAAGAGTTTGCGAAAAAACAAGAGATGGAAACAATCGCCTTTCCTCACATTCTCTTATAAAACTGTCTCCAAATGAAGGAAACTGCGAACGCAAAAATTTGGCGATTAAAAAGTACAGCTCACTCCTCAGTTCTTCATTCATCAGTTTTTTTACTTGGGAATAACCAACCGCAGTATGAAGCCTCTCATCCTCGATTGTTAAACATTGTGATTTTTCAGATGAAAAATGGAAATTCGACAACTAAAACCAGTTTTTTATATGAACAAGCAGCTTTTACATAACAAACACAGCGAAAAAGGTCTCTTTATAACTTATTGATGCTGTTACAGGCAATTTTTCGCATACGGGAATCACCCATTTTCAAAGTTTACAATGTAAAACTATCCTATACAAATTTTTACATACCCGTTTGAAGAACCTATTTTTTCCTAGTTGCGTTTTGCTTAAACAAACTCAACACAGAAAGGATGGCATCTCTAAGATTTGAAATCTGAGCACCCGATGCTTGAGGTACTGATATCGGAACTATTTGCAATATTTGTTGTTCATGAGAATAAAAATCAATTCTCCTTGTGCTATTCGGAGCTGGTTGGAAATCAATTGTTTTCCATGGATATGCCTTTTTAGAAATTTTTGATTTGATAATAATGGAAAGATGGGATGCCTCTATGGTAAGTTGATTGCTTGATTGGTCTTTAGCTTTGAAAGAATAAAATCCTTTTTCATAATAAAAAACTGAGTAATCGCCTGAAGAATCACCTTCAACAGGACCAATTTCTTGTGATATCCTTTGCTGAGCACCATCAGCACCTATTGCTCTTAAAATATATCCGACTTCATTTGCCGAAATGATTAAGGTTTTACCTTTAGCAAATTCAATCCAATCATTTTCATTATACTTTTGCCAAACAACTTTGCATTTTTCGATAAATGTATCATTGGTAGTTAGACTCAGTGTTGAACCAAGGATGGGCTCACCATTAATTGATATAAACGACAACGGTGGTATAACTCCAGATGATCTGACAGTAATAGAGGGTCCCACCTTATTCTTATTATCAATAAACCTTGCATTACAACATATATAGCAATCAATGTCATCTGCTGTAATAATATATGTAGCTGTCCTTGGTGCATTTGTTTTCACAAATTGAGTCCCATCCCATCTTTTCCATTTATAATCAATCATTAGTTTTGGATTCTTCTTAACATAACAAAGCAACTTGCAACCAACAGTTATGGGTCCATCTTCTTTCATCAATCCCTCTGGAACTGGCAAACAACTATGAATTGGTATCTTATTTGAAGAAAAAATTTCTTCTGACCTCTGTTTGATAATACCAGCTTCTATTTCGCATCCAATCATAGCAGGATGAGGAGTTAATTTATGCAAATTATAATTTTCAATATCACTGCATATATTATCCTTCCAGACTCTCCAAAAATATGAAGCTATTTCATCCGATGGAAGATTTGTTGTAACGACGAGAACTCCTTTGGGTGTGACATCAATCAAAACATTAATTTTGTCTCTTGGTTTAATCTGAGATATTATAACGTATGGATCTCGATTTCTCGGACTATCTGGCCTATTTTTAGACATTGTAATCTTAATTTTATTTTTTTGATCTTCCTGGGATATATTATAAGAAATTCCCGAAAAAAATGATCTCCATTCATTTTTAGAAAACCTATACCACTTGAAAACAAAGTCATGCAATTGTTGATCACTAATTCGAAATAGATTGTTAACTGAGATAGTTTGCCCAATAAATGCAATTGGCTCAGAAACTTGTTGAGTTTGTTCATAATAGTCACCCCTTTTAGTATCAACAATAATTCTAATTCTTTTGCCAATATCGCAATACAATAGATCTAAATGCATATTGTTAGAAACAACCTTCCATCTTTCATCTTCTACAAAGTTTTCAATGAACCATTTAATTGAATAACCAGCAGATTGAATAGAAATCCTTTGACCCGCAATAACTGGTCCGGAAATAATTTTATTCTTAAAAGCACCAGATCTGATGATTGAAGTGAGATTTGAATCTTTCGTATCATCTCCTATTGATACTCTTGCTTTGATCTTGGATCCTACATCATCAAATCCAATTATATAATCACCACCTCCATTTTGAACGATAACATCACTTGATCCACGGGAACAACGAATCCAAATTATTTCAATAGGCACATTATTTGTTCCATTCATTGTAATGTCACATGTCACCAGAGATCCAACGCATTCTGTGGTATAAATCAAGTTTACAGAATGTATTTGTGATGAATTAAGTTCAACTCTTCCAAAAATCACATCGATTTGATCAGAAAGAAATCTCAAGTACCTACCAACGATGTTTTTTGTTGGTGTAAATGATTCACCATTAAATACTTCAGAAAACCCATTTACAGACTCAATATCGGATATAAGCCAATGTCCAGTCTGAACCATTTGTATTTGAGATCCTTCAATTGGTTTGCATATACCTGGAAGGTCAATTAATTGACCTCCTGAGTTCAAAACGGAATTGGATTTTGTCGAAAACACAATACTTGAAGTTTCTTTCGAATAAACATTTATTCCAAGGTACTTCCCAACATATATTGATTTTGGAATAAAAACAGGATTCTTGTGTCCAGTATTAATTAAATAACTTCCATCGTATATTATCCACTCTAATGAATAGAGGCTTTCGTTAATATCCAATGTGTGGAATAATGCCAGATGGGGGTGTTCAACTTGCATTGAACCCGCAATAGATAAATATACTTTTGGAGGAAGAATAGGATGAGTTGAATAGCAATAATAAATAATACCATCAATTAAACAAGAAACACGAAGATATCTTCCAACAATTGCTTTTGGGGGAGAAAACTTTAAACTTTGTGTAAGTGATGTGTAGAGTTCAAAAGGAGAGAGCATATCTATAGATGTTTCAATATTCATTTTAATTTGGCACTCTGGTATTGATTCAAATTCGATCTCGAATTCTTCCCCTTCTCTGATTGTTTCTGGAATCGAAAATTTGGATATCTCAATATCGCTCTTTTCAATAATCGCCTCTACATGAACACCCTTGAATTTGGTGTTAGGAAAAGATGTCGATACTGGATACAAATCCATTCTAAGTTCTTTTCCTGCCAATCCAAATGGTATTGAACAAAACTGTTCGTCAGAAAGAATGGAACCATTTGAGCTCCATATTGCCGAACATAATACTGAAGATGTTTGAGAATACCCAATTATTGAACCCTCATTAATTGAACCAACAAGACTTGTCACAGGAATAATTGGAGAAATCAATGAATGATCATAGCCAATTGGATCCCTTGTATATGAGGTGAACCAAGATCCTTTAACCTCGTATTCACATTTTACTACGCGATCTGTTATATCAGGAGAAACTGGGAGGAATCTAGAAGGACAATCTAATTGAATCCACTCATTATCATAAATATACCATCTTGCAGCAGAGACATCTCTTGGTATTCTTATCTTCATCGATCCTCCACTATTTAAAACGGAAAGAGGGGGTTCAGATGACAAAAAGCTATATGAATAATCTACCTCTTCTTCTTCAGTATTATGTGGGGTGGGATCTCTTCCCGCTCTCAATGATATTCCAACAAGAGGGGTCAAATGAAAAGCTTTCACAAAATCTGCTTCATTTACATTTGATCCATTAATTGATTGTATCTGGATCGACCCAACTGCACAAATAACTAGGAAAGGAGAAAACACAAGAGGATTTCCTCTTAAATCTATAGAAATCAGTGAAGGAAAGACCGGGAAATATGAAAAAGTAGATAAATTATTATGAACTAATGATAAAGTAAGAAGATTGGGCATAATTGGAAATCCTTTCAATGAAGTCAAAGCACAAAAATCGAGAGAAAGGCTTCTAAGGTTAGTTAATATCGAAAGGTTGTATAATTCATACTCTACCATACTAATACTCAATGAAACAAGAGAAGGATGGAGCAACGGAATCGACATTCCACTTGAAATTATCAAAAAAGATGAATTACTATCAGAACTTTCATATAACTTACTAGAAGATTCGGAAATACCAGGATTTATCACTAAAGATCCCTCATTCAGTGTGGAGGGTGATGAGAGCATTTTAAAATTTGTTATGCATACAGGGTTTCGGCAGACAGAGCAGTTTAAAGGACATGTATCATATGCAAATCGACGTTTTATTTATGGAAAACGACAGTTGCCGTTTTCATTGATTTCGATTAAGTCATTCGACCAACCGATTGATCATTATTCACATATCAAAGTATCTAATGGAGCTTACTCAGTATGTGTAAAAGATGGTACTAAGCTAGAGATTTTTGGAGTAGGAGAAAAGAAAATCTCTTTACAATCACGCGTTTTGTCTTTGTTTCCAATTCCAGGTACATTAATGTTTGCCATTGTCCACGAGGATAAAAAAGTGAGTATTATTTCTAATAATGGACAAATTGTTCCAGTTGGTGAAGATATAAAATTGTATTCTTCATCATCAATCACATTTCTGTATTTGGAAGAAAAACTATATTTAGTCTTTTGTTCTTCATTTTCTATTTTAATTTTTGTACTCAAACCGGGAAAGAAAGCTGTCACACTAAGTCTTGTGTCAGAATGGAAAGTCGAAAACTCTGGGTTCACATGCCTCTCTTCTTTTTCGTACAAGGGTAATGTGTATTTGGTTTTATCTGACTTTGATAACGCTTACTACACAAAATTTTCGGATCAACCGGGTTTTCTACCTGAGTTTAAACTCCTTGATTTTCGGAATAAATCCTTAAATGATGGCACAATTCATAAAGTGCCTCATTTTATACGATCGAATGATAAGTTTATTGCTTGGATGAATATGCACGAATTAGTATTGATTCCAATTCCTGCCCTTTTTGAGAAATCAAGCTTATATCAGCCTTGTCATGTTCCCTTAAATGAGATTGCTAAAAGTTTAAAAATTGAAAATGCAGCTGGACTTTTGTTTTTAAATAGCTGCCCATTTATCCTAACCAAGTATCATTGTGTTATTGTGAGTGTTCCTCAGATTACTGATAATTCGGGCCTCTGTGCAGTTTGTTTGAAAAATGGGATGATTGCTATGACAAAGCTATTTAATACGCTTCATGTGAAAGGAATAACAAATTCTCCAGATTTAGAATCATTTATAATAACTACGTCTTATTGTGCATTGGAAGGGGATTATTCCAAAGAAACATCCTTAATGGAGGTCCCTTTAGTTAAGACTCAAAAGCCAATTTGTATTAGTGGACTTTCTCCAACACCAATAGTATCATCATCTGAAATATTGTTGTATTTGATTACTCACAACATGTGGGAAAAAGCAGTTGAATTATTGAAGTTATTCATTCAGAAAAAGAAAGATTCCTTAGCGATCGAGTTTCTAATTAATGAAATCAGTCTTTTATCACATGCTCAATTACATTCTGCTGAATTATTTGTTCCAAAATTCTTGGTTAAACAAACAAACACTGATATGTTGAAAAAGATTAATTATATTGTTAGTATAAGGTCATTTTCTCATATTGGAGAATCTTTAAAAAGTGAGAAATTTATTAGCTCGGCATTTGATTATGAATCAAAAGTTCAGTTTCTAATTAAGATGGGACAATACAAAAAAGCTTTGGAGTATTCTATTGCCAATAAATACTTTTGCGAGATTTCCATTAAAGATCCATCGGCTTTTCGAGAGTATCTATCTAGAATATCCCTAAGCGATTTATCGAGTATAATGCCAAAAATTGCGCCATTTATTTCAAAAAGAATTGGAGTCAGTATTATTGATGTTTTGTTATCGAAATGTATTAACAATAATGACCCGTATCTCACATTTATCTTTTTATGGCTTCTTTGTCATGAGAAAGATATTGAAAAATATGATAAGACCATTTCTCGAGATTTTCTCAGCAAGAAACTGAAGCCATATGATTTTTTGAGCATGATGGATTTTTGCAAATCAGTTTCATCCAAAACACCACAATATCACCTTCCAATGACTTCTGCAGCAGTTGCTGCCTCAGTTGGCCTATTTAATGAAGCATCAAAGATTGTTAGAGGATATGATAAAGAAGCTTTGGCATTGTACGAAAAGAAGAAGAAAAAGATATTTTCTCATATACAAAGGGAATCAATTGTTTATAATGAACTCACAGATATCAACCAAATAGCTAACAAACTGAATGGTTTTCTTATGTGTGTGGCAGAACTAACAAAGCAAGCGAATAGAAATGCAGATCTCCTTACAAAAACAATGATAACCCCACCAACGATACCAACAATTACTGTTTGTTCAGAATGTAAGAACAATTTGTCAAATCAATCCTATTCTTTTGGATGTGGTCATGGATTTCACAGAGAATGTTTATTATCACTAATGCGGAGAGTCATTTCCCCCGAAGAATTACTAGAACTTGACGAGTTATGCTCATATCGATACCCATCAAAAAAGGAAAAAGACAGGATAGAGCAGATTATTTCTCAAGACTGTCCAATTTGTGGGAGTATTTCGATAAGGTTAATTTCAAAGCCTCTTGTTGATTTTTCATCGTTAACTTCTCAATTTCCAATTTTATGATAGCCGTTTATTTTTAATGAGCGAATTACCTCAATTCGAGCGTGTTGCTGAACATGTTTATCAAAAAGGGGAGAAAATATATGTAATTGATGAAAATGACTATGATATTTATGCAGCTCATATTCATGATGTCAAAGAAAACGCTTGGGACATTCATTTTCCAGAGTACCCTGATGATGATAAGGTATTCAATACAACCTCACGATTTTTAGTATCCACGCCTGTCAATGATAAGATTTTTGAAGAGCAAGACAAAATCAGGCTTGAATTGGAAAAGGAGACTGAAGATGAGGAAGAAGAATTTCAAGAAGAAGAAGAAAAGAAACCAACAAAGAAGAAGAAATAAAATAGGATTTTACAGAGTTCTCTTGTTTTTTTGTTTTTTCATTTCTATTTGTTTCTTACTGTATTCACGATCCAATGATATCTGCTTCTTTTCTAATTCATCCACTCTGAGCTGAATTGTTTCAAGACGTGCTTTGAGTGTTGAACTTTCAATTTGTCCGTTTCTTTGATAAATCTCGAGCGAGCGAAGAATCTTAAATAATTTTTTCGTTTCTTCGTTTAGGGTATCAAACAAATGATCATTTCGGAGAGATGCCGACTCTATGGATTGGAAATATTGTTTGTTCATTGATTCGACTTTCCTGTTGAGTCGTGAAAGCTCCTTTGTAATATTATAATTTTGATCATCTTGATGAAGTTGATCCCATATTTCAGAGAATCTATCATAATCTGGCTCTTCTCCTTTCATTTCATCAATAATCATTAATTCTGCTTTTGTTAGGAGAGATGGACCAATGTTTTCAACCTGAGAAAGTTGTTGCTCTATTTGATGATGAATCGGATATACAAGACAAACAGGAGGCTTCTCAACATCAGGGAATTTGAGAGCATCGTATACTTGCAAATGAAGAGCCTCCTCAATGATAAGCCTATCAATGTTGTCTAGGCTATTCTCATTTAAAATGGATATGTCGACTGGATTTGGTCTTGGTAAGCCTTTTTCGACGCATATTGGCATATTGATAATTGGAACTTCATTAACAGAACGAGTATTATGAATTGTAATGCTTTTGTTTGATTTCTTCATCAATGACAGAGAATGATCAGAATCCAATAATGATTTACCTTGATTTCTTAGTGATTCGATTATAGATATTTCTTCTGCAGATACTTTTGGATCTGGTAATGATAACTCTCCTTTTGAAACAACCATAGTCTGATTTTGCAGTTGTTCCTCAACTTTCAACTCGTGCTTCAATTTATTCAAACTTTCTTCTTTCTTTTTTCTTTCATTTATCTTCTTCTTTATATTGGATAGCCTTTCTTGCTTCAGCCTTTTATCTTCTTCATCTGTTTCAAATCTACCTTTCTTTGCAGAATGTGTTGTTAAAACATCCATATCGAATTCTTCATCTTCCCATTCATTCCTTTCTTCAATAATTAAACCAGATTCAAGAAGCTCCTTCTTCTTTTGCTTTTTCGCCAGCTGCCGCAAAACCTCAAGCTGCCTCTCTCTGGCTTTCCTTCTCGCTTTTTTCCCTTGGGTATTAGCAAGACGAGCTCTTGTTTCTTCCAACATTTCCTTTTCATCTTTATCAAGTTCGATTGGATCAGGAATGGCGTCAAGGGTCTCAAAATTTGGCATCATTTCATGCTCAATAGCTGCAGCATTATCTTCGATATATTTTGTATTTGTCGATTTATCAATTAGTTCTTTATACCTTTCAGAACACTGGTAAGCAGAACGTCCAAAATATTGCGAAATAGTTTTCCACTGCATTGGCATTGATTTAGCTAAATGAATCAATTTTTCATCTTCTTTAGGGGTCCATGGTGTTTTTCTAAGCGTCGGATCAAGGTACTCATACCATCGAGCTTTAACTTGTGATGGAGACTTCCTCGCAAGAAGAGAAGCAATCCTAAGCCATTGATTCCCTCCATACTTCATATAAGCAGCCATAAGAATGCTGTCTTCAACATTTGTCCAAGCACCACCACGAATATAAATCTTCATATTTTACTTATGTCAAACTGATTTCATTTTTTGGACGAGAGTCTTGATAGAGAACTCTTTCTCTAGCTCTTCCTTCATTAGACTTGGATCAAAATCTGGAATTTCTGGAATTTTTAGTTTGGAAGAATTCACAAGCGGAATGATATTATCTGTTGAGGAATATATGATGCTTGAGTCGCTATCGGATTGAGCCAAGGGATTGGAATCAAGGTTTGGAGGAAGCCCACTGATAATATCAATCTGTGGTTTCCCTGTGTAGTCAATTATTGTTTTATCACTAGATATTGTGTCATTAGATGATGAGAATTCGTATGTTATTGTCGAGTTTGGATCAGGATTTGATGTCATTAAGTGTCATGTATACGTTTAAAATTAAAAATTGGAATGAGTTGCTCTATTAAAGTGGCTGTTAGAGTTAAGCCTACAGCGAATAAGTATCGATCATGGATTGTTGATAAAAATGATAATAGGATTTCAAAAAATGGATCTGATAGTTGCAATTTTTCATATGATTATGTTTTTTCTGGAGAATCTGAAACAAATGAGATTTACGATTTAGTCGCAAAGGAAATAGTTCATGATGCAATTAATGGAACAAATGGCACAATCATCGCGTATGGGCAAACTGGATCTGGTAAGACTTTTACCATGACAGGAATTGAAAGTTCCCCAGGAATCATTCCGCTTGCAATATCTGATATTTTTCACAGCATAAGTAACACTGAAACTCATGAATATGAAATCAGTTTGTCGTATTTTGAGATATACAACGAAAAAATCCGAGATCTTCTTGTTGATGGATCTCAGCATGAGAACAAGCCTAGATTAACAAATATTATTATATCTTCACCTGAAATAATGATGGAACAGATATATATTGGTGAAACTAGAAGAATGGTTGGATCAACTTTGATGAATGAGCACTCAAGCAGGTCACATGCCATTGTTCGTATTATCATTGAATCAAGATCTAGAGATGATGATTCGACAACATATTTTAGTTCACTGGATCTAGTTGACTTAGCTGGAAGTGAGTGTATTAAGCAAACCGAAGCCACAGGTGAAAGGCAGAGAGAAGCCAGTATGATTAACAAATCTCTTCTGGCTCTGTCAAAACTTATTGATTCTTTGATAAAAAAGCAATACCCCAGTTATCGTGATTCAAAATTAACTATGGAATTAAAGAACTCTCTTGGAGGTAATGCTAAAACAGCAATTATTACCACAATAAGTAATGATAATGATAAAAAAGGAGTTAGCGAAAATAGTTTAAGATTTGCATCTAATGCTATGAAAATTAAAAATAAGCCAACCGTCAATAAGCTTGAAGAAGAAAAATCAATGGTTGAAAGGCTACAAAGAACCATTTGGAATCTTGAAAAAGAATTAAAGACACTTAAAGAGGATCCTCATTCAAGAAATAGGGAGAATGAATCTTTTAGATGTAACTTTGTTGTTCCAAATATGTCTGAATTGCTATCCAAAAAACAAAGGAGATTATCATATTCTGGAGTTACATCAAAAGGTAACATGAATCAATTGGTTGAAAAAGAAGTGCAGGGATTGTTTTCTCCTGAAAAACTAGAGCTTCCTATTAAGATTATGAAGAGACCATCATTGGGTAAATCAAACAAAGAGACCATTCTTACCACACCAATTTCAAGAAAAGCAGTTTTTTGCATTAATGACACTGTATTTGAGGAAAAGAGCGATGATTCGGATAATTTTGATGCTATTGATAACGAAATAATAATGTTAACATCCAAACAAACAAAATTGACTCTTGATGATTCATTCTCTGAACCAGTTGAACTTCCAAAGAAAAAAAAGAAATCTCTTGAAAACAATGGTGAAACTGTGACAGAATCCGTTCTTATTTCATCAATTCAATCGATAAATAATGAATCCGAAACATTGTCTCAGATCCCAGTTATATCAAAATCAAAAAGGAGAGAAATTGTTGAGTCTGCAATGACTCATTTTTTGAAATTTCCAAATATTACTAAAGAGAGGTCAAATGGCCGTGTATCTTCACTTACAACAGAGAATCAAGAATTAAAAAAGAAGATTGCAGAACTTGAAACCGAAAACAAATCTCTTCAAGAGAAAGTTGATTCATCGCAACCAATTCAATTGGAAAAACTTGATGAACCTATTAGTGTGAAAGACCAAATAATTAATGAGTTAACTGTATATAACCATAGTCTAGAATCTCAGTTGAACGAATGTAAAGGAGAAAAAGAACAATTAGAATCAATTCTGATTGATAAATCTATTGAAATTGAAGAGCAAAATGCTATAATAGAAGCATTGCATGCTTCATTTGGCAAAGATAATCAGCAAATGAATGAACTATCATCTACTGTATCTTCACAAAAGCAATTAATTAATGAATTGCAAGCAGAAATTGCATCCCTTTTAGATAAGCACCATAAAGAATATATATTGGAACTTGAAGCTCACAGCCATGAATCATTTGCTATTCAAGATTCTCATCAAAAAGAACTTTTGAGTCTTAAAGATCAACATGAAAAAGAAATGAAGCATATGAAAGAGACTTTTCACAATCAAATTGATTTGCTGAATGATGAGCATGAAAATGAAATTGTTTCAATCCGAAATAATCTTGAAGTTGTGCATAAGTGTAGTATTGATCAACTTAAGCAAGAGATTTCAGTGGACTTGAAAAAACATAACCAAAAGATACAAGAAATGAAGAAATTGGTTGATGAAAAAGAGCAGGTATTAAATATGTACAGCGAAGAGATTCAAGATCAGGATCAAAAAATTAAATTACTTGAAGCTCAATTAGCAGAACAGTTTATCGAAAACGAGAAACTTCATAAAGCAACAATAATGGGATCCCTGTGCAAATCCATTACTGAACCTAGGATTTCCAATTGTGGTATGAACTTAAGGAAAAAAATTGAAGATCTAAAGAAACCAAATCTCATTACTCAAGAATCATTTGAGTTTTCTTGTAGTTCTCATACAAAATTTGCTATATCTACAAATATTGCAATTGAAATTGATTCCGATGAAGATTGTATAATTCAGCATCCCCATAATCCATCTGTTTTTATCCAAACAAAAGGAATCCCCAAAGTTTTGACACAAATTTTCTTTACATTATTGCAGGCCCTTATTCTATACCTTTGTTTTGTTGACTAAAATCATGTTTAAATCTTTATTTGTATCTCAATCATGGAATTTTATTTCAATATTTGATATTCCGCAAAAAATATTTTTGAAGTTCTTTTCAACATTTCTTTTGAAGATGATATAAAAAAATTATATTGTTTATTGGGCAGGAAATTGTTGTTAAAATTTTATAATTCTAGTCTGAAAAGAGTACGTGGAGGCAAATCATACAATGGAACAGTGGAATAAACATTCGATCTATAATATCGATTAAACAGGGTATTTTGAAGAAATAATCAATATAATTTTTGATATGAGGTTTAAATAATCCATTAACGACAAATTGCCCACTAAATATTCAATATAGCTAATGAGAGTATTTTGGATATAAATTTGGAAAAAATTTTTCTTCCAACATTTTCCATCAGCATTCTATCAGAAATAAGATTTCCAATTTAAACTTGCCAAATAAAGAATCAGAGTTTGATGGCGAACTGTTGGAATAGTTGTTCAATTATGACAGGATTATTCAGTCTATTTATTATTATTTTGGGTACAATTATTTGTATTGTGAGTGAAAAAGTAGGCGATGGGGTCATTAGTTTTGGTGTCTTTTTGGGACTTGTGAGTATCTGTGTTGGAGACTCTTGGGGAGAAAAAGGCACAGAAGAACCTATCTTTTCCCATATTGAATAGGTGTGTTTTTTGGGGAAAGATTTTTCCTATTTGGGGAATTCTTTTTCATAAATTGGGGAATCAATGTTTTTGGAAACCTTGTTTTTTTAACACTTGAAATTAATAAATTTGATTTCAAACAAATATATTTTCTGGGATTATACTTTTCACATTATTATATAAAAAAAGAGCTGAAAATTTATTACTCGATTGAGACGTGGTACATTCT
>Ga0074193_1001678_pt1 | contig 25004 bp, 15 predicted proteins | sample EPASupsiteHSE605_FD_64523 | JGI IMG/M metagenome (GOLD analysis project Ga0074193, IMG submission 64523) | Bioremediated contaminated groundwater from EPA Superfund site, New Mexico - Sample HSE6-05 | ecosystem: Environmental > Aquatic > Deep subsurface > Groundwater > Contaminated ... | reverse complement strand
CCGGATCGTGACCTGCAACGTGGCCTTGTGCGCTTTTTTGGCAAGGGCTCCAAGGAAAGGCTGGTGCCCCTGCACGACCTGATGCAGCAAATGCTGGCAGACTATATCAGCGCATGCAGGCCTCTTTTTGCGCCCACAGGCAACCAGCTTTTCGTCAACCGATCGGGCCGCGCCCTGACGCGCCAGTACGTGTGGAAAATGGTTAAAAAATATGCGCTTGAGGCTGGCATCCGCCGCGCCATTTCGCCACATACGTTCAGGCATTCCTTTGCCACGCACCTGCTCGAGGGCGGCGCTGACCTGCGCGCCGTGCAGATGCTGCTTGGCCATGCCGACATAAGCGCCACAGAAATTTATACCCATGTGCAGGCCGAACGCCTGCGCGGCATACACCATCAATTCCACCCCCGGAGCCGCCAGTGATCCCCGCGCCGGAAACCACCCCACAGGCGGCGTCCGCCCAAACCACAGCCGATCAGACTGCCGTGCAGGCGGCGTCCGCATCTGTGGCCTCTACGTTGCAGCATACAGCCGGGACAACGCTCATCACCTGCCACGCAAGTGCAGATTTTGACGCCTTTGCAGCCATGCTGGCGGCCCGCTTTCTTTACACCCCGCATGTGCTGCTCTTTCCCGGCACGCAGGAGCGCGGCCTGCAAAAACTCATTGCCGGGCTGGATACGGCGGCGCTGGGCATTGTGGAAACTCCGGCCATTCCGTGGGAGTCCATAAACCGCCTTGTGGTTGTGGATACCCGCCAGCGTGGACGCATAAGCCATGTGGCCCAACTGCTCGACCGTGATGACGTAACCGTGGAGCTGTGGGATCACCACCCGGATTCCACGGACGACATCACAAGCCCGCACACGCACATGGCGCACATAGGCTCTGTCACAAGCCTCATTGTGCAGGCCATTTCGGAGCGGGGCCTCAGCCTCAGCGCGGACGATGCCACCCTGCTGGGTCTTGGCATTTATGGCGATACCGGCTCTTTCACCTACTCTTCAACCACGCAGGCCGATTTTATGGCGGCGGCATGGCTGCTCGGGCAGGGCATGGATGTGAACCGCATCGACGCTCTGGCGGCCCACGAGCTCACGAGCCTGCACATTCAGGCCTTGAACAGCCTGCTGGAATCCACCCAGACGTACAACATCAACAATGTTCAGGTAACGCTTTCAGAAGCGGCCATGGAGCATTATCTGGGTGATTTCGCCTATCTGGCCCACCGCCTTATGGAAATGGAAAGATTCCCGGTGCTGTTTGCCATCGGGCTTATGGACGACCGTATTCAGGTGGTGGCCCGCAGCCGCAACGAGGCCATCAACGTTGGCGACATCTGCGCGGCCCTTGGCGGCGGCGGGCATGCCTACGCGGCTTCGGCCTCCGTGCGCTCCATGACAGTGCATGAAGTGCGCGATATGATTCTGCGCCACCTCTACGCCCAGGCTTACCCCGATAAAACCGCGCGCGAATATATGTCTTCGCCAGCAGTGGGCATTGAGGCCACCGCCACCATTCATGAGGCGGATGAACTCATGCTCCACTTCGGGCTCAAGGCCGTACCGGTCTTCATGCCCGATACCCGCCAGTGCATCGGCCTGCTGGATGCCCTCACGGCCTCGCGGGCCAGCGCCCACGGTCTTGGCGCATCCACGGTTGAAGACTACATGAGCCGCAGAATCACCACACTGCCGCCGGATGCAACGCTCAAGGATCTGACCACCACCATCGTGGGAGGCCGCCAGCGCCTTGTGCCCATTGTGGAAGACGACAAGGTTATCGGCGTGGTCACGCGCACCGACCTTATCAATGTTTTTGCGCAGGAGCCGGGCCATATGCCGGAACCGCGCACCACCGGCGGCAAGGAGCGCAACCTCGGCAAACTCATACAGGACAGACTGCCCCTTGCCAGCCGCAACATGCTGCATCTTGCGGGCAGGCTGGGCAGGGAGCTTGGGCTGCCGGTATATGCCGTGGGCGGCTTTGTACGCGATCTTCTGCTCCAGCGCCCCAACCAGGATATTGATCTGGTGGTGGAGGGCAACGGCATAGCCCTTGCGCGGGCGCTGGCAAAAGAACTCAACGGGCGGGTGCGCGAGCACCAGAAGTTCCTCACCTCTGTGGTCATTTATACCGATGCCGCAGGGGCCGAAGCCCGCATCGACGTAGCCACGGCGCGCCTTGAATATTATGAATACCCTGCGGCCTTGCCCACGGTTGAGCTTTCGTCCATCAAGATGGATCTGTTCCGCCGCGATTTTTCCATCAACGCGCTGGCTGTGCGGCTTGATTGCGAGCCGTTCGGCCAGTTGGTGGATTTTTTCGGCGGGCAACGCGACATCAAGGAGCGCGTCATCAGGGTGCTGCACACCCTGAGCTTTGTGGAAGACCCCACCCGCTGCCTCAGGGCTGTGCGCTTTGAGCAGCGCTATAACTTCCATATCGGGGCAGGTACGGAAAAACTCATCAAGAACGCCCTCAAACTCAAGCTCATGGACAAGCTCTCGGGCTTTCGGCTGTTCCACGAATTTCAGCATATCTGCGATGAGGACGACCCTTCAGCCTGCATTGCGCGTCTTGACCAACTTGGCGTGCTGGAGGCGGTTTCTCCCCTGCTGTCGCTTAATCCCACGCGCAAAAACCTGCTGCTGCGGCTTCAGGAAACACTCACGTGGTACAGACTGCTGTATTTTGAAGAGGCAGCCCAACCCTGGCTGGCCTTCTTTCTGGCCCTCAACCACAACATGAGCTATGCCGATACGGCAAATCACTATCAGCGCATGGGCCTGCCCGACCCCCGGCGGGCCGACATTCTGCGCCAGCGCGAGCACATGCGCGTGGTGCGCGGCAAGCTGGAGCCGTGGCAAAAAGACCATGAGGCAGGCAAGGAGAGCATCAGCGCCCTGTGCGCCCTGCTGCGGCCCCTTTCGCTCGAATGCCTGCTCTACCTCATGGCAGACACAAGCAACGCCGCCTTGCAAAAAAACCTTTCGCGCTACATTACCCAGTGGCGCAAAGAAAAGACGGATGTGAGCGGCGAAGACCTGCGCATCATGGGGCTGGAACCCGGCCCCGCCTTTGGGCGCATTCTGGACGCCGTGCTTGCTGCCAAGCTTGACGGCACTGCTGCAACGCCAGAGCAACAGATGGACCTGGCGCGCAGCCTCGTGTGCAGTATTGGCGCAAAATCAGGCAATGGGAATGAAGAACAAACCAGTAGGAATTCTTCACTTGCCCAGCGTTTATAAGAGGTGTATACAAACCAACTATGAAACAACTATGGGCTCCATGGCGCATTGAGTACATTCTTGGCCCCAAGCCAGACTCCTGCGTGTTCTGCCTCCCCGAGCATACGGCGGATGACGAGCAGCGCCTGGTACTGCACAGAGGCCGGATGGCCTTTGTCATCATGAACAAGTTCCCGTATAATAACGGGCATATCATGGTGTGCCCATATCGGCACGTTATGCTGCTGGCTGACCTCAAGCCGGAAGAAACCCATGAAATCATGGATCTTTTACAGCAGTGCACGGTAATCTTAAAGCAGCACTTTAACTGTGAAGGCATCAATATCGGCCTGAACCAGGGGCAGGCAGCGGGCGCGGGCATTCGCGAACACCTGCATTTTCACCTGGTGCCGCGCTGGACGGGCGACTCTTCATTCATGGCAGTGTTTGACGAAGTGCGCACCATGCCCGAACACTTGAGCCGCACCTATGCGGCACTGAAACCGTATTTCACGAATGGCGCGGCCAATGGCAAGCAAGACCGCGCCGCTTCCACGCCCGGGCAGGAAGGTTGCGGCTCGTAAGGGCTGCATGACCTTGTGGCGGGGATTGTCTTTTTCGCAGGGGGCGACAAAGACCGGCTGGAGAGCGCGATGCTGTGCCCTCTTGGGCGATGCGGCATTCTCAAAAAGCCCGTGAAGTTTTTTTGAGATAGCTTTATTTAGCCTGAGGAGTATGTCTATGCGGTATATCAAAGTATTTTTGCTCGCCATCCTCTTTTTCCTCGCTCTTGTGTTCTTTTTTCAGAACCAGGGCGCGCTCTCCCAGAGCATGGTGCTCACGCTCAACCTGTTCTTTATTCCCGCCATGTCTTCCATCGCCCTGCCCTTCTATTTTCTGGTCATCGCGGCCTTCGCCTGTGGCGCCTTGATGACTCTGGGCTTTCTGGTGTGGGACAAGGTCAATCTGACCGCCCGCCTGATGAAGCAGAAATGGCAGATCAGCAGCCTTGAGCGCGAACTGGAAAAAACCAAGAAAAAGCTTGGCGCAGACACAGCCCGTGCGCAGTTCTTGAGCAAGAACGGCAAGGCCGAAGCCCAGCCCGCTCCTGTGGCCCCCGCTGCCGCAACTGCTGTTGCCGCCGAAGAATCACTGGTTCCGGATCCTGACAAGCAGCACTAGACGTTTCGCAATCCGCTTTGTGGCGCTGTTCGGCTGAGGGTCTGGGCAGCGCCACAATTTTTTTATGGCTGCGGTAAGCCGCAACCGTCACCATCACACCAAGAATTATTATGTCAGAAGCCCCCGTAAAACTGACTCCCATGTTTGAACAGTACATGGGCATCAAGGCCGAACACCCCGATGCCCTGCTGTTCTACCGTATGGGCGACTTTTATGAACTGTTTCTTGAAGACGCCAAGGTCGCGGCCCGCGAGCTTCAGATTGCCCTCACCAGCCGCAGCAGGGACGCAGAAAACCCCATCCCCATGTGCGGCGTGCCGTGGCATGCGGTGGAGGGCTACGTGGCCCAGCTCATCGACAAGGGCTACCACGTTGCCATCTGCGACCAGACAGAAGACCCAAAGGCCGCCAAGGGGCTGGTCAAAAGGGCCGTTACGCGCGTCATCACGCCAGGCACCGTGCTGGAAGACGCCAACCTCGCCAGCAAGAGCCATAACTTTTTGGGGGCGCTGTGCCCTTCCGCCTCCGGTGGAGCTGGCGGCCTTGCCTGGGCGGATATTTCCACGGGCCAGTGGTCTGGCGTTGAGTTCAAGCGCGAAGCCGAACTCTGGCAGTGGGCGCAAAAACTCGCCCCGCGCGAACTGCTGGTGCCGGAAGGGGTCGAGCCGCCCCAACGGTGCATTCTGGAAGGTATAAGGCTTGTGCGCATGCCCGCGCCCCAGTTTGACCTCAAACGCGCCACAGAGCGCGTTGTGGCCGCTCAGGGCGTGCGCGAGGCTGGCGCTCTTGGACTGGAAGGCAAGCCGGAGCTCATGCGGGCTTGCGGCGCGCTGCTGGTCTATCTGAGCCAGACGCAGATGCGCAACCCCGACCACCTCATGCCCTTTGTCCCCCTTGATCTTGGCCGCCGCCTGCTCATTGACGATGTGACCGAGCGTAACCTTGAAATTTTTTGCCGCCTCAATGGCCGCAAGGGCAAAGGCACCCTGCGCCATGTGCTGGACGACACCATGACTCCCATGGGCGGCAGGCTGCTTGAAGACATGCTGCGCCACCCCTGGCGAGAGCTTGGCCCCATCACCCGCGTTCAGGACGCTGTGGCCTTTTTTCATGCGGACGATGTCCGCCGCGCCGCACTGCGCGAAGCTTTGAAAAATGTCTACGACCTGGAGCGGCTCTCCACGCGCATCAGCCTGAATCAGGGCGCGCCGCGCGATTTTATTGCCCTGCGCAACAGCCTTGCGGCCCTGCCGGATGTGTATGCCGCACTGCACGGGGCAGGAACGCCTTTCGGGGCGAATTCTGACACAACTTCCGCTCCTGCGGGTCAGATGCCCAAGAGCGTTGCCGATGTGGTCAAGTCGTGGGACAACATGGAAGACTGCGCGGCCCTGCTGCAAAGCGCCCTGGTGGACAGCCCCCCTGCGGTCATTACCGAGGGCGGCCTGTTCAAAACCGGCTATAATGCGGAACTTGACCGCCTGCTTGATCTGGCGGAACATGGCGAACAGAAGCTCCAGAACATGCTGGCCGAGGAACAGGAAAAAACGGGCATCAGCAAGCTCAAGCTGGGCTTTAACCGTGTGTTCGGCTATTATTACGAGCTTACGCGCGCGGCCCACAGCGGCCCTGCGCCCTTCCATTTTATCCGCCGCCAGAGCCTTGCCAATGCCGAGCGCTTCACCACTGTGGAGCTGAAAGAGCTTGAAGAAGAGCTTTTGTCTGCCGCAGACAAGCGCAAGACGCTGGAATATTCGCTGTTTCAGGATCTGCGCACCCACATGGCCGCCCAGCGCGAACGCATCATTCACGCGGCGGATATGGTTGCCCAGCTCGACTACTGGCAGAGCCTTGCGCAGGTGGGCCGCGCCAACAACTGGTGCAGGCCGGAGCTTGACGCGGAAGCCAATCTGGACATCCGCGAGGGGCGGCACCCTGTGGTTGAAGCCATGCTTGGCCGCGCCAATTTTGTGCCCAACGATTTTCGCCTTGATGCCGGACGCCGCCTGTGCCTGCTCACAGGCCCCAACATGGCCGGTAAATCCACCGTGCTGCGGCAAGTTGCCATCATCAGCCTGCTGGCGCAGATGGGTTCCATGGTTCCTGCCAGCGCCGCCCGCCTTGGGCTGGTAGACCGGCTGTTTTCGCGCGTGGGCGCATCAGACAACCTCGCGCAGGGCCAGAGCACCTTTATGGTGGAAATGATGGAAACGGCCCGCATTCTGCGTCAGGCCACCCGCCGCAGCCTTGTGATTCTGGACGAAATTGGCCGGGGCACCAGCACCTATGACGGCGTAGCCCTGGCCTGGGCCGTGGTGGAAGACCTTGCTAAGCGGGCTGGCGGCGACTTGCGCACCCTCTTTGCCACCCACTACCACGAGCTGACCGCGCTGGAAGGCCGCATTGCGGGCGTGTTCACCATGAACATCGCCATCCGCGAATACAACAACGACATTCTCTTTCTGCACAAGCTGGTTCCCGGCCCTTCAGACCGCAGCTACGGCGTGGAGGTGGCCCGCCTTGCGGGTGTGCCCGGCCCCGTGGTGCAGCGGGCCAGAGCCATATTGCAGGGGCTTGAGCGTGGGCGCGACAGCGCCAGAAGAACCGTGGTTTCTGCGGTCTCCCTGCCGGGCCTGAGCCTGCCGGAGCCAGCAAAAAAGGAGCCGGAACTGCCGGAGATTGCCGCCGCGCCGCCGCGCTCAGAACACCCGCTTGTTCTGCTGCTGCGCGAGCTTAATCCTGATGAACTCAGCCCGCTGGACGCCCTGCGCCTGCTTATGGAATGGAAAAAACTGTGGAGCGACAGCCCGGAATCTGCCCCGCAAACAGACGCCCTGCCGCCGGACGAGGATGCCCATGAGTGACGCCAATCCCTGGTCTGTCATTCAGCTTGTGGCGGAACGCCGCATTGAGGAAGCCCTGTCGCAAGGGGCCTTTGACAACCTGCCCGGCGCTGGCAAACCCCTTGAGATTGAAGACCTGAGCCATGTGCCGGAAGAAATGCGTATGGCCTACAAGATACTGCGCAATGCTGGCTGCCTGCCGCCAGAGCTTGAGGAGCGCAAGGAACTGAACAGGCTTGTGGATCTGCTGGAGCAGTGCGAGGACGAGCAGGAGCGCGTGCGCCAGATGCAAAGGGTGCGCTTTATGATCACGCGGGCCAAAATGCGCTTTCAGCGGCCCATGCAGATTGAGCAGGACGATCCCTATTACGACCGCCTGCTGGACAGACTGTCCGCCAATCCGCGCAAGGCGGGCTGATATCGGCGGCAACGGACATCCACCTGACCCCACAAAAAGCACAATGGCCGGGATATGATATACTCCCATCAGAGTAGACAGCTATACATTGCAGCCAGTTGAATGGCTTTCCGACAACGGTTCCTGCTATACAGCAAAAGAAACAATTACTTTTGCCGCCGCGCTGGGAATCGTCAGCAAATTTACCATGGCTCGCAGCCCCCAAAGCAACGGTATGGCTGAAGCTCTCGGCAAAATATTCAAACTGGATTATATCTTCTGCAATGATCGACCAGATGCCGAAACCGTGATGGCGCCGCTTCCCGATTGGTCTGAAGACTACAATGAAAATGCCCCACACAAGGCCCTGCGGATACTCTCGCCTCGTGACTTTATCCATCCATTGCAAAACTCGGAGCGTCCGGTTTAGCGGGGGCAACTCCAAACAACAACCATTATGCATGCTGCTTTTCGGAATGGCTAACGTTTGCATGCGCAGTCAATGTTGTCTCAAGAATGGCTCAGCGTAAAGCAGGTGCCCCCAAGTATCCTGACTGTCATGCGTTCCCGTCAAATACATACCCATTGCTGCATCCACTGTATTTTAACAGGATGCTACCAGAACCATCTTCTGGGAGATGCAAAGAATTCTTTGCCTTCCTGGCTGTCCAACCCGAGATAAAAATTGACAAGTTAGTTGTCATTATATTAGTTGAGCACAGATGCATATGCATGGAGGTGTGTCGTGTCGGTGCCAGCTATAGACTCCCCCGGTATTTCGTGGTTAATGCCGCCACGCTTTTTTATGATTTGTCTGATTGGTGGTGGCGTGGCGGAATGGTTGCTTCCTCCTTTTTTTGTTCCCTTTTCCACGGTCCCTTGGCTGTTACGGCTGGTTGCGGGAATTGCCGTGGCGGGAGCTGGTTTTTTCTTCATGATGTCGGGGCATAGTCGCTTCATTTCCGTCGGTACAGCGGTGAAAACTTGTTGTCCAGCGACCGAACTGGTGACTGGCTCCGCCTATCGTTTCAGTCGTAATCCGATGTATGTCGGGTTAGTCGCTATCCTGCTCGGCGTAGGCGCGGGGGCAAACAGCCTGCCGATGATGCTCTCGGCATTGGCGATGTATCTGTATCTCGACCGGTACGTAATCCGGCGCGAAGAGCGATACTTGCGCCAACGTTTCGGTGCCGACTACAACGCTTACTGTCGCAACGTGAGGCGCTGGCTGTGAGCACATCGCGAAAGTATGCCGACGGCGAAGCCCTGCACACCCTGTTCCGCCAAGTGTTCGCGTTGCAGTCAGCGTTGACTGTCACGATGGATGAGGTTCATGAAAAGGCAGGACTTGGTACGCCTCAGGTGAAGGTAATGGACTTACTGCTGCGGCACTGCACTGCTACGGTGCCAGAGATTGCAGGGGGACTCAGCGTTTCGCGCCAATTCGTGCAGACGGTATGCAACGGATTAGAGGCGCAGGGACTGATCGCATTTTCTGACAATCCGCGCCATCTTCGATCTAAGCTGGCCTCGTTAACCGCATCTGGGCGGGAGGTTTTTGACAGTTTTCGCCAAGCGGAAGCTGCGTTTATCGAAAGTAAATTGCAACATTTTGATTCTGTAGAGGTTGCCGAGGCAACGGCGCTGCTATGCAACCTCTGTAGTTGTATGGAGTGTTTACGGCGCAAAAAATCTTCCAGATAGTCAATTCTGAATGAAACGGATGTGAGGCATAGCATGCGACATGCGTCAGTGAAAATTCTTTTTGTTTTGATGTTGTTACTCTCAGGGTGCGCAGGCCATGCACCATCGCCACTCGAGCGGACTGCCCCTCTCAAACGTGTCGATGTGGGAGAAGTTCAACTCGCAGCACGCGTTATTCATGGTCATGGAGTACCAATCTTATTCATTCACGGGTCGTGGGATGATCACCATAGCTGGTTGCCGGTGGCGGAGGAACTCGCTCGGAAAGATGGCAACCCGATTGTCCTATACGATCGTCGTGGTCATAGTGCGAGTACGAACGTTTCACGCCAAGGGCATATTTCCGACGATGTAACCGATGCAGCTCGTCTAATCCAAAAATTGGGTATTGGGCCAGTTCATGTAGTCGGTCATTCTTATGGGGCGAGCGTGGCGATCGCGCTTGCAAACGAACACCCGGAACTTGTCGCAAGTCTCTTTGTTTATGAACCTCCCGTTTTGGGAATACTGAAAGGGAAAAAAGATTACTCTGAAGCGCTAATGGCAACAAAGCTTTCGATGCAAAAAGCCAAAGAGTATCTTGAAAGCGGCGATATCGAGCTGGGAACGATGTATTTTGTCGAAAATGCGGCCTTTGGCAAAGGTAGCTGGATAAATGTTTTTGACGAGCGTTCCCGCGCCGTCATGACTGCCAATTCGGATACTTGGCTTGATCAGTCACGTGATCCAGAACGATTGGCAATCGATGTTGCAAATCTTAATATATTCAACAAATCTATAACATTAGCATATGGCGACAGAACATTGCCGGCCTACGCATATGTAGCGGTGGAAATACATAAGACGGTGCCGGCAGTACATCTTGCCGTGTGCCACGGTGCCGGGCATGGCGGCCCGATTTCCGCGCCGGCGCAGGTTGCAAGACTCATTGAAGCCCCCCTGCAGATCAATACAAAAAATAGCCGATGACGCGCATGGTTTGAAACCCTTCGCCAGCGTTTACCGCAGGATGAGGATACTCCAAATAGAAAGACATCTTGGTTTTCAGCCACCCATTGGGTATTGCTTTCCGACTTCAGGAAGCAGCCTGGAACATTATGGTGGTGCTTTTTTCTGCACTGTCACACTGCCCCCATTAACAATACTGCGCAGCAAGGGGCTTGCCCCCGTGTCTTTGGTGTAGAGCCAACATGACCTTCTGTTTCGCGCACAGGCGCGCTCAACTGGCTAAAGCCGTAAAAAAAGCTCCTACGATTTCTCTTAAGAGCTTGCTTTTTCAATTGGCGTCCCCAAGGGAATTTAAACCTCTGTCGACGGCGTGAAAGGACAGACTCTAAAATTTTGAATTCAACAAATTAGCAATGTCAGAGTGCATCCAGAAGTCTCAAAAGACATCCGCATACCCCCCGAACTGACCCTCTTTTAACCCTCCCTGCTAAAAAGCGTATGTGCTCATAGCCCGAGGGGGCAGGTTCAAATCCTGACCACGCAACCAGACTAAATGAGGCACTTAGGCTAAAAACTGAGTGCCTTTTTCCTTGCCTAATTTTTGATTTGTGCCACCTGTGTGCCACATAAAAATACTTTATTTCGTGAAAAGTCGTGAATCTGGCTTGGTGAGGCCAGAGGTTCACAGCATAAAAAAGCACATCCTTTCCCTTGCCCTGTTCGGCAACCACGAGCAATTATTGCATCCTGCCGGGGGTGGCAATCCGATTGTTCTCCTTCCATCCTTCGGGTACATACCCCAAGTAGCTATCAGCATTGAAAGTTAGTCCACGGGAGCGGTAGAAGAATGAAGAAGACATGGTTCCCCCGCCCATATTTTCCATTACCGATACTTATTACGGCAACGCATCAAGGCGCGTCCTCATGTCATGAACAAAAGACCTCAATACACTGTTAAAATGATCTTTTTTCACGATAGCGGTGTTCATTCCAAGCCCCTTGTGCAACTTCAAATCATCCGAGGCTGGTGGAATACTATCTAGATACTTTTTCCAATTAGATAAAAGACGTTCCATCTCGACACGTTGTTTTAAGCTTATATTCATTGATACTTCTCCATTCCTCTTTCTAGCCTGGGATACCCAGCGAAGAAGGAGGGAGTTTTTGACCCGCGTAACCCAAGTAAAAATTAATGAAATAGACTCAATTGTGAAGCTGTGAACTCTTTTACAAACATGGACGAATAGGATTCATTAGAGGGAGTTAATCAAGCATTTTTTGCCGGGCATATTCTGGAGTTCTTCCTGGTGCACATCTTCAAATTGTTCATACATTGAAAGAACGGTGTAAGCATTGTCTTGTCCTTCTTTCGTTTCATCCCACCATGCAACCCCCCTATTTTTTAAAATCTTTACTATCTGCGCGACAAAGCTGTTACTTCCCCTAGTCTTGTACGATTCCCCGTCGTCAATATCAATTTTCATGGTTTTTCCATCACCTGATGGAAAAATTGTCATACTGTGCCCATCTTCAAGGGTGAATGTCTTTTTGCCGACGCTCTTGAGTGCCACGTCAGCCAACTTGAATAGATAATTCATAAATTCTCCTATCTGTATTTAGACTATCTACACATTACCATGGCAAACAATTACTGTCTTTATAATTTATAATAATTATAATTATTATGCGTAATTAATGTCTCATTTCCGTCACACTAAAGCAGCTATTATTGTTCATTACAAATAATATACATATATAAATCAGAGCATATCGGCCAAATCAATTGCGTTTTATCTTGCATTACCTTGGCGATGCAGCAAAAGCCCCGGCCTTTGGAGTGGCCGGGGCTTTTCTTTGGTGCGGCAGATGTGTGCCTATTTCTGCGGGAAGGTCAGACGGTCATGCCACTCAGCTTCAATACGCAAAATTCATAAAAAGCCTTCTGTCATGACTCACATTAATTAAACCCTTGAATAAATAGCTACATCTTCTCTAAACTCAGCAATCATAGATTCCGTCAAGGACGGCCTGAAAGAAGCAATTTTTTCAGCAATCATCTCTGTGGTCACAGGCGTGTTTGCCCCTCTTTCGCATTCTTCTTCAAAGGCATACTGGGCAACAATTTGGAATAGATACTCAATATCTGCGGGGGTAAATTTAGATGTCAAGCTTACAATATGATCAACATCAACAGCCCCACAGTTCATCTTTGCCAAATAGTATTCCAGAATTGTTTTTCTTCCATCGTCATCCAGGGTTCCTACCGGGATGATGCAATCAAAGCGCCCCGGCCGTAGCAGCGCAGCATCCAGTTGACGGATGTAATTTGTTGCGCATACGAGCAGAACCTTGTTTGATTGGCTCTTTATCAGTGGCACCTGTTTGAGAAATTCGTTGGTAATGGATCTGTCGATTCGATTTGCGCTATCCCGGCTGCCTGCGAATTCCTCAAATTCATCAATAAAAAGAATAATTTCATCTAAACTTCGCGCTTTTTCCATTATTGCCCGCAGATGTGCCCCAATTTTGTCTACACCGTCGACCATAAGCATGCTTGGCGCGATTTCTATGAACCACCACGCCAGTCTCCCGGCCATTGCCTTGACAAAATGGGTCTTGCCCGTACCGGGAGGGCCAAAAAAAATGATAGTTTTAGGCGGAATGACGCCATACTTTTGTGAAAGCGCCCCCTCGACCAAGGGGAGTATAATCCTCTTGTGAATCAGTTGCTTGGGGGGTTGTGTGTCGGAGATAGTATCCCAAATATCTCGGCTGATGGTGCGCGCGCCCATCTGCACCAAAAGCTTTTCCTGATTGTGCGTAGAGAGTTCCTCATCCGTCCCTATGTTCTCAAGAAAGTCGGTGCAGGCAATCTTGAAGCCGACATCCCGATTCAGTCTTTCAGACAGAACCCACTTATGTTGCATGATTTTCTGCCAAAGATCCGTCGCTACATCCGCATCGAATTTTGCACCGCTGGCTTCAAAGATTTTGCTGGCACAAATTTCTGGAGAGGGCGTGTCTAGTATTATTTTATCCAAAATGAACCCCTGGTTGTAATATTGTGTGGGGCAATTGTTTTCGGAATTGGTGAGTAAATTTGCATGTAAAAACGAAAATATTGCCATATAAACATTTTTACAGTGTTTATATTTTAATCTCATAATTACTATTGTCACTATTTATTTCATAAATTATAATTTTACTATCTAAAATAGTAGTGTATTTTATTGGAGATATAAAAATCATCATAGCACATAAAGCTATTAAGTGTATCAAATATTTTTTGAATGACATGATAAATGCCATCCAATAGGACAAGAATCTCGATACAAACCTACATCTGCCATTCAGTAGCGACTACCTGCCGGCAGGATTTTAGGCGGGTATTGCAGGTCAACCAAGTGTTGTAATCCCATCTGCACCTCGGATAGCCCTAGCATGGGGCTCTCCTGTCTCTAAACTAGTCAGCATGGTAGCCCAGCTGTCCTTATAGCAGAAATTGCGTAGCACACGCCTTGCTCGCTCAGCGGAGAGAACCTTGTCACGCCGCTGCAGATTGTCACCCCTCACGCCTCTAAATACTTTTGGCGTTGATCCTTTGCACCTCTTCTCTTTCTTTTTTGAGAAACATATCCTAATAATATCATGACTTATTAGTAATATTTTATTGTAAAAAAGCTTAACAAGGAGATAAATTCTATAGTGTTCTCATTTTATGCGTCAAAATTAGATAAAAAAAATATAAAATTAATTTGTGTACTGTATTATATAAATTGTTTATAAAAGATAAAAATAGTCAGAAAATTTATTTTCACAATTAAATAACATGCATTATTATTGAATATTTATCCCCAATGTTTTCCCAATTGTACAACTTCTGCTTTAGATCGGGCACGTTGGAGGGCTTGGCGGTGAGTCGCCTGCGGCATGACAGGCGGCAAGGGATTAACGAGGTAATATAGCCTGGAGCAACTAAGCATACACTGCAACAAGATGCATTTAACATATTGGAATTATTCGCAATGAACCTATTCAGCAAGGTAACTTTCGGGATACTATCCGCCTCGCGGGCGTTCTTTCAGGCAAGACAGATGCCATGGAAGTACGCGGGAGAGGTCGGGCCATATCAACTTGAGCTATTCAGCACTGAGCATCTTGGAGTACACGGCAGGCTGCTGGCAGAAAGACACCGTGTTGCAACAGAAAAACACCCGGAAATATTACTTCCACGGCTTGTGGACAACGAAAAAATGTTTTTGTCTGTGCACAACCTGCTGAATGAAGATGCGCGGAGCGGCGTGCAGATAGCGCCCGCAGGAGAATGTCTTCTTGATAATTTTTATATCCTTGAAGAGCAGATTCGCGCAGTAAGGCGGCACTTGCCCAAGGGCTACAGTCGGGAACTGCCCCACCTGACCACGGGATTTTCTGCGGGGCTGCCCCGTGCCTATGACATTGCCCAGGAAGTTATATGGCATAGTGACGGGCGGGTGAATGCTGAAACTGTGACAGCGGTCCTGTCCTCCTATCAAACCGTTTCTGTGCTCACTATGGGAGAATTATGGGCTGTTCCCATCATGTTTCGCTTTGCTCTCATAGAAAATATCAGACATATCACTGCTCTCATAGCTGCATACAGAACTGACCGTGCGCTTGCGGTGCATTGGGCCAGCAAGTTGACGCGCACTGCTGCGGCCTCTCCCAAAGACCTGATCATGGTAATTGCGGACATGGCGCGGTCAAATCCATCACTTACGGGCTCGTTTGTCGCCGAGTTCAGCCGCCAGCTCAAAGGCATGGGCCCCTCCTTGGCGCTACCGCTCACATGGGTTGAGCAACAACTTGCTGACTCAGGTCAAACGATCGACCAGCTTGTGCATGTGGAAAACCAGATGCAGGCTGCCAGCCAGCTTTCCATGAGCAATTGTTTCAACAGCCTGCGAGCTATTGAATCTGTTGACTGGAAAGGCTTTGTCGATTCAGTAAGTGTTGTTGAAGGCACGTTGCGTAAGGACCCTGCAGAAATTTATGCAGCTATGGACTTCAATTCGCGCAATTATTGCCGCACTATTATAGAAAAAATGGCGAGGTGCAGCCAGCTGACAGAGAACGAGATTGCCCAGAAAGCCATTGAGCTTGCCCGCGAAGGCATGACCCAGCATGGCAAAAATGCTCGCTCCGCGCATGTTGGCTGCTATTTGACTGCAGAAGGCAAGCCTCGGCTTGAAACTGCCATATCTGCCCATTTCGGCCCAGTGCAGACCCTTGCACGCGCGGCTGAATATTTACGCGTTCCTCTGTATATATCTACAATCATTTTATTAACGCTATTTTTTACAGTATCTTTCGCCTTTGTCGCCATGGCACAGGGTGTACAGAATTTATGGGCTTCTCTATTCCTTTTACCAATTATCATTGTAGCCTGCCATCTGGCCCTGGCTGTTGCCAATAAAATTGCCTCCATTGCCATCAATCCCAAACCTCTCCTCAAAATGGATTTTTCCGCCGGTTTGCCAGAACATTTTCTGACTCTGGTTATTGTGCCAGCAATGCTCACCAGCAAAGATTCCATCAAGCGCTTGTTCGATGACCTTGAGGTGCGTTTTCTGGCCAATCAGGACACATCCTTATATTTTGGATTGCTCACGGATTTTTCTGATTCTGCAACGGAAACCGCCCCCAACGACAAACTGCTCGTCCGCATGGCCCGGCAAAAGGCAGCAGAGCTTAATGCCAAATATGCAACAGAAAATTATACCCCGTTTTTTCTTTTTCACCGCCCCCGCTTATGGAATGCTCAGGAAGGAATATGGATGGGGCATGAACGCAAACGCGGCAAAATAGAGGAACTCAACAATTATTTATGCGGCAGAGCCCCGGATGTCTTTTCGGTTGTTGAAGGTGACAGGTCAGTTTTTTCGCGTGTTCGCTACATTATAACGCTTGATGCAGATACACAGTTGCCCCGAGATTCTGCCCGCCAACTTGTGGGGGCCATGGCTCACCCGCTGAACCGCGCGCGATTTGATGAGGATAAAAAGCGTGTAATAAACGGATATGGCATCTTACAGCCGCGCGTAGAGCCAAGCCTGGCCGGGGCCAACCGTTCGCGCTATGCCCGATTCAACTGTAAAAAGAGCGGCATTGACCCATACACGCGCACAGTCTCTGACAGCTACCAGGATGTATTTGGCGAAGGCTCATACATCGGAAAGGGCATTTACGACCTGAATACATTTGCCACCATGCTGTCCGGGCGCTTTCCTGATAACAAGGTGCTCAGTCACGACCTTCTTGAGGGCTGCTTTGCCCGCTCTGGCCTACTGAGTGATGTTTCTTTTTATGAAGATTACCCCGTGGCATATCTTACCGATGCCGCAAGACGTCATCGCTGGATTCGCGGAGACTGGCAGATCATAAGCTGGCTGTTGCCCCGCGTCGCCGAAGGCGATGGGCAGGTGCACAAGAATCCCCTTTCATTACTCTCGCGCTGGAAAATTTTTGACAATCTGCGCCGCAGCTTGACCCCTGCCGCATTGATACTGCTTTTGATTTCCGGGTGGGGCATGCTGCCATTATCGTGGCAATGGACCTCGCTGGTGGTTGGCTCTATGTTTCTGCCAGCCTTGCTTGAAGCTGTCGTTGCCATGCTCCACAAGCCGGAGGACACGTCTTTCAGGCGTCACATGGCGCTTCAGTTTTCTGAAATTCCAGGGCATTTTTCTCAACCTGCAGAGGCATTGCTCTACTTGCCTGTTGAAGCAGCCTCAAATCTGGATGCCATTTTTCGCAGTTTCTGGCGAATGATGGCCTCAAAAAAACGCCTTCTTCAGTGGAATGTATCGGTTTGTTCTGGCAACGCTGCTCCCGCTCACCTTAGAGAAACCGTGGCTGCCATGTGGGCCGGGCCCGTAATCGCCGTGCTGGTTATGCTTGCCTGTGTTGCTTTGGGCAACGGTATGGCAGCAAGCACTGCCCTGGCTGGCGTTGTTTGCTTGCTGTGGTTTTTTTCTCCGGTCATGGCCTGGTGGTCGAGCCTTCCTCTTAAGCGGCATCAGGAAAAGCTCACCCCAGAGCAAACTGTTTTTCTGTTCAGAATTGCGCGCAAGACCTGGAAGTTTTTTGCAACCTTTGCCGGTTCTGAAAGCAACTGGCTTCCGCCAGACAACTATCAGGAAATTCCCACTGGCAGGATAGCCCACCGTTCTTCACCCACCAATATGGGCATTGCGCTGCTGGCAAATCTTTCGGCCTATGACTTCGGTTTTATAACCGCTGGGGCATTTCTGGAGCGCACATCAAAGTCCCTGTCCGTGATGGAAAAACTTGAAAGATACAAAGGCCATTTTTTCAACTGGTACGACACCCAGTCTCTGGCACCTCTGTCGCCGCGCTACGTATCGTCTGTGGACAGTGGCAACATGGTTGGACACCTTTTGGTTTTGCGCGCAGGGTTGCAGGAATTTGTGGAAAAAAGAGTAAGTCATCCGCTGCTTTTTAAAGACCTGCAAAAAACGCTTGCCATCCTGGCTGAAACCGCCCCCAAGCCCCATGATGAGGTTGCAAATTCACAACTGGACACTCTCAGCCTTGAGTTGGCTGCGGCTGTTCAGTCGTTATCGCCGTCTGCAATTCAGGTCAGAAAAGACCTTGAGCTCCTGCAAGCATCTGCAACTGCAGCCATGATCCAGAGCGAGATGGCTTCTGACAAGGAGAAAAAGCAGTACGGCGGCATCGTGCAGGAAACATTTTGTCTCAAATTGCAGGATGCGCTGGACGAGCTTACACTTTTTATGCCCTGGACATCGCTTCAGGGCGTGTCCTCTGCTGATCTGCAAGATTTTAAGATGCTTGACGCTCACCTCACCCTGTTTGAAATCGCCGCGCTTGAAGATGCCCTGTTGCCGCGCCTGGCATTGTACGCCGCGGAGGAGAAAGACACGTCAAGGCAGCATCTTTTAGCTGAGCTCGCGGTGCTTGTTGGGGCAGGCAGCCGCCAGGCCAGGGCGCGCCTTGAACAGATAGCGGAGATGATGGAGCAGTGTACTGGTCTGTCATGCCTTGAGTATGATTTCCTTTATGATTCCAAGCGTAAGCTGCTATCCATCGGCTACAATACGGATGAAAACAGAAGGGATGCAAGCTATTATGACCTTCTGGCCTCTGAGGCCAGGCTGGCAGTATTTGTGGGCATCGCTCAGGGGCATCTGCCTCAGGAAAGCTGGTTTTCTCTTGGGCGGCTTTTGGCAACCACCACAGATCAAAAGCCGGTGCTCCTTTCCTGGAGCGGCTCGATGTTTGAGTATTTGATGCCGCTTCTTGTAATGCCCTTTTATGAAAACAGTCTGCTTGACCAGTCCTGTAAAGCTGCTGTTGCCGCTCAGATCGAGTATGGGAAAAAATGCGGTTTGCCGTGGGGGATATCTGAAAGCGGCTACTGCATGACCGATGCGCGCGCTGACTACATGTACAAGGCCTTTGGCGTACCGGGGCTAGGTATCAAGCGCGATCTGACCGCAGATATGGTTGTAGCTCCGTACGCTTCGGCCTTGGCCGCCATGATAGCTCCACGCGATGCCTGCCTGAACCTTGAACGTCTTTCACAAGGAGGCGTAGAAGGTGATTACGGCATGTACGAGGCCGTTGACTATACCGAATCGCGATTACCGAGGGGGGAAACATTCGAGATCGTGCGTTCCTACATGGCGCATCATCAAGGAATGAGCCTGCTTGCTCTGGAGGCATTGCTTCTTGATTACCCCATGCAAAAACGGTTTGAAAGCGATCCACAGTTTCAATCCGCCATACTGGTTTTGCAGGAACGGGCTCCGGAAGCAATTCCAAGTTATGTGCGCACGTCAACACGGTCGGGTGTTCCCGCAATTCACAGCTTTGTAAAGGGTGCAACGCGCATCATCGGTTCGCCACACACTGCAAAGCCAGAGGTTCAGCTGCTTTCAAACGGCAGGTATCATGTCATGGTAACCAATGCCGGCGGCGGTTACAGTCGCTGGAACAACCTTTCTGTCACCAGGTGGAAGGAAGATACGACGTGCGACGACTGGGGTACGTTTTGTTACATCCGCGATCTTGCCACTGGAGAATACTGGTCTACTACCTTTCAGCCAACTCAGGTAAGAACTGAACATTTCAAGGTGATTTTTTCAGAAGGGCGGGCCGAATTTCATTGCCGTAACCTTAAGTATGATGTGCATACCGATATTGCGGTTTCGCCAGAACACGATGTTGAACTGCGGCGAACAAAGATCACGAACAATTCTCTGGAGCAGCGAACCATCGACATAACCAGTTTTGCCGAGGTGGTTCTTGCTCCTTCCGCCGCTGATGCCCTGCATCCTGCATTCAGCAATCTTTTTGTCCAGACCGAAATAGTTGAAGATCAGTTTGCAATTCTATGCACCCGCCGCGCCCGGTCTGAAGAAGAAAATACCCCCTGCATGCTGCACATGATGGCCGTTCATGGCGTGCCTGTTGACGCCATTTCTTACGAAACCAACAGACGGCAATTTATTGGCCGTGAGCGCACCATAAAAAAACCAAGGGCAATGGACAGGGATGTTGTTGATCTTTCTGACAGTGCAGGGGCCGTGCTTGACCCGGTTGTTTCTGTGCGCACCCGCATCACGCTTGAGTCCGGGCAGTCTGCCATAATTGATGTTGTTTCTGGCGTGGGCGAATCACGGGCAACAGCCATGGCCCTCATTGAAAAATACCGGGATAAGGGCATTGCCGACCGTGTTTCCCGTATGGCCTGGGTGCGTGGTCAAATATTGCTGCGCCAGATCCACGCCACCGAGGTGGAGGCGCAACTTTATACCGGCCTGGCAGACTCAATCTTATACGCCAATGCGCAACTGCGTGCTGAAAGCTCTCTGCTTGTGCAAAACAGCAAGGGGCAGTCCGGACTTTGGGGGTACACGCTGTCCGGCGACCTTCCCATACTGCTGTTGCGGATAGGAAGCGTTGATAATATCGAGCTTGTCCGCCAGCTTTTGCGAGCGCATACCTACTGGAACCTTAAAGGACTACGGGTTGACCTGGTAATCTGGAATGAAGACAAGGCCGGATACAGGCAGCTTCTGCATGACCAGATCATGGGGCTTATTGCAGAGGGAAATGGCAGTAGCCTTGGGAAACCGGGGGGGATTTTCGTCCTTTCCTCGGATCGCATAGTTGAAGAAGACAGAATCCTGATGCAGGCAGTTGCCCGGGTCATCATCACAGACGACAAAGGTCCTTTGGCGCAACTGGTAAAAGGTCGCATAGCGCCAGTCAATACAATTCCCTATCTCGCACTGTCGGACGGGCCAAGAGCTTTCCGTAAGGAGAGCGCCCTGCCTGCCCCGCGCAATGACCTTATACTTTTTAACGGATTGGGTGGTTTTACTCCCGATGGGCGGGAGTATGTCATAATTACGGCCCAGGGCCAGGCAACACCTGCTCCATGGGCCAATGTGCTCGCTAATCCACAATTTGGAACAGTTATTTCGGAAACAGGGCTCGCCTTTACCTGGAGCGAAAATGCCCACGAGCACCGCCTTACCCCATGGTCAAACGATCCCGTGGGTGATTCAAGGGGCGAGGCTTTCTATATTCGCGATAACGACACCGGCTACTTCTGGTCTCCAACCCCCCGCCCATGCCGAGGCAAAACACCCTACACAACCCGGCACGGATTCGGCTACAGCGTGTTTGAGCATACGGAACGCGGCATACAATCAGAGCTTCTTGTGCATGTTGATGTGGACGCCCCGGTAAAATGCATGCGGCTGACGGTGAAAAATGTGTCGTCAATACCGCGCAGGCTGTCGGCAACGGGTTATGTGGCATGGGTTCTGGGCGATTTGCCGGAGAAAACACGCATGCACATAGCCACAGAAGTTGACCAGATGAGCGGGACAGTTTTTGCCTGCAATTCCTACAATTCTGAGTTTCCTGATCGAACGGCATTTTTTGGCACAGACGACAGCATTAAATCTGTGAGCTGCGACCGCGCTGAATTTTTGGGGCGCAATGGCTCGCTGGATAATCCGGCGGCCATGGGGCGCAGCCGCCTTTCTGGCCGAAACGGCGTTGGCCTGGACCCGTGTGCAGTTATTCAGGTTCCGTTCACTCTTGCCGCTGGCGAGGAGAGGGTCATTACATTCAGGCTTGGAGTCGGGAAATCCAAAGATGAATGCAGAGAACTTGCCATGCGGTTTAAAGGAGCGGAGGCAACGCAGGAATCCCTGAGCAGGGTCTGGCGGCAGTGGGATCGCCTGCTTGGTTCTGCCTATGTGGAAACACCAGATACGTCTTTCAACGTGATGGCCAACGGCTGGCTGCTGTACCAGGCCATAGCCTGCAGGATGTGGGGGCGCGGAGCCATATACCAATCTGGCGGTGCATTCGGATTCCGCGACCAGTTGCAGGACGCAATGGCCCTTGTGCATACCGCACCCAATTTGCTGCGCGAACAGATACTGTTATGCGCATCGCGGCAGTTTGCAGAGGGAGATGTCATGCACTGGTGGCATCCGCCGTCAGGGCGAGGGGTGCGCACGCACTGTTCGGACGACTACCTCTGGTTGCCCCAGGCAGTTTGCCGTTACATCAGCTCCACTCAGGATACCGGCATACTGGACGAGCAGGTTGCCTTGATCACAGGACGGCCCCTCAAGGACGATGAAGATGCCTATTACGACCAGCCTTCCGATTCAGGAATCACGGCAGCAATCTATGAGCATTGTGTGTTGGCAATCCGCTATGGGTTAAAATTTGGCGCACACGGGCTGCCGCTTATGGGTTCTGGCGACTGGAATGATGGAATGGACAAGGTTGGCGCTGGTGGAAAAGGTGAAAGCGTTTGGCTGGCCTTTTTCCTTTACGATGTGCTTTCCAGGTTTGGTCCCCTTGCGGCAGCGCGCGGTGATTTGCCTTTTTATCAGGAATGTACAAGTCAGCTGGCGGTGTTGAAAGACAAAATCGAAACTCACGGCTGGGATGGCGGATGGTATCGGCGCGCATATTTTGATGACGGCACCCCCCTGGGCTCGGCAGAAAACAGTGAGTGCCGTATCGACTCCATAGCACAAAGCTGGTCGGTACTCTCAAAAGCAGGGAGTGCGGAGCATGCCACACTGGCTATGCTGGCGCTGGATGACTACCTTGTGCGACGCGAGGACAAACTGGTAACGCTGTTTACACCACCTTTTGACGTGCAGCCCCCCAACCCAGGCTATATCAGAGGATACACGCCTGGTGTACGCGAAAACGGCGGCCAATACACCCACGCAGCCGTGTGGGCGGCTATGGCCTTTGCCCAGCTGGGTGATTCCAGACGTGCATGGGAAGTCTTCAACATCATCAATCCGGTAAATCACTGCAAAACTGCGGAGGATGTGGCGCGCTACGAAGTGGAACCCTATGTGGCTGCCGCCGATGTTTATGCCGCCCCCGGCCTTGTTGGGCGCGGCGGCTGGACATGGTATACGGGTTCAGCCGCCTGGATGTACCGGTTGATGCTGGAATCTCTTTTGGGAATCAACCTCGAAAATGGCGCCTTGCGAATTGTGCCCTGCCTGCCTGCGAACTGGGACTGCTGCACTGTCCATTATCGTCATCTTAGTGCGGTCTATCACATAAAAATCACTCAGGAATATGCCGGAGGCAAGAACTTTTCCATCACACTTGATGGAACTGCTCAAAATGACTTGCTTGTTCCTTTGGTTGATGACCAACAGGAACATGAAGTATCTGTTGTTGTTCAACAATAAACAATACTTGCATATTTTGCCTGATTGTATCAGCTGGTGTTGAATGGGCGCATATATGTAATGACATTTCAATATTATGTAACTATATTATTTAAACCTGGGTGGCAGTAGTCAATATATGTTTATAATATCATTTAAATTACATTTCTATCGAACGGAGTTGAATGGTTACATCTATGCTTTATTCAAAACTTGTCACACTTTTTTCTGGCGGAATCAGCTTTTCAGAGGACGAAGTACCTTTTGGGGATAACTTTGTCGTCAAAAATTTCAGCTTTCACTCACCTGCTCGGCAGAAGGTCGGCCCGGCAGATTCCCAGACCCCTGCCAGCGCCACGGGATCAGAAGTTGATGAAGAAATTCAGGAGAATAATAATTTCAGATATCATGTGATGATGCCGGCCCGTATGGAAAAAGCCCGCAACGTTGTCATCATGCTTCATGGCCTGAATGAACGATACTGGACCAAATATCTACCGTGGGCCGCATCAGTAGTTGAAGCGACTGGTCACGCCGTTGTTCTTTTTCCCCTCGCATTTCATATGAACCGTGCCCCGGCCCGGTGGGCAGATCCGCAACGCATGGCGCACCTGAGCCGCGAGCGGAAGCGTACCCTGCCAACGCTCACCAGTTCCAGCTTTGTCAATGCGGCCATCAGCGCACGGCTTTGCGAACAGCCTGAGCGCTTTATCCAGTCGGGTCTTGAAAGTTACTATGATCTCATCAAGCTTGTGGAGACAATAAAGACTGATCTTCACCCTGCTATCGATAAAGCTGCCACAATTGACTTTTTCACCTACTCCATTGGAACCCTTCTCGGTGATCTTCTCATGATGGCAAACAGGTTGGAGTATTTTTCAGCATCGCGACATGTTTCATTTTGTGGCGGGCCTGTTGTCAGCGGCCTGCACCCGGAATCAAAATTTATTCTCGACAGCGAAGCTGTGGGCAAACTCCGGGAGTGCCTGCTCTCAAAAGAAAGACTTGAAGTTTTGCTCTCTGACAACACCGAGTTTGAAAAGGCCTTTCGCTGTATGCTGGACTATGGGACAGGCAGCAGAGAACGTGAGGCACACCTGCGGGACATGGGATCACGGCGCTACGTGATCGCCTTGGCTGATGACCATGTCGTTATGGTTAATGAAATTCGCAATACTTTTGGCGAAAAAGAAAAGAATGGAATTCATGTTGAAATAATGCAGTATACTTACAAATACAGACATGAAGACCCATTTCCTGTGCTTACAAAAATGTACAGTAATATTGATAGGCAGTTTCAGCGCACATTTGACAGAATTTGCAATTTTTTGAAAAGATAGAGGTTTTCTTAAGACAAGTGATGACACTTTTTGTCAAATCAAACGGGCGCGCCCGGAGTTGTTGCCGCTAAACCGGGCACGCCGAGTTTTGCAATTGCCGGATACTCTCACGATGCAAGAGTCACCACAGGGCCTTAGGGCCCATTTTTATTGTGGCCTTCAACCAGCCCAAAACAGCGCCACCAAAATTTACGCCTCTGGCCGATCATTGCGAAAAACATAGTCCCATATCATTGCAGTCCGGCTAAGGAGTAATAAAAAAGTCCGAAATCTCGGTGACGTGTGGTAAAAAATAGCAACAACATCCTGCCACACAAGAATATTTTGGACTTGAGTCACCATAATACGCTTTTCTCCTGACGCCACCGCTGATTCCCAGACATATTTTTCAGAAGCTCGAACACCGGCACAAAACAGGACGTTCATCGCGCAAATTAGGCTTCAAGGAACAGTTCATCGCCATGGCTTTTACCCAGCTTGCGCGGGCGCTCCATGCGCGACGGCCTGCGTTGTCTGAGCGCGGGCGGGGAGACGCCTGTATCACTGGGCCTGAAAACCGTGGCCCGCTCCACCGTTGCTGACGCCAACAACTCCAGGCCTGT
>Ga0074193_1001675_pt1 | contig 25038 bp, 13 predicted proteins | sample EPASupsiteHSE605_FD_64523 | JGI IMG/M metagenome (GOLD analysis project Ga0074193, IMG submission 64523) | Bioremediated contaminated groundwater from EPA Superfund site, New Mexico - Sample HSE6-05 | ecosystem: Environmental > Aquatic > Deep subsurface > Groundwater > Contaminated ... | reverse complement strand
ACATGGCCACTCCTGTAGGAAATAACCCCTGCACCTGCCTGCGTTCCACCTTATTGTCTTTCACCACCCACACATATCTGTTTTTAGTGGAGGGATCTTCAAATACAGCCGATAGCGGAATAGCGATACTTCCTCCCGGGATATACTTCTCTACATTTGCACTGAACTGAATATTACAGGTAAATCCGGGTTTAACATCATACACCTTCCGGTCGAAAGCCGGATCGTCAATCAGTATCGATACCGGAATCCCGGTACCATAGGTCGATATATCCACAAACTCTTCCAGCGAAGCATTAAAGACATTCCCCTGAAACGCATCGAACTCCACTTTGAACGATTGCTTGTCGGACTTCAATAAACTTACATATACATCCGGCATGGTGAATTTAATACGCAATTTGTCCGTATTCACCAACGTTACCACAGCAGTGCCCGAAGTAATCCGCTGGTAATTCTCCACCAGCCGCTTCTCTATGGATCCTGCAAACGGAGCATACAGCTTCGTATCCCGCATATTGTTTGACGATAACTCGTAGGCCGACTTACTCCGTTGGTAATTTGCCTCGCTAATCTCATATTCCTGTTTGGAAATGGCCTGCTTGGCCAAAAGGCGTTTATTCCGTTCCAGCTGCGCACTGGCCGTTTCAAATGTGGCTTTATCAGCAGCATACTGCAAAGCCAGGTCGCGGGGATCAATCTCGGCAATAAGCTGTCCTTTCTTTATCCGCTCCCCTTCAATTACAGGCAGGTTTATAATCTGCCCGTTTACCCTGAAGGCCAAATTTACAAAATCCACAGGCTCCACAATCCCCGAAAACTCTTTCCGTATATCAGAATAGGCTTCAACTGTGGCAATTTTAACAGGAATAATACGATCACCGTCTTTTGTTTTTGTTTGCGAACAAGCCATCAAGGCTGCGACGGATAGGATAGTAAATAAATGTTTTTTGTTCATAGATAAACAATCTTATATGGAAATTAGAAATATTAGAATGTATACTTAATATAACATTCCCATTATAATAATTGTTTGTAGAAAAGCTTATATCAAAAAACAAAAATACCCGGTTCTTTAGAGCCGGGTACCTGTATTAAGAAGGATTTCTTCTTCTAACTTATCTGAAAACCTGACTCATAGGTCTTCCTATCCAGACCTGAGGTTGTTGTAGTCCAAACAATGCAGCAATGGTGGAAGCACAGTCAAATTGCATCATACTTTCTTCAAATAAACCGCTTTTACGGATATTCTTACCCGCAATAATAAAAGGAGTCACCATCTCCATCATCGATTTTCCTCCGTGCCCCTTATCGATGCCTCCGTGATCGGAAGTTACTATTATAACCGAATCATCGTAAATACCGGCATCCTTCATGGCTGCAATAATCTTACCGATGTATGCGTCCAGCTCATTTAGTTTTGCATAGTAAGCCGCCGTGTTGTGTCCGTCCTGATGTCCAACATGATCCGGATTGTCAAAACAAACTGCAGCCAATACTGGTTTTTTGTCCTTTATGTATCTGCAGGCCATTTCGCACAGAGCAGTAGGATTTTTTGTATAATCGGGCGACTGCTCGTAATAATTAAGAGACAATGTGTCTACCAGATATTTGATGCCGTTCCATTCATACAGACAGCCTATTTCCGCTTTGGGATCGGCCTTTCTCAGTAACCCGAAAATAGTGGGAAAGATATTGTTTTCGGTAACAACCCTCGACGGAAGTTCCGGAGTTTTCGATCCCCAATCCGTATACCCGTGCAATTCTGGACCGGCACCCATAAACATGGAAGCCCAGTTCACCGCACTCGACGATGGTAGAACACTCCGTTTCTTCAAGGTATAAGCACCCTCCTGCATCAGTTTCTTAACATGAGGCATATCAGCTTTCTCCACACTGTAAGAACCCCATCCGTCCAACCCAATCAGAATTACGTGGCCTGCTTTTCTGTTGGAAGCAAACACCGCCGATGAGAGCGTAAGCAAGGCAATCACCATTGCCAGAACAAAACGTTTATTCATATTTCTGTTATTTAGATTTATCTGTCAAATGTAATAATAAATGCGTTATAAGCTGGGAGGGTAAAGAGTCAATCTGTTTACTCTGTGAAAAAGAGCCATACTAATCCCTGAAAGTTCTGCTTCAAAAACTACCTGCTGATTTTCGGGATCAATTTCAATAATCCGCCCACCTGTCTTCCCGTTACTTAGTTTATTTCCCATAGCCGGACAGAATAAACGATTTCCAGTCTCTTTTAAATATTGAACCCCCGACATCGCCGCTGAATAACATTCGTTTCCTCTTTCTTCACCGTATTGCCATATTTGTCTTATTGTTTTGTTTTTTTCATCCACCTCATATTCCACTATGCGGCTATATAAATCGGAAGGAGATAAAGGTCGTGGAGTAAAATGTCTGCAATAGCCATTATCAAAAACAATGATATGATTATTTGGCAAAGGTATAGCATTATGTAATCCCCAGCTCCATTCAAAATCATTATTTCGTTTGTCTCCATTCAATATTTCAGGATCTGATATAGGTGTTCCATTTTTATCCAATGGTTGAAGCAAATATTTCTGAAAGCTCTTACTCCAGTTCTTATGCGGTGAGGCAATCCACTTAATTTGCCCATTCCGGTCAAACTTGAAAAATCCCTGAAAACGTGAAGAGCCCAACAACTCTTCTCCCCATTCCGTAATTCCATTGTTATGGACCCAATTGGACTGACTCTGTCCATAAGCAGCACCAGGCATACTTGCATCAGTAGATGAATAACGGGTTGAGTCCAGCATATTTACAAGATCCCAGGATCTGACTATTTTACCCTGCATTGGATCAAACTCAACAATATGGTCCTGAACACGCATATTATTACCATTGGATAACATAGCTCCATTTTTAGAGACTGTAATTAAAAAACAACCTTTTTCTGTCTCTGTTATTTCGTGATGGTAGCTATAACCCAGTGTTTCGGTTTTCCAACTCCTTATAATCTCTCCAAGAACATTCACTTCCACGATTTGTCCGTTATTAGCATCACCAGTCAGATAGTTCCCATTACGCATTCTGTGTAAACCGCATTGGGCTCCAATATGATTTAACTCCGTACTTTTACTCCAATCTAAAATCCAACGTACCTCGCCATCCGCATCTATCATATAAGGAATTGAAGTGTCGGCCTCTGATTCGCCGGGTGAGTTAACTAAATTCATTCCGGATTCCATCTTTTCGGAAACAACTTTAGTAACCCTTATTTCGGGGAGCGCCTTTAAGTTTAAAGCATCTGTTTGGATTGAAACAGTAGACCGTGCTCGTTCACTCCCTTCTTTATCCGTATATATGAGAGTTACATTGTTCTTATAATCAGGATAAAGCCCTAAAACCAATACCGACTGCTTCTGTTCAATGCTATTAAAAAGATGCTCCACCTCTTTAGATTTAGCATTTTTCTTATTTTGTATAATTACTTTAATCCGTCCTAGAGCCGGCAAATTAACAGTAATATAGGCCGACAAAGGATTATAGCCTGATGGGTTCAAAGTTGTATTAACAATATATCTGTCAATTGTATTTCCAATGGTAGGGATGTCAATCACAGTCCCATTCGCCAATAAAACACTGCTTTGCCAGCGTTCTTTGTCGGTATAGAAACTTTTGATGCTTTCTGCCGGAAATGCAATTTTCTGATTTTCAAAATTGAAGTAACAACTATCACCTTGCCATACTATTTCTTTCAATAATTCTCCGGAAGCAATCCGGTTCATTAGCTCATCTGTTCTTTTTGAATCTATTTGTATAGGCTCATCATTGCTACAAGACGAAAGGATTATTAACCAGATAGTCGAATATATAATACAGGATAAAGTAAGTCTCATATTAGTAAAAGATTTATAACGTGAACAATACGGGGAATACCTATTATATCCCCGTATTGAATAATTAATAAACAATCCTGATTAAATCCATTCTGCCTTTTGTTGCAATTTTTGGTTGGCATCTACCTCACCCTGAGGAATCGGGAAATACAGATGCTTCTTTTGGAAATTTTTGAAATTCTGTGTATCCTCAACACCCAGAAGGTTACCGTTGGAATCGTAAATTCTTGTATCTGTTTTACGTCCAACCATAATTCCTTTCAACTCTTCGTAAGAATACCATCGCACCAAATCATCCCATCGAATGTTCTCTCCTGCAAATTCGAGTAACTTTTGATTCCGTAATTCTTCCCATACTGCGTTTTTGTCGGAAAGCCGCTTCTCTGGCAACCCTGCACGCACTCTGATCCTGTTTATATTATTCATTGCACTTGCTACATCTCCGGTTTGCAGACACGCTTCGGCATGTAAAAATAAAACTTCGGCAAAACGCATTATACGGAAATTGTTTATACGTCCCGCATTATTGTGATACATGGTGCATCCGGTCGGATTATACCAAGGGGTAAGCTTTTTCATTAAGAAACGACCAGGCTTACCTTCGATAACCGGGTAAGCAGGTTCTCCTTTCGACCACTTTTTGTCATCTTTCACAGTCCATTTAAAAATACTGTCAAAGGGTGTGGCATCAAAGAACGTATCGTCTTTTTTGCTGTCTTTGTAATCGGAATATTTAAAGAATGCTGTTGTATACAAGCGCTTATCCCATTTCGAATCAGATCCTGCAGGACGAGGTTCTTCGATAAACTTTTTTATCAGATAGGGTGAAGGCTGCATTTTGTACCAGCCGCCTCCCAAACAAAGACCATTTGCACCTTTGTCTTTTAATGAAGGGCCGAAATAATGTCCAATTACACTACCCATAAATGCGTTATCTCCCTGACTACTTCCCCAGGAGTCGCCTTCGTTACCCAATGCCTCATAGTTTATCTCCCAAACAGATTCTTTGTTGAATTCGGAATTATCCCTGAAATTGGCTTCGTATTCAGGCATCAGATCGTATCCATAACCATTCATTATGAGTTCGAATTCGGCTTTAGCCGCTGCAAAATCACCCTTCCATAGATAGGCTTTTCCCAACATTGCTATAGCAGCTCCTTGTGTAATTCTTCCCATTTCGTTTGCCGGTCTGCTTTTGGGTAATCGGTTCTTAGCTTCTTTCAGGTCGGCTATGGCCTGTTCAAGCAATTCTTCGGGAGTGGACAGTCCATGGGCTTCCGGATCAGCACTTTGAGGAAGTGTCCTTATTACACCCTGGTTAAAATCCGTACGTACCCTGAAATATTCGAAACCTCTCAGAAAATAGGCTTCACCCAACATTTGCGATAACAGACTCTCATCCATTTTTACTTTGGGAGCATTGTAAATAAATTCATTTGCCAATTGAATCCCAATATACAGATAGCCCCAGGCTCCATTACCCGTATTGGCCGTGTTTGTGAATGATAAAGTTTCCCAAATGGAAGCCTCTTCGCCGCGGGTAGGAAACAGATCGTCTGCCCGCATCTGGTAATGCAGGATTCCTTCATATCCACCATAATACCCCCAGCTCATTCGCCGGATTGGATTGTAGGCAGCAGCTAATCCCTTTTTTACGTTGGCTTCATTTACCCAATAGGTAACGGTAGTTTCCTCGTTGGGGTTTATTTCTTCAAGAAAGCTCTCGCTGCATGCGGTAAAAAGTAATGGCGTAAAAGCCAGAACAGTCAAGTATTTTTTGAAATATGTTTTCATGTCTTAATTTGATTTATGCAATTCGATGATTAAAAGTTAACTTGAACACCCAGAGTGAAAATTCTGGCGGTTGGATACCGTCCATCGTCGCATCCGCGAGTCATTACTCCGCCTCCACCCGAGGTTCCTGCACCATCTCCACTGTTAATTCCTAAATCGGGTGTGTATCCTTTATATCCGGATGCAGTAAACAGATTCTCTACGGCAAGATATAAACGCACTTGTTGCATGTATGCTTTTGACGTTAATAGCTTAGGAAGGGTATACCCGGCTTCTACCGTTTTCAGTCTGAAAAACGAACCATTTTCTAGCCACCTGTCTGTGTAACCCCAATTCGTTCCGTTTGTATCATTCCCTGTAACATATCTTGGCACTTTCGACTTTTTATTGGATTCGGTCCAGCTGTTAAGTCTTTCCCTGTATTGATTCCCGGTAGACTCATTATATACAGTGCTGAAATAAACAGCATTATATATTTTATTGCCGAAATTTCCATCAAAAAACAGATTCATATCAACCGACCTCCATTGTGCACCCAAATTAAATCCAACAGTCATTTTTGGAAACGCATTACCGCAATCCTGACGGTCCAGGTTGTTAATTTTTCCATCTTTATTGTAGTCGATATACTTTAGGTCACCAGGCACAGCATTAGGTTGAATTCTATTCCCCTTTTCATTTACGTATGCATCAATCTCTTCTTTGCTCTTAAAAATACCATCTGTTTTAATCAAGTTAAAGAATCCGATTGGTCTTCCAACCATCGCATAAGTTACTGCACCCTTATCGTGCGGATTAAAACCGGTCCACTCCCTTCTTGAACCATTTACCTTTGATAATTCATTCTTAACAAACGAGGCATTTGCTCCCAGATGATAATATAATTCACCTATGTTGTTGCGGTGGCTCAAAGCTAATTCAAAACCATTGTTCTTTACAGTTCCCGCATTCATTGTAGGAGATCCGCTTAGTCCAAAACTACCCGGCTGAGGCATAGAAAGCAACATATCCTCAGTTTTCTGCACATAGTAGTCTGCGTTTAGACTTAATTTGTTATTCAATAATGAAATATCAACGCCAATATTCAATGTCTTTGTTTTCTCCCAGGTAACATCTGCGGGCGATAACCATGATACGCCCGTTGTTTTACCGGGGATTAGTAATCCACCCCAAACATCGTTTAATCCAGATTTAGTAGTTGCCTGAGTGGCATAGTTGCCAATGCCGTTCAAATTACCTAATACACCATAGCTGGCACGTATCTTTAGTTCGTTGACAGTCTTTTTGGCATTTTCAAAAAACGATTCATTCATAAGGTTCCAGCCAATTGATGCCGAAGGAAAGGTGCCCCACCTGTGTCCATCCGAGAACTTCGAAGAACCATCCCGGCGAACGGAAACAGACACCATGTATCTGCTGTCATAACTATACATCAAGCGTCCGAACATGGAGATCAATGAATTGGCCCATGCCGAACCATTGGTAGTCTGGGTAGTCGCCAACCCTGCATCAATAACTTGCAATCCGGCAGGTAATCCTATACGTCCGGCGCCAAAGCCACGGCTGTCGTTTCTCTGAGCAGAGTACCCGGCCAGCGCAGAGATAGTGTGCTTGTCTAAACTTGTATCGTAATGCAGCGTGTTTTCGAATAACCAGCTATTTTCCCAATTGGTGCTTTCATTCAGTTTATAGTCAGGGTTTTGTGAAGTAGAACTAAATACATAAGGCATGGCATAGTTATAATTTCTACGAGTATATTTATTTACCCCAACATTCATTTTATACTTTAATCCTTTTATACCCAGATCTACTTCTGCCCAACCATTTAAGAGTAAGTCAACACCATGTCTCTGAAGGTCGTAAGCCTCAACCCATCCCACCGGATTTTCGCCTCTGCTCCATGTCGGGGCTTTACCCCAGTCGCCGTTTTCATTGTAAACATTCCATTGAGGAACAGCCGTCAGTGCCGAAGTATAAGAAACATCGTCGTAATCCTTTCTCCACATTTTTAACATAACAGTGGAGCCCAGTCTTACATGATTCTCGAATAGAGAGAATGAGTTTTTTGATCTGATATTCCATGCTTCGTAATCGGTTGTCTTTACAATACCTTCTTGTTTCAGGTAGCTTCCGGATAAATCATAAACCGAAGTTTTATTTCCTCCGGACACATTAACCCCTACTTTGCTGATAAAAGCCGTCCGATATAGCTCCTTTTGCCAGTCGGTGCCCTTACCTCCACTCCAGCCAATCAGTCCGTCTGCCGAACTGTACCCTGTTGTTTTGGCAAAATCACGCAATTCGTTTCCATCCATTACATCAATGTATTTGGCTACATTCTGTATCCCGGCATAGCCATCAACAGTTACGCGGGTAGGAGTTTCCAGCTTTCCCCCTTTGGTAGTAATCAAAACAACCCCGTTGGCAGCTCTCGAACCATAGATTGCAGCAGCCGAAGCATCTTTTAGAACTTCGATAGACTGGATATCAGATGGGTCCACCATATTTATATCTCCATATACCCCGTCAATCACATACAAAGGGGTTGTAGAACTCAACGAGCTAATACCCCGGATATTGATATTCATCCCTTCTCCGGGCTGTCCGCTCGGACTGGATACGGTAACACCCGGTATGCGACCTTGTAATGCGGCCGAAGCGCTCCGGGCTACATTTGCCTGTAAGTCTTTTCCGGATACAGAAGAAACAGCACCTGTAAGGTGACTCTTCTTTACTGTACCATAACCAATCACAACCACTTCATCCAGCGCCTTGGTATCCTCCTGCAATTTTATTGTAATTGAGTTACGTCCAGATACGCTTACCTCCTGCGAATTAAAACCGATATAAGAAATCAGCAAGGAAGAGTTTTCGGCTACATCCAGGTTGAAATTACCGTCTATATCGGTTATCGTACCGTTGGCAGCCATTCCTTTTTCTATTACATTGGCACCAATCACAGGTACTCCGCCGGCATCCGTAACAACACCAGATATTTTTTTCTGCTTTTGAGGCACATTGTTTACGTTACTAGCTTTCTTTATAACGATATTCTTTCCCTTTATCTCGTAACTTACATCCTGTCCGGCCAGGATTTGTTTCACTACCGCATCCACTGGTTGGTCGGATGCTTCAATACTAATCTTTTTACTGGTGTTCACATCGCCCGATGAAAAAACAAACGAGTAACCGTTTTTTTCTTTCAGGGCCTCCATTGCCTGCTTAACTGTTGTGCTTTTTATATGCAGACTTACGTTTTGTGAAAAAATCAATGAGTTCAGGCAAAACAAAGCCAGGGTCACGAAGATGACCTTTTTCTTTATTTTCATAAATAAATGAAATTTAGTTGAATAAAATCTTTAATAAATTCATTCCTGAAAGTCGAATTTTTATCTTTGTGGTTCCTTCAGGATTTGTGTAGCGCATGTCCGGAGAATTTGTAACCGGGAGATGAGTGAGATCTCCCGGTTCTTTTTTAGGGACACGAAGCAGTTTTTTCGGTTAACCAGTCTCTTTTTCTCTCATGTCCTCTCTACTTTAAAGTTATTACTATGTTGCGTTCACATTTGGTATATGCAATTTTATCTGTCGAAGCCAGAATATTCAATATCTCGTCAATTGTTTGTTCTTTATGTACAAAGTTTCCGTAAAAACGATAATTCTTCAGCGTATCGTCGGCTATTTGTATATTTACATTGTAAGCACGCTCAAGCTCCTTGGCAATGTCGGGTAATAATTTCTCATCAAAAAACAGAAACCCTTTGGTCCACTCTGTAGCGTAGTCCGTTTTACCCCGAACCAGCTGGGTTTTACCATTTCTCTTATTCAGTATTATTTTTTCGTCGGGTAAGAGGGGAAGTGTCTCTTCTCTGTTTAAATGATTGATCAGGCTAACTTTCCCTTCCAGCAAACTAACCACCGCTTCGGCATCATCATCGTAGTTACGCAGGTTAAACGTAGTGCCCAGCACTTCTACCGCCAGTTCGCGGGTCTGAATCCTGAAGGGAAGCTCTTTGTTTTTAGTCACCTCAAAGTAGCCCTCACCCGAAAGTTGTAAGTCACGGTTATCTACACCAAATCCCTGCGAATAGATAATCTTTGATCCTGCGTTCAGGTGTACGCGTGTTCCGTCAGGCAGTTTAAGGATACTGTTCGAACCCATCGGAACCTCCACCACCATATCCTGAAAACGGCTTCGCATTTCGACTCCTCCCTGCCGATAGGCAGTATAAGTGACAAGCAGCAATATTGCCACCACTGCCGCAGCGCAAGCATATTTTTTCAAGATAAGCTTTCGTCCTTTCGATTGATTTTCCTCCCTCACTCGGGTTAGAAATCTCTGATATCCTTTTTCACTGTCAAAGGATGAAGTATCCTTTGCACTAATTGTGGCAAGCCATATTTCTCTCCTTGTGTGAAAATAACGTTCGTTTTCGGCAGACGCATCAATCCACCTTTCCAGCTCCCGTTGCTCCTCTTCGTTTAGTCTGTGAGACAGGTATTCGGAAATAAGGTCATCCATGCGTGTATTTTCTTCAGTTTGCTTCATAATTTTTGCCGCTTATTAATATAGACAGTTTAATAGAAGGGAGAGGGTAGTGGACCTCTGCTTTTTTTTAATTTATTTGCCGGAATGCAATAAGAAGGAGTAAAAGATACTTTGAAAGATCTGCGTTAAGACGAGACAGTGCCATTTTCATGTGATACTTTACCGTATTGACCGATATACCCAGTTCACGGGCAATGCATTCATAGGTCTTTTCCTCGAATCGACTTTTAATAAATACGGCGCGGCATTCATCGGGCAACCGGTTAATCGCCTGCCGGATCTCCTCTTCCAGCTCTTTCTCCAACAAAGATGCCAGAGGATAAGCATCGCTAAACAAGTTGGGATGCATTATGGAATCACCGTTCTCCTCTATAGCAGTGAAGCCCTCTTCCCATTGTTCCCGCTTAATATTGAGGTAATTGATACAACGGTTTCTTACGGCTCTTACCAGGTAGCTTCGGATGGATATATTGATTTCCAGCGTTTCTCTTATTTCCCAAACATGAAACAAGGTATCACCAACAATATTTTCGGCCATAAAAACGTCACGAACAAATTCATTTGCCATTTTACAGAGCAATACATAGTGTTCGTCATACAAATATTTGTATGCTTTCTCATCGCCCTTCTTTAGTAGGTCAACTATTATTTGTTCCTGTTTTTTCATCGCACAAATATACTGGATATTTTCAATACGAAATAAAACTTCTTATATATGTCATTTTTGTGTTACAACGAAAAGCTTAATTGAATTTATTCGTGCAAAAGTAATGTTGATAAATGATTAATGTGTTCTTTATGAAAAGAAAGCATCTGAATGTTCCCCAATCAGATGCTTTCATAAAGTAGTAGGTAAATGTCTATATATTTATTAATAAATTTACTATGAGCTCGAAATCGGGATCCCTGTACTGAACTTCCCAAGGAGTTGCTTGTTTCTCAAGATTCTTTTTATTTAACAACCTATTAGCGCTTTCATTGTCTCCCATATAAGTTGCAATACACCATTGGGCTATTGGGTTGTTACCTAATGCTGTCTTCCAAGAATCTATCAGCATATTACTTTCCAACTCTTTTCCTGATTTTTTTAAAACAAGAGCTTTAAGTAAATCAGTAGATCTGAAATGCGATAATTCGGTTTGAAAAGAAACTATTTCTTGAAATAGCTTTTCAGTCTCGGTTCTTCTTCCTAGTTTTTCATATATGATTGCCTTCAGGTATTTTTCCAAACGATTGTCAATTTCTTCATCATAAGGTTTTCCCACGCCCAGATTCTCTGGCCATTTTTCTGAGTCCGATATTTTCTGTAAAGCCATTTGGTAGTTATTACGTTTAATGTACTCTAAAGACTGGTTTAAATTAGCAGATCTGTAAACTTCTCTTCCTGCATAGGCACCCTCATTTGGAAGAACCTGAAGTTTTTCTAATAGAGACAAAGCATCATTATACTTTCCCATCTTGTTCAGAGTTCCTGCATACTTTAATCCTATATAATAGTTGGTTGGATACTTTTTACTGTACTGTTTTCCAATTTCATAAGATTCTTTCCACATTCCGTTTTCCATGTAGTAATTAATCAGAGCAAAACCACTTCTCCAACTTTTATCGATTTTTTCTGCCAAAAGAAGATCTTTTTCTTTTTTGTCTCCACTTTTAAGTATTGCTCTTGAAAGGTAAAAAGGAGCATAGTTTATCTTGTCGATACGATTCATTATCGCTAGCGACCTTTCTTTATCGAGATTACTCCAATGAATCAGTGCTTCATAGTAATCAATTTTCCAGCAGGGCATAATATCCCGAGCCCATTCAAGATACTTTATCGTTTCCGGGCGATAAGGGAAAATATAATCCACTTCAAGACTATTTGTGTTTGATAAAGTAGCCAATGACGCAGTTTTCTTTTTTGCGTTGTTCTGTAAATAGGCAATCATATACCCTGCTATCGGACAGTTATTTGTATAAGACAAAATTTTTAAAGCATCGTCATTACAACCAATCGAAATATACCAATCTGCTAAGTCAATATAAACTTCATTTGGTTGTTCATTACGTATTAAAGTATTAAATTCTTTTTCTTCTAAAAGTCCGTTCATAAAAGCTTCAAAACGTATCGGGTGGAAGAGGGGTATTTTGTCTAAAAGATTTGTAATGAGATCTTCTGCCTTTGCTTTATTATTGCTTTTTCTATATGCTACAAGTAATGCTTTTTGGGCAGTCAGATTCATTTCATTAAAAGCCAGACTTCTTGAAGCATAATAGATTGCTTTTTCCCAATCAGATTCTTTGAGATAAATTTCTGCTAATTTTGCATAAGCTGCGCTTCTAAAGGTAACAGAATGGGCGGCAATTGAAAAGCCATCTTTTGCATCAATCGTAGATTCTAATTTTTGATTGCATAAACCATATAAGTAATTTAATGCACCATCATAGGTATCCATTCGTAAACCCTCTTTACAATAATATAATGCATCTTTATATTTGCCACATTTGTAATATAGAGAGGCTAAAGCCGACAGAGCAGGCTTGAAATCAGGTTCTTTTTCTAAAGAAGCTTTTAGATTCAATTCTGCATTTTCCCATTCTTTTTGGTTTAGAAATTGTTTTCCTTTTGTATAAAGACCTTGTGCCGAATCCCAATTAATATTATCAGATATTGCTTTAGGGCGTTCAAGTATGTTATCCGATTTTATTTCAGAATATTGAAGTTTGTTTTTACCTACTGAGATTTTTAATTCACCATCTTTCAAGTCTGATGTTAACGAAATCGAATCTTTCCAATTTACTAGAGCGTTTGCTTTTAATAAAAAGGTATGTATCAAACTGTCTCTGTTATAAATTTTTAGTTCTGTATCAATCTTTTCAAGTGGACAGAAAAATAGTTTTAAGTAATTGTCTTCACGCAAAACATTCAATGTCCCATAATTATTGGATTTAACAGCCCCTCTGGTATTATGAACCGGATACCAATATTCTTCCCATGACTCAGTATCCATAGGTCCAAAAGAGGGGTGCTTATACGGTGTATAGGCACTTGAAGAAGCTGGCTGATTAAATATTTTTCCAGATTGCAACTCAATATATTGTCCATCATTGTCGGTCAATAAGTCTTTCCATATTTCTCCCTCTCTTGACTGACTCCATAAGAATATTTTCATACCCAATTTATCATTGTATTTGGCATAGTGCATAGATCCGAAATCGTCTTCGTGCCAATAAATCCCGTAATAATCATTGTATTTACCAAGAACATGGTAAGATTTAGAACCACCGAAATTATTATTTTTATACCACGAAAGATTATTTCCTAGTTTATCAACAGGAAATACATGCACATCACCTCCATGCCCAATGTAATGAGTCCCAGGATAACAGAGTTCGGCATCTTCTTTCGCTTTATATGCCGCATTCATCCATTGGTAAAATGGTTGTTGAACTTCAGTATCGTTGTGCCAGATAACATTTGTACTGAAGAATGCCTTATCAGGCAGCAGATTAATTTCAACACTCCACCATGTCCCAGTCATCCATTCATAAGAAGAGACAAAGCAACTAACACTTCCGTCTGGGTTGTTTCTTGTAAGATAATCGACAGGTGTGCTTGTTGAGGGAGCATGACCAATCAGACCGAAATTAAACTCAATCCCCCCTGATGTCCATGGACCCCGCATTGCAATATCTCTGAATTTAATGACATTGTTTTGATAAATAAATTCTTTGTTATTGATCTTATCAGTGCAACCCCAAATTTTACCACCAATTTCTGGTAAGATAGAAACCTTAATAAAGGGATTTTCCATTTCCACTACTTTCCAACGTCTTTCGATCACTTTATTTGAAAACCCATCAAAGCGATAATATGGATAAATAGTTTTAGACGGATCAGCAACAGGATCCGGATCACTAAACGGATATGTTTTAATAGTACATTGTGTCTCTTTTATGCTAGCATGCTGAGCAAAGAGAATTTGTGATACTAGTATTCCTCCGTATATTAATAAATTAATTCTTTTCATGTGCAATTTGTTATTTGTTTGATAAAATTAGTAACCATCCTTTTTTAGATTTAACTGGGATCGGTTTATCAATACTGAAATAAGTCGAATCTTGAAAATCTGCTATTTGTGGAGCAGACAAAACTGTATTTGAAGCACCTAATTTTAACATATCCCAGTTAACTGAAAGACGAATGTCTCTGTCTGTTTTATCGAAATTACCTATAGCAATTAGCACTTGGTTATCTTTAACATACGCAGTAGCTTTTACTAGAGGATGATTAGTTTTGACTGGACATGCTTCATCCCAATAGCCGATCATTTTGGATTTTTCAATTTCGAAAGATTTCCAAACCTGCCATACTGGAGCTGGAGAATGTTTTCCATATGAGTGACGGGCGGTTGTTCCGTATACCATACCTAAAAACGGGTTTCCTCCATCCTGAAGCATTTCACTCATCTGACCAAAGGGTATTCCCGAAAAAGTAACTAACCATTCGTCTGGAGTCATTTCATTATATTTGAAGCTTTCTCCAAACCATAAACGGTCAATATATGGAAAGAAATCTGTATACTGATTGGCCGGACCAACAGAGTACCATGTATTTGAATGCAAATCAACCAATGAGCCAGGACGATACTTTTCCATAATTTTTCTCATACGTTTCATTACATTCCGGTCAAAAGACACATCATCCATATAAATTCCATCAATTTGATAGTTTTCAAACATCCATCTTAGACCCTCCAAATAATAATTTATCCAGCGAGAGAAGCTGGTCAACACCAATGCAGCATCAGAAGTCTCTCCTGGTAATTCTGTGTACCAAGCAGGTTTGTAATCTTCTATCAAATGTTCCATATGCCAGGGAATACCAAAACCAGGACCACTGGCAAATATTTCATGATTTAAACTTTTCAAAGCATATACTTCAGCTACGTAATTACTCAATTCTCTAATAGTATAGTAAAGTTTTACTTTTCTGTCCTGATTATGTTGATGTTGAATAAAATTGATTAATGAATCTCTCACTATAAACGGATAGTTTATAACCGGATTTAAACTGCGTGCATGATGAATATTTATAATATTCGGACCTTCTTCAGCAGCTTTATCAAAACCTTCGGGACTCGAATGATAATATCTTTCAGAGAAATGTTTTGCAGGGTTTACCTTTTTAACAGGAGTAATTAATAATGCGAACTCATAATTATTGCCAGAAGAGAATATTGTGTCTTTTCCACAGTTTGCAATTACGGATGCATCTCCATGTTGTCCGCTCGTAACACTAATATTTCCTTTCCCGTTATTAGCCCATGTTTTGGGAGGTGCAGGTTTGTAATCATTTAGTAACGGACCATGATAGCTTCCACCTCTAAATTCGACATGTAGGCCTGCTTTTTCGCTACCCATCCAATAACTATCCCACGGGCCCTCCCAGTTCCACTTATAGGAGAGAGGCCTGTTACCTCCCTTAAATCCACAACCCATAAAGTAGGTAGATGCAGATGGAGAGTAATTGGTTATGAGTTGAATATTATTAACTTTTAAATTGCCGGGGGATGAAACATTTATATTGTAGTGTATATACCCATCGAATTCCATGGATGCTTTACAGATAAATTTAAAATTGTTTTGTTCCGATGAAGCTGTCCATGACACTAATCCCTCATCAATCTTTTTAATACTAACATTATCTGCTTCAAATTCAATATCTCCATCTGTAGTATTAACAACAAAGCGCATAGGTACTGATAAAACTTCTTTTCCATTAATAGTAATCTGCTCAGGCAAGCCATTTGAATTAATTGTTACTTTTTTATCGGTTGCATTTATGTTGCGATTATCAATATGCATGTTTTCATAGGGAGAAACAGGCAGATTATCCTCACCAATACGTGAGTTCAACCATCTCAATCGTGCGTGTCTCCATAAATCGCCATCTCCGCTATCTGCAAGCAACTGTTTATTTACATTAATTTCTATCGGGATTATCTGTGTATCTCCATTTAAAGATGAAAATGTAATTTCGCCTTTATAAACTCCAGGTTTGGCTTCTTTGGGAATTTGTACACCACACCATAAAGCTTGTATTTTATTTTTATCTAAATTGACATTAAATCTGATTGGTTTCCCATCCCAATTTATTCCCTCCAAATTAAAACAGGTTATCTCATTTTTAGAGATACGATTAGATCCATTCATCAGATCACTAAACGCTAACTTAATATTCTTTAATTCTTTATGTGCAGCCCAAACTCCTAATTGCCAAACATAGTATTCATTACACATTGCATTTCCTCTAAAACGTTTTTGAAAATCATATTTAGCCCAACGTACCGGAAGATTTTGTGTGAGTCTTATCGGAAAAGCTCTGTCTTCCATAAAAATAACAGGATTTTCAGTATGGTTTTTTCTTAAACTGTCTGTTTCATTTTGAGTGGCAATGGTTCCCATAGGAGTAAAGAAGTCAAATTTAGATCTGCTTTCAAAACAAATAACTTCAGCTTTACTGTAATTCCCGATTGTTTTTGCTTTTTTAATCCATTCAGGATTCGTATTATATATGGGTTCTAAATAGTCATTCCATGGCTTACCATAGCGGGCATCGTTCCAGCCTTTCCTATATTTATACGGCAGATAATATATGTAATAAGTTCCAACACCCATTGTTGGCTCGAATAATATTTGCCCTTTTTCGGAGTTGATATTGATAATGTGTATATTTTCAACTTCTTTTCCGGAATCGGCATTAAAAATCCGTACTTTTTTTGATTCAGGATTCTGATCAGGACGTCTCCATGGTAATTCTGCTAAAACAACGCTGCTTTTTTCTTTAACCAGAACTTTAGCTCTATGATTTCCCATCCCGTCTGCTTTCCAAGCAGAATCCGTAACAATAAAAGAAATACCATCAGGCGCATAGGACTGATATTGACTATCTCCATTCAGATCCGTGTTTTTTTGAAAGTTACATCCACACAGAATGCCTAAAATTATAATAATAAGAGAAGTATTTTTCATAAGTGTATGATTTTTGAGTTTGAAAAAAAAGACAACTACCAATATAATCAGCAGTTGTCTTTCATTTTTACAGGTAATTAATATGCTGATTAATATCCGGGGTTCTGATCATCTCTGAGCAGAGGGTTTGTATCCATAGCAGATGTAGGAATAGGCATTAACATCATCCGATCGTCCCATTGTTTGTTGATTACCACATAGCCATTAGGAGCTGTAGATGGTCCATTCAAATATTTTTTGCAATAATCACTTCCGTAACGACGTACATCGTTGTATCTGTGACCTTCAACAGCAAGTTCAATCCGTCTTTCATTACGTAAGAAATCGATTGCTTCCTGTTTTGATAGATTTTCAGGAACATTAGGCATACCACAACGATCACGAATATCGTTTAGAGCCTTTTTTACCTCTTCGTCATATCCTTTGTTCATTAAATGAGCTTCGGCATAAGTTAGGAGAACTTCTGCGTAGCGAATAGTTGGATAATCATCTGGATTATTGAAACGATCGTAGGGATCAACTGCAACCATTTTTCTGTAACTAAAGCCTGTCCATGATTCGTTTCCGTTTTTATTAATTAAATCAGGATTCCATTTATAATAGAATTCACCTTTGGCTGATCCATGCCAACCTTTAAATGGGAACATAAATGTTACATATAAACGACTGTCACGGTTTTTAAATTCTGAGATGTAATTATAGTTCGTTAGTTCTGGGCTGGTAGAAAAAGCCTTATAATCCTCGTTACTTAAATTCTTAGCATGATTCCAGATTTCTTGGTATGCAGCTTTTCTATCATTTACGGAAATAGTATTCCGCATTGTTTTGCCATCAATATCCCAATATGCATCAATCAAATCCTGCATTGGCTCAAAAGACGAATAGCCGTGATATATTGACATTGATAGGGGAATAAAGTAGGTGTAGCGATATGGATCGCAAGCATTTGCATCAGCCATATATTCTCTGGTAAGAACATACTCCGGATTAGCAGGACTTGCATTGGCGCCTTGCCACAATGTTTCATAGCTAAACATCCCTTTAATGAATTTATCCCGGTTGATACCTAACTTGTCAAAATCAATAAATAGTTCCATTTCTGCAGCTTCTTTTAATTCGGCTTCATCCAAAGAGTTTATCCTAAACAGGGCATATTGTTTGCTTTCAATCACTGCCTTTGCAGATTTTTCCGCCTCTTCAAAATTCCCAAAATAGAGTGCTGCACGAGCACGTAATGCCAATGCTCCATAACGAGTTACACGTCCGGCCTCATTCAGATAGCTTCCATCGTATTTTTCAGGAAGTATTGTTGCAACTTCAGCCAATTCTTTCAAAATGTAGTTTCTAACCTCTTCTACCGAATTCCTGGCAACATTCGGAGCATCATATGCAAGCAAATCTTCAATAATTGCTACTTTTCCGTAATATTGATTTAGCTCAAGATAGGCAAAAGCCCTAAAAAAACGAGCTTCTGCTTTCATTCTGTTTTTAATAGCCTCATCCATGTTGCAAGTCTCCACTTTTTCCAGGAAATTATTTGCTATTCTGATTGATTCAAAAGTGTAATTCCCATATGGAGCAGCAGTACTTACCCCGTTTTGTTGTACAAATTCAAAATTACCTTCCCATGGTTTATGGCTATGGGCATTATCTGTACACATCTCATCCCAAATATCGAGGGCAGGCATATTGTAATAACATGCATTTAAGGCATACCATGCATCTTTATCTGTTTTCCAATAATTTTCTGCCGAGATCTCAGAAGGAGGAACAACCTCCAGGTCACAGGCATTAAATGTTCCTGTTACTAAAAGTATCGCGATAAAATATTTAAATGTAGTTTTCATATTATTATATCCAAGTTTAGTTAAAATGAAATATTTACTCCAAAAGCAAGCGATTTAATGCCTAAAGCCTGAACAACTCCTCCTGCAGTTTCCGGGTCAAAATCTTCAATCTTATCGTCGGCACGGAAAGTAAACAGATTCTCTCCTGTTACATAGAGTTTCATCGCGCTTAATCCCAGTTTTGAAAGGCTGCTTTGTGGTATACTATAACCAAATGTAAGCGTCTTGATTCTAAAATAATCAGCATCAAAAATGTGATAATCACTAAAAGAACGATTATAAGCGGTGTGCGGGCTACTGGCATCATAAAGTCTCGGATATATGGCATTAGGATTCGGATTCGCTTCGGTCCAACGTTTCAAATGGAATTTTCGCGGATTATCCTGCCCATGGAAGAATGGATGCATCTGATATACTTCAAATCCAACATCCGTTCCATTTACTCCTTGTCCAAAAGCACTAAGTTCAAAATTCTTATAACCAATACTCATGTTAAGTCCGTAAGTAAATTTGGGAACATCATTTCCTATTATAACACGGTCGGCATTGGTAATAGCCTCTCCATATTTCAGATCTCGTTGAGGTACGAATTTAACATCTCCAGCATTGGGTACTGTGCCTCCATAAGTATAGTAATGACCAGCATCAATATCGGCCTGAGTATATAGACCATCCGATTTAAAACCGTAAAATGATCCGATTGCTTCACCTTTACGAAGAATGTATTTACCCACACCATGCCCGCTTAAATTTTGAATGATGTCATCCGATGTTGCTAAATCAATAATTCGGTTTGAATTAGTTGATATATTTCCGCTAATCTGATAAGAAATTTCTCCAATCTTATTTTGATGTGTAAGAGCAAATTCAAAACCCTTATTCCGGACTTTGGCAATGTTTTGCGAAGGGGCCTTAGTGATACCTGTTTCAACAGGAACATTGTATGCCAATAGTATATCACTTGTATTTTTGATATAATAATCAACAGTTCCTCTTAATTTTCCATTAAATAAATCAAAGTCCACTCCTAAATCAGTCAGAGTAACTTTTTCCCAGCCAAGCTTTGGATTGGCAGGCTTTGATTCCTGTAATACTTTTACCGGAACATTATCGAAGGTGTAGGATAATTCACTTCCCCATGAATTTTTACTGCTGTAATTTGCGAAATAATCGTAATTTCCAACGTTATTTATATTCCCTAAACTACCATAAGATGCTCTGATTTTAAGATTGTCCAGCCAGTCTTTTTGTGAATCCATAAATCCTTCTTCACTAATCCTCCAACCTGCTGAGAAAGAGGGGAAATATCCCCATCTGTTATCTTTGTGAAATCGAGAAGAAGCATCAGCTCTAACATTTGCTTCAAACATGTAACGATCCAATAAAGTATAATTGAATCTGGCAAAGTAAGAAAGCATTTTATATTCGTACGAATTTGAACTGTTTTTGTAATTTGCTCCAGAGGCTGCCCCAGCAGACATGTCCGTAAAAGTATCTGCAGGGAAATTCTCTCTTGAGGCCCCAAGCATTTCATATTTATAATGTTCGTACGAGATACCAGCCAAGGTACTAAAACTATGTACCTGATTAGTCCATGAATAGTTGGCAGTCCCGGTATATGTTAGCCAAGAATCACTCTCCCAGCTCATACTCATAGAATTCAACGTATTTCCGGTTCCTTTTATCGTAGTACCAGGTTTTAGAAAACTGGGAACATCATCTACAAGTGCATTATAATTCTTACTCTTACTTTCCATCAGTTTATATACACCTTGCCCTGTAATTACCAAACCCTTTAATGGTTTCAGATCGAACGCAAGATCGTACATGGTGTTTTCTCTTTTGGATTGGTTCCAGTTATTTGTATCATATGCTCTAAGAGGATTTCCTCCTGCAAACGTTCCACTGGCTTCGTTTCCTGCATCAACCGACCCCCATTCGCCATTCGATTGTTTGGCAACAAAAGTACAAGGAACAATTAATACATTGTTCATTGATGGAGTTCCTCCGTTTATTTCGCGTGTTTTCTGTATATACTTTACACTGCTTCTCAATGTAAGCCAATCTGTTAAATCGGATGAAATATTTAGATTTAGGTTATAACGTTTATTATTTCTGTTCCTGAGGTTTTCGGTGTCATATACATACCCCAATCCGGTAAAGTACCTAAGTTTATTTGTTCCTCCTGTAAAATTGAAAGAATGTTGTGTGGTAATGGCATGATCGTCATATATTAAATCGATCCAATCTGTATTTGGATACAAATCAGGCTTTGATCCATCTTTAAACCATCCAATTTCTTCATTCGTAAATCCCTGGTTCTTACCCCCTGCCGGATTTGAATTATACTTTGCTTCATTGAATAATTCTGCATATTCCCACGAGGTGACTAATTCCGGCTTAAAGCTGGGCATTTTTGTTCCCACCATTCCGTTATAAGATACCTGTATTTGGCCTTCTTTTCCTTGTTTAGTAGTTACCAAAACAACTCCATATGCCGCACGCGAACCATATATGGCAGATGAAGCCGCGTCCTTAAGGAAAGAAATTGACTCAATACTGTTGGGATCAAGATTCGCAAAAAAATTGGCATCTGCCATTGCTCCATCAATCACGTAAAGCGGGGATGAAACTCCTAGATTTCCCCGACCACGGAAATTAATTGAAGGATCGCTACCCGGACGGGAAATAACCGTAACGCCTGGAACAGTTCCTTGAACAGAAGACAATACATTAGTTTGAACTCTGTCTTTTATTTCGTCCGCGCTTAAAGAGGCAACAGATCCGGTAAGGTTTACTTTCTTTTGGGTTCCGTAACCTACTACCACCACTTCTTCAAGGGCCTTGCTATCCTCTTTAAGAATTATTTCAACGATTGATTTTCCTGCAACACTAATTTCTTGGGAGTTGTATCCTATATAGGAAACAATAAGTTTGGCATTGTTATCTACATTAAGATCAAATCGCCCGTCAAGGTCAGTTATCACACCGTTTGATGTTCCCTTTTCAATTATATTAGCTCCAATAACAGGTTCACCTTTATTGTCTTTAACAATCCCGGATATCCTTTTCCCATTTTGATTTGGTTGTGATGTATTGACCTGTTTCTTAAAAAGAACAATATGAGTATCGTTTATTGAGTAACCAATATTTTCTTTCGCAAAAAGCTGATCCAGAATCTCTGTTACTGTTTTGTCTTTAACCGACACTGATACCCTGCGTGAAGAGTTGATTTGTTCTACATTATACGTAAAATAAAACGAACTTTTTTGTTCGATAAATGATAGCACTTCCTCAATAGTCGAGTTTTTGAGATCCATCGAAAACTTCATTGATTGCGAATAAGATACATTTGCAAAACCTTGTAAAGTTCCCATCAAGAGAAATACAATAAAGCATTTCATAATAAATAGACTTTTCTTGAGATTGTAGTTTTTTTTATACCCTACAATCCTTTTTTTTGTGATTAAATCCATACATTTGTAGTTGATTAGTTAATAAAATTTGATTATTCGAATTTTAATTTCAAGAGTAGAAGGTGCGCTAACACCTTCTACTTCTTTTTTTAGAGAATATATATCATAGGCGTTTGTAGTGTTAGAAGATTGTTATTTCGTTGTTTTTTATTTTATAATTAATATTTCTGGTTTCTTTTAACAGAATAAATATTTGATCAATCGTAACCGTGTTTTTAAAATGACAGGTAAAAACTTCCTTTTTCAACTTTTTATTTTCAATATTTATATGCACATTGAATTTACGTTCCAATTCGGCGCAAATTTCGTCAAGTCTTTTGTTTTGAAATGATAATTCTCCTGTTGTCCAGGATTTTACCAGATATACATCTGTTTTATTTACTAAACGCATTCCTTCTTTAGGCGTATATAAAATTTGTTGACCGGGAGAGAGAATTCTTTTATCTTTTAAATCAGCACTTTCTACTTCTACTTTCCCCTCGTCCAAAGTAACCTCGGCTTTTTCATTAGGGTAAGACCGGAAATTAAACTTGGTACCTAGCACTTTTACATTTAAAAAAGATCCTTTTACGATAAAAGGTGCTTTTTTATTGTGTGTCACTTCAAAAAAAGCTTCACCATGCAATTCAACATTTCTTTCATTCCCGGAAAACTCGGATGGATAAGTAAGTTTACTTTCCGCATTAAGAATCACTTTTGTCCCATCAGAAAGAGTGAGAGATACGTGCTGTCCTTTTGGAACTTCAATCAGATTAAAAGCTCTAACATCATCGTCTTGTATTTTATAAAAATACACTGAAACAAGAGAAATAACCAGTAATACTGCGGCATACCGCATTATTTTTAGGACATTGATCAGGTTTAATGTTTTTACATTCTCACTTTCTTTTGAAATTGAACCTAAAAATCGGTTATAGGCATTTTCAATCTCTTTTTTCTCTGAGAATCGAAGCTCGTTTCTTAAGCTCCATATTTTTTCCATCTCAAAAAGCCAGTTAGCATTTGCTTTATCTGCAGCAATCCAGTTATCTACAGCTTTTATATCCTCGGTAGTACAGTTATGCGTAAGAAACCGTATGAGTAATTCTTCGTCCATTCTTTTTAATCTTTATATAATGAAGACAACCGAAAAAAAAAAGTTACGTGGCTTAAAATGGACAAAAATGTAAAAAATGCTTTACAACATAAAAATAAGAAATAGAAAATCCTTTAAATCTTTACGCAAAAACAGTAAAGCCTGATGTATATGTCCTTCAACAGTACGAACAGAAATACCCATTATATCGGCTATCTCTTTACGGCTAACATCTTGGAAGTAATGTAATCGGAATGCTTGTGCACATTTAAGTGGAAGTTTATTTACAGATATTTCTATTATTTCGCGAAGCTCCTTATCCAGTACTTGTTTAAGCACTTCATTAGCATCTGAGTTTTCATTCAAAAAGTTTATACGAGATTCGGCGATGCGTATTTTGGCTTCATATTCGCTTGCTACAATTTGATGCTTCAAATAATTAAGACATCCATTTTGTAAGCACTTAAAAAGGAATGAATGAATGTTTTCCGGAGCTAACTCGTTTTTGTTCTCCCAATAATTTGTAAAGACTTCCTGAACTAAATCTTTTGCAATATCTTCTTCCACAAACCTGCAGGCTAAAGCCATCAATTTGGGATAAAAGGTTTCAAAGAAATATTTAAAAGCAATAGGATCGCCTTTTTTGATATTGTCTATATATCGATTTAATTCTTTCATTCAAGTTTATGCTAACTATAGAATACAAACTTAAGAATAATATTTATTAAGAGATGTCTAATATTAAATATTTTAGAATATTATGGATTGGATAAGATATTATTTTTTATTTACTCCTATAATTATTTATATGTAACAACCCATTTGAGTCGTATGACTCAGACGATTTATATATAAAGTGTTAATACCCTCCACAGGTATACATTTCCTCTTTTGGAGTACTAGCCGCCATCCGTTTCGTATCCCCAAAGATATATCTTTGAGAAACCATTCCTATATGTTTGAACCTTCAAACATATAGGAACGAAAACCGGCCCGGTAGCTTACTTCTTGTAAACTTCAATTCCGATGCAACGAAAACAGTGTCAGAAGCATCATACAATATATCCTTACGGTTCCGAACGAATCCGATATAAAAATGCTTTCGGGTTCAAAAGAAATGGCTAACTTTGCCACCTCTTATAAAACAAGAACCAACAGGCATATTACTGATAATAAACCAAAAAACAGACATGCGTACATTATTCACATTAATCCTTTGTATTTTTGTATACAGCGGCGCCGTGCAGGCTCAAAGCATGAGCGACGAACAAATCATCCAATACGTCCAGCAGGCACAGCTCAGCGGAAAGAGTCAGCAGCAAATGGCTACGGAGCTGGCGGCAAAGGGTGTCACGCCCGAACAGATGCAACGACTCAAGGATAAATATGAAAAGAGTCAGGC
>Ga0074193_1001674_pt1 | contig 25056 bp, 23 predicted proteins | sample EPASupsiteHSE605_FD_64523 | JGI IMG/M metagenome (GOLD analysis project Ga0074193, IMG submission 64523) | Bioremediated contaminated groundwater from EPA Superfund site, New Mexico - Sample HSE6-05 | ecosystem: Environmental > Aquatic > Deep subsurface > Groundwater > Contaminated ... | reverse complement strand
AGGGCAAAAGCGAATAAAAAGTGCCCGTCTGACGGGGGGGCGTGAAACAAGCGTTAAACACGTCTGCCCGCCCGCCTGTTTCGTATTATTATGCGGCGGACAAGCTACGCTTTAGAAAGATGGGTGGCCCTCATAAACGACAAAATCAAGGGAATGCTGAAGGAAACCCATTTATTCAAAAGATTTCTTATTTATCTCATCGGTCTTTTCATCCTCTCGGTCGGACTTGCCCTTTTTCTGCAGGCCGGGCTCGGGCTTCCCGTTAATTCTTCCGTCGCCTATGTCCTGAGCCGAATAATCTCATTAAGGTACAGCGTATGCCTTGTCCTCGTGAATGTTTTGCTCGTGTTCATTCAGCTTGCCGTTCTCAGACGGGATTTCCGCCCGGTTTCATTTCTGCAGATACCGCTGTCTTTTCTTTTCGGCTGGTTTGTCGACCTCACCTGCCGGCTTACCATGAATATACAGCCGAGCGGTTACTTTGCCAATTTGGCCGTTATGGTTCTGGGAATAGTTTTTCTGGGGCTCGGGCTCTCGCTCTATGTTCAGACGGACCTTATCCCCCTGCCCCTCGAGGGACTTGCCCTTGCGGTCACAAAAAAGCTCGTGCGCTTTCCTCTCTATGCCGTGAAGCGCGCGCTGGATACGGCTCTTTTGCTGACTTCCGCCCTTCTGTCCCTTGTTTTTCTCCGACATCTCGAAGGCGTCAGAGAGGGCACGGTCTTTGCCGCCCTGTTCGCGGGAAAGCTGATGGGGATTTTTCAGAAGCACATAAGCCTTCACTTCTCGGAAGGCCTTACATATCACAATTCGCGCGACAGCGCACAAGGAGGCAATCATGGAAAATAAAATCTCCGGTAAAACCAGAACGCTTGCCCTTATCGGCTCTCCGGTCGGTCATTCCGGTTCACCCTCGATGTATAACTACTGCTTCGAAAAGCTGGGCTTTGACTGTGTTTATGTTGCTTTCGACGTTTCTCTCGATAAGCTTCACGACGCCATGACAGGCATCAAGGCTCTGAATTTCCGCGGCATCAACATCACCATGCCCTGCAAAGCGGCAGTCTGCGAATATATGGACGAGCTCAGCCCCGCGGCAAAGCTCATGGGTGCCTGCAACACGGCGGTCAACGAGGACGGGCGCTGGATTGGTCACAACACGGACGGCATAGGCTATGTTGAAAACCTCAAGGCCGAGGGCGTGGACGTTGCCGGCAAGCGCATCACAATTATGGGCGCAGGCGGAGCAGGCACAGCTATCGCCGTGCAGTGCGCGCTTTCGGGAGCCTCAAAAATCACTATCTTCAATCTCAAAGACGAGTTTTACGCCAGAGCGGAAAAAACCGCCGAGAACATCTGCAGGGAGCTGCACAACTGTACCGTACGCGTACATGACCTCGCAGATGAAAAAGCTCTGCTTCAATCCGTAACGGAAAGCGATATACTCGCCAACACCACCAGAGCGGGCATGGCCCCAGATACGGATAAAATGCCCATCAGCTCGACCGAGGTTCTGAGAAAGTGTCTCGTAGTCACCGATACAATCTATAACCCCAAGGAGACGAAGCTGCTCCGCGAGGCGAAGGCGGCGGGCTGCATCGCCATCGGCGGAATCGGAATGCTGATTTATCAGGGCGCGGCGGCTTTCAAGCTGTACACCGGCGCGGAAATGCCCGTCGACGAGGTACGCGAAAGGTTCTTCAGCTGATACCTGCCCTGTTATTTCAAAATACAGAAAGAAATACCACAGCGAATTATTTGCCCGCCGGCATTGTCTCCGGCGGGCTTTTTTACTTTCAACCGCACAAATCTGTTTGATATAGCCTTCATGTTGTGCTATACTTAGTGCCGTAATATTGATAACGTTTTAAGGGGGTCACCTTATGAATATAGCTGTATTGTGCGGCGGCATCAGCACGGAAAGAGACGTTTCGATCACAAGCGGTACCATGGTCGCGAAAGCTCTGCGCGAGCGCGGACACAGGGTCGTACTGCTGGATTCCTTCTTCGGCTGCACGGAGCATTACGAAAAGCCCTGGGATCTGTTCACGCGCGAGCTGCACAACGAAATGATACCCGTCGGAGAAACAGAGCCGGATATCGAGAAAATCAAGGCTCTGCGCAATCAGGATGACGACAGCGTGCTCGGAAAAAACGTCCTTGAGATATGCAGGGCTGCCGACATCACCTTCTTCGCTCTCCACGGCGAGGAGGGCGAGAACGGCAAGCTGCAGGCGGTCTTTGACGTCGCGGGTATCAAGTATACCGGCAGCGGCTATCTCGGCAGCGCGCTCGCCATGAATAAAACCCTTTCAAAAAAGCTGTTCGAATGCTCCGGCATACTGACTCCCTCCGGCATAACGGTCTATGCGGGCGAGGCACCCTATGCCGACGTCGGTTTTCCCTGTGTCGTCAAGCCCTGCTCCGGCGGCTCGAGCGTCGGCACATCAATTGTAAATACCCGCGATGAATACGACGCCGCGTTGGAGCTTGCATTCAGGTATGAGCGCGCCGTCATCGTCGAGCAGTATATCAAAGGCCGCGAGCTTACCGTCGGCGTGATGGACGGCAACGCGATGCCCGTAATTGAGATTATCCCCAATGAGGGCTTCTACGACTATAAAAACAAATATCAGGCGGGTCTTACAACCGAGCTTTGCCCCGCTCCGATTCCCGATGAAGTAACAGGGCGCGTCCAGCGCCTGAGTGAAAAGGTGAACGACATTCTTATGATTGAGGCTTACTGCCGAGTCGATTTTCTCATGGACGACAAGGGCGAGCTGTTCTGCCTTGAGGCAAACACGCTTCCCGGAATGACGCCTACGAGCCTTATCCCGCAGATGGCGCAGACGCAGGGCAAGAGCTTCGGCGAGCTCTGCGAGGAGATTATCGAAATCTCAATGAAGAAATACCGCTGAAGGACAGGTCAAAGCCCGATGAAAAATCTGAGCATCGAAAACATTGTTTCCGCGGTAAAGGGCGAGTTCTTCGGCGAAGCGTCGCTTCTCGGACGGGAGATTTCCGCCGTCACGACGGACAGCCGCGATGTCGTGAAAGACTGCCTTTTTGCCGCCATAAAGGGTGAAAACAGCGACGGCCACGATTATATCGGCTCGGCTCTCCGAAAGGACGCGCTCTGCGCTTTATGCGAGCGCCGTCCCGAGGATACTTCCCTGCCCGTCATCGTCGTCAAAAACACCGTTGAGGCTCTGGGCGACCTTGCGGCTTTCTACCGCAGACAGTTTGACATTCCCGTTCTCGGCATCACGGGCAGCGTCGGAAAAACCACGGCGAAGGAGATGGTCTCCGCCGTCCTCTCGCGCAGATTCAAGGTACATAAGACCCCGAAAAATCTCAACAACGAGCTCGGCGTACCGCTGACGTTGTTCGGGCTCAATGAAAGCCACGAGTTTGCGGTCATCGAGATGGGCATATCCCACTTCGGCGAAATGTCGAGGCTTGCGGAAATCGTCCGTCCCGACATGGCGCTCTATACGTCTATCGGCTTTGCCCACCTTGAATTTCTGGGCGACTTTGACGGCGTGCTGAAAGCAAAATCCGAGATGCTGGAGTATCTGCCGGAAAACGGCGTCGTCTTCGTGAACGGTGACAACGAGACTTTGCGAAAACTAGTATGTAAGCAGAAGATCGTCCGTTACGGAATGTCCGGAGGCTGCGAAGTCACCGCCGAAAATGTGAAGCTCCTCGGAACCGAGGGCATGGAGCTTGAAATCGTTTCTGGCGGGCGCCTCATCCCAGCGAAAGTAAATTCCTTCGGCGTTCACATGGTGACAGCCGCTCTCGGCGCCGCCGCAGTCGGAATGCAGATGGGGCTGAAGGACGCGGAGATAACAGCCGGCATCGCCGACTATGCACCCGTGGGCAGCCGCTCGGGTATCATAAGAACAGAGAAGCTCACGATTATCGACGACTGCTACAACGCAAACCCGACCTCTGTCGCCGCGGCTCTTGACTCGCTTTCGATGCTCGGAGGCAGGCGTGTCTGCATACTCGGCGACATGGGCGAGCTCGGTGAAACTGCGGCTTCGCTCCACTATGAAACGGGCGAACACGCCGCCGAAAAAGGTATTGACCTCGTTATCGCCTGCGGAGAGCTTTCCGAAAGCACGGCGGAGGGAGCAAAAAAAGCGGGCGGCGCGGCTGTCGTTTACTTCAAGGACAAGGCGGAACTCCTAGGCGAACTGCCGGAGCTCGTCAAAAAGGGCGACTTCGTTCTTGTGAAAGCCTCTCACAGCAGGAAATTTGAAGAAATAACCGAGGCTTTGAAAAGCCTGTAAAATAAAAAAGGACTTCGGATGCATTTCCGAAGTCCTTTTTTATTATTTAAGGCTGTTTTCGAGCTTTTCAAGCGATTTCGTCAGTTCCTTCGGAACTTTATCGCCGAATTTTCCGTAGTATTCGCGTATGCCTTCGGCTTCCTTCTTCCAGAGCTCACGGTCGATTTCAAGGAGGCCCTCGAGCGTCTTTTCGTCAATGCCCGAGCCTTCGATATTTATGTCCGCAGCGTAAGGCACATAGCCCAGCTCGCACTCCTTCGCCGGAACCTCGTCAAAGCAGCGCTTCAGAATCCACTCGAGCACGCGGAGATTGTCGCCGAAGCCGGGCCATACGAACTGCCCCTGCTCGTCTGTGCGGAACCAGTTGACGTTGAAAATCTTGGGCAGTGCCGACGTCTTCTTGCCCATGTCAATCCAATGCTGCCAGTAGTCCGCCATATGATAGCCGCAGAAGGGCAGCATTGCCATCGGGTCGCGGCGGACGACGCCGACAGAACCGACGGCCGCGGCGGTCGTTTCGGAGGCCATGATGGAGCCGACGAAAACACCGTGATTCCAGTCGCGGGACTGATATACCAGCGGAGCGGTCTTTGCCCTGCGCCCGCCGAAGATTATCGCGGAGATGGGAACGCCGCGGGGATTGTCGAATTCCTTGGATAAGCAGGGGCAATTTCTTACCGGAGCCGTAAAGCGCGAATTGGGATGGGCGGCCTTTGACGTTGACTCGGGTGTCCACGGTTTTCCGAGCCAGTCTATGGCGTTTGCGGGCGGAGTTTTGTTCATGCCCTCCCACCAGACTGTGTTATCGGAGGTGTCGAGCGCGACATTTGTGAAAATAGTTCCCTCACGGGTACTTTCGAGCGCGTTGGGGTTGGATTTCATGCTGGTTCCGGGAGCGACGCCGAAAAACCCGTTTTCGGGGTTCATTGCCCAGAGCCTGCCGTCTTCGCCGACGCGTATCCACGAAATATCGTCTCCTACGCACCATGCCTTCCAGCCCTTTGACCTGTAGCCCTCCGGCGGAATGAGCATTGCAAGGTTCGTTTTTCCGCAGGCGGACGGGAATGCGCCGCAGACGTAACGGACTTCGCCCTGCGGATTTTCGATTCCAAGTATGAGCATATGCTCCGCCATCCAGCCCTCATTTCTGCCGAGGTTTGAGGCAATGCGCAGGGCAAAGCACTTTTTGCCCTGAAGGACGTTGCCGCCGTAGTTGGAGTTGACCGAAATTATCGTATTGTCCTCCGGGAAATGGACGATATATTTGTTATCCTTGTCGAGCGTTCCCTGAGTATGGATGCCCTTAACGAAGTCTGCGCTCTCGCCTATAGCTTCGAGCACCTCGTTTCCCACGCGGGTCATAATCGACATATTGAGAACCACATAGCTTGAGTCTGTCAGCTCAATGCCGTATTTGGCAAAGGGAGACCCGATAATGCCCATGGAATAAGGGATGACATACATTGTGCGGCCCTTCATGGATCCTTCGAGCATGCCGTTCATCTTGGCATACATTTCCTTGGGCTCCATCCAGTGGTTTGTCGGGCCGGCATCCTCTTCCTTTTTGCAGCAAATGAAGGTGCGGTCCTCGACCCTCGCGACATCGTCGGGGTCGGTACGGTGGAGAAAACAGTTAGGCAGCTTTTCCTCGTTCAGTCTTATCATGCTGCCGGTGCTGACGGCAAGCGCGCGGAGCTCTCCTATCTGCTCTTTGCTTCCGTCAATCCACACAAGCTTGTCGGGTTTAGTCATCGCCGCGACTTCATCAATCCAGCCCAGCATATACTTGTTTTCGCTCATATTCATTGTGTTCCCCCTGTCGATAACTTATTTGGAACATTATATACCACTTCAATTAGGAATTCAATTACCTATATAAAGAAATATCCTGTGCAAAAATAGCCCTTATGTGCCCTGTTTGAGGACGAAATTTACAGTAAATTCATCATTGAGCCATCGAATTGTGTTGACATTAAAATAACGTTGTATATAATTTTCATTATGTTTTATTGTTTAATCTCTCTAAATTCAAAAACAGGTTTTGAAAGGATTATCCTATGCTGAAACTCCTCAAGCGCTTTACTTCGCGCCAATGGCTTATGGCGTCCGTCAGCACCGTACTGGTCGCCGTGCAGGTCTGGCTTGATTTGAAGCTACCCGATTACATGACGGAGATAACGCTTCTTGTTCAGACTCCCGGGAGCGAACTGTCGGACATATGGCTCGCCGGCGGAAAAATGCTTCTGTGCGCTCTAGCCAGCCTTGCTTCGTCGATAATTGTGGGGTTCCTCGCGGCGCGTATTGCGGCGGGTTTTTCACAGAAGTTGCGGCTTTCGATTTTTCAAAAGGTTCAATCCTTCTCGCTCGGTGAAATCAACAAGTTTTCGACCCCCAGCCTTATAACCCGCTCCACAAACGATGTAACGCAGGTTCAGATGCTGATAGCCATGGGGCTGCAGATTATGATTAAGGCGCCTATCATGGCAGTCTGGGCAATTTTCAAGATTTCTGGCAAAGGTACCGAGTGGACTATGGCGACGGGCTTGATGATTCTATTCATGCTGACCGTGATTATCACCATATCCGTCCTTGTGATGCCGCGTTTCAGGCGCATACAGACCCTTACCGACGGGCTTAACCGCATTACGCGCGAAAACCTGACGGGACTTCGCGTCGTCAGGGCCTATAACGCCGAGGATTTTCAGCAGAAAAAATTCGACGTGACGAACAGCGACCTTACAAATACATATTTATTCACCTCCCGGCTCATGGCGGCAATCATGCCCTGCATGACGATTGTAATGAACGGGCTCACTCTCTCCGTTTATTGGATAGGGGCTTCACTTATAAACTCCGCTGGTATGATGGAAAAAATGACTTTGTTTTCAAACATGGTCGTCTTTTCTCAATACGCCATGCAGGTTGTTATCGCGTTTATGATGCTGACGATGATATTCATCATGCTGCCCCGTGTTGCGGTCTCCGCCAAAAGAATTAATGAGGTCCTTGAAACCGAGAGCGCCGTCAGGGACGGTCCCGGAGTCGCCGAGTTCGAATCTCCGGAGATAAGCGACACGCCCATTGACGATGCCGACGCGGAAGCCCCTGAAAAAATCGATGGCGAGATAGAGTTCCGAAACGTCAGCTTCAAATATCCGGGCGCCGAGGACTATGTCATACGCGACGTCAGCTTCACCGCTCACAAGGGCGAAACCATAGCCTTTATCGGATCGACCGGCAGCGGCAAATCAACGATTATCAACCTTATCCCGCGCTTTTACGACGCTACGGAGGGCGAAGTGCTTGTGGATGGCGTGGATGTTCGAGAATATACACAGAAACAGCTTCGCAACAAGCTCGGCTTTATCCCTCAGCGCTCTGTCCTTTTCACCGGCACCGTCACTTCAAACGTGACATACGGAGACAACGGCAAGGGAGACAAAACCGAGGAAGCCGTCAGAAAGGCCGTCGCTATCGCTCAGAGCACGGATTTTGTCGAGCAGATGCCCGAGGGCTACGATTCGCCGATCTCTCAGGGAGGCACGAATGTCTCCGGCGGTCAGAAGCAAAGGCTCTGCATCGCGCGGGCAGTCTGCCGGGAGCCGGAGATTTTCATCTTCGACGACTCGTTCTCCGCGCTCGACTTCAAAACCGATAAAAACCTGCGCAGCGCTTTGAAAAAAGAGCTCGCTGGTACGACCTCGATCATCATCGCCCAGCGAATCGGCACCATCCGAGAAGCCGACAGAATCATCGTTCTTGAAAACGGCGAGGTCGCGGGAATGGGCTCGCATAGCGAGCTTATGAACAGCTGCGATGTCTACAGAGAGATTGCCCTTTCACAGCTTTCGGAGGAGGAACTTGCCAATGGATAACGAGAGAAAATCCTCAGCGCCGCGCGGAGGTCCTATGTCCATGCAGGGTCAGAGCTTCGAAAAGCCCAAGAATTTCAAGGCCGCCCTCTCCCGTTTTATAGGGTTCTGCAAGCCTTACGGCGTACCGATAATCATCGCCTTTATACTCTCCGCGGCAGGCGCCGTTTTCACCATTTTGGGACCCGACAGACTCAAGAAAATCACAAATCTCATCATCGAAGGCGCCATGACGGGCATTGACCTCGATGCCGTCGCAAAAATCGGACTTACGCTCGCGATACTTTACGGTGTCGGCGCTCTGTGCTCCTACGGGCAGGGCTTCATCATGGCTTCGGTCACACAGAAGCTCTCAAAGTCCATGCGCACTCAGATAAGCGATAAGATTAACCGTCTGCCTCTCAAGTATTTCGACAAGGTCAGCTTCGGCGACGTTCTGAGCCGCGTTACAAACGACGTCGACACCATCGGGCAAACGCTCAACATGAGCGTGGGGCAGCTTACTAGCGCACTTGCGCTTTTCCTCGGCTCTCTTGTTATGATGCTCTGGACTAACGTCACTCTCACGCTTGTCGCGATTGCTTCCACTATCATCGGTTTTTCTATTATGATGATTATCATAATACGCTCGCAGAAGCACTTCAAACGTCAGCAGCGCGAGCTTGGCAGGATTAACGGTCTTGTCGAGGAGGTCTATTCAGGGCTTAATATCGTCCGTGCCTACAACGGCGAGGAGCAGTCGGAAAAGGATTTCAGCGAAATGAACGACAGGCTGTTCCGGAGCGCATGGAAATCGCAGTTCATTTCTGGAATTATGATGCCGCTGATGAACTTCATCGGCAATTTCGGCTATGTATCGGTATGCGTCGTAGGCGGCGCCCTGGCGCTGAACGGTAAAATCGATTTCGGCGTTATCGTTGCCTTCATGATCTATATCCGTCTTTTTACTCAGCCCCTCTCTCAGCTCGCCCAGTCTATGACGACGTTACAGTCCACCGCGGCCGCGGCGGAGCGCGTTTTCAATTTCCTTGACGAGGAGGAGCTCTCCCCCGAACAGGAGGACGCCGTCGCCTGTCACACGGCAAAGGGCGAGGTTGAATTCCGCGACGTAAAATTCAGCTACACCCCTGAGCGCGAAATCATCAAGGATTTCACGGCAAAGGTGGAAAGCGGACAGAAAATCGCTATTGTCGGTCCGACCGGAAGCGGAAAGACGACTATTGTCAATCTGCTCATGCGCTTTTATGAGCTTAACGGCGGAGAAATACTGATTGACGGCATACCGATAAGCAAAATGACAAGGCAGTGCGTCCACGAACAGTTCTGCATGGTTTTGCAGGACACGTGGCTCTTTGAGGGCACGATACGCGAGAACATCGTCTACAGCAAGAAGGATGTCTCCGACGAGGAGGTCAGAAGAGCCTGCAAAGCCGTCGGCCTCGACCACTATATCCGCACACTTCCGGACGGCTATAATACCGTACTCGGCGATACGGCGAGCCTGTCGGCCGGTCAGCGCCAGCTTCTGACCATTGCGCGCGCCATAATCGAGAACGCCCCTCTGCTCATCCTTGACGAAGCTACAAGCTCCGTCGATACGCGCACCGAGATTCAGATACAGCGCGCGATGGAGACGCTAACCGAGGGTAGAACCTCATTTATAATCGCTCACAGGCTTTCAACAATCAAGAGTGCGGACCTTATTCTGGTCATGCGCGACGGCTGCATCGTAGAACGCGGCACCCATGAGGAACTCCTTAGACAGGGCGGCTTCTACGCCGAGCTTTACAACAGCCAGTTTGACGACGAGATTGCCTGAAAATCCTACAAAAATGAAGCACTGCGCAACCTGCCTTGTTCGGGGCTTTCCGGTTACGGTTCGCCCCGCATGAAGGCGGCATTCACAGATTGAAGGTTTATTAACATGAAACAGAAATTCGCAAAATTCATGTACGGGCGTTACGGATTGGACGAACTGTCGAAGTTCTTGTCCACCTTATCCCTGCTCGTGCTGATAGCGTCATTGTTTTTGACGCAAACAGTAAAAACAGTCGTTTTCGCTGCGGCTGTCGCGCTGCTTGTTTATGCCTATTTCCGCATCTTCTCGAAAAATTACGAAAAACGTCGGGCAGAGAACAAGGTGTTTCTGGAGCGCCGTCAGCGCGTAACGGAAAAGTTCAGACTCCGCCGCGATATGTGGAAGCAGCGCAAGGAATTCAAGTTTTTCAAATGTCCCTCCTGCAAAGCAGTCCTGCGCGTTCCGAGGGGCAAGGGAAAAATCCGTGTAGTGTGCAAAAAATGCGGCACCGCATTTGAAAGAAAGACCTAAGCGGGGTGGTTAAGATATGTTCGGCTATGTAATCGCCAACAGCGAAAGTCTTTCCGATGAGGACAAGGCGCGCTACAAATCAGTCTATTGCGGTCTTTGCCGCGTTCTGAAGGAGCGGCACGGTCAGTTCGGGCGGCTGACGCTCAACTACGACATGAGCTTCCTCATACTTGTTCTGAACTCTCTCTATGAGCCGGAAATGTCGAAAGGCGAAGAACGCTGCGTCGTTCATCCCTGCCATGAGCACTGCTTCGCCTCAAGCGAGATAACGGACTACGCCGCCGACATGAACGTTGCTCTGGCTTATCTTAACCAGCTCGACAACTGGCACGACGACAGAAATGTTCTAAGCCTTCTCTTTACGCGCATACTGAGAAAAAAGTACTTTGCCGTGAAAAAAAGATACCCGCGCCAGTGCGAAGCAATGGAGCGCTGCATAAACGGGCTCTCCGAGCTTGAAAAGTCGGGAGAGCAGAATCCGGACGCCGGAGCAAAACTTTTCGGCGAACTGATGGGCGAGGTTTTCGTCCTGCGTGAGGACAGATGGGCGCCGTCACTTCGGGCGATGGCCGCTTCGCTGGGCCAGTTCATTTACATTTCGGACGCCGTCGCAGACCTTCCGAAGGATATGAAAAAGCGCCGCTATAATCCGCTTTCCGCGCTTAAAAAGGCGGGACGCAGCGATTTATACTTCAAGGATATATTGACAATGCTTATCGGAAACTGTACGATGGATTTCGAAAAATTGCCCCTTGTCGAGGATGTGTCCATAATGCGGAACATTCTTTATTCGGGCGTGTGGACGAGATACGAGCTCGTTCAGGCAAAAAAATCAAAGCAAAAAGGAGAAAAACGCTAATGTCTTCAGACCCGTATAAAGTCCTCGGCGTTTCTCCCGATGCCAGCGACGATGAGATAAAAAAGGCATACCGCACTCTGGCCAAAAAATATCACCCGGATATAAATCCGGGCAATAAAGAGGCCGAGCGGAGAATGAACGAAATCAACGCCGCCTATGACCAAATTAAAAATCCCCAGCAGAATTCAAGCGGTTTCGGGGGCTTCGGCGGCTTCGGCTCCGGTACGAGATACGGCTCGGGGTACGGAAGCCGGTATGAAGAAACGGATAACGAGCCGACGGCGTTCCGCGCCGCGCTGAACTATGTCAGAGCCGGACATTTTCAGGAGGCGCTCAACGCTCTTGAGGGTGTGCCCGTCTCCGAGCGCAACGCGCGCTGGCACTATCTCTGCGCGATAGCAAATTACGGACTGGGCAACAGGATTGTCGCTCTCGAGCACGCGCAAACGGCAATCAGGCTCGAACCGAACAACATGGAATATCGCAGCCTGCTTGAGGAAATCCAGCAGGGCGGCACCTTCTACCGCGGCTACACCCAGGGCTTCCCTGCCGCCGGAATCGGAAACAGTCTGTGTCTGGGCCTGTGTCTTGCAAATCTTCTCTGCCGCTTCTGCGCCTGCTAGAGATTATGAAAGAAAGCCACCGTAAATAACGGCGGCTTTCTGCATTTATTCTATCTGCTCCATTTTTCCGCGAGCTGATCGACCTGATCGGCAAATCTCCCGAGCTCCTTGTTCGCCATGCCCTGACAGCTTTTTGCAACGCGCATGAGCTTTTCGCAGGCAGCTACGAGCCTTGTAAACACCTTCGACGACCTTTCGTCTCGTGGTCCCGTTTTGTACTCGCCGCCGCGGTCTTCCTTTTTCTCGACGGGGATGCCCTCAGTTTGAGTGACAACCTGTCCAGTAAGAAGATCGTAGCTCGTTCCGCTGTAGGGCACCGCGGTGCTTAGCGAATATTCGTCATGCAGAAGTTTGGCAAAGCTCTCGGCCACTTCGTCCTCACCGTGATTGATGAAAACAAGTGAGGGCTTTTTCTTGAAGCCGTTTATCCATTCGATAAGCCCCTCCTTGTCGGCATGTCCGCTGATACCGGGCATCAGATACAACTCGGCCTCGACCTGGATAGTTTCGCCGAAGAGCTTGACCTGCTTTGCTCCGTCGAGCAGAATGCGCCCGAGAGTTCCGTTTGCCTGATAGCCGACGAAAAGAATAAGGCTCTCCCTGCGCCACAGGTTGTGCTTGAGGTGATGGCGGATTCGTCCGGCTTCGCACATTCCCGAGGCGGAAATGATGACCTTCGGCGTCTCGTCGAAGTTTATAGCCTTTGATTCGTCACTCGACACAGACATCTTGAGGTCGGGGAAAACGAGCGGATTTATACCCTGTTTGAACATCTCTTTGATTTCATCATCAAAGGCCGAAGGGTCAGCCTGCAGAAAAACCGCCGTGGCCTCGTTTGCAAGGGGGCTGTCCACATATACGAGAAAGCCGTCGTGTCCTTTGATAAGACCCTGAGACTTGATTTTGCGCAGGTGGTAGAGTATCTCCTGCGTCCTGCCGACGGCGAAGGACGGTATTACGACGTTCCCGCCGCGGTCAAAGGCGCGCTGCAGGCAGGAAACAAGTATCGGCAGCGTATCGGCAGCGTTCTCATGCAGCCTGTCGCCGTAGGTCGATTCAACGACGAGATAATCCGTCTCGTCCAAAAGCGTAGGATCATTCAAAATCGGGCGGCTCTTGTTGCCGACGTCGCCGCTGAAGACGATTTTTTTCGTAACGCCGTCCTCGGTGATCCAGACCTCGATACTTGCCGAGCCCAGCAGATGCCCCATATCGTTGAAGCGTATGGAAACATTCTCGCAGACCTCTTTCATTTCGCCGTACTTGAAGCCCTGCATTTTGGAAACGGCGCACTGGGCGTCCTGCGTAGTGTACATCGGCTCATAAGGCGGCATTCCGGAGCGCTGCGCTTTTCTGTTTCGCCACTCCGCTTCAAACTCCTGGATGTGTGCGGAGTCCATGAGCATTATTTTGCAGAGATTGACGGTTTCCTCGGTGGCGTATATTTTGCCGTCAAAGCCGTTTTTGCACAAAAGCGGCAGCTTGCCCGAATGGTCGATATGCGCGTGGGTCAGAAAAACACAGTCTATGTTTCCGGCATTGACGGGTATATCCTGATTTACGAATATATCCGCGCCCTGCTCCATTCCGCAGTCGACAAGGATGTTTCTGCCCTTCGTTTCGATAAGTGTGCAGCTTCCGGTAACTTCGTGCGTTGCACCCAAAAATGTTATTTTCATTTGTGACCTCCCCTTCCCGCAAAGCGGGTCTGAAATCCTGCAGAACCTAATAAAGCGGTTCGGCTTACAGAGTACGGCTTATCTTGCTTTATTCTATCACAAAGTGCTCAGTCATTGAAGCAAAATCCGCAAATTTCAGTAAATAATGATAATTACTCCCATAAAAACCGAAAATAATATCGCGCTGGATTTTTCTGCCCTTCTGTGTTATAATTCCTTGCGTGTCGCAATTTATTACAAAATTACACGGAATAATGTACTTTCATACTGTTCTGATATTGGTTCTGAGAAAGGAATTGTGTATGTTAGAATTAAAAAACATCAACTTTCGCGCTGACGGGAAGCATATCCTTAAGGATATAAGCTTCACTCTTGACGCGGGCAAATTCATAGCCATCACGGGTCCTAACGGCTCCGGCAAATCCACCCTTGCAAAAATCATTATGGGCATCAATAAGCCCGACAGCGGACAGATAATCCTGAACGGCGAAGACATCACTGGCTACACCATAGATCAGCGCGCCAGAATGGGCATATCCTTCGGCTTTCAGCAGCCCGTGCGCTTCAAGGGCATAACGGTTCACGATCTGCTCAACCTGTCGGCAAAAGAAAAGCTCTCGAGCAAGGACGCCTGCGATATTCTGGCGACCGTCGGGCTCTGCGCGAATTCCTACCTCGACCGCGAGGTCAATGCCTCCCTCTCAGGCGGCGAGCTCAAGCGCATTGAAATTGCCTCCGTCATCACAAGAGGAACAAAGCTCACGATTTTCGACGAGCCCGAGGCGGGCATCGACCTGTGGAGCTTCAATAACCTCATCCGTGTCTTTAACGAGATGAGAGCAAAGCTATCCGGCAGTATCATCGTCATCTCCCATCAGGAGCGCATATTGAACATTGCAGACGAGATCGTCCTTCTGACAGACGGCTATATCGAAAAGATAGTACCCCACGGTCAGCCTCTGGAATCCTTCATCAAGATGCAGGACGTCCGAAGCTGCTGCAAGCTGTAAGGAGAAAATTTAATGGATAATGTTATTCTGGATAAATTTGATTCCGCACTTCTCAAAGCGGTCGCCGACCTCCCAGGAATACCGACCGGCGCGTTCTCCCTGCGCAAAAACGGAAAGTCCGTTCAGGTCAACGTCACGCCAAACATCAATATCATACCCAAAAAAGACAAGCCCGGTATTGATATTTACGTCCGTGCCGACACAAAGGGCGAAACAGTCCATATTCCCGTCGTTATTACCGAAAGCGGTATCAACGACGTCGTGTACAACGATTTCTACATCGGCAAGAATGCCGACGTCATAATAAACGCGGGCTGCGGTATCCACAACGACGGCTGCAACGACACCCATCACAACGGCGTACACCGCTTCTTTCTCGACGAGGGCGCGAAAATTCTCTATGTCGAGAAGCATTACGGCGAGGGTGACGGCTCAGGCAAGCGCGTGCTCGACCCCGTAACCGAGGTGCATATGGGCAAAAATTCCTCCTGTGAGATGCGCACAACGCAGATCAAGGGCGTCGATTCCACAGTACGCTCGACGAGCGCGGAGCTTGGCGACGGAGCGAGCCTTGTCATCACCGAGAAGATTATGACCCACGGCGAGCAGCTTGCGGAAACCAATTTCAACGTTGACCTCAACGGCTTCGATTCCAAGGTTCAGGTTACCTCCCGCTCCATCGCAACTGAAAATTCGACCCAGAAATTTGTTTCGAATGTCAACGGAAACAACCAGTGCTTCGGTCATGTCGAGTGCGACGCCATAATTAAGGATCACGGAAAGGTCATCTCCATTCCGAAGATCACCGCGAACTGCGTGGACGCGAACCTTATACATGAAGCGGCAATCGGAAAAATCGCCGGAGAGCAGATAACGAAGCTGATGACCCTCGGTCTTACCGAAAGCGAAGCCGAGACGGAGATAATAAACGGCTTTTTGAAATAAGAAAGGCCTGTTTTAGGAGGCAACCGCGTGACCGTAGTTTATACGCCAAAGGGCGTCTGCTCACAAAAAATGATAGTAAGCGCCGAAAACGGAATTATAACGGAAGCCGAAATTATTGGCGGCTGCGGCGGCAATACTCAGGGTGTCTGCCGTCTTGTGGAAGGGATGAAGCTCGAGGAAGCGATTTCCCGTCTGCAGGGAATCAAATGCGGACTGAAGGAAAGCTCCTGCCCCGATCAGCTTTCGATTGCGATGCGGCAGATTCTGGAGGCGGAAGAGATGCACGAAGTGGATTAACCGATAAAAAAGACCCGACGCTTTTCGTCGGGTCTTTTTCCTGCCTGTTACAGCCAGCTTTCCTCGATTTCGTGCTTTTTTGCCCGCGTCATCAAGGCCATAAAGGTCTCTCGCAGCGGAGCGCCGTTGTAAAGGACATTATAGGTTGCCTCCGTAATAGACATTTCAACTCCGCATTTTTTCGCCATGGCGTAGCCCGAGGCCGCGGCATAGTAGCCCTCGACCACCGCTCCGACCTGTTTCATAGCCTCCTGGGGATCCATGCCCGCGCCGATAAGAAATCCGGCGCGTCGGTTTCTCGAGTGGCCGGAGGTGCAGGTCACGATAAGGTCCCCCATACCGGCAAGCCCCGCGAAGGTCTCCTTGCGGCCGCCCATTTTTGCGCCGACACGCGCGATTTCCGTAAGTCCGCGGGTCATCAGCATTGCCTTTGTGTTGTCGCCGAAGCCCATTCCGTCGCTGCAGCCTGCACACAGAGCGATAACATTTTTAAGTGCCGCGCCGAGCTCGACTCCGATGATGTCACTCGAGGTGTAAACCCTGAAACGCTCGTTCATAAATAAATCCTGTATTTTTTCGGCTGTACCCAAATCGGGGCAGGCGCAGACTACGGCAGTCGGAATTCTGCGTCCGACCTCCTCTGCGTGCGAGGGACCGGAGAGCGCGGCAACGATATTCCTGCCGCGGAGTTCCTCCGCTATCACCTGTGAAAGGCGCATGGACGTTTCCTTTTCGATACCCTTGGCAACCGAAACGACTACTGTTTCCGGTGAAATCAGGGGTTCGAGCTTTCGGGCGGTCTCCCGCACAGCGAAGGACGGCGTCGCCACTATAACCGTGTCGGCGCCGCGCACCGAGTCAAGGTCAATCGTCAGTCTCAACTCAGGCGGGATAGGCACGCCCTTGAGATAGGGGTTTTCCTTCGTCTGTCTGAGGGTCTCGCTTTCTTTTTCCGAGTGGGACCAGAGCGTGACGTCATTTCCGTTTTCCAAAAGCAGCAGGGACAAGGCCGTTCCCCAGCCTCCGCTGCCGACAACCGAAACTTTCATTTTGCTTCTCCTTAGGATAATAATTAGCCTTTATGTATCTCTTTAGGACATTATACGGCGTCAATAGTCTTAGGTTTATTGAAAACGCCATAAAAAAATACGGCGGCAGTCCGCCACACGACCAAGGATATAATAATCCAGTGCCGCATAAAGCGCAAGTGCCGCCGCGTATTTTTAATAGTTATTTTACAAATTTGTCGAATGAAATCTGTGCTATTTGTTAAAGTTCTGTCAGTTCGACAATTTTTGCTGCTCCCGTGCCAAGCCCAGTTTCAGTCCAGATTGAATTTCTCGCCATAGCCGTAGTGCTCGTAAATATAGTCGATGTCCTTGTCGCCGCGCCCCGAAAGGTTAACTAGTATCGTGCCGCTCTCATGCTCCTTGGCGTATTTGAGAGCATAGGCGAGAGCGTGGCTTGATTCGATTGCGGGGATTATACCTTCGTTGCGGCAGAGCAGGAAATATGCCTCGATTGCTTCGTCGTCGGTCACGGATTTGTAGTTCACGCGTCCGAGGTCGTGCAGATAGGCGTGCTCGGGACCGACAGAAGGATAGTCAAGCCCGCTTGCGCAGGAATAAACCGGAGCTGGCTCGCCGTTTTCATCCTTGAGCATGATGCTCTCGAAGCCGTGCATAACGCCCTTTTCACCGAAGGTGATGGACGCGGCGTTGTCGCCCAGCTTTTCTCCTCTGCCCATTGGCTCGACGCCGTAAATCTCTACGGGGTCGGCCAGAAACGCGGAGAACAGACCCATTGAATTTGAGCCTCCGCCGACACAGGCGCAGAGCGCATCCGGAAGATTGCCGGTCATTTCGAGGAACTGGTCACGGGCCTCAAAACCGACAACGGACTGGAAATCGCGAACCATCATCGGGAAGGGATGCGGACCGACAACTGAGCCGATGCAGTAGATTGCATCCTTATATTCGTGCATATAGCCCTCAAACGCGGCGTCGACGGCTTCCTTGAGCGTCTGTAGTCCGTGGGAGACGGGAATGACGCGCGCTCCGAGCATTCTCATACGGGTCACATTGGGCGCCTGTTTTTTGATGTCGACTTCGCCCATGTATACATCGCATTCCATACCGAAATATGCCGCTGCCGTCGCCAGCGCCACGCCATGCTGTCCCGCGCCTGTCTCGGCGATTATCTTTTTCTTGCCCATGAATTTGGCAAGCAAACCCTCGCCCATGCAGTGATTGAGCTTATGCGCTCCGGTATGGTTCAGATCCTCGCGCTTGAGGTAAATCTGCGCGCCGCCGATTTTGCGCGAAAGCCGCTCGCAATGGTAAACAGGTGTCGGACGTCCCTGGAATTCACGGCGTATCCTGCGAAGCTCGCTGATAAACTGCGCGCTGTTGCAGATAGTATTGTAGGCTTCGGTTATTTCTTTGAAGGCAGGAATAAGCTCGGGCGGAAGATAGGCTCCGCCGTATTCGCCGTACCGCCCTTCCTTGGTCGGAACATTTTTTAGGTAGGTTTCGAAGTTTTTGTTGAGATTTTCATAGTTCGCGTTCATAATAATATCTCCTTATTCAATATTTATAAACCAATTTATCTGTTCAGGATATCGATCTGCATAAAAAACTAGATTTTGATTTGCACGCCATCGTATCAATCCCATAGTATCAGCCTCCAATAAAAAACAAAAAAAGCCTCTGTCCTATCTTAGGACAAAGACTCTGTGTCTCTGCGGTACCACCTAAGTTGACGGAAATCCGTCCACTCCCGACATACGTTAATATGTCTGCACGTTTTACGGGTTGCCCTCCCGTCGGCCATTACTAACGCTTTACGCGCTTTCCTGCCGCCCTCACAAGTCCATTCACACACACGCTCGCTGCGGCAATCTCACCGTCTGCCGCTCTCTTTGAACCGCTCTTATGCGCTACTAACTCTTGATCATAGGTTTATATTTGATTGGCTTGATGCTAACACAAAGCGAAACGCTTGTCAACAATTTTTTTCGTTAAAGCGGAAAAGGAAACTTTTACAGCTTTTATACCTCATCCCACTTTATGCCGAAGGCTTCCCGGCCGACACAGCTTTGAATATTTCAGAGCCTGAAGGAAGAGATCTTCGGGCTCTGAAATAATTATTATGTCAACCGTTCCTAGCGAATCTGTCCGTTACCGTAGACTATATATTTGCAGCTCGTCATCTCGCGAAGGCCCATCGGTCCGCGGGCGTGCATCTTCTGCGTGGAGATGCCGATCTCGGCGCCCAGTCCGAATTCTCCGCCGTCGGTAAAGCGGGTCGAGGCGTTGACATAGACCGCCGCGGCGTCCACCTCGTTCAAAAATCTCTGCGCCTTCGCGTAGTCCTTTGTAACTATGGCTTCGGAGTGGCTTGTTCCGTAGCGCGCTATGTGATCCATTGCTTCGTCGATATTGTTAACGACCTTGACTGCGAGTATATAGTCGTCGTACTCCGTTTCCCAGTCGGACTCCGTTGCCGGAATCGCCGCTCCGCCCAGTATTTTCAAGGCTTTCTCATCACAGCGCAGCTCAACGTTATACTTATTCAGCCGCGGCAGGACGATGGGCAGAAAGGCTTCCGCAACAGCCTCGTTGACAAGCAGAGTCTCCATTGCGTTGCAGACAGATGGTCTGCTGCACTTGGCGTTTTCAACTATCGCAGCCGCCATATCAAGGTCCGCCTCATCATCGACATAGACATGGCAGTTGCCGCTGCCCGTTTCGATAACGGGGACGCTTGCGTTCTCGACAACGGATTTGATAAGTCCGCTGCCCCCGCGCGGAATGAGAACATCCACATAAGCGCGCAGTCCCATAAGCTCTTTTGCACTCTCCCGCGTAGTGTCGCGGATAAGGCAAATGCAGTCCTCGGGCAGACCTGACGAGGCAAGCGCCTCTCGCATTATGTCAACCAGTACGGAATTGGAGCAAATTGCTTCCTTGCCGCCGCGGAGTACACATACATTGCCCGATTTCAGACAGAGCACGGCGGCGTCGACAGTTACGTTAGGTCTTGCCTCGTATATGATTCCGATGACGCCGAGCGGCACGCGCTTTTTGCCGATTGTCAGACCGTTTGGTCTGTCCGACATGGAAATCACTTCGCCTATCGGGTCGGCAAGCGCAATGACCTCGGTAATCGCTTTTGCAATGCCGTCGATGCGTTCTCCCGTAAGAAGGAGTCTGTCAAGGAACGCCCTCTTGATCCCCGCGCCTTCGGCATTTGCAATGTCGGCGGCGTTAGCTTCCAGAATACGGTCTTTGTTATGAAGAAGCGCCATCCGGATAGCTTCCAGCGCTTCGTTTTTTCTGGCGGTACCCGCAACCGCGAGCACCCGTTCAGCTGCTTTTGCGGCAGCTCCCATTTTTTCAAGCTCTGTCATTTGCGGCCTTCCTTCCCACAAAAAGTGTTCCCGCAGGTTTTCCTGACACTATCTCATAAAGGATCTCCGGAGTGCTTCCGTTTGCAATATACATATCTATCCCGTTTTCGTTAGCAAGCTTCGCCGCCTGGAGCTTCGTTATCATGCCGCCCGTTCCCCGGTTGCTTCCGGCGCCGCCGGCCAGCGCGCGTATCTCGCTGTCTATCACCCTGACCTCGCGTATCAGCCGCGCATTAGGGTCTTCGTTTGGGTTTCCGTCATAGAGTCCGTCGATATCCGAGAGCAGAACGAGTTTATCGGCCCCGCACAGCACCGCGACGACGGCGGAAAGCGTGTCGTTATCGCCGAAAACCTTGTGCTCCTCATTGTCGGCTTCGATTTCCGCAAAGCTGACCGAGTCGTTTTCGTTGACTATGGGGATTATACCCAGCTCGAGGAGTGAATTGAAGGTGTTTATGAGGTTCTGCTTTTTCTCGGGACTGTCGACATCCTCGCCCGTCAGAAGAATCTGGGCGACTGTTTTGCCGTACTCGCTGAAAAACTTATCGTAAAGGTGCATCAGCTCGCATTGACCGACCGCCGCGGCCGCCTGCTTGAGGCTGAGAACGCTCGGGCGCTCTTTCATCTGCAGCTTTCCCGCTCCGACGGCAATGGCGCCCGACGAAACCAGTATGACCTCGCAGCCCATATTTTGAATGTCCGACAACACGCGCGCAAGAGCGTCGAAGCTGCGGAAATTCAGCTTTCCGCCTTCATGCGTCAGCGTGGAGGTGCCGACCTTTACAACGATTTTGCTTTTGACCGTATTGCCGTCCATATGTAACTTCTCTCTCCCTGTCTTGGTTTAGAATAGTATACCACCAAAACAAATATTTGCAATCGGGTAAATTCAATCGAAATTGCGGACTTTTCCTTTTGTTCAAGCCGTTTTTTCAAAAGGCTCTCCCACTAGCCGTGAAACGGTTTCCTTCGTCCTACAGTGTATTCGAAAGTGCCGCCAGAGTGTTCGCAACAGAGGCAAAGCCTTGAATATCAAGCACTTCGCCGCGGATCATGGGGTCAAACCCGCAGGACACGATGACATTGCCGAGTTCTTCCTTTGTAAAGCCTGAAAGCCCCGAAGTGAGCGCGTTCAAAAGTGTCTTTCTTCTCTGATTGAAGGCGGCGCGCACCACCGCGAAAAAGAGCTTTTCGTCGGTTACCGGAACGGGCGGTACAGACCGCATTTTTAATTTTATTACGCTTGACCAGACTTTCGGTGCAGGCATGAAGCAGTCGGGCGAAACGTCGAATAGTATCTCCGGCTCGGCATGCCAGTTCACATAGACCGTGAAGGCGCCGTAATCGGAGCTGCCTGCCTTTGCGCATATCCTGTGCGCGACCTCGCGCTGCACCATCAGAGTCGCGCGCTCAAAGCAGCCGGCATCTATAAAAGCCGAAATAAGCGGACTTGTAATATTGTAGGGCAGGTTCGCGCAGACGACGGGCTTCATTCCGCCGAACTTTTCGCCGACGATTTCGGCGATATTCAACTTCAGCACATCTCCGAAAAGTACTTCCGTGTTCTCGCAGCCCCTTAGCGTTTCCTCAAGCACAGGTTTCAGCGCTTTGTCGAGTTCGATGGCAACTACTTTACCAGCTAGCCTTGAAAGCTGTACCGTGAGGCAGCCGATGCCGGGTCCCACTTCCAGTACGCCCGTTTCTTTATCCGGTCCCGCTTCGGCTGCAATCCGTTCCGGCACCCACGCGGCAGTCAGAAAGTTCTGCCCCATGGATTTCGAAAAGCGAAAGCCCTGACCGGAGAGCAGCGACCTGATTTGTCCTATATCACAGAGGTCCATAAATCTCCTTAAAGTAACTTTTCGTAGCACACGCGCTCGTTCTGCGCGCTTTTTTCGCCGTTTATATATATCGTTCCGCAATGGGTAAAGCCACGCTTTCTCAGCAGTTCACGCATGGCCTTGTTTTCGCGGTGGGTATCGCCACGCATACTTATACACCCGTGTTCAAGCGCCAAAGTCTCCGCATAGGATAACATTCGGCTTGCAATTCCCATACCGCGATACTCATCCCCGACAGCGGCGCGGTGAAACACCGTGTAAGGCGCGTCGTCGGTCAGCCACTTTCCGTCTGTGACCTCATTGTAGCTCTCCTCTTCTCCGAAGAAAACCGAAATTACTCCGGCAACTGCCCCGTCTGCTAAAAACACATGGCAGGCGCCCTGTTCAATATCCTTTTCGAAGATCTCCCGCGTCGGGTAGCCGTTCTGCCATTGGTCAACTCCGTTGAATTTCAGGAAGCGCTGCGCGTCTCCGATAATTTCCATTATGCGGTCTATGTCTGAAACCGCCGCAAGTCTATGTTCCATTCAAGACTCTCCTTGCCGCTCCGATTGCCGTTGCGCAGCCGGAATACTCCGGTATGACGTAATTGAGCTTGTAGAGCTTGGAAAAATTGTCGTACACCGCCTTTGCAATCGCGGTCTGCGAAATGCCGCCTGTGATAACGACGTTTTTGACACCGTAGCCGCTGCAGGCAAGCGCCGCGTGGGAGCCTGCGACCTCCATGACAGTATTGACAAGTGCCATGGCCCAGTCGGCTCTCGTTGCGTCGTCGCCGGCTTTCGCAAGGTTCGACGCCGTAAGGTCAAGCGGCAAAGTATCCGTTCCGGAGAATAAGTCCCCAATTGTTATATCAACCGTCAATCTGTTGCCCTGCTCGGCAAGCTCAAACAGTTCCCGAAGATCGGTGGTGCCGAACATTTTTTTAGAAATGCCGCGAAGCGTTCCGCTTCCGACGCCCGAGCCTCCGATATGCGTATAAGTACCGTTTCTAGCAAGAACTATTGACGTGCCCGTGCCGATGCTCACGACTACGGTCTCGTCGAGTCCGGAAAGCCATGAGCCGCCCGCGCCTGTCGCTTCGATTTCGGGAATATGGGCGACACCGAAATCAAAGCCTTCAAAGCGGCATTTTTCCGCGCCGATTCCGGTAACGGCAAGCGCCGTTATGCTCTCCGTGGAAATGTTGTTTTCCGAAAGGAACTCAAGCAGCAGCTGTTCGGCATTTTTTTCGCTTCCGACGACGCATTTTGACGCTTTGACTGTGTGGCCTTCCAGCGCAATGATTTTGATGGCCGACGCGCCGTTGTCATATCCCAGAATCATTCCTGCACCTCCGCGTTTATGTCCCGCTCCCGCGCTTCTTCCGTTTCCATCTCTGCAAGGAGCTTTTTATCCGATTTCTCAGTGAAAACAAGCTTTTCATACATATCGGGTCTGCGGCTTTTAGTGCGGATAAGCGACTGCTTGCGCTGCCATTTTTTAATATTCGCGTGGTGCCCGCTGCGCAGGATTTCAGGTACGCTTCTGCCCTCCCAGACCTCAGGTCTAGTATACTGCGGATACTCGAGAAGTCCGTCCCAGTGGCTCTCTCCCGTGAAGCATTCCTCGTCGGACAAAACGCCCGGAATCATTCTGCAGACGCAGTCCGTCAGCGCCATCGCGGGTATTTCTCCGCCTGTCAGCACAAAATCTCCGATGGAAATCTCCTCGTCGACGCATTCCTCGATAAAGCGCTCGTCAATGCCCTCGTAGTGACCGCAGACCAGAATAAGGTGGTCGTAGTCGTCCTTGAGCTGCCGCGCCTTCGACTGGTCAAACTTTGTACCCTGCGGTGACATATATATCACGCGTGTCTTTCGCTCTCCGGCGCATTCACGCACGAAGTCGAGGCAGGATTTGAGCGGCTGCGCCGTCATTACGCAGCCCCAGCCCCCGCCATAGGGGTAATCATCTACCTGACCCTGTTTGCTCTCCGTGAAATCTCTTATCTGGATACAATTGATTTCTATTATATCCTTTGCCGCTGCTCTACCCAAAATGCTCTCGCTTAAAACAGCGTTCATTGAGTCGGGAAAGAGCGTCATTATATCAATACGCATGAGAGACTCAACTAAAGCTCCGTCACGCGCGTTCATTTCAAAATCAGTATTTTCGTTCATCCGAATCTCCTGTACAAAGCGGGCAAAGGCTACATCCCGTCAATAAGTCGGACTGTGACTATCCCGGCGTCCGCATCGGTTTTTATGATAAACTGCGGCACTGCGGGTATCAGTATTTCTCTGTCTCCCGTGACCACATAGACATTGCTCGAAGGCAGTTCAAGCACATCGGTGAGCTTGCCGAGCTCGTTGCCGCGCTCGTCCGAAACCGTGGCTCCTATAAGGTCAGAAATGAAAAAAGCGCCCTTCGGAAGCTTCGCGTCGTCCCTGTCGATTGAAACGATTTTATTTTTCAGAACCATCGCCGTATTGATGTCTGATACACCCTTGAACTGAGCGATGAGGCAATCCTTGTGGACCCTTGCGCTTTCGAGCTCAATGGGCTTTCCGTCAATGTAGAGGCGTCTGAAATCGCTGAGAAACTCGGCGCTGTCCGCCCAAGGCTGGATTTTTACCTCGCCTTTAATACCGTGAGTATTCACGACAATTCCGGCTTCGAGATATTTTTTCATCAATAATTCTCCGATTAAGATAGTATTGGATATTTCGCGGCTTAAGAAATAACGTCTAAGGGGGACAAAGTAGCCTTTATCCCCCTTGGCTCGTATCAGTCCATGATTTCCACGGACACGTTTTTTCCCTGTTTTTGAGCAACGGCCCGCATAAGTATGCGGATTTCCTTTACTATTCTGCCCTGACGGCCGATGATCTTTCCCATGTCGCCGTCCGC
>Ga0074193_1001671_pt1 | contig 25060 bp, 17 predicted proteins | sample EPASupsiteHSE605_FD_64523 | JGI IMG/M metagenome (GOLD analysis project Ga0074193, IMG submission 64523) | Bioremediated contaminated groundwater from EPA Superfund site, New Mexico - Sample HSE6-05 | ecosystem: Environmental > Aquatic > Deep subsurface > Groundwater > Contaminated ... | reverse complement strand
GAACAGATCAAAAACATTCATTAATAAAAATGTTTCTACTTGACTATGTTTTTTGAATTTCTTGGTTCAATTCAGTCAAAAATTTCTAAAATTTTACTCAACTTTGACATTGGAAAAGATTGTTCGAATATTGTAAATTTGAAGACTGAATTGGAGCTGTTATTACAACGAAACTTGTATTTTGACCAAAATGAAATGCTCAATTGGCCAAGTAATAATAATTTGGGTCAGACTTATTTGTCAAAGCCTAATGGGTTTCAAATTTTAAGCAAGAGGTGTTTATTGTTTTATTTACCACCTAAGAAAGAATCAAAGTCTGAGTCATCTGGATCATTATTGACAAAGTTTTTAGCAGCACTATAGTAACGATCATACATATATGGCTTCCTAGAGTCAAAGAATTCAAATGAAAGAATTTCTTCAATAGTAATCCTCTTCATTGGATCTTTCACAAATATTCTTTCCAAAATCCATTTTAATGGTTCAAGTTTTTCGAATAATGGGGTTCGAATTTTCATGATCTCAACAATCTCTTCGAATTTTGGAATTCTTCCGATTTCAGGCATCAAAATCAACAATATGCAAACACCAAAAGCATAGATATCAGCTGCCATTGTAAGAGGAGTTTTTCCATCCATTTCTGGTGGAAAATATTGAGGAGTTCCATATTCCAATACTTTTTGATCATCTTCGATTGCATGCTCAAAATCAATGATAATTGCCCGAACACACTCATTGTCTTTTTGTAAAACAATATTTTCCGCTTTGATATCTCCGTGAAAAACCCCACGTTTATGAATATCTCCTATCCCAACAGCAATCTGGTAAATAATTGTTACTAAATAATCTGGGTTGAATCTAAATGGGTTATCTTCAAGGTTGCATATAAAAGTAAACAAGTCACCTCCATTGGCATACTCGGTCAAAACACCAACAAAACTGTTCAAAATTCCTGTACCATAACACTTTACAATAGAATGGTACCTACTATCTGGATTATCTAAACTCATAATTAATTTCGCTTCATGTTCAATATCTCCTTTAATTTTGAGCACCATCATGATCCCCTTATGTTTTCCAATATAAACCCCTAATTCATCCTTGTATTCGAAAAGTTCTGGAACAAGTTTTTCTGGTTCCATAAAAATAAAATTTAAGTCAAAATTGAATAATCGTTGTTGGCAAATTTTACATTTTACATGAAGTTTATTTAGTGTTTATGAGGGATGGTTATCAGTGTATGAGATAATAGATCTCTTATTATTATTCAATCATGAATCATACATATATGGTTTCATCTTCAGAAATAACTTAGATTCTATGAATTGATCGATGGTTTACCATCTTACTGACTCTTTTACACACATATATGTTAGGATTTCTATGAGTTCATCAAGCTCGGAAATTATTTCAATGCCAAGTTTTTTGAATCGATATAATGTGCTTAAATCAGGGATTCCAGAATACTTAGGAGCAATGAGATAAAAAATAACAATTCCAAAAGCATGAAGAGACAAAGCACTTTCTCCATCAGTTTCTGGGGGCGGTATTCTAATGTTCCATATGATCTCGCCCTTAACTCTTCTGGGTCATTCGGCTTCTTGGAACTTTGGTAACAATCTCGGTACCTACATTTTCAAGCTCAATATCACCAAGAAAAATGCCCAATTCATGAATTTACATATTCCCAATGTTGTTTGATAGATGATTGTTGATAAGAATTTGGGGTCTACTCTTTTATTTCCCAGTAAACTCATTTATTGAAAAACATATACTAAAAGATCTGATTAATCTGCCGTCTCTGTGTTTATTCCATATTTTCCACCAATAATTCCTTTTCCTAAGCATTTATCACTATATTTTGACTGAAATTGGCATAGAATTTCAATTTCTTTTTCAAAAGTTTGTTTTATACATTAAAAAACAATTGGAATGCTCCCCCTTTTCCCTCTATATACTTTAAAAACATATTTAAAGAACTCTTTTTGTAGCTAAGCTGTTTCGATCTTAGACAAAATTTTTTCTAAAAATCCAAACAAATGAAGTAGCTCCATATTAATTATGGATTTCATTAGGAATATTTTTAATGATCAATAAAAGAGCGCATTTTTCGGAAATTACTGTTGTATCCATTATTAGTCTGATTTGTTGCTTATTTGTTTTAAACAGGAATCAAAAAATCTCAAAAAAGGAGGTAATACCGAGAAAACTTTGGGCTTTTTATAATATTCGGTGGGGAAATCCTGAAGTTGATAAGCAATGGATTGGATGGGAGCAAAGTGGTGTAGGATGGGAAAAAGGGAAAATAACTCCGCCTGGGACCTGGCCATCGATTTTTATGCCTGAATTAGGACTTTATTCTGTTTTTAACTCAACTGTGGTTAATAGGCACATGGATTTAATCAAAAAAGCAGGAATTGATGCAATTATAATAAATTGGTTTGGAAAAGATCGGATTGAGTATGGATATAATGGTACTCAGGGGTTTACTAATAAAGCTCTTGCTTTCATCATTAAAAAAGCCGCAAAGAGGTCTATAAAAGTGGGTGTTATGATCCCAAACTATGATGGGAGAACTACAGGTGGTGTAATTGATGATGTGAAATTCTATTTAACCAAATACGGAAAAATGAGGAACATTCTTAAGATTTTCAGTAGACCAATGGTATTTATATATGATGCGCACGCTCTTGCAGATAATTTTAATGTGACAGTAGCAAATTATGGAACAATTAAGCCAATTTTCTTCGCTTCTGGAACCAAATATGAAGATTTTGTTGTTTCATATGAGAATGGATATGCCGGTTTCTTATCATTTTTCGCTCCAGATGGATTTACTGCATCATCTCAGGTTGATAATTGGCATGCATTATCAAGATTTGCTAATTCAAGAGACTTATTTTTTATACCCACAGTGACACCTGGATACAATGACAATATAATGTACCCATGGAATTCTCGCTTTGTATCAAATAGAAATTCGGGACAGTATTATGAAACAAGATGGAAACATGCAGCCATTCATAACCCAAAGATTATCTTTTTGAATTCTTTCAACAACTGGATAGAATCAACTAATATAGAACCTGCAATCAATCACGACTCCAAACCTCTCAACAATGAAACCTGGTCCGATAACCAGGATCCTCTTTTTTACATCCAGCTAACAAGAAGGTACTCAGATCTATTCAAGGCTAATAAACTGTTTACATTGTAAATTACTTTATCGCTGTAATATGCCAGCACTTATCATACGTACCAATTCCTCACTCACCCCTGAACAAAAGAAAGAAGCGAGTGTTGCTCTTTCTAGGATAATTAGCGAATGCACGGGAAAACCAATTGATTACATAATGGTAGTGATTCATGATAACGTTTCAATTTGTTTTGCTGGGGATCCTGAAGCCAAAGCTGTTTTCATGGAGTTCATGAGCATCGGATGCATTTCCAAGGCAGCCAACAAGAAAACCAGTTCAGCTCTCACTAAGTACATGGGCGAACTAGGATTTGCTGGGGATCGTATCTACATTAGTTTTACTAACAAAGATGGAGCTGATTGGGGCTATAATGGATCAACTTTTGCATAAAAAGCAGATTTAAGCCAGTTCTTTTATTTAGGGCTCCTCAGTACCTGGGATGCGCAATGAGCACCTCCGTACATTGCTGTAATGGGTGAAAAATCAAGGTAATGAACTTCTCCATCAAATCCCCTTTTACGAAGTGATGACTCAACTTCTGGATTGATGGAGAATACGATATCTTTCCCTTTAGAATTCTTACCAAGATGAAGAAGATTGATGAAATACTCTTCTTGTTGCTTGAAGGATGCTTCAATAACTTCAAAGCCTTCTTTCTTTAACCATTGACCGAATGGCATCGCTCTTTCTTCGGTGTATCCAGAGGGTCCTCTCTTCACAAATTCTCTGGCAATTCTCAGATATTTAGGATTATCTTGGGCAATTGCATCAATGCAAACGCATAGTTTTTCACTTGCGACATTGAAATATGTGTCCAAATGCATTCTTTGCTGATTAAGATCGCAAAGATCTTCAACCACAATGAATCGGTTGCAACCAAGAAGGTCTCTATTCATTAGCTGCATTGCAGCAGACATATTTGTTCTTAAACCGGTTCCTAACAACATACAATCACTAGAAAGAGGGATAAAATCGCCTCCTTCAATAGTTCCTGGTGCTTCTATGCGGCCAATTGGTTTAATTCCAAGTTGAGGCCAAACTATTTCCATCAAATCATTCTCAGATAGTCTTTGCTGGGCACCAAATCTGCCAATAACAACACCTTTAGCAGTTGTTATTTGCTGATCTCGAGTAAAAACAGTATTAGCAAGAGGTGCTAAAGGTAATTGGCTATAGTTAAACCCAGTAGAGGAACCTGGAATAACATCAATATAAACTGATGGATGTAAAAAGATCAAATCAATGAGATGATCTTTGGAAAGCCTGGATAAAGAGAAATCTATGTAATCTCTCTTCATTTTGGCTTCAATATCAGGTGTGATATCACCTGGAGATACAGAAAACTTTATAGGAGTAATATCTATTAAGGAGTTCCTCAATTGACTAATCGACATATCATTAAGAATCTCCCTAACTGTCCAAACTTTGGCACCACAAGCTTTGTTCAACATGGCTCTAAATGTATCATGGCATTCAACAGCCTTTGTGGGGTCTGGCGGATTTTCATAAAGAAATGCTGAAAGATGAAAAGGAAACCTTGTCTCAATGGAGGGACAATGAGTCAGAATATCTGTGGGGCGATGAAATTCAGAGGCCTGAGCAAAGCTCTTAACTTTTGGTATAAGCGCCTTGCCAAAGGCGCGACGCCCTGAGGTTGAACACAGCATTCAAAATGAACCGACCCAACGATCAGACTTGATGTAGAGATAAATAAACCCTTTTACTAACGATCATGTAAAATGTAAAAAAGGACTGTAGGGAAGAAGTTTATTTTATCGTAGGTGGAGGAGGAGGGGTGATTTGGTAATTCCAGAAAATCTGAATAATTTCATGGTCACCATTTGCATAGAATACTGGAATTCTGCCAAATGAAAAGATTTGACATCTTTATCTTGTAATAGATAGTTTGCCCCATTCATAAGGAGAAGAGCAATAATATAATGGTTTTTCTTGTTAACAGCAATGTGCAATGGAGTTTTTCCAGCTTTATTTTGGTCATTTATATCCATACCTTGCTTCATCAAATCAATTACAACTATTTTTGATCCAGATTCGACTGATGTGTGCAACACAGAATTACCAATATAATTGAAACCACACTGTCATCTTTCAAGCTTAGTGATGCTCCTTTTGAAATTAAGTCTCTAACAATATTAATATCTCCCTTTAAGCAAGCAGTATGCAATGCTGTGTATCCAAAATCTGATTGTAATCCTAAATTCGCTCCTCTTTGAATCAGAAAAGAAGCCATTTTATACTGATCAGAAGAAATTGCTTCATGAAGTGGAGTTATTTAAAAAAAGAATCCAAACTATAACAAAAAGTGTATTGACTCTATCTTGGTGATTAATATCAGATCCATTTTCCAACAAAATTTCAACAATTTCTATGAATCCTTTACGAGCAGCAAAAGAAATTGGACAATATAAAAAACCTACCATCAGTCATTATCATTCTTGATATTGACATCTGCACCTTTTGATAGTAAGTAATTAACTTGTTCAATATTACCTCCAGAACAGGCCATATGGAGAGGAGTGTTTCCAAATACCTCGAAATAATATCAATAAAACAATGATCAAATATGTATTACAATTAACATTGCATCCATTTTCAATCAATAACTTGGTAACTTCAAATCGATTATGCAAACATGAATAAAAAAGTGTTTTAGAAAAATTAAGTCTAATGAAACAATACTGATATCTAACAAAGAGTCCTTAAACTCAAGAAAACTTTTAATAGCTTCCGAATTGCCGTTTATTGCTGCTCGCTCAATTATATTTAATACAGATTTAAGGAAAACAGAATTATTGAATTATTAAAAAAACATACTTTCCATTTCGCGTCAGCTCCTTTGGAGACAAGGAATCTTAACATTTCAATTTGATGTTGGAATATTGATATCAATATGGGGGTTTCATTATTCTTATCTGTTGCATTAATATCTGCCCCTTTATTAATCAAATATTTGGCTAATCCGATATCACAGTGTTTACATGCAATATGAAGCAGTGTTTCACCACAAAGAATCTAAAAAAATCAGCGAAAATTTCCTAAAAACATTCTTAATATTGACATCATTACTTTGTGAATCTAATAATGCATATGTAACACTATTATTATCAAAACATAAGTTGTATGATTGTTGATTCAATTCGAGCAGCCATTCGAAAATAAAAAATCGAAATGATTTTGAAGCAACATTTAAATACATTTGGACATTTTTCTCTACAATTTCACATTGATGAAGAATATCAACAGATCCACTAAAAATTGATGACAACACAACGTTATTGTTATTGAAACAACATTGTTTAACCATTAGTAGTCTAAAACACTTAATTGATCCAAAATGGGCAGCAAAGCTTATAATATCCATTGATACTGGTCTTTGAGTCCACTCAAAACAGCTCCATTTCAAATCAGAGCTTGATATGAAAGTAGGATGGTTCATTATCTTTGTTAGAGCCAAATCATCATCATATTTAATTACATACTCACATGAATTCATAATAAAGCCATATGTGATCATCTGATTCAAGATTTCTTTATTTTCTATATGAAAATTCTTATTTGTCTCAGAAAATGCTTGATTTGTATCTTTAAACCGGGAAATATCAATACTTTCTAAATCTTCTAAGAAATAATGAGCTGCAATTTTATCATTTTGCTTAATTATCTCATTGGTAATTGTTTCAACAGAAAAAAAACCTTTTTTAAACAACAAATGTGTAACTTTTGGACATCTTGCGATTGATTGACATAGGAGATAATCTTTGAATTCTTGTCCATTGTTAATAACTGAATAATACTTTAGGCAAAATTCAATAATAAAATCCAACTCAAAGGGCCTAATTTTTGAGAATTGAATAATCTCATGGGTAACATATGCATAATCATCATGAATAATCAGATCTTTCTCTTCTTCTCTCGAATACAAATATTTTTGGAAGCTAATATTCAAATCTAAGTGCTTCAAATGCTCCATAAAACAAATGATTACGTCGATGTTTAGTTATAAGAATTCTTCAGTCTTTCATACTTAGCAATCCTTGACCTAAAGTCAAGATTCAGCTTGTCTCTTAGTTCTTTGGCTCTTTCTGGAGACCTCATTGCGAGATTGGAGTATCTCACTTCTTGATCAAGTATTTTGTCAACATCGAATGTGGGCTTTGGAGAGTCAATCTGTAATGGGTTCTTGCCTTCTTGTGCCAACCTTGGGTCAAATCTAGAAAGAATGAGATATCCTCCATCCACAAGTTCTTTGGTGTGTGCTGGAGAGTTACCAAGGCCTTGTGTGAATCCATGTTCAATACATGGACAATAGTTGATAATTAGAGATGGTCCTTTGTAATCAACAGCTTCTTGAAGGGCTTTTAATGCATGCCTTGGATCAGCATCAAGACAAGTATTTGCAACATATATGTGACCATATGTTTGTGCAATAAGTGCAAGATCCTTTTTAGCCCTTCCAACACCTCGTGAAGAAAATGAGTTGGATGATGACCTATTTGAAGCTTTAGAGGGTTGTCCTCCTGTATTGCTGTATACTTCTGTGTCTAGAACAACTACTTTTACTGGTTCACCAGATGCAAGAATGTGATCAAGACCTCCATATCCAATATCATATGCCCAACCATCTCCTCCAATAATCCAATTCATTTTGTGAGCAATAAAGCTTTTGTCTCTAACTAAGGATCTTCTTTCTTCATCAGTTACACCAACAGCCCCAGCTTCAACCAATGATAAGAATTTTTCTGAAAGAATTTCTGATTGATCATTGTTCCAGTTTGCCAATAATTTTTGAATAAGCTCCGAGTTTTCTCCCGATATTCGTGTTTGAATACCTTGAATGATTTCCCTAATGGCTCGCCTTCTCATCTCCATTGCTTTGTATTGCCCAAATCCAAATTCTGCATGATCTTCGAACAAAGATGATGTCCATGCAGGTCCCTTTCCTTTTTTATTCTTTGTAAAAGCATTTGATGGTGCTGATGCCCCCCAAACAACTGGGCATCCTGTTGCAAAAGCCATAAATGACTTGTGGCCATACAACTGAGTAATCATTTTGATGATAGCTGTCTCACCACAACCAGCACAAGCTCCACTAAATTCAAGCAATGGTTGAAGGAATTGAGTGTTCTTAATTGCATTAGGCTTAACAAGGTTGGCTCGGTTTTCAATTGTATTTATGAACTCCCATTTCTTATGCTTTGATTCAAATAATGGCTCACTTGGTGTCATTGTTAGGGCTTTTGCGGGGCATATGTTAGAACACTTCCCACACCCAGTGCAGTCATAAGCGGAAACTTGAATAGTATATTCAAATCCATCAACACTCTTACCAATTTTTTGCTTGGCGCTTTCAAATCCTTCAGGGGCTCGAGATAGTTCTTCTTTTGTTAGCAGGAATGGCCTGATAACAGCATGAGGACACACTGTTGAACAAAGGCCACATTGAACACACTTATTACTATCCCAAACAGGAACAAACTCTGCAATTCCTCTTTTTTCATACTGTGTTCCTCCGGCAGGAATCTCCCCTCGTTTGGTTGTTTCAGATACCTTGACTTCATCTCCCTTTTGTACCATCATTTTTGTCATAATCTCATTAAACACTGGTGGCAGTTTCAATTCTTTTTTAGGCGAGTCTGGAGCATTTTCCCAGTTTGTTTGATCATATGTATACTCTTTTAGATTGGAATTTGTATTCTCAATTAATTGTAGGTTCTTATTAATAACTTCTTCTCCTTTCTTTGAATATGCCTTGAATGCTGCATCCTTTAAAAGTTTAATTGCCATTTCTTGAGGAAGAACACCTGATAAAATGAAGAAGGCTGTTTGCATTACAGTGTTTGTTCGGCCTCTCAACCCCATTTCAGTAGACAAACTTGAGGCATCAATATAATATAGTTTCGCTTTCTTTGATGCAATAGCTCTTTTCATCTCACCGGGAACATAATCTTCAATTGATTGATTTGATGGAGCATTAAGAACCACGGTACCATGATTCTTAAGTTGTTTCAAAATATCAAATTTCTTAACAAAATATGGCTTATGGCAAGCTATATAGTCAGCCTCTTGAATAAGATATGGTGCTTCAATTGGTTCGGGACCAAATCTTAAATGAGAAGTAGTAATCCCCCCAGATTTGTGAGCAGTATATGCGAAATAGCCTTGACCATATAGATCTGTATTGTTAACAATAATTTTTATGGCATCTTTACAGGCTCCCACAGTTCCATCTGAACCAAATCCCCAGAAAATGCATTGTTTTGTTCCATTAGGTAAGATTTCCTTTGTTTCACCTATTGGTATCGATGTAAATGTCAAGTCATCAATTATTCCAACATTGAATCTGTCTTTAGGATTAGGAAGTTTAAGATTAGAAATGACTGCTTCTGCATGTGTTGGATTGAATTCTTTGGATGATAACCCATATTTCCCTCCAATAATAGAAATGTCTGGCCTTGCTTGGCGGATAATTGAATGAACCTCCATATGCAGCGGTTCTTTTGATGCAATTATATCTCTTGATCTGTCAAGTACACACAATCGTTTTGCTGACCTTGGGAGTTTGGATAAAAATTTTTCAGTAATAAATGGACGGAATAAGTGGATATTAATAACACCAAGTTTTGATCCTTTTCCTCTAGATTTAATTAGTTCTTCAAATATTTTTGAAGCACTTCCCATTGAAACAATTATATCAGTAGCCTCAGGATCTCCAAAGTACTCATATGGCTCATAGTGTCTTCCCGTTAATTTTCCAAGCTTATTCATCATAGCAATAACATTTGGCTCAATTTTTTGCAAATCAAGATTACCCCTTTCCCAAAACTGCCAGAATATCTCAATAGGAAAGATTCCTCCTCTTTGAGTTGGCCTATCTGGATTCATTGATGTTAATTTATACTCAGTCAAAGCATCATGATCGATCATATCCATTAATACTTCATCAGGAATAGTTTTAAGAGTATTAATTTCATGTGATGTTCTGAAACCATCATAAAAATGAATGAATGGATATGATGACTTAATGGAAGTTGCATGGGAAATGGCTGCAAAATCAGCACATTCTTGGGGATTTGAAGAGCAAAGCATTGCAGCTCCGGATGCTTTTGCACACATAATATCCGAATGATCACCATATATAGAAGGACCCATTGTACCAAGTGATCTAGCTGCAACATGAAACACACCTGGTAAGTGATCCCCTGCAACACGATATATTTCGGGAATCATAAGCATTAAACCTTGAGATGCTGTAAAGGTTGTAGATAAAGCTCCTGAACCAGCTGCTCCGTGGAATGCCCCTGCCACACCTCCTTCAGATTGCATTTGTGTGATGTCAACCACTTTGCCGAAAACGTTCTTTCTTCCTTCACTTGCCCACTTTTCTACAGCTTCACTTGAAGGAGTGGCTGGAGTAATTGGAAACAAGAATGACATTTCACTCATTCTATATGCAACATCAGCTACAGCTGAAGCACCATCCATACCTACATGTTTGGAATACCCGCGATAGAAGAATGGAGTTTTGTTTAACATAAGTGAAGTGAAAAATTGTCATAAAAATTGAAAGCATCGGAGTTGTCAATTTTGATTTGTGTTTTATTGAAATGCGATAAAAAGGAACAGAAACCTGGATTTGAATAGCTGTGTTCCGTAGCTGTTTACTGGGTCATTTTCGCATTGATATGTATCGTGAGGAAGTGCTTGACTTATGGTAAGAATAACATTGGTGGTAGATAGGGATCCGTAAGATAACTGGTAATTATGTTTAACATGAGAATTTAACACAGTAATTGTTCCTGTATTAGCATAAAAGAGAATGTTATAATTGGAATGAATGACACAGTTATTAAATTTGACAACGGAAGCATCAGAATAGACCACACCGTAATTCTGTGGCGAAGTGTTATTGATTATATTCATGCTGATCCAATTTGAGTCACAAGAATTGTGGGTGTTGATTGTTCTTGAATACCTTGCCCTATTACTGTGTATGGACGTATACACAATTCTTTGGGGAGAATATGTCCATGTGTATATTCCAGCTGCATTATTACTAATACAAGATGAAACATTGCAGTTTGAACAGTTTTGTTGGCCTTTATACACATTGATAATTCCATAAGTGTTATCAACATTATTAACACAATATGATACTGATACCATTTCATCAAAAATTGGATAATTTGACTCTGTTTCCTGATACGAAAACACACCATTGCTTCTTGAGCTACAATTAATGCCACATATATATGAAAGTACTGTTCTTTCTTTTGTTCCTTTCAAATATATATTTGAACCGGTAGTATCGGTAATAAAGCAAGATTTTAGGATAGTATTGCTAATAACAATCCATGATTCATCGATAGTACAATATATTATACCCTCAGTTGTAACAATATTCCTGAATGAACAACTTGTCACAAAAAAACATGAGTCATCAATAAGGCGGATTTTCGATCCATATTCACTTATCGTTTTGAAACTTCCTTTTTCTGGAAAGAAGTCAAGAAATGCTGAAAGAAGGAAAAACATAAAAACTTATGAAAATTTACTGTTAATTATTTTTAACAGTAAGTCGCCTTGATGGTAATTTAAATGTTGTTTAGGTAGTTGAAAGGATATTATTAGGATTTTTGGTATTAAATATAAATTCTAATTTAAAAATTTTCTCTTTAAGGTGTTATTATTTCGTTATCTCCTTCTGATTCATGAGCTGTTTTGATTTCTTCATTATTCTCTGAGAGTTTCACGATTTCCATGAATACCCTTTCAAGAGATGATGAAGAGCAAGTGAAGAATTGATATCCGTTCTCGATTCCTCTTCCTAGGGAGATAGTTTTATATAGATCATGCAAGAGAATATCAGATGTTGGGATATTGTATATTCTTGCTCTTGGATTTTGGATTGATAGTTTTGCTGTCGGTAAGTTCCGATTGAAGAATTGAGTGCATTTGTCTTGTGAAATCTCTGATTCGTCTAGAATTCCTACCTCTACCCTGAATTCTTTGCCAAATTTTTCGGATAAGTATTGAGGTGACCCACATGTATATACATTACCTTTGATCATAATGCTTATCATGTCACATAATGATTCTGCTTCACTCAATAAATGTGTACAAAGCATCATGGTTTTCTGTCCTTTATAGCTGCTGATTAAATCATGGACATGTTTTCTTGACAAAGGATCCAATGTTGCTGTTGGTTCATCTAACAAAATAATTGATGCGGGGCCCAAAAAGCTGAGACCAATAGCCAACTTTCTTACATCTCCGTCGCTCAATTCCCTAATTACAGTGTCTTGAATGGAGTTTAACTGAAGTATATCCTTCAAACTTTGAGTTTTTTGATGGGATTCTTCGTCTGATAATCTGAATAAGAGGGAATACAGTTTAAAATGCTCATTTGGTGTCATTTCCTCACATAAATGCGTATTGAACTGAGGACAAATAGATATTGATGTTGATGTGATGGTTTCCGAAATATCCACACCATCAATTTCAATATTTCCATTTGAAATTGGTAATAATGAAGTTATCATTTTCATGAGGGTTGTTTTTCCAGATCCATTTGCTCCCAAAAAGCCAAACATTGAACCTTGTTTTATACCCAATGATACAGAATTTACAGCTGCAATTGGATCACCAGATGTATTGAAGAATAGTCTTGAAACATTATTGATTCTAATCGCCCATTTATTAGAGGAATCATTAACCTGGTCTTCCATCGTTTTAGATTCTTCAGTAACAGGATGCCTTGTTTTAGAATTTTTAAAGTATTCGGAAAAATCATTGAATTGCTCCTTTGCTATTCTTTTGCTAATCACAATCCTTACTTTTTCAATAATCCAAAGAAGAATACCATATAGGGGGATATTCACAAATTGCATGAAGATTTGAATTTTTGAGTATTTCTCTTCGAAATAAAACTTAAGAGGTTTCTTCATTATCGCAATTCTCTCCATTATATTAATGAGAAGTCTTTCAATATTTACCTGTGGGAAAGCTCCATACAATATATCTACTCCAAGGGAGTTCATTGCACCATCCCTAACCATATCAACCATCATTGGTGCAATCACCATGGCACATAGAATGAAAAACGATTGCCTGCTTGCCCCCTCTACTGATTTGAATGCGAAACTCAGACAATAACATGACAAAATATATGAGGGACCTTGCATTGCTAAAACATACCATACGTTGAGCATGTTGTCAAGAACAGCAGATATTCCAAAAGCAACAAAAACGCCCCAAATCATTGATACTGTAACTAGCCAGAATATAAGATCAATGAGGAATGTTGCAGCCCAAAAAGAAAACAGATTCATTGTACAAGAAATCATGAATGGGCGAATATCACCATTAACTTCAATGATTAATTGAGTCATAAAAATAGGTACAAATGAAAGCAAACCCAGGGTAATCATAACAGGAGCAATGTGACTATAGACTTTCCCGTGAAATCTTTCATACATGAATGTTGATGAAATGTTCAATTCATTCTCAGATCCAAAACTGTTCTTCCAAAGATGTTTCAAGAGCATTGTATATGAAACCAAATAGGATTTTGTCTGAGATTGATTATAGAAAATGTTAATGTTATACCCTGTTTCATTTCCTTGGTGATCAAGGTCATTTGGATTGAATCCAAGTCCCATATTGATAATTTGAGGTTCTGTTTTGTTCTTAATATGATCAAATACATATTTATTTGCAATATCTCTATTTCCAAATTCCATTATCTGAGGGATTCTTCCTGTATCCTTTATAAAGCTGTTGTTTAAAATCATTCCTAGTTGTGAAGCTATTATTGGATTACTTGGATCCACAACTGTATAAAACTTATTAGAAATTGTTTCATATGAGCTATAGGTAATAGGTTTTACGCTATCTTTCATTATTACTGCCATTAAATAGTAAACAACAATTGAGATTGCAGAAAATACCAAAGTAGCAATTGACGATCCAATTACACTAGTTATTGATCTTTTAATCATAATAAATCTTCTATAGCATATTGCATGAAAGTGCTCAGGTATAAATAATGTCTGCCTCGATGTTGAAGTCATTAAAAAAAATGAACTGAAATCGGATCCCAGTTTTTCTAAAAAAACTTCAGACCAAACCGTTTGTTTATACCGGATTTGATTGTAATTAACGTGCTGAATTTTCAAAAAAAAATATAGACTTCAATTTTAACTACTGTTACCTTCAGAATATTTTACTCATTTGTATTCAAAAATTTCATTAATTATTTATTTAAATTTACCTCTTGTTCTTGAATCAACCTGATCAAAATATCTTCAAGTTGTTCTACTGAAAATGAAAGAGAAGATATGCATAAATCTTCCTTCTTATTATGTAGGTTTTCTAGAAGACTTGTGATTTCATCACATATTGGAATCAGGATGACCTTTGAAGAATCTTCTTGCAATTCTGCATTATTTATTATGGTCTTTATGTAATCAAAAATATCAGAGGCTTTGTTTTCGGGACAATCTATCCTCAAAATGTATCCACATTTATATGTGTTTCGGAATTGCGTACTTGTTCCAAAAAATGGTATTTTTCCAGAGCTAAGTATCATAAATTTGCTGCAAACAACTTCTGCTTCCTCTAAGGCATGACTTGATATAATACATGTTGTGTTTTTCAGAGCCGAGATTGTTTTCCAGATAAGTTGCCTAGCTTGAATATCCACTCCTGCTGTTGGTTCATCCATTATAACAAATTCGGGATTACCTAAAAGTGATAGCGCTATACATAGTTTTCGTTTTTGTCCTCCTGAAAGGTCACCAGCTCTATTTTGAATCATTTCTTTAAGCTGTAAACAATTTGAAAAGAAGTCAATTTGAGATAACAGAATATCAGAAGGAATACCTTTAATCGCTCCAAACAAATGAAAGTGTTCTTCAATACTCATTGATTTGAATACTACATTTTCCTGAAAACAAACTCCAATATTTCCTTTCATTGCTGAAAAATCATCAATACTACCATAGAATTTGATGCTCCCATTTGTTTGACAGAGTGACCCGCTTAGCATATTCAACAAAGATGACTTACCTGCTCCGTTTGGTCCAATCATGGCAATGATTTCTCCCCTATTTATTGAAAAAGAAACGTCATTAACTGCTACAACATCCTTTGGTCCATCATTGAATACCCTACTAAGCTCATTTACAGATAAAAATTCTTCATTCTCAGGAATAATTCTTTGATCATTATTATCAGCTGAACAAACTCTTTTCAGTGAAATACAGTCAAATATATCTCTCCACTTTAGAAGTGATCTTCCATATAGTCTCTCCATCGACATGTTAAATATAATGAATAATCCTAAATAGAGAATGGAATCAAATGAAAGATATGCAATTGCTTTCCATATTGGGTATATTCCATCATCAAAAAACCTCTCCCAAGTAGATACTGTACCATATACTCTTGAATTTCTGTACATTGTCATGAGAAGCATTTGATACGAAGAAAATGGTATCAAAGAGAGAATCCCTTTAAGTGTTTCACTTTCATTTTTTTCATCAATTGTAACCATGTAATGCAAATACCCAAACATAATGACCATTACAATCAGAATCCCTGTCATTGCTCTTCCAGAACTGCCTTTTTTAAACAGTGACATTAACCACATTTGAAAGGAGATTTGCGAAATACAAAGCAATACTGAGGCAACAATTAGAAGTGATATTGATGAACCCTTTAAAGCGAAAAAGCCTCCAAGCATAATGGATAACACAATATAGGGGATAATCGAACAGATAAATTGATTTGCAAATACCACAAACCAATAATCCCTTTCTCTGCATCCCATAAGAAATTGGAGATAAGCAATTTTGTTATCTTTTTCCTCTAAGGCAATTTGTAGATCTGGCATCGAGGCTAATATGATAGGAAAAATAGCGAAGAAAGCAATGGCCACAGATATATCCATTTCTTCAGTTTTTGGTGGACTGGGGAATATTTGGGAACTGATGTTTGCTCCAATCATTAGGTTCAATTTCTCTAATTGTGTTTCATTTGGGGATGATTCTGAGATATACTTTGAAGAAATCGCATTCTTCACCAACGAAAACAGATCTGTATCTGCTGAGGGCCCAAAAGATTGATAATATATCTGAATATTAGGCGAAACCATTGAATCTGCCTCATCCGAATTGAGCCATAAAATGCCAATTCCATGGTCTTCAGATTTTTGAATAATATCATACATCTCTTCAATTGTATTTGCATATTGTACTCTAAATGAAAAGTTACCATTTGATAATATATTATCAAAATAGTTTCCAATTGTGTTTTTGACTTTTGGAGTGTTAGGAGCTGCAACAATTCGAACATTACCTCCAATCGTTAGAAATTCAAATAATGATGAATATGGTTCATTGTAAATCATTGGAGGGGAAGGATCAGCTGGAACACTCTCTCTTGAATAATACCATATTGGATAGAGAGCGAAGCATATGAGAATTGATAATGCAAACTCAATAAGTGAACTCCCTTTTCTCAACTTGAGTATGGTGTGCTTTCTAAACAGCTGACCTATCACTCTTGATGATGAGTAAGGATAATGATGACTTTGATCATTGCTATGTGAGTTCATAATGAAAAATGGTCAAGAAATAATTACTTCCGAAACTTCAATAGCATTGAATCCATTTCCGAATCCCCTCAATCTTTTTGTATAATTCACAAAAACTCCACCACAAATTCAAATTTGTTGTGAAAAAATCAATTTATTATGAAGGGCACGTTATCATTAAAACTATTGAAATTATTCTACTGATAATTGTGAGAAATCATCCAGTCTAACAGTGAGATTAAGGAATAATTGGGAATAATCCAAATTATCCCTATCGAATCACACTTTTTTATTTACATTGTCACAGGTTCGAATCAAACCAATAATAAGTTTTTAGTTTTTTAATGGCTTCTAAAAAAGTATCGAAACCAGATACCATCGAGGGAGGCCCTATTATTGTAGAGTTTAAAGAACCTCCAAAACCTCAAGTAAAAAAAAATAATGTTCCACCGAAAGAAATTCCAAAAAAGAAGAAAAAAGATGATAACATTTTGTCTGCCAAAGATTTTGTTGAAAAGTACCGAAAAGAAGTCGTTACAGCAAGCTGGGATCCAAAAGTGCTCAGAAAATGCGGGAAAGGAGCTAAAGAGATTCTTTCCACTCTTGGGGTTCATATCCCCAAAGAGAACGTTCCTTTCAAGGTTCAACAAAGGCGAAGAAAAGCGAGAATGGAAAAAGAGGAACAAGAAATGCCAAAAAAGTAATATTAATAAATATAGATTCATTTAACATAGAATACTCGTGTTAATGCAGTGTGTTATGTATCCAATAATTGGATGCTTTGAGTCCATACTGAGAATTTCGATACAAATTCCAGGAAAAGTGTTTCCAATAGCACGATTAATCTCAGTTTTCGTGAGTAAACTAACCCAGGTATCTAGTTCTTGAGGATTCTGATGAATTAAAAAGGCTTTGCGGTCTGTAACCCTGACAAGAAATGCATCATTCCCGATAGTTTGTCCTGACAGGCATTGTGGATGCAGTATCCTACCATCAATTAGTATTCTGTATGTCAAAGGAGAAAGATAATTAAAAATTGTTTGAGGTGATTTCCCAGAAACAGAACTGAGTCCAAATGCATTGATAATAACAGGTGATGTCCTTAGACCATGAAATATTCTTGAAGAAACAATTTGGGGCTGATACTGTATCAAATCTTTTAGATATTGATTTTTAAGCTTATTGGAAATAACAGGAAGAATCTCGTTGCTAATTGATTGAATATTGTGATTCTCCCGAGCTTTTTCAATACCATCGATGATTAATCCAGAAACAAATAACTCATAATTAATACCATTCTTAACAGATATTGGATCGGCAGATACAATAAAACTATGGTTTAGCACTCTAACATAACAATTATAATAAGAATCATAGAATTTAACTTGAAACTGTATTGATAGATTTTCTTTGTCAATCGTACCTTTACGATAATTAAAATAAAAATATATAGTATCATCAACAGTTAATGTCTCAATATAATAAGCGTTAGAACTTTTCCTAATACCGCATCCTTTAATATCAATAAGTTCAATATATGGTGATGTACAATTAATAATAGTAACTTCATAAACTCTTCTTTTGAATGATCCTTCAAGTATCTCATTAGGAATAGTGAGCTTTTGATCACTAGTAAAAACTCTGAATTGACTATTCATTAACATACAATACTCTACAATAGGGTCAAGATTTGGAGGGAACTTTTCATTAATCAGATAGTACAAATCCACCCCATTCTCATTTTTTAAAGATTCAAGAGCAAACTCATAAAACAGATCGGATTGGGGGATGGTCACTTCAGAAAAGAATACGGAAACAACATGAGATTTTGGAGACTCAATTGTTAAGCATGCTTTGAGGAGCCCCACAATGTTATAATCACTTTTCTTTGGAGAGAGAGTTTTTATATAATCAATATACTGTTGAAATAGTTTCTTTTGAGTTTTCATGCTAAAAAATACACACTCATAAGGCAAAATACTTGCGTTATCAATATCACAAACATGAGATATTGAGATTTTATCTCCATCAATAGAAATGTTTGGGAGAATTAGTCCATTATTAATAATAAATATTGTGACATTCACACGATCCAATGACAAAAATCGACTTTCTATTGTTTCTATTAAGGATAGATATATACCATTATCATATGTGCTTTGGCTTAATTCAACAACATAAACCTGACCTTTTGGAGAATAATGAACCGATGGTATATGGGAATTATTAGATTCATAAGGGATAAAAATATCAAAATCATTCTTAGAAGATTGTGTTTCATTTACGAGTCGGTTTTGGGTATTAATTCCACTCTTTGTCCCACATAAGTTACATGTGAAAGTATCCATATTAGGAATAAAATGAGATCCTTTGCTTGCAAAAGCTTTACATTTGTGACATTTAACAGATTCTTTTAAAACCGAACTCGATAAATCAATATGAACCATATTTTCTGTCAAGGGTGTCACAGAAACAACAATAGGGACTCCGATTTTGTTTATTTCATCGAGTTTTCTTGGAAAAACACTGTATGATGATTGGATAAATCCAGGATCGACGATCATTTCTGTTCAACTTTTTCATAAATTGTAAACAGATGTTTACAAACGATTATCACGTAAACTTTTACATGATGATCCTTCGGAGAAGAGAGTCCAATCATATCAACTTTGTTAAAGAAGCGGAGGGAATTTTAAAAGATATCAAACTTAGTACAAAAACCAATTTTCAGGCTCTTACAAGAATATCGATATGGAATTCCGTCTTTCCTGATAACAGAATAATCCCAGAGACAAATATTCGAGATCATTTTAACAATATATTGAGGCGACACTTAATTGGATTATCTTCATCTCATAGATTTTTATTTGAACTTGCTGTGTTTTTTATTGACCTACCGAAGTTGTTTTTGAGAATTCTTGATTTTCTTCCTCTTCCGTATGGAATAGCTGGAAGGCATGCATTTCGGGCTGTTATAGATTCTATTGAACCGAATCATCCGGATTCACAAAAGATTTTTATTGAAAAATGTATGGAAAAGATCTCTAATCCTCTTGCAATTCTCCATGAGAGTAACAAACTTCTCAAAGAGGATTTGAATGGATCTGATAAATTCGTTCAGAAGATGTATGAAGAGTTGAGCAAAATTGATTTTTTATTATTTGAATCATATATATCTTGCTTATATCCACCAGAAAGAATGCGATACTCAATTTTGTATGGGTGTGTGCCACCTAGAATACTGTTGGATTTGAGCAACATATCCATGCCATTTGAATTTTTGCAAGCCATTGCAGATATTGATGGGATTAATGCTGCAAAAAGTATCATTAAAAATGATCCCTCGTTTGAGGAGTTTGTTAATCAATAAAACGCATATATTTATTGTTTCAAATAACTGTAACAATAGTATTATTATCATGAACGCAAACAAAAGAATTTTGATGTGGGTGAAAAGCTATGCTTGACGGCCTGATTGCCTTGGAAATTGCAAAAGCAATAGGAATGTTAGGAATGGCTTCTTGGTATGCATTAATAAGATTAATTCGTCTTATCCCATCATTAAACCCAATTGCTGCTGTGGATATTGAAGTTTGTGTCGAAAAGCATGTTGTAGTAGCGTCAAAATCGGTAAATGCTTTCATAGTCTTGAATCCTTGAGGAAACCGAAAATCAACATATGACACAGATAATGACTTATCGCATATAGAAAAAATTGGAACCAAAGGGTCAATGCAATCAAAGGCAAAAACAGAGGTCTCCAATTCTACCTTAAATAATGGTTCACGGTTAGAATCTCTGAGATCCTTAATACAAAAATGTTCCCCAGCAATTGCTATTAAATCTGAGTGATGTGAAAGGGGTTTCAAACATTGAGAAATCCCATTTGGTGCTTGAATGATGGAATCTAATTTTGATGATACTAAGTCATACATAAAGAATTCGGTTCCACTTTCACTATAAGCATATAGATGCTTCGATATTGAGTTTATCTCAATTCGGTTATGTAAATCAGAAATCTTGAGAGGAATAGAAAATGAATTTATAAGTGGAAGTGAAAAATCATCATTCATTGAATTCACATAACACCTACCATTATTTGTTAAAGAAAAAAGTAATGGATTGCCACTGTTAACCATGTGCTTAATGCATGTTATTGGATTGGATACAACAGTTGCAGTTTTTGCTTGTGCAATATCCAACCATTTGTTTTTAAGAAGAACTCCTTCATGATTTGCAACTATATATGAATCCTCAAAAGGTAGTATATTAGAAGAAAAATCGACTCTAAATGGGATAATAGGACCAAATCTTGCTTTAGGAATAATGAACTTTTCAATTGAAACATTTGATATAGAAATACTATCTTTTGGTTGTAATATTTGTGATAATCTTGGTAATTCTGGTTCTAGCAATTTAATTACAGGTGATTTGAGGGTTTTCAAATAGTCAAACAAAACATGAGATGATAGTGATGGCTGGTTTTCATCAAGAGATTGTTGGATCCTAATTGCTAATTCATTAATACTTGGATGAGGATCGTTGAGACATTTTTCAAAAAATGAATGCAAATGATCAGATATAATATCTTCAGGTATTGGATCAGACCATGATAATGAATGTGAATGGAAATATGATGAAACAACAAGTAAAACTTCAATCCTAATAATATGAGAAATACTATTTGAATAATGTAGAACTTCCATAATGGCTTTTTCTTCAATTTGGCCCTGGGCGGCTATTGATTCACTAGATACATTTCTCTTCATTCCTCGAAAATCATTATTAAATATGAAAGAACTCAAACAATGAATCAAACAAATCTGAACTTCGATTTCATTAAGGTTGCTAAATTCTGTGGCAGTATTAAAATAATCCCATAAAATTGAAGGCTCATTAATAGATGGAACCAAAGATGCTATTAAATGTAGTGTCCAAACTGGAAACATTTTGCTAAAAATCTCTTTCTTATATTTTTTGTTTCTTAGAGGTTGACGGAAGTTTTTAATAATCAATATTAAAATGATCATTGAAAGACGTTTCTCCACAGGCTGCTTTTCGGTATATAAGAATGTATCCAAGTGACAATCTACAAAGGTATATAATTGCTCTGTGTTAACATTAATCTGATGTGGATCATATGAAAGAATTTTCATTATACAAAACAGAACATGTTTTGATATTGTTATTTGATTAAGCATCTTCAATAGAGATGGCAAAAAACTAAATGATATAAGACTTGATATTAAGTCCTGACTTTGATCAATATATGGGGAAAGAATCTCACATATTTCTTCACAAATCCTCGGATTACTAATAATGATGGGAATGAAACTAAACTCAAGAGGTATCTGTTTTCTATAGCGATAGATTAGAAGAGAATTCTTTAAAGATTTATGACAATGTTCAACATTGATAATTTGACTCATTCCTTTCGGAATAGATGGAGAATGAAGAGAGAGTAAAGCAGAATCCAATATCATATCAAATGAATGCCATTCAGGAAAGCTAGACATATCTGGGATGCTTGGATAAGAAAGTGGATTGACATTAAAGTTACCAAGGATCCTACAGGCTAAAACAAAATTCACAAATAGTTTGGAAAGAACAGGATCAAATAAAAACAAATCGGTAAATTTCTCAACTCCAAGACATTTAAGAGCTATAGAGTGGACAATGGATTTAAGAGACTGTGATATTTGATTGAACGTGGAATCAAAATGTGATGTTGATTCCTCATTAATAAAATTTGGAGACAGCGGCTGAAGAGGGCCATTATGAAAACAGAAGTAGTGTCTTGAATGCCATAACAATGCAATTTGAGACGGAGTTGAAAGGCAAGCATTAAACAAGTCATTTGGTAAATTATTAGACTTTGGCATGTTTTGATTTTCCATACACGAAAAAAATGCAATAATATTAGACCTTGGGGAATTATGGATAAACTTTTCTAATATTGGAAGAATAGCACCAGCTCTGTCTTTCTCAATAATTAGCAAAAGAGGCTTTGAGATTTTTTTCAGTAAAAACTGAAGCTCGACATTAGCCTCAGTCTTTCCATCATAGAAAGTCAAAGTAGTTGGATTTGTGTTTGCGGAATCAAAACCAATATATTGAAGTATTACTCTTTGGGCTTCTGGCATATTTCGCATGCTAGATGTATAGTAAACTACAGAGTTAACATCAGAATTGATAAATATATTGGATCCAATAGTATTTGATATATTCTTGATTTGCTTTTTGACTATTTGCCTCAGGTTGTTAATAGTATCCTCATTAAAATTAGAAAGTTTTGTCCAAAAACAAGTAACTTGTGAAAAATCAATTGTTTTGGCCACAAATGGAGATGAAAGTATTAAATAAATATGTTTGATCAATATTGGAGGGACAAAAAGTGGAGTGGTTATCTGATCATAGCTTCTTTTTGAAAAGGTATTCCACATCCAATCCGAATACAATGGAATAGAATTCATGCTATTTGAAAGTATTTGTCGATCAATGAAAGGTAAAATTGGTTGTGGATCAGATGGATTTGTGGTATTCATCCATTCTATGGCTGAACTTGGTTGAGTATAAAGTTATGAAAAAGTTTAGTAAAATACTTTGTGAAGATTTTTATCGTTTCTAGGCCAATAATTGAATGAATGGTTGGCAGAAGATTTTCAAAAATTGAAATAAAAATTGTGAATTTACAGTAATAATCCTAGAATCAGGTGGAGCTAAAGAATGATGGATATTAATTCAATGTTCTAACCATAAAAAGTCGTGTAATGCGGATTGCTAGAGCCAAAGAGAGCATTTTGGATTAAAATAAATTTTTATTTGAGAATTTTTTAATGTTTTTCATTTCCAAATGTGGATCTAATCAGTATTTGATTCATTTGAGATTCAAAATCAACATCATTTGGAATGATACCTTTGATGCCGACTAATCTTCTGCTTTTGGAGCATTTTTTTGAAAATTTTACCTAAGGGATGTCAAAATGACCCCATTTATCAATTTATTCAATTTTTGGGGTCATATTGGTAGGGGTTTTGGGGTCGTGTTCTCAAAAGTTCAGAATTGTTGGGGTCTTGGGGGTCAAAGCTTTATAAAAGAAGGGTCAAGTAATCGTTTTTTTTTTGGGCTAATTCTGAAGAAAACGATAATGAATTGATTCATGATCGATCCAAAAAGTATGTATTTCTCTGTGATTATTGGATTTCAAAGATAAAAAATATTACAAAAAAATTGTTGTATTTTAATGGTGAGTGGGGAGAGCATTCCAAAAAATCATCCGAAAAAAAATTTTTGTTATGTCAGAAACTTGACTCCAATTCTTTAAAAAATGTCCCCCAAATTGATTCTTTATACCCCAATTAACATCCCTATTTTACCTCAGTTTTTTGGATTTAAAATAGTGATTGAGATTATATATTGAAGCAATTGAATGGTACTTGTTGGTTTTTAGTTAAGCACAAAGTCTCTGAACTTCTATTGAAATAGTAGTAGTGAGGGACTCAACGCTATAGGAGGAGGGTGGTTATTTAATTCGGTTTAATTCGTAGGGACCTCTCGCCACGTCAACTATTGCTACAAGTCCATGGACACCCCCTCATGGTTCTCCACACCGGATGAGTCAGCGGCATACTTCCTCACCAAGATACACCAATGTTAAAAGTAAAAACAACCTTATCATCGACTTTTTACTAACAAGTGTTCCTGAAAACGAACTCCAGAATGACTTCGCCTTCATGAACACAATGAAAGTACCAAAAAAGAAAGCGCTCCTCCCTAGTGAGTGTATTAAAAGGTATCCAAAGGTAACCAAAGGGGTAACCAAGGGAAAAATGAAAGCGCTCCACCCTAGGAAGAGTATCACAGCGCGGTAACCAGAGGTAACCAAGGTATCAAAAGGTAGCCAGAGGTAACCAGAGGTAGCCAGGTATCCGAGGTAACCGAAAAACAGAGAGTGAAAAAGAAAAAAAGGCATTATGCTTACGGTCCAGAGCTACCCTCCAGAAGCTCTAAGAATAAGGGATGATATTCTTTCAACCTACACCCAGTGATTGAACACTGTAAAGTGTAAGTCTGTTCGCCGTTGCGAACCCTGTAGATAATTCTCAATCAGGGTGAGATACCATATTATTCTACCTACGACCTACCAATATTCACTATGCACCCAGAGGAGTTACCCTCTGTTCAATGCATAGCTACCAATCGGCGTATTGTCCCCTGTAGATTTGATTGCGATCAGGGGTTTGGTAG
>Ga0074193_1001670_pt1 | contig 25082 bp, 23 predicted proteins | sample EPASupsiteHSE605_FD_64523 | JGI IMG/M metagenome (GOLD analysis project Ga0074193, IMG submission 64523) | Bioremediated contaminated groundwater from EPA Superfund site, New Mexico - Sample HSE6-05 | ecosystem: Environmental > Aquatic > Deep subsurface > Groundwater > Contaminated ... | reverse complement strand
GATGATACAGGAAGTATCGATGTATTTGTGGAAATGACTTCGCTAAACAAAGAGGAATTAAGCTTAAAACGCAATCACAATATTGTAATGTTTTATAATAATAACGAGTTTGTATATGTTGTTCGCCCTGGTGCTTTATACTCAGAAGAATAAGATTTTGCAGGGACATATTCATAACGGAGAGTTAATCGACTGGAAGAAAATACGCGAATATGTTAAGAAGCTAATAAAAAATAATCATGAAAAGAACCTATATTACAGGATTAATATAGGTTTTTTATGTGTTTATACCAACTTAAAATGATTTAATCATTCTACTTTTTAAAAACAACAATTCCTGCAATCATCAGAGCTACACCAATTAGTTTTCGCCATTCAAAACACATCTTCTCAGTTCCGAACATTCCAAAACCTTCAATCATGCAAGAAACCACAAGTTGCGCCAATAAAATTAACATTGTCGCATATGAAGGTTTTAAATCTGATATGCTCTTAATAACTGTGAACGTAATAAATGCACCAATGACACCACCTAATAAATATAGTTTGTTACTGACACTAAAAACAGAAAGTAAATCCTCACGACCTGTGAAAAACCATATACTTATACTTGTAACAAAAGCAGTTATATGTACCCAACTATTTGTAGCCCACATATTCGATGAATCCATGACACGAGTATTAAAAACACCTTGAACACTCATTAACAATCCAGCCACCAATGCAAATAAAATACCAAACATTCTAACTCCTCCTATTTTAAAATAATATTATAGTATAGTATTACTAAAAAAGTTAATTTAATCAATAACTTCGTCTCTCTAAAAAAAGGTATTGGAAGTCTTTGGACTAGGATTTTTAAGAATTTTAAATAGTAATTATAAAATTAAAGATTTTAACATTATGTTTTAGAAGATATTTTAAAACAAAAAATCCTAAATTATGATTCTTAATAGATATAATAGGCAGGGACATTTATGAATGTTTAACTCATGATAATTTTACGTAATTTTCTGAAACTATTGCAGTATCACATTAAATTCTTTAACCTTCTCTGGGGATTCATTTCTTTTTCCCATAATTAAAAAACCTCCAAACTGAGTACTTTCATTTTACATCAGTTTAGAGATTTACACAATTTTTGAATCAAACCCGTTTACCTAAACTCTAAAATAATCCTATAGTTTTTTATAAAGGCGCAGGGCGAACAAAACTTATTTGGTCACAACATATTACTATTAATCCGGAACCAGGCAATGCCATAAAAACTAAATTGTCTTTAATTTCTAAAATTCTTCCTCGTGCAATATAATAAGATGGGCATTTAAGCTTTATATCTACAAATCTTCCTGCATAATCTTGTTCGAGTTTACTGCAAATACCACAAATATTTTCATGATCAATCATTTGCCTTTTCCTCCCCTATTAAATTGCCATCTAAGGATTTAAATAAAGAAATCCTTTCTTCAGCCATAGCCTGAAGTTCTTCTGTATTGAGAGTATTAGTAGTACCATATTGAGGAAAGTGAAGTTCAAAAATGTTATCACAAAGACCTGTAAATATTACATTTCCGCCCCTTGGAGCATCATACAGTCTTATGCTATCATCATAAAATGAACTTTTTCTCACAAAACCAGCTCCATACACATGATTAATGGGAGAAGAAGCATTGTCAAGGCAACAGTTTACTACAAATCCAATATTTACAAATTGACCTATTTGTTCTTCTAAAAAACAACAGAATGGACATTCCATAATTTATCTATCAACCTTTTAATAAATTTAAAGTTTAGAAAGTATGTTCCTATAAAATGTTAAAATTGTAGTACATACTATCTATCTTTAATATATAATATGTACATTTTTTATTTTGGTTAAAAATTCTATGATTTTAAATTTCATATTAGGATATAAATTATCTTGTGTAAGTAAAATTGTGTGCGGTCGATATATTAAATGTGTACGTTCTTTTAACAAGACGGATACCAGCCAATAATTCTATATGGTATTGTAAATTCTACAATGCCTGTAGAATACGGGGCTATATCATATTGTTGATAATAGATGGTTATGCCTTGAGTAGTTAAAAAATAGCTGTTCGGATCAAAATTTTGTATGATTAAATTCTTGTAATCTTCAAAATAAATACCTGGATTTTGATTTAAATTTCTTTCTGCTTGTTTTGTTATTTCATTTATCAATAAATTCATGTAATTTGTTCCTTTATAAAAATAACAATACATTGGAATATATGTCCCTTGGCATGTTTCCCAAGTATCAGAACTTCTAAGTGTGCTACCGTGGGCTCCGCCTGTATATTCATATTTGTCTTTATATAGACTTAAGAAGCAGTTTTCATTATATGTTATGTTATATTCCATAATTGCTTCATTAACATGAAATGGGAAATTATTAGTTTGAGAATCATGATAATATTTAATTGCATTATCGTACAGGGTACTTGAAACATAATTATAATATTCTTTAATCTGCATGTTTATCGTGCTGTTTATATTATTTTCTGCTAACTTGTTATAAGGTATATTTATTAACGGATATCTAATTATAAGTGTGAGAATTACAATGTTTTTATATTCAAAGCTATGTTTGAATTCGCACATATCGATAATGGCGGTGCACTTTGTTTTTTTCATTTACATCCCTCCTGCATTATATTATGTTATAATTTTAAAAGAGTACTATTAGTAAAATTAATATATGGTTCAATAACAAGTTTTGAATATTTTTAAAAGAGAAATATTCAAATAACTTACTTATGATATCTTTGACGGTTATTATAAAATATAATTCAAAAGGTAATTATTATTAAAATATAAAACTATAAGAAAAAATGGCTGATATTAAATATGAAATTGAGTATGTTGAATTTTTCAATGAATTCTAATAAATCATAATGATATTAAAATTAACAAGGAATTACTAATATGATAATTAATTATATAGGGAATCCTTATTTAATCGAAAAAACATAGGTATAAAGGTTGTTTTTGATAGGCGGAATAAGTATTGTTTTAATAAAATTAGAGATTCAGATAATAATAGAAAGGAAATAAAACATGTTTAAATTAGATAAATTTTATATAATAGTGGTGAATAATGGTTTTATTATTGTATATTAATTTCCTTAGAAGAATTAAAAGCTAATATAATAAAATAAGATTATATTCTAATAATATTACCATAAATTAATGTAACTCGAGTGTTCAAAAGTTTTATGTCTATAACCATTAATAATGATTGTGGATACAAACTGGTATGGTCCGCATCCACCATAAATCAGATAAAACATTAAAAATATCCTCAAATTCGGGGATATTTTTTAGTTGCGGATATATTTCTAAATAAATTTATATTAGGATATTGTAAATTAAATATTTTTACTAACTATCTTTCTTTTTCCCACCATCCAAATGCAACTATTGCCTTATCAAGTTTTGAACTTGATGACTTTATAACTACGATATAGTTTCCTCTTGGAGACTCTATAAATTTTCCATCTTCTTCACCTACTAATGTTGTATTAGGTGGTACTATCCTTTCATATACATTAATTCCACATTCTGGAGTCATATCGGTAGATTCTACAAATCTAATATCTACCTTGTTTTTGGGAAGAGGCCTAAAAGCAGTATTAGTTGGAGAGATTTTATGAGATACAATTCATTTTTGAGGAAGATTAGTATTGAGCCATATTTCAGCAGTTAAATAGTCATCTGAGTAATTTGAAATAGTAAATACATTTGTATATAAATTAACATCTGAATTACGTGGATTTACTAATCCAGCCCAAGCAATTAATCCATTGCCTACCCATAAAGTTTCTGTTTGGCCAACAAAGTAATTTCCTTGAATTGATTCAGATAAAGAAACTGGAATACTAATTACCTCTTCTGGTTTAATATTTTTGCTATCCACCCTATAATTATTGCTTTCACATAACATAAATAACACCTCCTAAGAATTATTTATCATATACCTTACTACAGCTTGTCTTTAGATATATAATATTCAGTATATATTAAAATGTTCATCATTTATAATAAATGAAATTTACTTGAATGATAATTTAGCAATGCAAGCGATTTTTATGTTTTTATTAAAAAATTATGGTACAATGGATGCAATTATAAAAATAGCTAGTATATATAAAAATTGTGTTTTAAAATGGAGGGAATTATATGAAGAATACAATCTTTAAATGGGTATCTGTGTTTTTGTGTATGGCGCTCTTGTCAATTCAAATCTTGCCGGTAGAAGCATGCACGAGCTTCGCAGTGTATGACGGGAAAACGTTATATGGTATGAACTTTGATTTTCAGGATACAGATTTGTTGTTTTCAGTTGAAACAGTTGATGGTATAAAAGCCTTTTCTATGGCCTTTCAGGCAGGGGATGAATTCGTACCCACCGTGAGGATGAATAGTTATGGATTGTTTCTGTCAGAGCAGATGCAGTTTCCAGAAATGGAGAAAATTAAAGAGCTTAAGGGGAATCAGTACTACATAGGAGATGTTGGTCCTAAAGTGGCAACATATGAAAATATAGCATCAGTTCTTAAATTTATTGGTGATAAGCAACTGGTAAACAGAAATGTTACAGTCCATCATCTCATAGCGGATACGGTTGGTGAAGCTGCTGTTGTGGAGGCTGGCTACAACTCAAACCGAGTGGTCAAGATGGATGGAAATTATATGGTAATGACAAATTTCACACAATCTGATTTTGTAGGCAAGTTAACATCGGAGATAAATGGTACAGGTTCGGACAGATACAAAACTGCATGCGCTATACTGGAAAGCAATTCAGGGAAAATGAGCCCTGAAATTGGATGGGATGTTCTAAATAAGACACGACAGCCTGATATCACTCAATGCTCAATGCTCATGGATCCATCAGAAAAGTCAGTGCAGTTCATATTGAAGAATGATGGAGAACGTATCTGGCGCTTGGATCTTGAAAGCTGCATAATAGATGGCACATCGACTGATGGAACGCGGTATCAAAAAAAGCTAGGTGAAAGTGGCATTCTCGCTTCAGAATTGCGTACACTTAGCTCAGTACAACCACAGCAAAACACTGAAAAGCAACAATTACCTCGGACTTCAAATAATACTTTGATTATTGGAGTGGTATTCAGTAGTATTCTAGTTTTGCTGGGAATGTGGATGATATGGAAAGAAATAAAAAAATCAAGGAAAAAATAGATAAATATATATAAAACTGGACAATGTGTTATGTATACCTTATGATATAAACAACTATCTTGTATTAATAAACAAGATAGTTGTTTTTCATATACTATTTACTTAATTTTGCTGGATGTACTATTACTTGCATAAAAGGTGATAACTTAACATCTTTGAATGATACTATCTCAATGATAGTGCCTGTATTAGGATTTTTAACACTTCCTTGAGGATTAGTTTTATCATAATAAAGGATTCGGTCGTCAAAAACATTTACTGCTGGCAAAATTTCTACAGGTGACAGTATGCTGTTTAAGTGTATGTTTGAAATGCCATCTGTCGGGGACATTGTAAATGTAGAGTCGTAAGTCTGGACACGGTTACGCCATATAGCACCATCAATACGTTTCAGTGCATTATAATGAGAATCAATCGGCAGAACCAAACCTTCTCCAGGGTGCGCTTTTGTGTTATTATCACTTTGTGATGTATCCCAGTAATTTATAAGAAGTCCATCTTGATAAGCAAAGTGGTCAACGTAGTTTCCTAGTGAAGGATCGTTTAAGAAACCAAAGTTGTATGGGCCTACTTTAAGAGTTGAGTCGTAACCATTATAAGTCCTGTACTCAGCTATGTAGTAATGGCTGAAAAGTGCAGATTCGGTTCCAGTGGAGATACAGAAACCTTCATAATTCCAACCATCGTCATCTTCAGCACCATATGTAGGATAACCTGTGATGTTAATATCATCTAACATAAATCCTGCTTCTGCAGAAGCTCCATCAGTCCAATAACGGAATCCTATCAGCACTGTCTGCCCTGCATAAGCTGAGAGATCAGCAGTTAAATCAACCCATTTGCCTGAAGTATCACCTGTTATACCATTGCCATAGTTTTGACCGTTAGGGTCCTCATTTGTTGACAGATTTGTCTCAATTCCAGTCCAAGTGCTACCACTGTCTTCAGAAACTACAAGGTAAGCATAGTCCCAATCAAGCTCTATCTGGTAGTTTACCCTTGCTGATATAGCTGTACTGGAAGTGACTTCTATTGATTTAGTCATGTAATTATCTAGGTCATCACCTGAACCACTGTAATAGAAATTAGAGCCACTGTATGGTTCGCCAATATTTGTGGTTACTGGTTTTTTTGGAAGTATTACAATAAGTGCCTGAGCTTGCTTTGTGTTAAATTCCATAGGTCCTATTGTATGTGTAGATGTTTTCCCTGTATGGGCTACATCATAATTTAACCATCCAAACTGAAGCTTTTCCCAAGCTCCCATGTGGCTTGGTTTGGAACCGATATCATCGTTTCCATCGCTAAGCCAAGAGCCCGAGGACATAAGAGTCCAAAAGCCAGTTCCATTTTCACCACCAGAAGTATCATAAAGATCTGGTAAGCCTAAGTCGTGACCATACTCATGCGTAAATACACCAACACCGCCATTTTCAGGCTGTATTGTATATTTTCCAACCCAGTAATTACTATTTCCAATCTGTATGCCACCATATTTGTTGAAAGATGGTCCGTCTTTACCAATCAGATTGCTGTATGCATACCAGCTATGGCTCCATATTGCACTTTCACCTAAAACACCGCCACCAGCCTCTTCACCTTCACCAGAATGAACTGATTGGAAAGTGTCTATATATCCATCAGGCTCGTCGAAGATACCATCACCATCGTAATCATATCGGTCTCTTTTATCAAAATTACTTAGATAGTCATTTATTTCGTCATCGCTCATACCTGAATCAATTTGTTCATCATACCATCCTTCAATTGTATCCTTTATGAAATACCATGCATTAGAATCAGGATCATCTCCATAATACGCTGCATTATTAGATACTTTTATCCAATCAGTTACATCACCATTAACTGCATAACGATTGGAAGATTGCTCAATATAATAGTTGCTCATGGAGTTAGCACCTGGTGAATTACTAAAAAGCAAATTTAGATAATAATCTCTACTAAAATCAGGCTCCCAGATAGTCGTATTGTCAAATTTGCGATCTGGCTTTGGTAAACTATTGTGAGGAAAATCTGCAAACTCACCTAACACTGTCCAGATTTCTCCCTCTCCTTCGCGTTCTAATTCAACGTATTGACCTTTTGATACTTCGTGAATTTTATCATTTGCTTTTCCATTTAGTTTTGCTTTAATAGCTTTTTCTTTTAAATCTAGTTGCTTGGTTGTTAATGGATCAGGTAGATTGTCCTCTTTTTGAATATATTTTTGACCATTATTAATGTTTCCATCTACAGCAGATACTGCATATGTACTTGTTGTCATGCTTCCAATAATCATGGATGCAATTGTTAGTAGACATACTATTTTATGCTTCATTGATATCCTCCTATTTTTCTATATTATAATATTATTTCATTTGAAAATTATATTTAAAACTTAAATTTATCAAGTATTATATAACAGGTAATTAATGCACCTCCTTTGTGAGACATAATCATGTCCGTTTTTCTTTCGAGCCATATAACATTCAAGCTACAACGATAAAAGAAATATTATTTAACTATTTATTTATATCCTCCTCTTGTTAAAGATTTTCTTAAAATACTAAAACTTACGTTATGCTCGTAATAAATTGATTCTCACAAGAAAACTTCATTTTCTCGTAATCATCACTTTTATCGGTATTATTTATATTTATGTTTTATTGGTTAAATATATACCCATTTAAAACAATAATTGCGTATTAAAATTTTTTTAAAACTGGAATAAAAATTAAACAAATAAATTATTTTAATTGTTTTGCATTTTTAATAAAGGGTAAATATTATTAATATTAAACAATAACAATAACTGCATAAGAGCATCTTCGAAAAGACATACTAATTGTAGTTGTGTGAAATTGCTAAATGAAAAGAAATAATTAACATGAAATAAGATAAGAGCGTTTAAGTTAATAATATATTAAATCGTTTTAAATTAAGTTAATCCTAGGAGGAAATTAAAATGAACTCAATTATGGCAATTAAAGTAAACGGAAGAAATTCTAAAGCACCTAATCTTCAGGAAGTACTTACAAAGTATGGCTGCAACATCACAACAAGAGTTGGATTTCATGAAACAAATGATGATAATTGTTCAGTAGATGGAATCATAATACTACAGTTGTGCGGAAAAGACTCAGATATACAAGATCTGTTCAATGAAGTTAAGTCACTTGAAGGCATAACACCTAAATTTATTGAATTTTAAAAAAGTGACTAAGAAGCAAGTAAAGTTAATAACTTAAATGTATAAGTAAATTGTTGCAAATGGTTATGTTGTCATAAAAAAACGAACTATACTCTGTAATTTAATGCTCATTAATAGAGATGAGTTTTACTTACAGGGTATTTTTGTATATGATATATGCGCCTAAATCAAATGTTTATATGTGAAAAAAAGGGGTATTAAATATAAAGGTTACAATAGTACATAAGGAGAGAAATTTATGCTAAATATTATAATAAACGAAAATACAAGAGATTATATATTGAAAAACGGCGGCATTGTGACAATAGAAAATATAAAAAGTGGTTGTAGTTGAGCATCGGTGCCTTTGCCTAAGGTGCGGTTCGGTGAACCAGCAGAAAAAAGCAGTTTTAATATGTATGAAAAAGATTCAGTCTATATTTATTTATCTCAAGGATTGAAATTGAATGGTGATGTCATACGCATCCAACTAAGCAGTCTTCTTGGAATTTTCAAGAATTTGGATGTGTCAGGATTCGAGATTATCTAATATCAATAAGCAGTGAGGATGAATGTAACATTAAAGTACTAAAATATTTGTTTGATAGATTAGAAAACATACTATACAAGAGAATAATAAGGGGCGAAAAGTTATACAAATACAGATACTATGCGAAGCAAAATAGTGTTTCGAATTTAATATTTACTATGATGAAAAACACAAGGTTATTGAATTAATAAACTTGTGTTTTTTCTTGTTAAAGCTAGTAATTAAGATTAATTATCATATTTTCTAACTACTCGATTATATAATTATTTTCTAAACTTGACTTTGATTTTATTTTTATCAATTTTTTCCAATCAATATTATTTAACTTGTCACCACTTATGCACCATTCGATGAGTATGCCGTTAATGACAGAACTGCAATGATGATAAGCTTCCTCTTTATTCATGTCATTTAGGAGTGATTGATTTTGGGCTTTAATAATGATTGAAGAAAGAACATTAACAAATGTGCGGTCTTTAATTACAACATCTACTAAAGTGCTGATTAGGCTTATAAATGATAGTCCAGTCAATTCTTTTCCAATTTTCTGAAAGAAATTGAATGTGCATAAATTTAAATTTGTCAATTGCTCAGTGATAGATAGATTTTCATCACTGTTATAATGTTCTTCAAGGTATCTGTCTAAACCCGAATTTATAGAGAGAGCTACTATGTGGTTCTTTGAAGGGAAATGATAATAAAAAGATCCCTTAGTCATTCCACAGTTGCTACATATGTCATCAATTGTTACTTTATTAACGCCATATTTTACAAATAATTCTGAAGCGGAGTCAACAAGAGATTGCTTCGTTTTAGCTGATTTTTCTTCCAAAAGTGTTGAATTAATAGACATTTTGCATCATCCTTATCTTTTATAACTAATTCTAACTTAAAAATCAAATTTAGTCAAGATATATAAGATGAATGCTTAAATTTAAACGTTTAAATTTAAGTATTAAAAAAATGTTATAAAAAAACCATAAAAACATTGTTTATTACTTGACAAACTATCTTTTGTTTGATATTATTTTATCAAGTAAAAAATACTATAGTATGTACTAATGTATAATTTATTTCAAAAAAAAATAAATTCAAATTAGAAAACAAGTATGTAAATTTGTTTACAATCACTATGGAATGATTTGCGACTGTAGTGTAATTATAAAAATTTTTATTAGCAATACTAAAAAATACGAAAGAGGTGCTTTTATGAGAGGGTGGCAATTTACAACTACACATGAACCACTTAAATTAATCGAAAAGGAAGATCCTAAAGCTAAAAAAGGTTATGTTGTTTTAGACGTTAAGGCAGCTGGATTATGTCATTCAGATGTTGGGGCTTTAGAAGATGAAGGATGGTTAGGTCTCATCAGCAAACGTCCATGTATTCTTGGACATGAGTTTGCAGGAGTTATAACTGAAATAGGTCCTGGAGTTGAAGGATACAAAGTTGGAGATAAAGTAGGTGTATGCCCTATGTTTGCTTCAGATGGTACTGGTCCAAGCTATGGACGCGACGGAGGATATGCTACAAAATCGGCAGTTCCTGCTGAAATGCTGGTTCCGGTTCCAGAAGGAGTAACATTTGCTCAAGCTGCTGCAGCAACAGATGCTGGGATGACATCTTATCACGCTGTAGTTGGAGTTGGTGGTGTTAAACCAGGCATGAAGGTTGGAATTCTTGGTGTAGGCGGATTAGGACAGATTGGTGCACGTATCGCTGTTCTCCAAGGTTGCGAAGTTTATGCGTCTTCGAGAAATTCGGCTGCTCGCGAAAAAGCTATAGCGCTCGGATGTAAAGAAACAGTTGCAACTGCAGAAGAATTAGCTCAATTTAATCTCGATGTTATTATTGACTTTGCAGGTTCTGGGGATACTACTTCTAAGGCGCTTGAGGCAGTAGGACATCGAGGTCGCGTTGTGGTAGTTGGTATGGCAAAGCTTGAGACAACAATTAACACAATGACTCTGATTGTAAAACAAGCTGAAGTTGTAGGTAGCAATGGTGGTTCAGTTCAAGATATCGCTGATGTGTACAAGTTGATTGCTGCAGGAGAACTTGATCCTGAGATTATTGAAATTGGCTTTGAGGAAGTTGCTAGTGGACTTGAGAAACTCAAAGAGGGCGGAATCAAGGGAAGAATGGTTGCACTCATAAAGGATGAAGATCGTTAATAAATAATAAATTTGATACCATGAGTCTTTGAGTTAAAGTGTACTTAAATTTAATAAAAAATATATATTCGTATTTTAGTCTGACGTGAATTTCACGTCGGACTATTTTTATGGATACTTTTATGTATAAACTGAAAAATAATATTTTTGTTATTGATATTTTACTAAAAATTTGTTATATCATAAAGCAAGACGTAAGTCTTGCATCACAACGATTCAATAAAAATACTGAAAACAATGATGTCAGTCTTTTTTTTAGTATTTTTATTATATCATATGTATTAAAAGAAGGATGAAAAATTTTGTTTCTGTAAAAATGACACTATAATAAAATAATGAAGGAATTTTTGAGTTGTATTGAAAAATAACTTCTTGAATTATTAATTTTAATGTGTGATAATTATTTAATAATAAATTAAGGAGATATACAAATGCATATTAAACATGTGACCTTGATGGTCAAAAATCTGGAAGAATCTATTAAATTTTATGAGACGGTTACAGAGCTAACTATTTCACGCCGCTTTAATGCAGGAGCTGGAGAAATTGCATTTCTCACAAATGGCGAAGGAGAAACTGAAATTGAACTTCTCTGCATGCCACAAGGTCAGAAGTTTGAAGGCAAAGGCATGTTCATTTGCTTTGAAACGGATAAACTGGAAGAAATGCACAAGCTTGTGCTGGACAAAGGGCTTAACCCTTCTGCTATCCAGTTTCCTGACGATGGTACACGTTATTTCTATGTTTATGATCCAAATGGGGTATCTGTACAATTGCGAGTTTTCACAAAATAATTACTAAAACATCTAGCATGCTTAAATAAAGACACATGGACAAAGACAAGTGAAGAAATGTCCCTGTATCTGACTTAAAAAATATGGAAAAGAGGGTTTTTATGACAAATATATTAAACAAAGCTAAATCAATTTAAGAATATATCATTAATTTTAGAAGAGATTTACATGGAAATCCTGAACTTAGCGGACAAGAATTTAAAACTCAGAAAAAAATCATTAAAGAGTTAGATAAACTTGGAATACCATATAAGAAAGCAGGGAATACATCTTTAATTGCAACATTAAAAGGTAGTAAAAGTGGAAAAACTATAGCTTTAAGGGCAGATTTTGATGCTCTTCCAGTACAAGAGGAAACAGATGTTGAATTTAAATCTAAAACTATTGGGTTAATTTTACCTAAATATATGGGATCAGAAGATATGCCTTACTATTTCCAACATGCTAAAGGAGTATATGCATTTATAGGATATAGAAATGAGGAAAAAGACGCTATATATTTCCCACATCATGAGAAATTCAAGATTGATGAAGACTATATGAAGTATGGCACAGCATTACATGTACAATTTGCTCTTGACTTCTTGAATAATTAGTATAAGAAATGTGGAGGAGCATCACAGTGACATTATATTTCAAATAAACATAATACCAAGGGAGAAAACAATTTTGAGAAAAATATTAAAAATGAAACCGGAAATGCTGATGTTTTTTATTTTAATTGCAGCAGTATCTTTGGGAAATGGTTTTAGCGATTCGTTATATTCAAACTATTTTAAAGAGGTTTATCATGTTACGGCAGTACAGCGAGGATTTATTGAATTCCCAAGGGAACTTCCCGGTATGTTGTGTATGGTGGTAGTTGGCTTGCTAGGGTTTCTGGGAGATTTGCGAGTTGCCTTTATAGCACAGGTGCTATCATTTATCGGCCTGCTTATATTGGGATTTTTTACGCCTTCTTTTAGTGTGATGCTTTTATTTCTCTTTATTAATTCAATGGGAATGCACCTTTTTATGCCGCTTCGTGATTCAATCGGGATGTCTCTTGCAGAACCAAATAAAGTCGGACTTCGAATGGGGCAAATTTTCAGTGTGAGTTCGGCATTTAGTATGATTGCAGCAATTCTAGTATTCTTCGGATTCAATAGAGGATTTTTCTCATTCAACACTCCTATTAAAGTAGTATTTTTATTTGGTGCAGGAGGCTTCCTTTGTGCTATTGCTATGGCAGCTATGATGGCTGAAAAGGTAAAGCTACAAAAAGAAAGACGTGGCAAAGTAAAGTTTATTTTCAGAAAGCAATATAGATATTATTATATGGTTACAGTATTAAAAGGAGTTCAGAAACAAATTGCCTTCGTCTACGGCACTTGGGTTATTGTTGACTTGTTAGGAAAAAAAGCTGACACTCTAGCATTGCTTTATATTATAGTTGGATTCATTTCCATGTTATTTTTGGGCAAGCTTGGGAAGTGGATGGACAAGTTTGGAATCAAAAATATGATGTATGCTGATGCTATTTCATTTGTCTGCGTTTATGTTATATATGGATTTTTTGTTTGGGGCATAACATCTGGGACGCTCCCAAAGGAAGGAATCACTGTATGGATGATTTATTTGTTATTTGTATTAGATAGGCTTTCTATGCAGATAGGAATGGTAAATTCAATTTATGTCAGTTCAATAACACTGGACAAAAACGAGGTTACATCAATTTTGTCTACAGGAATTAGTCTTGACCATGTATTTTCCATTATAGCAGGAATTGCTGGGGGTTTTGTCTGGACGAATTTAGGAAGTCAGTGGGTATTCTTTATAGCAGCAGCACTATCTCTTGGAAATGTGTATGTTGCTTATCGCGTGCAACCTGAAAAAGAAAAAGAGGAAGCTGAAAAAATGTTGCAGGAATTTTCGGAAGAAGTAATTATTTAATGAATTGTCCATACTGACAAGGTTTATTTCTTTATTAATAAGAATAGATATGTTCCCTTGAATGAAGAATTTGAGGGAACTTTTCTTTAAGTGAATTACTAATATGTATATGAATATTTTTCTATTAATTATATTGAGTTAAAAGATGATGATAACTCTTAAATAGAACTATAATATCAAACGTAATAAAAAATCTTAACAACAAATCTAATATAATGAAAATCCCTTGAAATTAAGGGATATTCTTGCATTTTAGATATATTATTAATAAAAACAAACCATATCATCTTGATAAAATAATTAAATTAAAATATTATATTTTGCCATTATCTCACTTTTATTAAATCGGTTCTTCCCACCATCCAAATGCAATGCTACCCGAAACAAATAAAGATGGCGTTTGAGGATTAAAAAGAAGAATTAAAAATGAACCGCCTGGAGGGAAAATAAATTTACCTTGTTCGTCATCTACCAATGTTGTTCCTGGCTGGCCTCTTCTTATAAACGCTCTTACTCCTCCTGTCGGAAATCCTTTTGTACTTACTGCATATTGGAGTTTAATTTTAGGAGTAGGCAGTGGACTAAGGGTTGTGTTGGCAGGTGTCACAAAATTTGATTCCTCTACAAATCCTGGAGGTGTGCTGTTAAACCAAAATTGCGCAGTGAAGGAAGTTTGGGATATATCACTTACAGACCAAACAGTCACATGCAAATTGACGCCTGAATAGGGAGGGTTGTATAGTCTTGCCCATGCGTTTGTACCTTCACCAAAGGGGAGATAATCTGCATATCCAACAAAATATTTTCCTTCAAGGGACTTGGCTAAATTAATTGGAACATCAACATTGTAATTAATTGATGGTTTATAGATTGATGTTGGAGTGTAGCCAAATGTTGGTACGTACTCTTGATTATAGGCTTGTAAGTTCTCCTGGGAATATAATATATCGGAATTCGTATTTAAAGCTTTATTTTGATATAATTTTGGGGCGTTTCCATTAGGATAATTAAACATAAATCACTCCATCTTTCAAAAATGTATTTGTATAGTATATGTCATATAATTAAGATAGGTGCAAATTTATTTGAATTTAGGTTGACAAAAATGGAACAAACAGTGGTATGACAGTAAAATTTGGAAAAGCTTTATATTTAAAAAAGAAGGTGTACCAGAATGAGGTGGAGATTTTAAAAAAATAATTTTGTTTTTCAGGTAATATAAGGGGTAAATATTATTTAGTACTGTTTGCACATGTTTAATAGTCGAAACAATTATACAATGACAATAAATGTATAAGAGTATCTTCGACAAGTCATACTAAAGGTAGTTATGTGAAATTGCTGATTGAAAATGTGGATACTCTGTACATTTATACTCATTAATAAGATGAGTTTAACTTACAGAGTATTTTTGCATATAATAGTTTTGAATTCTTTGAAATCATGGAAAATAATTGATTATAAAAATAATTAGTGATACAATTACATATAAGACGATTATTAGATAAATTGAAATAAAATCTCGACTATAAAATTGGAGCGCTAAATATGAAAAAAATTCTTAACTTTGGGTATGGCACAATACAGGGTACTTATTGGATGTATTACGGTGTAATTATGAGTTTTTCATCAATATTTCTTCTTGGGAAAAATTATACAAATTCTGAAATAGGAATTATACTGGCACTATCTAGTATTTTAGCTGTCGTACTACAAATGCTCTTAGCTGATATTGCCGACAGATCAAAAAAAATATCTCCTATAGAAATAACAGAAATAATTACAGTTGGACTTTTACTTGCAACTGCAACAATGCTTATATTTACAGGTAAATCACTAATTCTTTCTTTTATATTTATTATTATTGGAGCATGTCTTACAGCTCTTCAGCCACTTATAAACTCCACAGCTTTTTACATTAGTCAAAGTGGTTATAAAATAAATTTTGGCATTACTAGAGCTGGAGGTTCTATAGCTTATGCAGTACTTTGTGCAATGCTTGGTTATATCGTTACAATGTATGGCATCCAATCAATACCTATAGTTGGAATTGTAGTTCTTATATTGCTTTTACTGTCCCTTGCATTAACAAAAAAATCTTATAAAAAGTCCACATCTAAAAGTTCGGTTTTATCAAATACAGTTGAAAATATTGAATATAAAGAAACAATTAGTTTTAAAGAATTCATAAAACGCAATAAAATATTTATTATATTCTCATTGGGTATTGTAGGTGTTTTCTTTGAAAACTCAGTCTTTAATAATTATTTGATTCAGATTCTTTTGAATGTAGGTGGAAACAGCAGTCAGATGGGAAATCTGTTTTCTTTCATGGCCATTCTCGAACTACCTTGTCTAATATTTTTCAGTCAACTTAGAAGACGATTTTCATGCCAGTCTTTATTAAAGGTGGCATCTGTTGCTTTTACTTTTAAAGTTTTTATTGTATTTATGGCAAAATCAGTTGCCTTCATATATTTGGGATTCTTATTTCAATTGATTTCATTTCCGATTTTTCTAAGTGCATCAGTTCATTTGGTTGATGAAGTTATGGATAAAGGTGAGGCAGTAAAAGGGCAAGCACTTATAACTGGTATGATTACATTAAGTAATATATTTGCAAGTTTAATAGGTGGTGCAATACTGGATTTAAGCGGTGCATCTTTGTTGCTTTTTATTAGTACAATTATTTGTATCATAGGCACAATTGTAGTATTTGCATCTGTTGATAAAATCAAGAAAAATAAAAAAAAGGGACTTCAAAATCTAAATGAGATGGTTTAGTAATAGACGATTAAATTTATTGGTTATAACATAATAGGATTTTACTCAAAAACATTCATTATTCATACATAACATAATAAGGGTAGAAGTATTTTATTTACTTCTACCCTTAATTTCATCAAAAAACATCTTAACCTTATTTTAAGGATGCGGTTACAACCAACTGATGTCCAGGATAAATTAAATATGGCGGTGTCATGTAGTTAAATTTAATTAGATTATCAATATATGTGCCATATTTATTTGCAATGCTGTATAATGTATCTCCAGGTTTAACTGTATAGAGTATTGCCTCTGGAGGAGACAACGGAATAACAATTTTTTGCCCAGGATAAATTAAATTAATATTCGGAACGTAGTTAAATTTTAATATATTTTCTAAAGTTGTATTATATTTATGAGCAATGTTAAAGAGAGTATCTCCTTGAGATACAGTATAAGTTAAGGTACCAAAATATGGTGTCGGCATAAATATCACTCCTACAAATAATATATACTATGCTAATTAATATAGATTGTTAACGTCTTTAGAATATTAGGTAATATTAAATTAAATATTTATTAGCACTTTTTATAGAAATCTTCTGTAGCCTGTCAGTTTTTCTATATACAAAGCATAAGCTTATGTTATATAATAATAACACATTTATTTTTAGTAAGAAGGTTAAGGATACTATGAAAAGAATTAACGAAATTTTTAGTGATTATAAAGCTGATGGCAACATAAATGTTGCCATTGTAGAAGGGGTAGTTTTAAGTAAAAAAACTAAAACCCTGGAAATGAAAATTAGATCAGATAAATATATTGAAATAAGAGAGTTAGAGTGTCTAAACAACTTTATAAGGAAAAGATTCGCCTTAGATGATTCTAGAATAATTGTTAACTATGAAGATGGAACGAATAAAAAGCCCTTAGAAGAGGAACTTAAAAATATTGTGCTTATGTTGGCAGACAAATATCCTGCCTTGAAAGCTGCGATAAAAAATAGTGATTATGAAATAGTTGAAAATACAATAAATTTCAATTTCAAAATTGCTGTGTCAGGTTTTTTAAGAGCCAAGGAATTCGATAAAAAAATCCACGAGGCAATAAAAAAACTGTATGGTGCTTCATATAAAATAAATTTTACGGATATAGCGAGCAGTGAAGAATTTGTAAGGATACAAGAGGACACAATTGCAAAAGAATTGATGCTTATTCAAAACGAAATTAATGAAGCAACAAATAGCAATGTTACTAAACTGGTTAAAAAACCTGCAGTAATAAATAAGGAAACTAAAACAGAAATGACAGGTAAAAAAGACAATCCACTTTTAATATTAGGCAGAACTACTAATATGAAGGAACCTTTAATTAAAATAATTGATATAACACCAGATGAGGGCAGAATAGCCATAGAAGGTGAAATATCAAATTTAGAAGCAAAAGAACTGAGAAGCGGAAAAACATTGATTTCTTTTGATATATATGATGGTACAAGTTCTATGACATGCAAGACATTTTGTAAGCAAGGTGAAGACAGTGAGGTTTTGTCCAGACTTAATAATGCGAAGGCCGCCAGAGTTATAGGAAATTCAGGTTTTAGCAAATTTTCTGGGGAAATTGAGGTTGTTGCTAATACCATTGTAGAAACTGAAGGTATGAAGAAAATTAAAAGGTTGGATAATGCAAAAGTTAAGAGAGTAGAGCTACACATGCATACACAGATGAGTCAAATGGATGCTATGACAAGTGTTACTGATTTAATTAAGAGAGCTATGAGTTGGGGAATGAAATCTATTGCCATAACGGACCATGGAGTAGTTCAGTCATTTCCTGAGGCACATAAACTCTTAGGAAGAGATAATCCCAACATGAAGGTTATATACGGAGTAGAAGCATATATTGCTCCAGATAATAAACTATCTGTAACAAACTCGAAGGGACAGAGTATTGATACCACTTATTGTGTATTGGATTTAGAAACTACAGGATTTTCACCAGTAACGGAAAAGATTACTGAAATAGGAATTATGAAACTTAAAGGTGGAAAAGTTATTGATGAATTCAGCTGTTTTGTAAATCCTGAAAAGTCTATTCCAGCAAGGGTTGTAGAGGTTACTAATATAACTGATGAAATGGTAAAAGATGCAGAAACTATAGATCAGATATTTCCTAAAATGCTGAATTTTATTTGTGGAAGTGTTTTGGTTGCCCATAATGCAGATTTTGATATAGGATTCTTAAAACATAATGCAAAAGTCTTAGGGTATGACTTTGATTATACTTATTTGGATACCTTATCATTAGCGCATGAGCTCTTTCCAGATTTTAAAACGTATAAATTAGGTAGAATAGCCAAAAATCTTAACATTAAGGTAGAAGTTGCTCACAGAGCGTTAGATGATGTTGACACTACTGTTAAAATATTTAATATTATGCTAGAAAAATTAAAGCAAAGAGGAACAGAATCTCTTGATGATATAGAAATATATGCTTCTGATGAAGTAGCTAAAAAGGAAAAGTATAAAAAGCTTAAAACTTATCATGCAATAATATTAGCAAAGGATTACGTAGGACTAAAAAATTTATACAAGCTTGTATCTTATTCGCATTTAGATTATTTTTATAAAAAACCTCGTATATTGAAAAGTTTTTTTAAAAAATATTCAGAAGGACTTATAATTGGTAGCGCCTGCAGTGAAGGGGAACTTTATCAATCAATTTTACTTGGAAAGTCTGAAGAGGAAATTGAATCAATAGCGAAATTTTACGATTATTTGGAAATACAACCGATAGGAAATAATGATTATTTAATTCGAACAGAACAAGTGCCAGACAAGGATTATTTAAGAAACATTAATAGAAAGATTGTTGCTCTTGGCGAAAAATTCAACAAGCCAGTTGTAGCTACAGGAGATGTTCATTTCATGGATCCTGAGGATGAAATTTACAGGCGTATACTTGAAGCAGGTCAGGGTTTTAAAGATGCAGACAATCAAGCTCCTTTATACCTAAAAACAACTGAAGAGATGTTAAAGGAATTTTATTATTTAGGTGAAGAAAAAGCTTATGAAGTTGTAGTTAAAAACACCAATATAGTAGCAGATATGTGTGAGCAGATTAGTCCTATTTCACCTGAGAAATGTGCTCCTCACATTGAAGGGTGCGAACAAACTATTAAGGATATAGCCTTTGGGAAAGCTCATGAACTTTATGGAAATCCGTTGCCAGAAATTGTTCAGCAAAGACTTAATAAGGAGCTTGATTCTATAATAAAAAATGGATTTTCAGTAATGTATATAATTGCTCAAAAATTGGTTTGGAAATCAAATGAAGATGGTTATCTTGTAGGCTCAAGAGGGTCTGTTGGTTCATCAGTTGTTGCATACATGACAGGAATAACTGAAGTAAATGCATTACCGCCTCATTATAGGTGTACAAACTGCAAACATTCAGATTTTACTGATTTAGGAATAAAAATAGGTTTTGACTTGCCAGATAAGGTATGTCCTGTTTGTGGAGAAATGCTTTCAAAAGATGGAATAGATATTCCATTTGAAACCTTTTTAGGATTTAATGGAGACAAGGAACCAGATATAGATTTAAACTTTTCAGGAGAATATCAAGCAAAGGCACATAAGTATACTGAGGTTATATTTGGTAAGGGTACAACGTTTAAAGCTGGTACAATTGGCACCGTAGCAGATAAAACGGCTTTTGGCTACGTTAGAAAATATTATGAGGAAAAAAACCAAACAGTAAACAAGGCAGAAATCATTAGAATCTCAAAAGGTTGTACAGGAATTAAAAGAACAACAGGACAACACCCTGGCGGAATCATAGTTGTGCCAAAAGGTCGAGAAATCTTTGAATTTTGTCCAGTACAGCATCCAGCTGATGACGCTGATTCTGACATTATAACAACACATTTTGACTATCACTCAATTGATCAGAACTTGTTAAAACTTGATATACTTGGTCATGATGATCCTACAGTTATCAGGATGCTTCAAGACATAACCGGAGTAGATCCTCTAACTATACCTATGGATGACAAGGAAACTATGTCTTTATTTTCATCAACAAAAGCATTGGGAGTTACACCTACTCAAATTAACTCGAAGGTAGGAACATTCGGAGTTCCTGAATTTGGTACAAAGTTTGTAAGAGGAATGCTTTTAGATACAATGCCAAAAACATTTATGGATTTAATATGTATATCAGGACTTTCTCATGGTACCGATGTGTGGCTTGGAAATGCCAAGGACTTAATTGATGCAGGAACTGTTACTACTATAAGTGAGGCTGTTTGTACGAGAGATGATATCATGGTTTATCTTATTAAGAAAGGTCTGCCTCCAAATGCTGCATTTAAAATAATGGAAACTGTACGTAAAGGAAAGGCTCTGAAAGAACCAAAATGGCCTGAGTATGAGTCTTTAATGAGAGAAAATGAAGTGCCAGAATGGTATATCGACTCATGTAAAAAAATAAAATACATGTTCCCTAAGGCCCATGCTGCAGCTTATGTTATGATGGCCTTCAGAATTGCTTGGTTTAAGGTTCATATACCGGTAGCATATTATACAGCATATTTTTCTATTAGAGCTAAGGCTTTTGATGCTGAATTTATGATTAATGGAAAAGAAGTTGTTAAGGAAAAATTAAAAGAAATAGATATGTTAGGCAATGAGGCAACAAATAAGGATAAGGATATGTATGATGACTTAGAATTGGTATTAGAAATGTATGAGAGAGGGTTTAAATTTCTTCCTATTGATTTATATAAATCTGATGCTACAAAATTTTTGATAGAAGAAGAAGGAATAAGACCTCCTTTAAACAGTATATCAGGTATGGGTGGTATTGCAGCTGAAGGCATTTACAATGCTGCTCATGAAGTAGAGCCGTTAAAATCAATAGAAGATTTAAGGAAACGAGCTAAAATAGGGAATGCTGCTGTAGAGCTTCTTAAAAAGTTTGGTTGTTTAAAAGGTCTTTCAGAAAGTAATCAATTAAGTTTTTTAGATGTAATATAATAAAAATACTAAAAAAAGACTTACGTCTTGCTTTATGATATAATATATTATTAAATATAACAAAGGAAGATATAAATAATGAGCAAAAGAACAGATTATATTAGTTGGGATGATTATTTTATGGGGCTTGCCTTACTTTCTGCAAAGAGAAGCAAGGATCCATCTTCACAGGTAGGAGCATGTATCGTAGACAGCAAAACAAATCGCATTTTAAGTGTTGGATATAATGGATTACCGAGATTCTGTTCAGATGATGAATACCCTTGGGGTCGTGAAGGTGAATCAATGGATACAAAATATTTCTATGTGGTTCATGCCGAACTAAATGCTATACTTAATAGCAGAGGTGCAACTCTTGATGGAAGCAAACTTTACACAACTCTTTTTCCATGCAATGAATGTGCTAAAGCCATAATACAATCAGGAATAAAACAAATTGTATATTTAAGTGATAAGTACGGAGATACTGACATAGTTAAGGCTTCTAAAAGAATGCTTTCAAGTGCAGGAGTTGAATTTAATAAATTTGAAACAGACATTGATTGTTTGAATTTGTTTTTTAAATAGAATAAACTAAATTTTTCATAAAAAGGAGTTGTGCACTGTAAATTAATCACTAGTGCAAGCTCCTTTTTTGTACTATTTACTAAGACTTTTATAAATTAAAACTAGAAATTTTTGTGAAGGATTATGATTATTTCAAGCTTGAATCAGAATAAAAAGTTTTTAATTGATATGGCAATGTAGAAGTAAGTTTTATAATATCAAATAAAATCTATTTACTAACGTTTTCATATATGATATAATTAACAACATAGGAATGTTTTAGTATATATTACATAATTGATTAGGAGGAAACACATGAAAAAAGCACTAAGTATCGCCTTATTAGTTTCATTAATTTTTACAGCAATGACTTTTCCTGCTGTAGCTGCAGTGGATACAACAACATCAGCTACACCAGCTGTAACAGCTCCTGCTACAACATATACACCAGCAAAGCCAACAACTGCAACACCAGCTGCAACAGCGCCTGTAAACTCAATTATTAGCACAACTAGCTTGCCAGCTGGTTATGTTCATACTGTAGTAAGTGGAGATGTTTTCTGGAAAATTGCTAAGGAACACAATTTAACAATTGAACAATTGGCTAAATTAAATCCACAAGTAAAAAACATCAATAGGATCTATGTTGGCGATAAAATAATCATTAAGGCAGCTCAAGCTTCACCTGTTGTTACTACAGTTCCAGCTAAACCAGCTACACCAGCTACACCAGCTACACCAGTAGTAGCTACAAGAAAACTATACCATGGATTTGGTGAAGCAGTTAACTACAGAATTAGAGGCGAACAAAAAGATAATTTGAATGTAACTACAGCAAGTGTTATATTTGATCAAGATGGCAAAATTGTAAACTTGACTTGGGACGTTTTGGAAGTTTCATACACTCTTTTCCCTGGATGGATGGATCCAACTTTAGACCAAGCTGGTAAAGATGCTTTTGTTGCAGCTATTGATGATACATGGGAAACTAAGAGAGAAGAAGGCTACAACTACGATATGACACATGTTATAGCAAAAGGCGCAGCTGATAATTTAACAAAAAAAGAATGGTTTGAACAACTTGACTACTTTGAGGCATACTTCAAAGGCAAAACAGTTGCTGAAGTAGAGGCATGGTTCGAAAAATACACTGATGCTAATGGAAGACCTTATAAAATGGCTTATCCTGATAAGTTAACTGAAGAAGATAAAATAGTAGTATCAGCATTCACAGCTGATGAGAACGCTATGTTAGTAGATGTTACATCTAGCGCAACAATGTCACTTCAAGATGGTCACTCTCACTTCATGACAGCTTTGAAAGAAGCTTACGAAGCAAGAGAAGAAATAAAATAGTTTTTATTTTATAAAACATTCCTAAAAATAGTTGTTTCACAATCAGAAATCTAATTTTAAATGCTCCTTTTATATAGACAGATTAAATAAAAAATCTGTTTATTATAAAGGAGCATTTTTTATGCTTAAAAATTGAGAATCATTTTGTAAGCAACTTTTTCATTTTATATAAAAAACATTATATTTTGCGGGTTGAAAAAAATATTAACAGTGATATAATAACTAAATAAGGCGCAATAGTCAAAATCTGGGTTGAAAGATAAATACAATAAGATAAAGTGAAGTTATTTTAATTAAAGAGTTTTGATTATTGTAACTTAAATGATGACATTCATTGAAATGTATAGTCATAAGGAGGCGTATTTATGTATTTTAAAACTACAGATCAGCATGAAGATTTGAGAACTAAAATTAGGCAGTTTGCTGAAGAGGAAGTTAAACCTATTGCATTTATGTTGGATCAGGAAAATAAATTCCCTTCAGAAGCAGTTGAAAAACTAGCTGATATGGGTGTTATGGGTATCCCATATGCAAAAGAATACGGCGGAGCAGGATTAGACGTAATAAGCTATGCAATCGCTGTTGAAGAATTATCAAGAGTAGATGGTGGTACAGGAGTAATTCTTTCTGCTCATACATCATTGGGTACATATCCAATTGCCGCCTATGGAACAGAAGAACAAAAGCAAAAATATTTAGTTCCGCTAGCAAAAGGAGAAAAGCTTGGTGCCTTTGGTTTAACTGAAGAAAATGCTGGTAGTGATGCTGGCGGTACTGAGACAACTGCAGTATTAGATGGTGATAATTACATTTTAAATGGTGAAAAGATATTCATCACTAACGGCGGTGAAGCTGATATTTACATTGTTTTCGCAGTTACTACACCTGATATAGGTACTCGCGGAATCAGTGCATTTATCGTAGAAAAAGGCTGGGAAGGCTTTACTTTCGGTCAACATTATGACAAGATGGGTATTCGTTCTTCTGCAACTTGTGAGCTTATTTTCAATGATGTAAAAGTACCTAAGGAAAACTTACTAGGTAAAGAAGGCGATGGCTTCAAAATCGCTATGTCCACATTAGATGGTGGTCGTATAGGTATTGCAGCACAAGCTCTCGGTATAGCTCAAGGTGCTTATGAAAGTGCATTAGAATATTCGAAAGAAAGAGTTCAATTTGGAAAACCAATATGCCAACAACAAGTTGTTGCTTTCAAGTTAGCTGATATGGCTACAAAACTTAGAGCAGCTAGATTACTTATATATAGTGCAGCAGAATTAAAAGAAAATCATGAAAATTACGCTATGGAATCTGCTATGGCTAAGCAATACGCTTCTGATATTTGTCTTGAAGTTGTAAACGATGCTGTCCAAATATTTGGAGGAAGCGGATATCTAAAAGGTATGGAAGTTGAAAGAGCTTACAGAGATGCTAAGATCTGTACAATATATGAAGGAACTAACGAAATTCAACGTGTAGTTATTGCTGCGAGTATCATAGGAAAAAT